>Ga0256864_1000702_pt1 | contig 11117 bp, 7 predicted proteins | sample RVTome_11_FD_187336 | JGI IMG/M metagenome (GOLD analysis project Ga0256864, IMG submission 187336) | Soil microbial communities from uranium-contaminated site in the Upper Colorado River Basin, Wyoming, United States - RVT147D111 HiSeq ... | reverse complement strand
GGCCGATCCGCCGGGTGACGATGGGACTCCTCGCGTGTTTCGTGGTTCTCCTCGCCGGAGTCTCCTGGTATCAGGTGATCAAGGCCGACGAGTTGCGCGCCGACCCCAGGAACCCCCGCCCGTTGCTCTCCGATCGAGGCAAGGAACGGGGCCTGATCGTCACCGCCGACGGTGTGGTCGTTGCCGAGTCCCTCGAGGACCCGAACGACCCTCGGTCGTTCGTGAGGCGGTATCCCGAAGGCGAGGCCTTCGCTCACATGGTCGGATACAGCTCGTTCGTGGTGGGGGACTCGGGACTGGAACGCTCCTACGCCGCAACATTGCGATCACGAAGGGACCTCACCATCAGCGACCTGATCGCGGTCATCCTCGGTCGGGACCTTCGTCCTCAGAGCCTGGAGTTGACCATCGACGCCGAGTTGCAGCGGGCGGCGTTCGAGGCCCTCGACGGACAGACCGGTGCGGTCGTCGCCCTCGACCCCAAGACCGGGGCCATCCTCGCATTGGTGTCATCGCCGTCTTTCGACCCGGAATCCCTCATGACCGCCGAGGCGCAGGAGGCCTGGGACGAGCTTCTCGCCGACCCGGACCGGCCTCTCGCCGATCGCGCCACCCGTGAGCTCTACCCGCCCGGTTCCACGTTCAAGACCCTGGTCACCGGGGCGGCATTCGACAGCCAGACCGCGGCGCCCGAAACCGAGTTCGCCGACCCCGACGAGTTCGACCTTCCCGGTTCGACGGCCACTATCTCCAACGCCGGCGGCGGACCATGCAACGACGGTATCTCGACCACGCTGCTGCGGGCCTTCATTCGCTCCTGCAACACCATCTTCGCCGACCTCTCGATCCAGGTCGGAGCCGAGGAGATCAACGCTTCGGCTCATGGCGCCGGGTTCAACAGAGACTTCGACTTCCCCTGGTCGATTCCCCAAGCGGCCTTCCCGGTGGACGAGCTGTCCGGCGACCCGGCGGCCCTCGCTCAGAGCGGCATGGGGGAACGCGACGTGCGTGCCACACCGTTGCACATGGCAATGGTTGCCGCATCGATAGCCAACGGAGGCTCAACGATGACCCCGTATCTGGTGAATCGGGTATTCGACGCCGACGGCTCGACTACCGCCTCGACGATCCCCGAGCCCCTGGATCTGTCGATGACTCCCGCCAGTGCCGACGTTCTCACCCAGCTGATGGAGAGAGTGGTCACGGAGGGGACCGGGCGCCTCGCCGCGGTGCCCGGAGTGCGCGTCGCAGGCAAGACCGGAACCTCCTCGGGACCGGGAGGCCTTCCCAACCCCTGGTTCATCGGGTTTGCCCCCGTCGAGAACCCCACGATCGCGATTGCAGTGCTCATCGAACGGGGCGGATCGGTCGGGGAGTCGGCGAGCGGTGGCGGGGTCGCCGCACCCATCGCCTCGGAGCTGATCGAGACCTGGCTGACGTCGAACCAGTGAGTTGCCCAGCGATAGGTCATACAATCCCGGACTCCTGATGGATACCCCCTCACAGCTCACCGATCGTTATCACCTCACGTCCCACCTCGCCCGAGGGGGCATGGCTGACGTGTTCGAGGGTCAGGACACGTTGCTGAATCGCAAGGTGGCGATCAAGGTCTTGCACTCGCAGTTCTCCTCCGACGAGGCCTTCGTGAAGCGGTTCCGGCGGGAGGCGCAGGCCGCGGCCAATCTCAGCCACCCCAACATCGTCGGCATCTACGACTGGGGCCAGGCCGAGGGAACCTATTTCATCGTCATGGAGATCGTCGACGGCCGCTCTTTGCGCGACGTGTTGCGGTCGGAGGGCGCGCTCCTGCCCCGGCGGGCGACCGAGATCGCCACCGAGGTCACTGCGGCGCTTTCCGTGGCCCATCAGGCGGGTCTGGTCCACCGTGACGTCAAGCCGGGCAATATCCTCCTCGCCCAGGACGGCACGGTGAAGGTCACCGACTTCGGCATTGCACGAGCATGGGACGACAGCCAGGAACTGACCCGCACCGGAGCCGTGATCGGCACCGCGACCTATTTCAGCCCGGAGCAGGCTCAAGGCGAGTCCGCGGATGCGCGTTCCGACGTGTACTCGCTCGGCGTCGTCCTCTACGAGATGCTGACGGGCCGCCCTCCTTTCACAGGTGACAGCCCGGTCTCCGTCGCCTTCCAGCATGTGTCCACCGAGGCACCCAACCCGTCGTCGATCAACTCGGACGTGCCCGAGTCACTCGATACGATCGTGATCAAGGCGCTCCGCAAAGACCCGCAAGCCCGATATCAGTCGGCCGACGAGATGCGCGCCGACCTCCTGACCGTCCTCCGGGGCGAAGAGGTGGCGGTCCCAATCGTGGCCGCGGCCGGCGTGGCCTCCGCCGCTGCCGGCGACGATTCCACCCGGGTGATGACCGCGGTCCCGCCACCCACGGTTCCCCCCGACGAGGTGTATCGGGACGTCGAGGGCGACCCACCTTCGCAAATACCCTTCATCCTGACCGCGTTCGGCCTGCTCGCGGCGCTGGTGATCCTGCTGTTCATCCTGTTCCGGGTGGCCGGCGCCGACAACAACGACGGCGACCTGATCCCGGTCCCGAACGTGAACGGCCTCACCCAGCAGGAGGCCATCGACCGGCTCGAAGCGGAGGGCTTCGAGGTTGCCTTCGAGTTCGAGCCCAGCGAGACGGTCGAGCCGGGGAATGTGATCAGGACCGATCCGGAAGGGGGGACTGACGCCGAACGGGGCTCCACGGTCACCCTCTTCGTCTCGAGCGGTTCGGAATCGATCGAGGTTCCGACCCTGGTCGGAGACACGGTGGAAAACGCGCGCACCCAGATCCTCGCCGCGAACCTCACCGTCGGGGATATCCGGGAGATGCCCAGCGCCGACTTCGACGCGGGTGTGGTGATGAGCCAGTCCCCCGAGGGCGGGATCAGGGTGGATACCGGAACTCCGGTCAACCTCGTGGTGTCGAGTGGGCCCGAGATCGTCGAGATCCCCGACCTGGAGGGTTTCACCGAGGTCGACGCCATATCGGAGCTGGTCAACCTGGGTCTCGATTTCGACACCGAAGAGGAGTTCTCCAACACGGTCGATGACGGCTTCGTCATCCGGACCGACCCGCCCGCCGGCGAGGAGGCCATGTCCGGTGATGTGATCCTGATCGTCGTCTCCAAGGGACCGGCACCGATCGAGGTGCCTTCTCTGATCCTCCTCTCCGAGAGCGAGGCGCGGGCCATCCTCGAGGACGCCGGTTTGGTGATGCAGGTGGCCAACTCGACTCAGCCGGTGGTCGATCCTTCCCAGGACGGTCTGATCGTGGATCAGAGCCCGGAGGTGGGTGCCACCCTGTTCCCGGGCGACATCGTCGTGGTGACACTTGGAGAGTTCACGGCACCGCCCACCACGACGACCGAGCCGCCTCCGGACACCACCACCACCGAGCCTTAGACCCGATTCGAGAAGTCGACCGGATGGCCGCCCGGGGTCGTCACCGGTAGTTGGTCGTCATCAGGAACCCCGCGGCGATCGCCGCCAGACCGGCCACGAGGATTATCTGATCCCATTGGAGGATGAACCGGAGCAGCACCAGGACGACGCCGACGACCATCAGCCCGGCCATCAGGGCCACGTACCAGGTGGGACTGGGTTCCTTGGCCTTGGCGGCCTCGGCGGCTCCCAGCGATTGCGGCCGCTGTTTCGGCTTGCGTCTCTTCGACTCCGGCATCGGCGGCGACCCTACTAGCTCCGGCCCGGGCACCGTCCCCGAGTTACATGGCTGTAGTTCTCCACATCTGTGGACAACGGTCTGGATAACTACAAGGGTGTGATTACTCGGTGAAACGAGCGGCCTGATGCCGGGAACGGTCAACTCTCACATCGATGACATCGGGCCGGAAATAGTGCCCCGCAGGGTCGAAGTTCTCGCGCTCCCCGCGGACGACGTCGAGATCGATCTCCGCCATCACCAGGGACTCCACTCCATAGACCGGCTCTACCAGCCAGGATCCGTCGGGCGAGGCTATGGCCGATCCCCCTGGATAGAAGAACCCCGTCTCTCCGCGCAGGGCTTCCTGGCGCAGCGGGGCATCGTCCGGGATCGCTTCCGCCGAGAGCATCTGGGCGGCCGAGAGCACGTAACAACGGCCCTCACGGGCGATGAATCTCGATATGTCGTCGGTCAGGCCCTGGGATCCCGGCCACCCGGCGACGTGGAGCTGGGTTCCCTGCGCGTAGAGGACGTGCCGTATCCCCGGCACCCAGTTCTCCCAGCAATTGAGCCCGGAAACCTTGAACTCGCCCACCTGGTGGACTCGGAGCCCGTGGCCGTCCCCGGCGCCCCAGACCATCCGCTCGTCATAGGTCGGGGTGAGTTTCCGGTGGGCACTGACCACCCCGAGAGTTGGATCGATGCCGACGAAGGTGGCGAACACGGTGCCTTCGCTCTCGCCGCGTTCTGTGATGCCGACATAGGTGAAGACGCCGGTCTCGGCGACACGGGAGGCGATCTTCCCGATCTCGGGACCGTCGACACCGACGGCCGCCGCCAGGTAATGGGCGTATGCCGTCTTCTGGCCGGCGTCGTCCCAGGCCGTGGCGCCGGTCCGAGACAGCCAGAACGGGTAGCCCGCTAGAAAGGTTTCGCCAAAGGCGACCAGGTCGACATCCTGGTCGGCGGCTCGGCCGATCCAGTCGAGGACCACCTCGGTGGTGGCCTCGGGGTCTCCCCACACCGGAGTGGTCTGGGCGGCTGCGATCTTCATCCGGTGAAGTTAACCCTCAGGCCGCCATACGGGGACCATCTCTTCGCGGCAATGCCGGGGTGGGTCGTCGTCCTGGACGTTTACCGCTCTCATCGTCAGCTCGGCGCCGCAGATCGTGCATTTGTAGTCCTGGTCGACCGGTACCACGTCGTCGGGATCCACCTCTGGGGGCGGAGTCGACAGCATGCGGATGATGCCCAGCGAGACCCGCCAGATGAGATAGCCGGCGATCACTGCGATCAGGACGTCGAGGATGGTGCTGCCGGTCATCTGCGTTTCCCGTCAGTCACCGAGACCGGATGGCGGGAACTTCAGACTCGTTCGATGATCAGGGCGTTGGCCATGCCCCCGCCCTCACACATCGTCTGCAGTCCGTAGCGGCCGCCGGTACGCTCCAACTCCCAGACCAGCGAGGTCAGCAGCCTCGCCCCGGATGCGCCCAAGGGGTGACCGATGGCGATGGCGCCACCGTTGACATTGGTTCGGTCCCAGAGAGCCTCGGGATCGGTTCCGCCATGCTCCATCCGCCAGGCGGCGATTACAGACGCGAAAGCCTCGTTCACCTCGAAGAGATCGATGTCATCGATGGTCAGATCGGCCCGATCGAGGACTTTTGCGGTGGCCGGGATCGGACCGGTCAGCATCAAAATCGGATCGACGCCCGTCAGGGCGAATTCGACGAATCTCGCTTTCGGCGTCATTCCCAGCTCCTCGGCCTTGGCCTCCGACATGACCAGCACGGCAGCGGCTCCATCGGAGATCTGCGAGCTGTTCCCAGCGGTGACGACACCGTCACTCTTGAACGCGGGCTGAAGCGAACCGAGCTTCTCCTTGCTCGTGTCCCAGCGGATTCCCTCGTCGACGGTGACCGTTTCGGTGCTCCGGTCGTCGCGGGTGATCTCGACCGGGATTATCTGACCCTCGAACCTGCCCTCCTCCGTCGCCTTTGCGGCGCGCTGGTGGGACTGAAGCGAGATGTCGTCGAGCTCATCTCTCGAGATGCCCCATTTCTCGGCGATCATCTCCGCAGAGAGCCCCTGGGGGACCAGGCCGCTCGAGTATCGCTCCAGCATGCGGACGCCGAAGGGGAGGCCAGGGCCTTGCTGGGCGGTGACGCCCATGGGGACCCGAGTCATGTTCTCGACGCCGGCGGCGACCACGATGTCCTGGGCTCCGGCCATCACCGCCTGGGCTGCGAAATGGGCCGACTGCTGCGAAGAGCCACATTGGCGGTCGATGGTGACGCCGGGCACCTCTTCGGGGTATCCGGCGGCGAGGGCCGCGTTGCGACCGACGTTGTAGGCCTGTTCCCCGGTCTGGGAGACGTTGCCCATGATGACGTCGTCGATCAGGGAGGGATCGAGATCGTTACGCTTGACGATGGCCTCGAGTGGTATCGCGGCCAGATCGACGGGGTGGATGTCCTTGAAGACACCGTTGCGACGACCGATCGGTGTCCGGACCGCATCGACGATTACTGCTCTCGGCATTTGCTCTCCTCGCGTCCAACCGTCTTGAACATCATCCCAGCATCCGCCATTCCATACGGCAAAAGGTTCATATCTGACGCCGCATTCCTAAGGAAGTGGAGACGATGGGACTCGAACCCACGACCCCTGGCTTGCAAAGCCGAACGTCGCTCCCCCGCGCACGCCGTCTACCAGGACTTTCAGCGTCCGGTTTCCGGGTCGGGGGTCATCCGTTGCACCCCCGTTACACACCGGAGCGTCGACCGAGGCAGTTGTCGCCCCTGTTGTCGCCCCACGACTGACAACAGAGAGTCAGTCTAGGCGGAAAGAATCTCGGCGCCCTGTTGTCGGTTCTGGACCGACATGACTCTCCACTCTCCCCTGTATTACGCGGGGTCAACGAGTTTGCCTGCCTCTTGGGTCATGCTTTCCATGACGCCAGCGTGTTCTCATGACCCAAGAGGCGAGCAGACCCCAACGGAAGTCGCAGGATGGGTGTCACCCATGAGGCGGGTAACCCCGTCTTTGCGTTGAGCCCGTCGGCCACGGTCGGCGGGTTCTCCGCGTCAGCGGCTCGGCTTAGTCTGGACGAAATCGTCCAGTTCTGCCTGGGCGGTACATGCCCCACAGGCAAAAGACTGGATACAGGGAGGTGCCGGATGAAGGCGATTGTGGTGACGGATCAGGCCGCTGGAACGGCCGGGATGACGCTGGCCGAGCGTCCGGAGCCGGAGGCTGCGGGGAACGATGTCCTCGTTGAGGTTCACGCGTCGGGGTTCACCCCGGGCGAGCTGACGTGGCCCGGAACCTGGACCGATCGCCTCGGCCGCGACCGAACACCGTCGATCCCCGGCCACGAGGTGGCCGGAGTGGTCAGCGCTCTCGGCTACGGCACGAGGGGGCTGTCGGAGGGACAGCGGGTGTTCGGGCTCGCGGACTGGACCCGCGACGGCACCCTGGCGGAGTACGTAGCCATCGAGGCGCGTAACCTCGCGCCGCTGCCGGGAGACGTCGACTTCACGGTGGGCGCGAGCCTGCCGATCTCGGGCCTGACCGCCTGGCAGGGACTGTTCGTGCACGGCCGCTTCCAAGCGGGTCAGAGCGTTCTCGTACACGGCGCGGCCGGCGGCGTCGGCTCGGTGGTGACGCAGCTCGCCCGCGAGGCTGGCGCCTACGTCACCGGCACCGGTCGTGCCGCCGACCGGCAGACCGCACTCGACTTCGGCGCGCAGGAGTTCGTCGACCTCGACAACGACACGCTGGAAGACGTCGGCGGAGTCGACCTGGTTTTCGACGTGATCGGTGGCGACATCGGGGAGCAGTCGGCGGGGCTGGTTCGAGCGGGAGGGATGCTGGTGACCATCGCCGGGCCGCCTGAGGCGCAGCCGAAGGACGGCCTGGCGGTTGATTTCGTCGTCGAGGCCGATCGCGCACAGTTGGGTGAGGTCGTCCAGCGGGTCCGGGATGGTCGGCTGCGGACGAACATCGGCCAGGTCGCGGACCTCGACGAGGCCGTTGCCGCTTTCAACCCAACCGAGCGGGTCAAGGGGAAGACGATCATCCGCGTTCGCCCGTAAAGGACACGGATGAGACATTTGTCCTGAGGTGAGGCGATGGTTCGGCCACATCGTTGACTGACATCAGGCACTTGTATCGAACGGGCCCACCGAAGCGGTCAACAATCTCATAATACGGATCAAACGGATCAAGGTTCGGATTCCGCCGATTCACCAGCCTCCGGATACGCGGGCTCCTCCACGCCGAGGAATCATATGGCCAAACCGACCCTCACCATCCCGCATCCGACCCGCCAATCCCCACTCAGATGAGAAGAGCCAGAAACGTCCCGGATGTGTCGGTCGATCACGACGGAATGGTCTCGACGGGCATGAGGCGCTCCTCAGTCGGCCTGTTCGGGTTGATTCTGACCCACCTGGCGATCCGCTCGCCCAGTCCCGACATATACAGCCAGCGCTAGCGCCGAAATCGCTGATCCGGCGATCAACCAAGTCATGTGTGTGCCGAGATTCCCTAACGCGACCAATGCCAGGAGCCCACCGACACCGAATGGCAGGCCCCAGATGTCCCTCAGGTGGGGTGCATGACGGCCAAGTGCCCACGCGAGCAGGCCAGCAAACGGCAGAGTCACTATCCCAGGACCAAACGTGAACCATGGCACGGTCCATAGTGCGCCACATAACGCCCATGTCGAGAAGGCTCGCCAGCCGATCTCATCGGTCAATTGAAAACTACCCACAGCTCATCAATTCCGCGACTCATGGAGCAATTTTGGATTCGGCACCTGTTCCCGGCAAGGGTGCCAGCCCTGCCCCGGCTGGTGTGGGTTCCAACACCGACGATCGACCGGCTCCCCCCATGTCGGCGCAACGCCAGGTCGGGCATGATTGGGCGATGACGATCTCGGTCTTCCTCGCTGACGACAACCTCCTCGTACGCGAGGGTGTTCGGGCGCTGATCGAGCTGGAGGACGACCTGGAGGTGGTGGGGGTGGCCGGCGAGCTGGACGAGCTCCTCGAGGCAGTGGCCGCCTCCGGGCCGCAGGTGCTGGTGACCGATATTCGCATGCCCCCCGGATTCCGGCGGGAGGGCATCGAGGCGGCGAAGCTCGTACGTCAGCGTCAGCCGGGCACGGGGGTCGTGGTCCTCTCCCAGTATGACGATCCGGAATACGCCATCTCCCTCCTGGCGGAGGGCGCCGCCGGTTACGCCTACCTCCTCAAGGATCGGGTGGCGGACGGGGACCAGCTGGTGCGGGCCATCCGGGAGGTGGCCACGGGCGGCTCGGTGCTCGACCCCCGCATCGTCGAGGCTCTCATGCGCCCCGTCAGCCCCGACGGGCTGCTCACCCCTACCGAGGAGCAACTCCTTGAGAAGGTGGCGGAGGGGAAGCCGATCAAGTCCATCGCCGTCTCTCTCGAGACCACTCCCGCCGACGTCGACTCCCGCGTCGAGGCGCTGTTCATCAAGCTGGGCGAGGGCCTCTCGGCCGGGAACCGGGTGGCTCTGGAACGGCTGCGGCTGCTGCAACGGGCTATTGCCGACCGCGAGGAGCAGGGCGAACGGCTGTCGCGGCTGCTTCCGGGCGGGGTGGCCGACGACCTGCGGAGGCGGGGACGGCAGATCGGGGAGACGGAGGAACTGGAAGTGACGGTCCTCATCTCCGACATCCGCGGCTACTCGACCATCGCCGAGCGGAGCGACCCCACCGCGCTGGCAGGCCAGCTCAACCGTCACCGGGCGGAGATGAACCGGGTCATCCTCGCCCGGAGCGGAACGGTGATGCAGTTCGTAGGCGACGCGGTGATGGCGGTTTTCGGCGCACCCGAACCCGTGGCCGACCACGCCCGGCGGGCGGTGGAAACGGCCGTCGCCATGCACAGGGCCCAGGATGCCGTGAACCGGGAGTGGAGCACAGAGGGACTCGACCCGTTCGGACTGGGTATCGGAGTGTCGACCGGCAAGGTGGCCGCCGCCCTCTTGGGTTCGGAGGAACGGCTCGAGTACTCGGTTGTGGGCGACACCGTCAACCTGGCCCAGCGGCTCCAGCAGTGGGGCGACCCGGGCGAGACGGTGCTGAGCGACGCCACCTATCAGGCTTTACCGGTGCCCCCCGAGGCCGACACCCTGGAGCCGAGCCTCGTCAAAGGCCGCACGACGCCGGTCGGCGCCCACCGCTTCCCGCGGAGGCTTCCGGGTGAGTGACGTTGGGCTCGTGTGGTTCTGGCGGTCAGTGGCCGCCGTGGGGGCGACGCTCACGGCGGCCGGAGTGGTGTTCCTCTACGTCTCCGGGAACAGTGAGCTGGCGTCAGACCTGGGAACTCCCTTCGCCGCTCTCTTCCCGTTCTTCTTCGCTCCGCTGGTCTGGATAGTCGTCGCCCGCCAGCCCCGCAACTCCGTCCTGTGGGTGCTGGCAGCGTCGGCGTTCTTCTGGGGTGTATACGCGGCCGGAGGAGCGGCTCTCGCCATCACCTACCCCGGCGACGTCAGCTCGATGCTCGCCGACCCCCTGGTCGCGCCGGTCGATCTCCACGGCCCGACGGCTTGGGTAATGACGTTCACCTATACAGGCTGGCTGCCGGCCTTGTTTCCACTGGTGACCCTGGGACTCCTCCTGTTCCCCGACGGCACTCTTCCGTCGCGCCGCTGGAGGTGGGTGGTGGTGTTGACCCTGGCGGGCATCACCATCACCACGGTCGGAGGTTGGTGGACGTACTGGCCGGGTAGCAGCATCCCATATAACGAGGAGATATTCGAGCGACTCTCCACGGCCGTGATGGTCGCGGGTGGGCTGGTGACCGTGGCCGTGTCGTTTGCCGCGCTGGTGGCCCGTTTCCGACGCAGCCGGGGGGAGGTCCGCCAGCAGTTCAAGTGGGTGGTGTGGGGCGGCACGGTGTTCGTTGTGGGGCTGTTTGCCGCCTTCCTCTTCGATGGAAGCCGATACCAGGGGCCTGCCGACGTGCTGTTCCTCGGCGGCGGGGCAGCTTTCGTCGCTTCCTACGGGATCGCGGTGGGCAAGTACCGCCTCTACGACGTGGATGTGGTCGTCTCCCGCACCTTCGTCTACGGGCTGCTGGCGGTGTTCATCACAGGGATGTATGTGGCGGCGGTGGTGGGTGTCGGGAGCCTGTTGGGCGGTGACGTCCGGTCCAGTCCGTGGTTGTCGATCGGGGCTACGGCGTTGGTGGCGTTCGCGTTCGAGCCGCTGCGGGACCGGTTGCAGCGCTTGGCGAACCGGTTGGTGTACGGGAGGCGGGCGACGCCGTATGAGGTGCTGTCGGACTTCTCGCGTCGGATAGGGGCGGATGAGGAAGAGTTGTTGGGCCAGGTAGCCCGCTCGCTGGCGGAGGGAACAACTGCGGCGGGGGCGTCGGTGTGGGTGACGGTC
>Ga0256864_1000700_pt1 | contig 11154 bp, 12 predicted proteins | sample RVTome_11_FD_187336 | JGI IMG/M metagenome (GOLD analysis project Ga0256864, IMG submission 187336) | Soil microbial communities from uranium-contaminated site in the Upper Colorado River Basin, Wyoming, United States - RVT147D111 HiSeq ... | reverse complement strand
TCAGTCCAGACGAACACCGGATAGCTGACACCCATCAGGCGCAACAGGAGCTCGCACACCAGCAGACCGCCCAGCAAGGCCGCTCCCGCCAGGACGAGATTCGCTGCCAGCCGCGAGACGCCTCGTCGTTTCCCTGAGGCCCTGGTTGTGCCATTCACCGTCATCTCTTTCCCCCTGGTCCCTAAGTCTGAAGTGCGGTTAGGCAGCGCGTCTCCGTGCGCGCAACCCCAGCTGGAGCCCTGGAATGAGCACCACTAGGACCAGGAGCACCCCCACACGGCGGAGCGGATAGTCGCTCAATCCCGCCAGCTCCCGCAGCGCGAAGGTGGCCACCGCCGCCGGGTAGAGCGCAAGCACGAAGACCAGCCCCCCGAAGGCGGGCGGCACGCCGGCCCTGACCCGCCACAAGAGCGCGGCCAGCCCGAGCAGTGATACGGCGGCCAACACCGTCACCACCACCGCCCACAGCTGTCCGGTCCGGATGCCGATCTCGCCCGCGACCAGTACCATCCAGCCGGTGCCGCCTCCCACTAGGCCACCCCACCAGGCACCAGCGTTCCAGCGATCGTGCGTAACAGGTGCATCCATAGGGCCTCCGCCTCGAGCCGCTCAGTGATCATCCGCACCATGGTAGGCCCCGACGCTCGTCAACACAAACCGCCGGAAGTGTCTTAGGGCCTCACTCCGTCTCACCCGACCGAACGGTTCGGCTGCCTCGCCGGTTGCTCCCGAAATCAGGAACTCCGCGGCCTCGCCGCCGGCAGCCACCATCGGAGGACCAACCGAGACTGCCGCGAGCCACCGCTCGCCGTCAGTCAGGGTGATCTCGGTGCCCTCCCGAATTGGCACCCCGGGGGCAAAAGCCTGCTCGACCAGCTCGATCGAGGCCGGGACCTTACGTTCCCGCTCGCCATCGCAAATACGCAGATTCATCGGCCCTCCCGAATCCCCGCACAATCCTTTGTTGCGGCGTGGGCCCTAAACCACTCGACGATCGCTGGCATCTGCACCTCAAAACCACCAGGAATGAATACATTGAGCACGCCGGCACGCTGCCTCGTCCGGTTCTCGAAGTCGTGCGTGACCCCGGCGGGAACCCGGATGAACGTGCCCGGCTCGGCATCGATGTACTGGTCACCAACGAGGAACGTCATCATTCCCTCAATGACGTAAAACAGCTCCTCGTTGGCCTCATGGGAATGAGCGCCAGGACCGGGCCTGCCTGGGCTGACCCACCAGATCGACACAGAATACCGGTTGCCACTCTCCTCGCCATCGGCGAGGAATGCGCTCTGCATCGGGCCGCAGTCGTACTGGCGGCCCTCGCCAGGGCGGACAACGATGACTCCTGCTGGCAGACGACTGGAGCTTGTCGCCATGGTCCGGTACCTCCTTCTTGCGCCGTGTGCTCGCTCGCGACCCCGGCGCCTGTCGGCTACACGCGAGGGTTAGGCAGTCAAGCAGAAACGCGCGGTCATCGCAAGGAGGCGATTGCGTTAGTTGGACGGCGCGGGCGGCTCCAAAGCGATCTGCACACAGTGCTCGCTCACCAACTGCCATGCGCTTGCAGTCTGCAGCCAGGTCTGACCGCAACGCTGGTCATCAGTGAAACGCTCGCCCTTGTAGGTCCCCTGCCCTTGCCAACGGCTACTCACCACCGCCACCGGTCCACTCAAGGTGACCGCCAACTCAGAGCGTTTCGCCTGGTCGAGGGCATAGTCGGGCGTGCTGAGAAAGCTCATCGTTTGAGCTCGGGAGCTCACGCCGCCGCGGGAGGTGAAATACTGATATCGAGGCGCGAGCATCCGACTGACCGCAACCGTGTCGCGACTGTTCCAACTACTATCGTACCTTGCTACGAGGGCCGCCACCTGAGCCATTGCCTGGGCCCTGGCCTGTCCCTCGACGACAGGCGGCCTGACCATGACGAGTCCGAGAACCGCGAGGCAGGAGAATCGGAAGCTGAGCATGATCGAGATCCGAGTTACTGTGAGGAGCGAAACCTCGGTAGCCAGCGCCCGACTTCACGAGTGTACCGCTCATACGAAGGGCCGAAGCGCTGTCGCAAGGTGGGCTCCTCGTAAGCAATGACAAAGAGATTTACCACGACGAACCAGGCCGTCCAATACAGGAGGAGGGCCCGCGACTGGACCAGCAGCAGCTCGCCAACCCCGATCGTCGCGACGCTGAGATACATCGGATTCCGCACGTACCGGTACAGACCCTGCACCACGAGTTCCCGCGGTGCGTCTACCGGGGCCAGGGTGCCCCGGCCACTCCTGGCAAACTCCCAGATACAGGCCGCGAGGAGGGCGGCGCCGAGCCCGACGCACACCACCCCGATGAGGTGAAGCGGGTTGAGCAGGTCGAGGCGGACCAAGCTAAGGCCGAAGAACCTCCAGGGCAGGTAGCCGGCGACGACACCTGGCACCAGCACCGTCCAAACAAGGCTCCGGAAGCCGAGCCAGGCCGAAGATCTCCAAGACTGGTCCGTTGTCACGTTACCTGCGCTACCTACAGGCGCCCTAGAACGAAACCGACGCTCACTGTCGCCAGCGCTATTGGTGTGCTGAGGCTCGGCGGCTGGCGCCCCTCGGGCCCGGCCCCGGCACAACCGCAACTAGGGCGCGAAGGGCTGGACGCCAATGGTCTCCCCGTCGTCATCCCCAGGGCCAGTCCAGCGGGCCACCGCAACCTTGTAGGCCGAGCCCGCTTGGAGCGCCACGGGCGGGTTCGTCTCCTCCGCACTCGTCGGCACCTCGCCATAGGTCACCGGCGGCGCGAGCGCATTCTGCCCCCGGGTAATAATCGACCAGAGATCCGCACCGCTCTCGGCTGGTTCGACGATGACGAAGAAGAGCCGGCAACGAGGGGTCCAGGAGAAGGTCGGCGCAGTGCCGGTCGTGACTGTGAGAGTGACCGGGCCTGAACACTCGGTCAGATCCTCGGGGCCGGTGTCGTCCGAACAATGGACGCTGCTCCCGAGCAAGCACAGGAGAGCACAGCGCGTGGCAGTCCCAACCATCGCATGGCTCCTCCCTCCCTTCGGGCGATCCGAGTCGGCAGGTTGCCGTCCGCCCAACGGACCGCGGATCACCCATCTCGTGCCCCTCGAATCCACAACGCATTAGCTGTACGCGCTTGTCGGGCTGTCAGCTCCTGGGCGTCAAGCGCGGCACCGCCGGGTCCCGGCACTTGTGGGACTCCGAGCCAGCTCGATCGCTTGGGACAGTTGATCGGCCATCCACGCGGATCCTCGCTCGGTAAGGCGGGCCGCCAAGTCCGCCGTAAGTTCCAGACCTTTAAACTCCACAATACGGTTGCTGACAAGCACCGTATCGCGCACCCGGACCACATGAGCTTGGAGGTCGGCCACCCAGGCCGTGGCGCGATTCAGACGAGGGATAACGACCCACTCGCCGCCGACCCCGAGCGCGAGGCCGACCGCCACGTCCGGGTGGTCGTAGAAGTAGCTGTCGGTAGCATGTGCGGCGGCTTCGGCGGCGGGGTTAACGAGGACGACTTCATAGCCGCAGGCCGTAGCGAGGCGCGAACGCAGCGCGTCGGCGAGACGTGCGATGCGTCCGCCAAGGGCGGAATCGGGCGCTGACTTGTGGAGGTTATTGAGGTCGATGGTAAGCACGACCACCTTCGGTGGTGGCTCCGGCGGGCGAGCGGACGCACCCAGCAGACCGAGGCACCCGAGTGCAAGCAGGGAGCGCATGGGACACATCGTAGCCTCGAGGTAGAGAGAAAGCGGGGCCAGCTGTGCGACGGAGTAGAGCGCAAACGAGCCGAAATCGAGCGAAAATGCGACAGCCTGTGCCTGGCTACTGTCGCAAAAGCGACCCTTCGCCGGATCGCCTGCCGCGGGTGTCCGGAATCACCGCCCCCGACAGGCCCTGCTAGGATCTTACCTCTCCCTCGCTCGCGAGCCACCCATGCCGGCCCTTTTCCGCTTCCCCGCCATCCTCCTGGTCCTCACGCTTGCCTGCAGCTCGGGCGGGACACCCGATACCTCGCCCAGTCCCGAGCCCGGCGACCAAACTCGGGTGCGCATCGACAACCGCGCGTCACTCGACATGGATATCTACGTCCTTCGCAGCGACGGGCAGTCTATCCGGCTGGGCCTTGCCCCCGGAGGAGAAACTACGGTGTTCGCCTTGCCGGCTGCGGTGACTGCGGGCGCTGCCTCGATCCGCTTCGAGGCCAGGCCGGTGCGTCGCTCGGGCCAATCCGTGGTGAGCGAGCCGTTCGGGGTGCAGGAGGGCGAGGAGATCACCTGGTCGGTGCCGCCCCAGTGAGCAGCTCAGAATGCTCCGGGTGGGATTCGAACCCACAAGGGATTTCTCCCAGCGGATTTTAAGTCCGCAGCGTTTGCCATTTCGCCACCGGAGCCGTGCGGCGAAGGGAATATACCGCTATTCGGTGACCGTCTCTCGCCGCACCCCGCGCGAGGCCCGGGTGCTCCAGGTCGCCGGCGCGCGCCCGAATCGCTTCCGGAAATCGCCCCCGATCTCGGCCATGATCCGCGCTTCCCCATCGGCCGGCGCCAACACCACCACGGCGCCACCCCACCCCGCACCCGTCAGCCGCGCTCCATAGGCGCCGTGCCGAACCGCCGACGCCACGATGAAGTCCGCCTCGAGAATGGTGGACTCATAGTCCCGGTGCAGCGACTCGTGACCCTCAACCAGCAGACCGCCGAGCCGAGGGAGATCCCCGGCAGCGAGTGCGTCGGCCGCAGCACGGGTGCGCGCCGTCTCAGTCACTACGTGGCGGACCCGTGGCACCAACGGCGGCGGCAGGCGACGGCCGACCTCCGGGAGGTCGCCCGGTGTAAGCTGCGCCAGATGCGCGAGACCGGGACGCCATTCCCGGCAGAGATCGAGGGCCTGCTCGCACTCGTGTCGCCGCTGATTGAGCGCCCCGCCGATGGGCCGGTGCGACACCCCGGTCTCCACGATCCAGAGCCGTCCCCGAAAGGGAACCTGACGGAGCTCGCCGGTGGCCGTGTCCAACAGAAGAGCCGACCCGGTCTGGCCGTGTGCCGCGATGGTCTGGTCCATTCGCCCGCAGCGGACCCCGACCTGGCGCTCCGCTCGGAACGCGACCTCGACCAGCGTCGCCGCCGGGAGCCGCTTTCCGGCCAGGAGGCTCAGAGCCTTGGCAGTTGCGACCGTCAGGGCAGCCGAGGATGACAATCCCGCACCGATGGGGACGTTGCCGGCCACCGCGATCTCCGCTCCCGCCGGCGCAGCACGCAGCGACCGAAGCTCCCGCGCCACGGCGGCCAGGTTATCGGTCCAGACTCGCCCCATCGGTGCGTCGATCTCGCGCTCGTGCACCCCGTCTTCCGTGCTCGAGACGAAAGCCCATCGCTCGGCCAGTCGCGCAGCCACCGCGATCCGCCGCTCCAGCGCCACCGGCAAGACCGGGCCGCCGTTATAATCGGTGTGCTCCCCGATCAGATTGACGCGGCCCGGTGCCGAGGCGGTGATCGTGGGGCGGGTAGCAAAGGTCGAGGCAAACAGCGAAGTTGCCAGCCTCGAAGAGGACATGCGATTCACGGTGGCCGGCTTCTCTCGGGAGGTACTTTGGGGCATTGCGTGCGGCGCCTCTGGCTCATCGCCTGCCTGGTTGCGCCATCACGGGGGTGGGCGCAGTTCCCTCCGGTCGGCGTGCCCGGGGGCGTGGTCCGGCTCGAGCTCGACGGCTCCCTCGAGAGCTTCGACCGCCGCTTCCTTGCCGGCAGCCGGGAGAGCTACGGAGCCGATCTCTCCAGCCCCGCACTCGGCAGCGACCGCATTCCCCTCCTGACGGATGCCGACGCGCGGATCGGCCGGATCATCGGCAACCCGAGCTACCGGCTCAATCTAGGCGGGGTGACTGCCGACGCGCTGGCCGACGTGGGCACCGGAACGCTGGGCCTGAGCCTCGGCCTGACCGATCAGATCACCCTCTTTGGCCGACTCCCGCTGGTGCGCACCCACGTGCGGGCCACTCGGCTGCTGAGCCCGGTGACAGCCGATGCCGGACTCAATCCGGACGTCAGCACGCAGGTCGCCTTCTTCGGCGACTTCGACGTGGCGCTCGCCACGCTCAGCAGCAAGCTCGCTGCCGGCGACTACGACTCGGATCCTGCCCAGCTGGCGCTGGCACAGGCCACGCTCGCGGATGGAACCGCGCTGCGAGCGGACCTTTTCGGCCTGCTGGCCGATCCCGCGACTGCATCACCGGCCGTGCCAGTCGCCACCAGCAGCACCGGCGCGGCGGTGCTTTCCCGGGTCGCGGGTCTTCAGACCACCCTGGAGTCCAGCCTCGACGTCCCCGGATTTAGCCTGGCACCGACGCTGCCGTCCGACCCGCTGGATAACAGCGAGCTGGGGCAAATCCTCGCCGCTCCCCTGGCTCTGCGGGTGGGAGAGTCGCAGGTGACCTTTCGCGGCGACGCCGAAGTCGGTGCCGCGCTCACCCTGGTAGATCGCTGGGATCGGGGCGCGAGTCGCGGTGGATTCCGGGCCGTCGTCGCCGGGCTGGTGCGTCTCCCCACCGGACAGCGTGATCTGGCCGATCGGCCGCTCGATATCGGAACCGGTGACGAACAGACCGACGTGCAGGTGGACGTCGTCACCGATTTCGGCTCGGGGCGCTTCGGAGCGCGGGTCGGCGGGACCTACGTACGGCAGCTCGGGTCGGATATTCTAGTGCGGGTTACCCGGCCGAGCCAGCCGCTGGTAGGGCCCGAGCGGCTGGCCCTGGTGCGGCACGACCCGGGTGACATCATCGCTCTGGACGTCCGGCCGTTCTACCGGCTCGCACGCACGCTGGCATTGCAGGTTGGACTGCAACACTGGTTCCGAACGGCAGACCAGGTCTCCTACTCCACACCCGCCGACGCGCTGCCCGGGGTGGACGCGAGCCTGCTGGCCGAGGAGACCGAGGCCAACGCCACCGTGCTCTCCGCGGGAATTACCTATGCCAATCCGGGCGGACTCAGGCCAGGAGGAACGGGCTTGCCGGTGGACGCCACCTGGACCTACGAGCGGGTGCTGCGAACAGGAGGCGGGCGGGTGCCTGACTCACACGCCGTACGGGCGCGGCTGAGGGTGTATTTCGGATTGTGGTGATCTGTCATTCCTCACTGGGTTCGGAATGACGGCCTCATCGACGCTTCGCGACGGCCGGAGTCCGCAATAATGACTGCGCATGCCGCCGGGCCGCATCCCCCTCCGTGTCACCCAGCATGCGCGCAATCTCATTGACCCGGTCTTCGCCGTGGAGCACCTGGACGTCGCTGGTGGCGATTCCACCCCTGGCCCGCTTCGAGACGACCAGATGCCCGTCAGCCCGGGCCGCGATCTGGGGCAGATGGGTGATGACCAGCACCTGGTGCCGCTCCGCCACCTCGGCCAGCGCCAAGCCGACCTGAGCGCCCGTCTCGCCGCCGATGCCCTGATCGACTTCATCGAAGACCAGCGTAGCAATCGCGTCGTGCTTCACCAGGACGACCTTGAGGGCGAGCATCAGGCGCGACAGCTCGCCCCCGGACGCCACCCTGGCGAGCGGCTTGGCCTCCAGCCCGACGTTGAGCTGCACGTTGAGCTGCACGCTCTCCTGCCCATGAGCTCCAGGCTGCGCGAGCGACGTGAGTGAAACCGACAGCTTGCCGGCCGGCAGGCCGAGCTCCGGGAGCAACCGGTTGACACCCCGGCTCAGCCGGTCGGCCGCCTCGCGGCGACGGACGCTGAGCGCGGCCGCCGCGGCATGGAGTGCGCTCTCCGCCGCCGAACATCGGGCGGCGAGGGCGCGGAGATCCGTGTCGGCGGTATCCAGCAGATCGAGCTCGGCGGCAGCCTCTTCGCGGGTGGCTAGCACCGCCTCGAGCGACACGCCGTACTTGCCGGTCAGGCGGAACAGCAGATCGCGCCGCCGCTCCACCGATGCCAGACGCTCGGGGTCTTCCTGCACCGAGCCGGCGTAGTCGCCGGCCAGCCGGGCCAGCTCCGAGAGATTGGCGAAGCCGGCATCGAGTAGCTCCCGCCATTCGGCGACCATCGGATCCACCTTCTCCAGGCTGCCCAGGGCACGGTCGGCTACGGCGAGCCCACCCAGCGCATTCCCTGCCTCTCCTTCGAGCGCCTCGACGATCCGCTGGGCCTGCTCCACCAGAGCGCCGGCCTGGCTCAGCCGGCGGGCTTCGATCTGTAGTGCCTCGTCTTCCCCCACCTTGATCTTGGCGGCGTCGATCTCGGCCACCACATGTCGCAGGTAGTCGGCCCGGCGGCGCACCTCATCGCGGCGGGCGGTGAGACCCGACTCTTCGGCCCGAAGCGCGGCGAGGGCGGCATGCGTCTCCGCCACCGCTTCGCGCTCGCCTCCGGCGTGGGCAAAGGCATCGAGAATGTCGCGTTGCGCCTCAGCGTGCAGGAGCGACTGGGTCTCGTGCTGTCCGTGGAGATCAACCAGGAGGCCACCGAGCTGGGTGAGGACCGAGGCCGTCGTGGGGCTGCCGTTGACCCAGGCGCGGGAGCGCCCTTCGGCCATCACCTCTCGCCGGACCACCAACCGTTCGTCCTCTACGTCGAGACCGAGGTCATCGATCCGGCGCCGGGTGGCGGCATCGATTCCCTCGAAGGCCCCCTCGACCACCGACTTGGCCGCGCCGGGACGCACGCTGCCACCGGCCGCCCGCTCCCCGAGCAACAGGGCGAGTGCGTCGACCAGCATGGACTTTCCGGCGCCGGTCTCACCGGTGAGCACGTTGAGGCCGGGGCCGAGCTGGAGGGTGACGTCGGCGATGGTGGCGAGATCGCGGACCCGGAGTTCGGTGAGCATCCCATCACCTCAGCTTCATTCCTTTAATTCTCTCCCCGACAGGTCTCCCCAGTGGAGCTTCTGCCGCATACGGCCGAAGAACCCATCCCCGCCGAGCCGGATCAGACAGACCCGATGGTCGGCCCGGCACACGTCCACCGACTCGCCGGGCGCGAGTGTCGTCCCGGTCTGGCCATCGAAGGACACCAGCAGATCGTCCGACCATCCGGCGATGGGCTCGATCACGATGCGGTAGCTGGCGGGCACGACGAGCGGCCGCACGGCGAGAGTGTGAGCGGCAATCGGGGTGACGATGATTGCCTCGACACCGGGGACGACGATCGGGCCCCCTGCGCTCAGGCTGTAGGCAGTTGATCCGGTCGGGGTCGCCACGATGATCCCGTCGGCGCTATAGGGCCCCACGTTCTCACCCTGGATGAAGACGTTGACCCGGATCACGCGGGCGACACCGCCCTTGTGGACGGCGACGTCGTTCATGGCCATCTGGGTGGAGCGGATCTCGCCCTCGGCGTCGCGAATGGCGGCCCGTAGCACCTGGCGGCGCTCGGTCAGGTACTTTCCCGCTACCAAGGCATCGAGCGCGGAATCGAGCGAGTCACGGGTGGCCGTAGTGAGAAACCCGACCCGTCCGAGGTTCACACCGAGGATCGGCGTTTCCCGCCCGGCGAGCAGGCGAGCTCCTCGAAGCAGGGTGCCGTCGCCACCGAAGGTGATCAGCGCGTCGAGGTCCACCCCGTCGAACGAGGGCACGTCGCAGCTCCAGAAGGAGTCGAGCCGAGGCTCGCTGTAGAGCGCGATGCCCCGATCCGGCGCCGCGGTGGCGACGTGCTCCAGAACGCCCTTGAGATCCGCGTAGCGCGGATTCCCCACAATGCCGACCTTCATCGAGCCTCTAGGCTCTCTTCGCGCTGCAGCGCAGTAATCCGCCGCGCGATGCCGGCCGCGCTCAAGCCGAACCTATCGAGCTGCTCGGCTCGAGGAGCCTGCTCGATGAGCCGGTCCGGTACGCCCAGCGCGACTACCTGGACCTCGGGGTGGGTGGTCTGAAGGGTCTCCGCCAGGTAAGCGCCGAAGCCATTCACGATGGTTCCTTCCTCGACCGTAACGATGACGCGATGCTGCTGGACCAGAGACTCCAGCATCGCGTCGTCCATCGGTTTGAGGAACCGGCAGTTCACCACCGCGCACTCGATGCCGTCCTGGGCCAGGATCTCCGCGGCTGCGACCGCCGGCAAGACCATCGTGCCCACCGCCAGGACGGCGACGTCCTTGCCCCGCCGCAGCTGTTCCCAGGTGGCGTAGGGCACCGGCGGAATGTCGGACACAGCCCGAGGCTGGTCGGGGGCCTTGTCTCGCGGGTACCGGGTGCTGAAGGGGCCATCGTGCGCGAGCGCGCTGCGCAGGAGCCCGATCAGCTCGTCGCCATCCTTCGGCGCCGTCACGGTCATCCCCGGGACGGCCAGCATGTAGGCGATGTCGTACAGCCCCATGTGGGTCTGGCCGTCCTCGCCTACCAGGCCCGCCCGGTCCATGGAAAACACCACCGGCAGGTGTTGCACAGCGATGTCATGGATGACGTTGTCGTAGGCCCGTTGGAGGAAGGTGCTGTAGATGGCGCAAACCGGGCGGATGCCCTGGGTGGCGAGCCCGCCGGCGAAAGTCACCGCGTGGCCCTCGGCAATGCCGACGTCGAAGAAGCGCTCGGGGTACTTCTTCTCGAAGATCCCGGTGCCGGTGCCCGACGGCATGGCCGCGGTGATCACCACCAGCTCAGGGTGCTCGCCCGCGAGAGCGGTCACCCCTTCGCCGAATACCTGGGTCCAGGTGGGCGGGCCGCTCGATTTCTTCCGCGCCTCTCCGGTCACCGGGTCGTAGGCCGCGAGCCCGTGCCACTTCTCCTGATTCGACTCGGCGAACGAGAAGCCCTTCCCCTTCTGGGTCATGATGTGGACCACGCGGGGGCCGCGGAGCCCCCGGACAAAGCGCAGCGTGTCGCACAGCTTATCCAGATCGTGGCCATCGATCGGTCCGAAGTAGCGGAAACCCAGCTCCTCGAAGAGCATGCCGGGTGAGAAGAGATTCTTGACGCTCTCCTCCACGTTCTTGGCGAACTCCACCACCCCTTCGCCGAATACGCCGCGGAGCGCCAGCGTCATGCCTTTGATCCGCTCACGCAGCCGGTTGGTTCTCGGGTCGGCCACGATCCGGCCCAGCATCTTGCTGATGGCCCCGACGTTGGGAGAGATGGACATCCCATTGTCGTTCACGATCAGAATGATGTCGCGGTCCGAATGGCCGGCGTTGTTCATGCCCTCG
>Ga0256864_1000699_pt1 | contig 11164 bp, 15 predicted proteins | sample RVTome_11_FD_187336 | JGI IMG/M metagenome (GOLD analysis project Ga0256864, IMG submission 187336) | Soil microbial communities from uranium-contaminated site in the Upper Colorado River Basin, Wyoming, United States - RVT147D111 HiSeq ... | reverse complement strand
GTCACAGCCGACCAGGCGGTGACTCAATAAACCAAGCCTCTACGAAACCCGGGGCGATTCAGAAGCGATCAGCCATAACGCTCAGTGCATTGATTAGCGACCTCGCTGCGATCAGAGAGTCAAACGCGGCAGAGATGCCTCCTTTCGATTTCGGAACAGCTTCCTGAAACGCCGCGGACCGGAGAGCGACTCGGAATTCATCCCCCTCCTTCAGAATGCGGCGCGCGGCCGCCTGGTCCCTATCGTTGAGCCAGCGAAAGTAGGCGGTGACAGCCAAGACCTGGTCATCGATTGTGGGCTGCCTACCCTCGGTGATCGCCAGTTTGACTCTCAGAACGGCAAGCAGTCGGTCAAGAAGGTCGCTGCGGATGATGTTGTCTTCGGGTCGGACGTAGTAAGGGATATCTCCAAGCACGAACTCCACCTGGAGGGGAATGCTTTGGGCATTGGTCCGATACAGGACAGCGAAGTCGCCGTAGACGAGTGCTGGCTGCGCATCCATGACCCGGCGAACGAACTTGAGGGATGTCTGGGCCTCCACACCCGCAGTTTGGGTGGCAATCACTTTGATGACCGCGGGATCTTTTCGGTGTGGAATTGGGTTCTTTTGAACCCTGTTTTGGTTGTGTCTGATTAGGCGGTCAGCACTATCCACTATGTTTGGTGGGCACCGATAGTTGACTTGAAGCTCATACGAGGTCACCGGGCGTTCAAGGTGATGCTCCAAATTGATGATGTACTCGGGCGAGCAGCCACGGAATCCGTAGATCGCCTGATCGTCATCACCAGTGACCACTAGATCGGCCTTCGCTGAGATGAGGCGTATCAGCTCAAAGTCGAGTTTGTTGATGTCTTGGAATTCGTCAACAACAACTTCGTCATACTTCCCTTGGACACCCGTGGCTACCGACTCGTTTTCCATCAGCAGGGCGTAGGGCCGAAGCTTCTGGTCATCGAAATCCATCAGCCTGTGGTCCTGGAGCTTCGCCTCGTATGTCTGGTAAAGCCACACCAAGGCCTGGACCACACGACGGACCGACTGCTCCTCCTGTCCCTCGAAGAAGGGTTCTGCCTGAGGGGCACTCAGGATGAAGTCAGCAATGGCCTGGGGGTCAACTTGTCTCGGGTCGAAGATCTGGTTCTTAAGGAACCCAAGAAAATCGAGATATACCCTTGTTCCAAGGTTGCCAGGCAGGACCGCATGGTGTTCTGGACTCTTCTGCCGAAGGGCGCCAAGCAGGTCTCGGGCGAATCTGTGACTTCGCCCTGCACTCACTACGTCCAATCGTTCATCCGGGAAATAGTCCCGCAAAAGCCGGTATCCAAAAGCGTTGAGGGTCGAAATGGTCATGCCCTCGAACGTCGAACTGTTGGAGTCCAATGAGAGCTGTGACACTTGTTGAGCCAGCTTCTCGGTGAGGGCGCTAACCATCGGTCAGCTCGCTTCGTAGCCGTGCGTGGGTCGCATGGCGGCAACGAGCCTTCTCCTCGAGGGGGTCATTGGAGAATGGAACGCTCGGTGACCTCGATGAGCATTGGAGTCTCGCTCACCGTTGCAGACCTCTCGCCATGAGTGTCCGCATGACGGTGAATAACTCTCCCCAATCCTGCCGTGGAACCCTCCGCGAGTAGATCTAGACGAACTCAAAGGCTGGATTCTGGACGGATTCTACTTAGTGCCGAATCGCCAAGATCGTGGGCGCCTGGTGAAAGCCTGATGGCATCCTCGGTTTCAGGTGCAGCCCGCCGCATCCTGGAATGCCGACACCGCCTCTTCGGGAATCGGAGCTACGGCCCCCTCCCGTACGTTCTCCATCTTGTACCAATTGTCCGCACATTCCAATAAGACGACTGTGGCATCGTCATTCCAATAGAGGGGAAGTTCGCGGGCGGCCCCAGTGAGCCCTTCGGCCAGGAAGGCGAATTCACCACTCTGAACAAATATCCGGTTGCTACCAAACTCAAAGCCGAGCACTCCAACCATTCCTAGACCCGGATCTTCTCCACAACAGGGGTCTACCCCCATAACTTCGTAGATGTCGGCTAGGACCGCGACGCGCTCCGCACCCGTTAGCCTTTGCTCGGTCGGTTCGGTGGATGAGCCGGGCATCGAATCATTTGACCCTGGCGTCACTTCTGAGCCAGATGGCGCCGTCGCATGCGGATCTGTGGAAGGAGAAACAGTTGTCGTCTCAGGCATGCTCCCATCACCGATGCATCCGCTGATAAGTAAGGCGGCCACGAGTGGAACTGCCTTTGCACGCACGCGAGAAAGCACACGCCCGACACCAGTATCTCTATTCATCCAGAACTTGGGCATGCTCGGACATGAAATCACTCTCAAGTGCGATCCGTACGGAGTCTTCGACCTCCCTCAGGTCAGCCTCTTCCGCGCATGAATCAGACTCTGAAACGTAGGCACCGAACTCGGCTTGGGTCATGCTGAGTCCTGAATCCACCACAGCTCGAGGACCCAGTGTCAGATCGTCTGGTACCCACAGACCCCGCGAGATCATGCATTCCGACCATTCCCATTTTGCGGCAACCACATCTCGATGGTGCCTTATGGCAAACTCGAGCTCAACCAGATCCTCAGTCAACTTGCTCCGGAGGGCGAACACGCCCGGAATCGCAACGTGAGCACTCCCGACACACCCCTTCGCCGCCCCGACGTCGAATGCATTGGGATCTTCGTATCCCGTCAGGGCGATATTGTACCGAGAGAGATCCTCGGGCGATAACCCCGCGACGTAACTCTGGTTGGGGCTAAGGGAAGCCGTGAAGGCGTCCGCCGCTGTCACGTTGTCATCGAGCGAAAGGGCTGGCCCGTCACCCACGTACTGGAAGCCAGCTTCCTCCATACATCTCGCGATCAGGCCTTGGCGTTCCCTTTCTTCTTTCTCGTATTGCGCCTCGTCGGCCGCCTGTTCCTCCGCCGTCAAGCCAAACCCTTCAATCATCGACAACGGATGCACGCTATCGGCGGCAGCCCCACCTGATCCGAATGCAATGATGCCAACCCCAGCTAGGACTCCGGCAGCAACCACCACGGCGAACAGACGGGTCCTGTCAGCTGTCAACTCACTGCGTGTCGCTCGCCGCCACATTACGGATACCCGAGATAGACGTCTATCGCGGGGCCAAACCGCCACGCCCATTTGTTGTAGTCATAGCGCATCCAGGCTGCGCCGACCGTGTTGTCGTGGTACTCGAGTTCCACGTAGGATGCGACGGCATTCGTCTGAGTCAGTTCCGCGAGGTTAAGGATCGATGTGCAGGGATTCGCGACCTTGTCATCGCAATCGATGTCGCCCGTTCCCGGACTCCTCAGAGGTCCAAAGCTACCCGCCTCCTCGCCGATCCATTGGACGAACTGCTGCGACAGGCTCTTCCCACCAGAGCTGACCCACATCACCTTGGTCCCGAGTGGACTCCGACTGTTGCATTGAGCGAGTGTCGGATTGAGTTGCGCACCAACACGCGCATTGGAATGGACGGGGATATGGACAGTCGCCGCCCACGCATTGGAGTTAGCAATCTTAACCGCATTGCTGTCACGGCCTATTCTCACGTTGTAGCCGCGTATTCTCAGATTGCGTCCGGGGCTCGTGGGGTTGGATACGTCCTGGTAGTAGCTGCCGTTGGTGGCGTGATACGAGGCGAAGTATCCGTTGTCATTCTCGTCGAACAGGCATTCGCCACGGCTTCCGGAGTCAGAGTGGGTTGCGGGAGACAAATAGACCTTCTTCCCGTTCCAGGTGCCAATCGCAGAATAAGCCAGATCTGCTGCATCGGCCCGTCCCCATGCCATCAGGGATGTGGTTAAAAGGGCACTTCCAAAGAACACCATGGCGCATCTCACGAGCAGCCATCCTTGAGAGGTTTGTCTCTCAGTCGCGATCGACGGTCGGGGCGTCACGGAAGCTCTACCGAACCAACCTCACCCGACAACCCGTGGCAGGATCGTACGTGCGTATATCATACTTGCAGCGAATATACAGCAACGGACTATATCCCGTCAATATACAATCTGCTCATGGCTCAGAATGACTTCGTTGCTAAAGCAGTTGACAGGTGGTCTCAAGTGTTCGAGGGTCACGACCTGTCCAGCCTTGGTGTCATTCAACGGCTGGTCTGGTGTGGCCGTTCTGCTGACGGGCTACTGAATCGATCTGCCAAGGAACTCGGCTTTCGGAGGCGCGGAGACTATGAGGTATTGGCATTGCTAAGGCGATCGGAACCGACTGAGCTGACTCCCGCAGATGTCGCCAGTGAACTGCTCGTGTCGCCGTCAGTAATGACCGGCCGTATCGACCGGCTCGAAGAGCAAGGCCTGTTGAAGCGTAAACCTGACACCGTCGATCGTCGTGCAGTACGATTGAGTCTCACGGATCAAGGTCGTGTCCAAGTTAACGTCGCCTTCTTGGCGAACCTCGCGATCTATGATCAGATTCTCGCTTCATTCGACGTGCGAGACCGGGCCGAACTCGAGCGCCTGCTCGGTCGGCTACTCGAAGGCCTGAGGGCTACCTCACAAGCGTCAAATCGCTGAGGCCGTTTCTCGCCGTCTTGCGGATAGCCGTCGGCAAACAGTCCATGAATCACCCCGGGTCTTGTGGAGGCTCCGATCCTTGAGAGGATGGAGCTATGACAAGACATGGGAGATACCCGGCCGAGTTGCGTGAGCGGGCGGTCCGGATGGTGTTGGACCACGAGCATGAGTATGGGTCGCAGTGAGAAGCGATCACTTCGGTCGCTGAGAAACTGGGTCCGACACCAGAGACGGTGCGTAACTGGGTTCGCCAGGCCGAGCGTGATACCGGCCGGCGGGTTGGGCCGACCAGCGACGAGCTGGCTGAGTTGAAGCGGTTGAAGCGTGAAAACGCTGAACTGCGCCGAGCCAACGACATTCTGAAGGCTGCATCGGCTTTCTTCGGGGCGGAGCTCGACCGCCAGTCGAAGAAGTGATCCGTTCATTGACGGCAACAAGAATCGGCGCAGCGGACAGCTGGCCTGGGGTATCGAGCCGATCGCCAAGACTCTTGGCATCGCCCCATCCACCTACCACGCCGCCAGAACCCGGCCACCGTCAGCGAGGGCGGTCCGTGACGCCGAACTGGTGCCTGTGATCGCCCGGGTCCACAAGGAGAATTTCGTCGCTTATGGGGCGGACAAGATGTGGGACCACCTCAACCAGGTGGAGGGCATCCCGGTTGCTCGCTGCACCGTGGAGCGGTTGATGCGCCAAATGGGCCTATCCGGCGTACGGCGAGGCCGCAGCTGGGTCCGCACCACCATCGCTGATGACGGTGCGCAACGGCCGGCGGATCTTGTCGACCGTGACTTCGGTGTCGAAGCGCCGAACCGGCTGTGGCTGGCGGATCTCACCTATGTGAAGACCTACTCCGGTTGGGTGTATGCGGCGTTCATCATCGACGCCTACTCGAGGATGGTCGTCGGCTGGCAAGCCTCGAGATCACTGCGATCGGATCTGGCCATCGACGCCCTAGAAATGGCAGTGTTCAACCGCCGACGGGCCGGCGCCGACCTCACCGGGCTGATACATCACAGCGACATGGGAGTCCAATATCTATCAATTAGATACTCCCAGCGCCTCGCCGATAACGGCGTCGTCGCGTCCGTCGGATCCAAAGGCGACTCCTATGACAATGCGATGATCGAATCGTTCAACGGCCTCTACAAGTGGGAGCTCATCTACCCGCACGGACCCTGGCAAGGCATCGAAGACGTCGAGTTCGCCACTCTCGAATACGTCGACTGGTTCAACCACCGACGCCGCCACGGAGAGATCCTCCCCGGCCGACGCCAGTTCACAACCCCGTCGGCTCACGAAGCCGACTACTACCGTCACAACGTCACAGCCGACCAGGCGGTGACTCAATAAACCAAGCCTCTACGAAACCCGGGGCGATTCAAAATTCAGTCTTTCAAGTTCCCCAGCAACACATGGGCACGCTTGCTCCGATGGATGAATCCAAAGGCGGCTGACCGCTCAATATGTGCCGATCCCGAATGGTGTCCGATACGTGCGGTTTCGACCGAGATCGGCTGATCTCGGGCGGTCCGAGTTATGAGCATTCACCGTCGGCACGTGCTGATCTGTGAGGGGTCCTGTCGGTGACCGTGAGACGAATTGGCGTGTGTTACAGCAAGCGGGCCAACAGCCATCCTCATCCGCTTGTCCGGGGCGCGATCGAGCAGGATTCGAGAAGCGCCCGGCCCCCACGGCCCGTAGTGTCGGTTGCGACTCGCAGAGGAGATGAAAGAGATGTCAACCACGAAGAAGTCCCATTCGGACGGTTTCTCAGAGGCGGAGCGCGCCGCTATCAAGGAGCGTTCCCAGGAGCTGAAGGCGCAGGGCCGCAGCGGCCAAAAGAAGGCCGACAACGAACAAGCCGTGCTCGACGCCATCGCCGAGATGCCCGATGCCGACCGCGCCCTCGCCGAACGTATACACGCACTCGTCATAGCGAACGCGCCGGAGCTTCTACCCAAGACCTGGTACGGGATGCCCGCGTACGCAAACACTGACGGAAAGGTCGTGTGCTTCTTCAAGGCCGCGGCCAAATTCGAGGGCCGCTACGCAGTCTTGGGATTCGAAGATGCAGCAACGCTTGACGATGGCCCGATGTGGCCGGTCGTGTTCGCGATCATCGACTGGAACCCCGCTGTCGAGAAGGAGATTGGGGCCCTCGTCAAGACCGCGGTTGCGTGACCGTAACTGATCACGCGTCCAACCGACGGCGGTCTCCGCAGGGAGCTCGCTACCGAAGAATCAGACCCACGGTGAGTGGCGATCCTGGACCGCGACATGTGCATTCGAAGTGCCGATATCGGACGTGTCCGACATCGTCGGTTCATGGTAGAAGCGGTTCGATCTGTGCTCGTCCTTCGACATAGCGTGTTCTTGCTGTGACTGATGACACGAAACAGGACCGTCTCTTCGCAGCGGTCTTGATTGAAGGAACCGACGAAGCTGCGGGTGCGTGGATCGCCGCTGGCCCTAAGGGGGTCAGCCGTTTGCGCACTGAGTTGAACGGCGAACATCCTGTCCCCGTACCGGAAGGCGTGCATGTCAGGGATGTCCTTGACAACCTGGCTTGGGCTTCGCGATTGGTCGCTTCGGCCTACCCCGACGAGTTTCTTGTCACCTTTTCTTCGTCAGATTGGGACGACAACTCGTTCGTGTGTTCCGGGTTGGGCGGGATTCGACGGCCCGAGGCAACCAAGCGACTAATGCCCCTGTTAGGTCATGAGGACAAGTGGATCCGCATTCAAGCCGCTGTCTCCCTCCAGGGTCACCGAGGTCGTGGTCTGCGATCTGCCCTGCTGGTTGCCCGTGACGATCCAGAAGACCTGGTTCGCTATCACGTCGAGGAACGTCTCGCCGAGCTAGACGGGTGACCCTGGGCCAACGCTGAAGGTGTCATGCAGGCCAGCCGGCGATTCACGTGAGCTCGGAAGCCCTTTCGTGTTGCACAAATGGGGTGCGGGTGATCGCTTGGGCAACCAATTCCCGTTGGAGATTGCGATCAGCCACAGCGCATAAAGCGCGTGCCAATCCACGAATCCGCGCCCGCGTGAGCCGCCCATACCGGCAATTCCGAACGCCCGTTACCTTCAGCGCTCAAGCCTCTTTGGTTGCGATTCCCAAGAAAATCTGAGAATCTGCGTCCGAGTTACCGTGTCTGATGTGAACCAGATGTTGCTGATCCATTCGCCTCTGCTGGGACCGTCTTCCTGGCAGCCAATGGCGAGCGAGGCCGAACATCGCGGATATTCGACGCTCGTCCCTGACCTGACACCGGTCCAACATGCATCGCTGCCCTTCTGGAAGGCATTCGTTGACCTGACCATGGAGGCAGTGCTCCCAGGCAACGATCACATCACGGTGATCGGCCATTCCGGGGCAGGTGTCTTCCTACCTCTGATCGGCAATGGGATCGGCGACCGTCTCGACACCATGGTGTTCGTCGACGCTCTCATCCCCGCCACCCACGGCACCCACAACACGCCGGCAAAAGACGGGGAGATGCTGGCGAAAGTAGCCGACGACGGATGGCTCCTCCCCTGGACGGAGTGGTGGCCCCGTGAGTTGATGGCCGAGCTGGTACCGGACGAGGACGATTGGGCGCGCATCGGTCAGGACGTTCCCCGATTGCCGTTGGCTTTCTACGACGACCCGATCCCGATGCCCGACGACTGGACATCGATGCCGGCCGGTTATCTGAGGCTGAGCCAGGCATACGACGAGCATTTGGACACGGCCCTGTCACTGGGATGGCCGGCCCGGTCGATCGATAGCAACCATCTCGCCACTCTCACCGAACCGCCTCTGGTGCTCGATGCGGTGGAGCGTTTGCTCGGGGAGCTGGAGTGACCATGTCTTTCGTCCCCGACGACTTCACCGTCCCCACCACCTTCACTGGAACCGGCTTTTGTCTCGAGCCACTCGGCCCTGAGCACAACGAACGGGACCACCAGGCATGGATGTCGAGCGTCGATCACATCAAGTCCACACCCGGGTTCCAAGGGAGATCATGGCCGGCACCGATGTCACTCGAGAAGAACCTGGCAGACCTGGAGATGCATGCTCGCCACTTCGAGAATCGGGAGGGATTCACCTATTCCATCCTCGACGGTGACGAGGTGATCGGATGTGTCTACATCTACCCGTCGAACGACGAAACGAGCGACGCCGACATCAAATCCTGGGTGACAGCTTCGAGGAGCGAGATGGATGAGACCGTGTGGCGTGAGTTGAGCGATTGGCTCAACAATGTCTGGCCGTTCCAGTCGTTCGAGTACGCGGCTCGGTGATCATCCACCCGGCAACACATAGCTCGCGGTGGCGTGGGCGACGAGGCGGTCGGGTCGGTCGGCGACGAACAGGTCCACGGCGGCATACGCCACCCGGCGCCCCAGCTTCAGCAGCTCGGCGTGGGCGATGACGTCGCCGCCGATCGCGGGCCGGAGGAAATTCATCTTCATCTCGTTGGTCACCGCCAACGGCACGATCCCGACCCGGGAGAAAACCGCCACGTACACCGCCACGTCGGCGAGCGCCATCATGGTGCCACCGTTGACGATCTCAAAGGGACGGGTCCATTTGTCGTCGTAGTTCCAACGGACCACCCCGATGTCGGGCTCTATCTTCTCCAGCTCGAACCCGAAGGACGCGAAGAAGGGAAGTTCCGCCTCGAAGAAGTCCCTGACCTCCTCCAGCGTCGGGGTCACGCCTCCGCCATCACCCTTTCCATCACGTCGTCTTCGATGTCGAAGTTGGCGTGAACCGACTGGACGTCGTCGAGATCGTCGAGCGCCTCGATCAGTCGGAGCAGCTGGCGCGCCTTCGATTCGTCGACGGGAATCGTGGTGGAAGGCAATTGGGTTACGTCTGCAGACTCGACTTCGATCCCGGCGCCTTCCAGTGCCCGTCTCACACCCTGGAGGTCAGAAGGATTGGTGATCACCTCAAAGGTGTCCTCACCGGCTTCACGGACGTCTTCGGCACCGGCCTCGAGCGCACCGAGCATTACCTCGTCCTCCTTGCCCCGGGCCAGTACCAGGCCCTTCTGCTCGAAGAGGTACCCCACCGAGCCGGGCTCCCCCAGGTTGCCATTGTGCCGGGTAAAGGCGGATCTGACGTCGGATGCCGCCCGGTTCCGGTTGTCGGTGAGGATCTGGACATACAACGCCACTCCCCCGGGCCCGTAACCCTCGTACCAGATCTCCTCGTAGACGGCGCCCTCGACCTCGCCGGTGCCCCGCTTGATGGCCCGATCGATGTTGTCGTTGGGCATCGAGGCGGCCTTCGCCTTTTCGACCGCGGTGGCCAGCGTCGGGTTGAAATCGACGTTCCCGCCCCCCTCCCGGGCGGCCACCTCGATGGCCTTGGCCAGCTTGCCGAAGAGCTTCCCCCGGGCCGCGTCCTGGCGGCCCTTGCGATGCTTGATGTTCGCCCATTTGGAATGGCCAGCCACTGCTATACCCCGATCATTTCGAGGAAGACCCGATGGACCCGATCGTCCCCTGCGATCTCGGGGTGGAACGACGTGGCCATCAGGTTCTCGTGGCGGACCATGACCGGATGATCGTCGACCACGGCCATCACCTCCACATCTGCTCCCACTTTCTCGACCCACGGAGCCCGAATGAACACGGCCGGGAACGGGACATCCATCCCCTCGATCTCGATATCGGACTCGAACGACTCGTTCTGACGGCCGAACGCATTGCGGCGGACGACGATATCGAGACCGCCGACCAGCGGCTGATCTCCCTCGGTGACTGCTCCGGCGAGGAGGATCATGCCGGCACAGGTGCCATAGACGGGAAGACCGCTGGTGACGACCTCGCGGATCGGGTCCAACAACCCGAACCGAACCGCCATCTTCCCGATCGTCGTCGACTCGCCACCTGGGATGACCAATCCGTCGATGCCGCCGAGTTGCTCGGGGTGTTTGACGAGAACAGGCTCCACCGACATCCCCAGGAGGAGACGGGCGTGCTCCCGGACGTCGCCCTGCAGCGCCAGCACCCCGACCCTGGTCATCTCACCAGCCTCGTTGCGCCAATCGCTCGCTTTCTGCCAGCGTCTCGAGCTCGATTCCGGGCATCGCCTCGCCAAGACCACGCGACACCTTGGCCACCACCTCCGGCTCGTTCCAGAAAGTGGTGGCCTCAACTATCGCACGCGCATACAGCTCGGGGTTGGAGCTCTTGAAGATTCCGGAGCCGACGAACACCCCGTCCACACCCAAGGACATCATCAGCGCGGCATCCGCCGGCGTTGCTATGCCCCCGGCGGCGAAATTGACGACGGGCAAGGCGCCGGTCTCGGCCACCTCGCGCACCAGCTCATAGGGAGCCCCGTGATCTCGCGCCGCCGACATCAGCTGAGACGAATCCATTTGGGTCAGCTCCCGCATCTGGTTGGTCACGGCGCGCATGTGACGCACCGCCTCGACGACGTTGCCTGTCCCCGCCTCGCCTTTGGTGCGGATCATGGCGGCGCCCTCGCCGATCCGGCGCAGAGCCTCCCCCAGGTTGCGGGCCCCGCATACGAACGGTGTGGTGAAGGCCCATTTGTCGACGTGATGTTCCTCGTCGGCCGGGGTGAGGACCTCGGACTCGTCGATGT
>Ga0256864_1000698_pt1 | contig 11167 bp, 10 predicted proteins | sample RVTome_11_FD_187336 | JGI IMG/M metagenome (GOLD analysis project Ga0256864, IMG submission 187336) | Soil microbial communities from uranium-contaminated site in the Upper Colorado River Basin, Wyoming, United States - RVT147D111 HiSeq ... | reverse complement strand
AGATCGGAGTATTTGTTCTGGTCGGTGATGCCGAGTCGCACGTTCTCGAAGACGGTCATCGAGTCGAACAGGGCGCCGTTCTGGAAGACGTACCCGATCCGGGAGCGGAGCTCCGACAGCTCCTCCCGCTTGAGCGTGGTCACGTCCTTGCCGTCCACTACCACGGTGCCCCGGTCGGGCTGGATCAGGCCGATGATGTGCTTGAGCAGCACGCTCTTGCCGGTACCCGAGGGGCCGAGCAGCGCCACCGTCTCGCCTTCGCGCACTTCGAAGTCGACGCGCTCCAGCACCACCTGCTTCCCGAAGGCCTTGTGCAGGCCATGGAGCTCGATCATTGGTTGAGCAGCAGCCGGGTGAGCACAGCGTCGAGGACCAGGATCACGACCGAGCTCGCCACCACTGCGGTCGTGGTCGAGCGCCCCACACCCTCGGCGCCCTGCTGGGTGTTGAACCCCATGTAGCAGGAGATGATGGTGATCGAGGCGGCGAAGAAGAATGCCTTGATGATCGAGTACCAGGCATCCCACGGGCGCCAATAGTACTGGGCGCCGTAGATGAAGTCGGCATCGGTCACCGGCAATACCGCCTTGACCGACATCCAGCCGACGAGGACGCCGAACAGGTTGGCGATGATGGTCAGCGCCGGGATCATGATGATGCCGGCGAGAACGCGGGGAATCACCAGGTGCGACGCCGGCGACCGGCCGAGGCTTTCCAGCGCGTCGATCTGCTCGGTCACCCGCATCGACCCGAGCTCGGCCGCATACCGCGCACCGACCCGTCCGGCGAGCACGAGGGCCGTGAGCACCGGCCCCAGCTCCAGCACGATACCGGAGACCAGCAGCGTGCCGACGATGTAATAGGGGATGGTGCCGGTGAACTGATATCCGGTCTGGAGCGCGAGCACCGCCCCGGCGAAGCCCGACACCAGCAGTACGATGAAGAGGCTCCCGACCCCGATGTTCCAGGCCTCGACCATCATCCGGGGCCACCAGATCCGCACTTCGCTCAGGCCCCGGATGGCCTCGAGCACGAAATAAGTCAGCCGACCGGTGTGCGCGGCGCTGTCGAGGACCCAGCCGCCGACGGCAGCGAGGGCTCTCACTGGTAAGCTAGGAGTCGGGAGTCAGCAACCAAGAGAGTCGGGAGTCAGGAGTCGGGAGTCCGGATGCGAGTCGGGAGTCTGGAGATAAAGGTAACCAGGTACTTTCAACCATGCCCGCCTCCAGCCTGAGCCAAGCATCCGACTTCCGCCGCCGTCTGCTGCGTTGGTTCCGCCGGCACGGCCGGGACCTGCCCTGGCGTCACACCCGCGACCCGTATCGTGTGATAGTCTCCGAATTCATGCTGCAGCAGACCCCGGTCGCACGGGTCGAGGCGTACTACAGGCGGTTTCTGAGGCGGTATCCCTCGATCGAATCACTCGCGGCGGCACCGGCGGCGGTGGTGCGGGAGAGCTGGGACGGCTTGGGATATTATCGTCGCGCGGCCAACCTGCACCGTCTGGCCCAGGAGGTGGTGCGAGATCGCTCCGGCGCAATCCCGGGCGATCCGGCCGAGCTCGAACGACTTCCCGGCGTGGGGCGCTACACCGCCGGTGCGGTTGCCAGCTTTGCCTTCGAGCGGCGTGCCGCCGCGGTGGACACCAACGTCGCACGGGTGCTGCGGCGAGCGTTCCACCCCCGCGCACCGGCCAGGGCACTCGGCCAACGACTCTGGGCTACCGCCGAAAGGATCCTCCCTCGCCAAGGAAAGAGCGCCTGGGCATTCAATCAGGCCATCATGGAGCTGGGGGCGTTGATTTGTACTGCTCGAGTAGCGAAATGCGGGGTATGTCCGGTGCGGTTGGCGTGTGTCACGGGGAGAAACAAGGCTGTCACATGCTTACCCCAACATCGCACCGGCAAACAACGCCAGCAGCCCGAACGTGCCTGCGATCGATCCCACGATCCGCTGGCGCTGGCGCAGCTCATCGAAGTACTGGGCCCGCTCGCTGGTGGGGTCGATCCGGCTCAGTTTGGCAGCGGTGGGAAGGGAAATCAGCAGCGTCAGCAGCGCGGCCACCAGCCCGGCACCCTGCATGATGACGAGCCAGATGCTGAACCCGACGAGATCGCCGCCGGCACTGATCTGAAACGTGAGAACGAGACCGGAAAGCACGGCCAGTAACGCGCCAGGCGCAATCGCTACCTTCATCAGGCTGGCTTGGGCTCGAACCACCGCACCCAGTCCGTGCCGGTCCTCCCGCTTGGCCGCAATCGTCATGACCATCGCTGCGATTGCGCCGCCGAGCCACATGGTGAAGCCCAGCAGGTGAAGGAACAGCCAGAAACGGCTCACGAGGAGACGGAGGAGAGAATAGATCCGTCGATCGGCTGCCGGCCGGAGAAGCCGGTATCGATCTCGTGCCAGTGGGTGATGCGCTCCTCGCCCAGCCTCCAACACAGGAACACCGGGCTGTCGTCCCGGAGCGAGTAGAAGTCGACCAGGCCGGCCTCGAACCCCTTGAAGACGCAGCCGATCGTCTCGAGCTCCTGGAGATACTGGTTGATGCGGTTGGCGTGGCGGGTCACGGCTTCCCGGGCTGCGACCAACTCCTGAGTCTCGCCCCAGTCGGCCCGGGCCCCGCCGGTGAGCAGCTCGAACCGGGCCACTGCGGCGCGCCAGGCGGGGTACTCGACGGTGAGATCAGCCACCACCCGCCGCACCAGCGGCAGGGTGTTCTCGGCCTCTTCGAGGGTGAACAGTTTGAAGTCGGGCATTAAGATCTCCGGATCGCTGGGAAGCCCGCCGGTCTGTCATCCCGAGCAACGCGAGGGATCGGGTGGGCTGCCATTTGGGCTCCCATTTCCGAGTGCAAGCCAGCCGATTCCTCGCGGAGCCTGTCCTGAGCCGCAGCGAAGGGCTCGGAATGACGCGGAAGGCCGCATCGTTCGTGCCGTCCTAGATGGTATGTGACCAGCATCACAACTCACCCCCAGACGATCTTCACTTCCGGTACCTGCTCCGGGTGGCTGATGAACCCCACCACCCGGCCCTGCTCGTCGACCACCGTGATCGTAGCACGAAGATGAGACTCGTTGGGGTCGTTGTCCATCCGAAGCTCGAAGCCATTCAGCTCGCGATCGGGTCGCACCACCGGCGAGTTGGTGCGCATCAGGGAGTCCGCCCGGGTATGCCAGGGGTGCTTCCCCTCCGCCAGGCAGCGGGTCACCAGGTCGCGGTCGCTCAGGGTGCCCAGAAAACGGCGGGTCCGGTGATCGTCGACCACCGGAACTACCGAGATGTTGCGGGTCTTCAGCATGATCGCGACTTCGCTCGCCATCGCCCCGGCCACGGCGACATGCGGGTCGGGCACCATCGCTTCGGAGGCTCTCATTTGGCTCAATTTGCCCCGAAAGGGGGAGGGGTCAAGAGTCCCGACCCCAGCTCTCGAGCGCCTCCCTGGTGGCGCGACGGCCTTCGTTGGCGTACTCCCTCACCCGGTCCACTCTGAAGGTCGCGTCGCGCTCGATCCGCGGGCGCACGTACACCAGCGGACGGCGGCGCGGGTCGGCGCGCCAAAGCGCCAGTTGGCTCTCGGAGTTGGCTGCCATGAGAATTCCGACCGCGTCGTCGTGCGCCCGGACCATCGAGGGAACCCGGGCCAACTCGGTCGGCGGCGGCTGGTCAAAGCCTGGCCCGACATCGACCGCCACCACCAGCTCGACGTCGAGCTCGGCCGCCGGCTCGAGTGGCAATACACCACGGAGCCCGCCGTCGCCGTAGCGGCGCCCGCCCAGCACCACCGGCGGGTAGTACATGGGGAGGGCGCAGCTGGCGCAGAGCACGTCCACCAGCGGAGCGAGCTGGGCTCCCGCCCCGAAGAGCGCCAGATCACCGGTATCCAGGTCGACTGCGGTAACAGTGAGCGGCACGATCAGATCGGAAAAGCGGCGCGCGGGCACCAGCTCTTCGATGGCCCGGCGCAGCGGCCCCGGCTTGAGCAGTGATCGGAGAAAGAGTCCGGTCACCCGCGCCATGGGATCGCGCACGACGCTCCGGGGCCCAACCTCGGTGATCCGTTCGAGCAGCTCGTCGCTTCCGACCCCGCTGGCAAGCCCCGCGGCGACCACGGCGCCCATGGATGTCGCGACATACCACGTGGGCTCGAAGCCCGCCTCCTTCACCGCGCGGCAGGCGCCGAGGTGTGCCGTGGTCTTGGCGCCGCCACCGCTCAATACCAAGGCGACCGGGCGAGCAGTCACGCCTTCCGCTTGCGCCGGCGGTGGGCCTCGGCCCGCGCGTAGCGCTCCCGCTCTTCGTCGGTCTCGGGCACCAGGCGGGGAACCCGCCTCGGTTTCCCGGCTTCATCCAAGGCCACAAACACGACGTGGGCCGTGTGGGTGTGCCGCCTCTCCCCGCTGCTCACCGTTTCGGAATAGACCTCGACCGTAATGTCCATGGAGGAGTTGCCGACAAAGTCCACTGTCGCAGCGCAGGTCACCAACGCACCCAACGGTATCCGCTCTCGGAAATCCACCCGTTCGATGCTCGCGGTCACGGCTGGACCCCCGGCGTGGCGGATCGCGGCCACCGCGGCGGCCTGATCCACCAGCGCCATCAGCTCGCCGCCGAACAGGTCGCCCCGCACGTTCTGCATGTGAGGCATGACGAAGGTCGTGATCGAGCCGACCGAGAAGGACATGGGGCGGGAGTCAGGAGTCGTCATTGCGTCCTGAAGCTGGGTTGTCACCCTGACGGACCCTGAGCAGAGCGAAGGGGACCGAGGGGACCGAAGCTGAAACTGGCTTGCAAACCTGTTCGAGCACGCGAAAGGGTGTGACGTGCTAACGAAACTTTGGCCCCCTCGGGCCCTACGGGCCCCTCAGGGTGACATCTTCTAGTAATCCACCGGCCTCAGATAGTACTCCCCAATCGCCGTCCCACTCAGCATGGCCACCGTCGGCAGCCGGCGCTTCCAGTGGGTGGAGTCGAGCCGCTTCCGAACCAGCTCGATCTCGGCCTCGTCGAAGCCGAGAGCCGCGATCGCAGGGGCTCTATAGCCGAGCAGGATCCAGTGCAGGATGGTGTCGGCGCGGTGGTAGGAGATGCCGAAGTCGCCTTCGTCGGTCTGGCCCTTGATGAGGTCGGCGCTCGCGGGTTTGGAGACGATTACCTCAGGCACGCCAAGGTGCCTGGCCAGGGCCCAAACCTGGGTCTTGAAGAGATCGCCGATGGGATTGACTGGTGGCGAGTCGTCGGCGTGCCAGGTGAAGTAGCCGAACAGCCGCTCGGTCTTGTTCCCGGTGCCCAGCGGCAGCGCCCGATGCGCGGCAGAGAGGTCGAAGATCGTGATCATCCGGGTGCGGGCCATGATATTTCCCAGCCGGCCCGGCTCCACTGGCCCTCCGATGGCCCCGGCGAGCGCGTCAACGGCCGCGCTGATGTCCACTGTAGTGCTGGCGATGCCGAGCGCGTCGATCACCAGCTGCGCGTGGGCCAGACTCTCGGGGCTGGACGAGCGGTACGGCATCCGGATCCCCAGGACGTTCTTTGGACCCAATGCTTCAGCGGCCAGGTAGGCGACGAGCGCGCTGTCGACACCGCCTGAAACTCCGATCACCGCCTTCTCGAACTTCCGGCGCCGCTGTATCTCGTCGCGAATGAACTCGACCAGCCAGCGCTGGGTGAGCTCGGGATCGATGGCGAGCGGGTCCTGTTTGGGGTTGAAGCGCGCCGGCGACGGCGCAAGGGCCGGGGAGGCGGGCAGGCGGAGCCGCTTCTGCGGGGCAGCGGGGCCGCTGGGCAGCGGGGCAGTTCCTCCAACATCAGCGGAATTCATCGCTGTGCTTTTACTGCCCTGCTGCCCCGCTGCCCTGCTGCCCCGCTCACGCCGGGCGGCGTGAAGCGATCCGAGCAGATGCGGAAGTCGCATCTCGAGGTCGGCCAGGAGTGGGAGATCGGCGCGCGCCCTGGTGATCTCCTCAAAATCGAGCACCGCCGGGATGATCGCCTCCTGGAACACGGGCGCCTGCACCAGCAGGTCTCCGCGGGGCCCGGCCAGGATGGATCCACCCGAGAATGCCTTCCCGCCCTCGAACCCTACCAGCTGCGACAGCGCGACATAGACCCCGTGCTCCCCAGCAATGTCCTGGACCAACCGGCCCCAGCGTGCCAGGCTCACCGGGCGGCCCGCCGTGTCGTCGCTGGTGATAACCCCGCGCGCGGGGCTCGCGCTGGGAATGAGGATCAACTGGGCCCCGTCCAGCGCGGCCAGCATGGGGGTGAACGAGTGCCAGGCATCCTCGCAGATGAGGATCGCCGCCCTGCCCCAGCGGGTATCGAACGCCTGCACGCTGCGGCCCGCCTCGACGAACCGCTCCTCGTCGAAGACCCCGTAGGTGGGGAGGAAGATCTTGCGGTGGATGTGGCGGATGCCGGCGTCCGAGCCGCCCAGGGTGGCGTACAGCCCCGAGTTGTAGAGCCGGTTGCCGTGAATTTCGTAAAAGCCCACTGCTACGTCGAGCGGTGGCGTACCGGCTTCCCGGTGCTGCCGGCTAAGGTCGTCGAACAGCTGATCGCCGGAGACCGCGAGGTCGCGGACCCCGCCCTCGAGGAAGTAGCCGGTGAGCGCGGCCTCGGGCGCGACGACCAACTCTGGAGGCTCGGGCCAGTTCCCGACCTCCCGAAAGAGGGCGCCGAACCGGCAGAGGTTCTCCTCATACGCCCCCTTGTGGGGCCGTACCTGGGCTATGGCAAGGCGGAGCACGTCTTAAAAGTAAGAGGTGAGGGGTGAGAAGTGAGAGGGCGCGTCGCTCCTACCTCTTTCACCGCTTACCCTCTTACCCTCTCACTTCTCACCCCTCACCTCTTACCTTTCCGGCCATGTCAAATGCCTTCCTAGCTCTCAGCGGCGTCGCGAACGCCTGTCAGATTCTTCCCAACGTGGTGACCGGCGGCCAGCCGGCGGCGGAGCAACTGCAAGCCCTGAAGGAGGCCGGTGGCGGCATCGTCCTCGATCTCCGTGACCCCATGGAGCCCCGGCCGGTGGACGAGCCTGCCCTAACCCGCCAGCTCGGCATGGACTACGTCAACGTCCCGGTTCGGTCCGGCTCGCTGGACGACGCGACGCTGGAGCGGATACTCACGGTACTACGCGGTGCCGGTGAGCGAACCGTCTTCGTTCACTGTGGCAGCGGCAACCGGGTTGGCGGTGCGCTCATTCCCTATCTCATTCTAGACGAGGGTATGGAAAAGCAGGATGCAGTGGATCAGGCCATGCGGGTTGGGCTCCGCAGCGCCGAGATGCTGGAATGGGGACTCGACTACGCCCGGCGAAACAAGAAGCCAGTCCAGCCGTAGTTAATAAAAAATCCACCACGAAGGCACGAAGGACACAGAGGGATCATCTAGTCACTGAGCTCACGACATCGCGGGATCCAGCACCCAGGTCTCTGCATTTGTTGATGGGGAATTGGCGGTTACTGTCCTTTGTGCCTCTGTGGTGAAATTCATGACGATCCATACCCCTTTCGGAGCGCAGATGTACCGGACACAAGTAGTAGTCTTAGGCTTGCTTTGCGCCGCAACCAGCAGGTCTCTGAACGCGCAGGGGCAGACCAAGCCGATCGACCCGGCCAACATCGACACCACCTGCGCCCCGTGTAAGGACTTCTTTCAGTACGCCAACGGCGGCTGGATCGCGCGCAACGCCATTCCGGCGGATCAGCCACGGTGGGGCAGCTTCAACGAGCTGCAGGAGCACAACTACGCCGCCCTGAAGGACGTGCTCACCGAGGCGGCACAGGGCGCCTCGTCCGCCCGCGATCCCAACCTCCGGAAGCTCGGCACGTTCTATGGCACCTGCATGGACTCGATGGCAGTCGAGGCCGCCGGAATGCGTCCGCTTCGAGACGAGCTCAACAGAATCGCCGCCATTCAGGATCGCCGAGGGGTCGAGGCCGCCATCGGGCGGCTCCACGGGATGGGGATTCCTGCAGGGTTCCTTTTCCGCTCCACCCCCGACGCCAAGAAGAGCTCGCGCACCATCGCCGAGGTCTACCAGGGCGGGCTCGGCCTCCCCGACCGCGACTACTACACCAAGGCCGACTCCGCTTCCGAGAAAATCCGCCGGCAGTACCTCGAGCACGTCGCCAACATGCTCCGGCTCTCCGGCGAGAGCCAGGCGACCGCCGGCCGGACGGCCGAGGGGATAATGGGGTTGGAGACCGCGCTGGCCAACGCGTCCATGACGCGGGAGGCCCAGCGCGACCCGGAGGCGATCTACCACCTCACGACCACGGCCGATCTGAAGAGGGCGACCCCTGGTTTTGCCTGGACCTCCTATCTGAGCACCCACGGATTGGCCGGAGTCCAGGAGGTCAACGTGGCGCAGCCGCAGTTCATCAGCGCGGTCGATTCCTTGCTCGCCTCCACGCGGCTGGCCCACTGGAAGGCCTACCTCCGATGGACCCTCATCGCCAACACCGCGCCTGCCCTGAGCTCACCCTTCGTGAAAGAGAGCTTCCGGTTCAACTCGACCGTCCTCCGCGGAGTGGCGGAAATGCGTCCGCGCTGGAAGCGCTGCCTGGCACTCACCGATCAGGCGGTCGGCGAAATCCTGGGTCAGGCCTACGTCCGCAAGAACTTCACCCCCGAAGCCAAGGCGAGGGCGCTGGAGATGGTGCGGAACATCCGGGCGGAGCTGCGGACCCGGCTGGGCGCTCTCTCTTGGATGAGCCAGGAGACCAAGACCAAGGCCTATGCCAAGCTGGATTCTATCACCAGCAAGATCGGCTACCCCGACAAGTGGCGCGACTACGCCCGGCTCGAGGCCCGGCCCGGTCCCTTTGTCAGCAATCTGCTACTGGCCAATGGATTCGAGACCCGGCGAGTGCTGAAGAAGATCGGCAAGCCGACTGATCGCACCGAGTGGGGCATGACGGCGCCCACGGTCAACGCGTACTACAACGCGCCGACCAACGAGATCACCTTCCCGGCCGGGATCATGCAGCCGCCCTTCTTCGATCCCAAGGCAGACGATGCGGTGAACTACGGAGGCATGGGAGGAGCCATCGGGCACGAGATAACCCACGGCTTCGATGACGAGGGCCGTCAGTTCGATGCCCAGGGCAACCTGAGCGGCTGGTGGACCGAGTCGGATGAGCAGGAGTTCAATCGCCGGGCGGACGCCGTCAAGGAACAGTTCGACGGCTACGTGGTGATCGATTCACTCCATGTCAATGGGAAGCTGACCTTGGGCGAGAACATTGCGGACCTGGGTGGGCTGCTGATGGCGCACGGGGCGTACCGGCGCTCCCTTCAAGGGAAGCCGGAGCCGGCCCCGATCGACGGATTCACGGGGGATCAGCGATTCTTCCTGGCGTGGGCTCAGATCTGGCGGGCAACGTATCGGCCGGAGTACAGCCGTCTGCTTGTGGCCACAGACCCGCACGCGCCCCCCAGATTCCGGACCATCGGCCCCCTCTCGAACATCCCCGCGTTCGCCGGAGCGTTCGGCTGCAAACCGGGCGATCCGATGGTCCGGCCCGAAAGCCAGCGGGCCCAGATCTGGTAGCTTAGTTCCGCCGTCTCCTCCCGCCGTCGGACGGCCGCGAGCCGCCGGCGGAACGTGACCCATCCGGACTACGTCCTTCGGCGCGCCCACTACCACCCGAGCTCCTGCCCTCAGCTCGGTTTCCTCGATCCTGAGGTGGCGGTGCACTGCCCCGCTCGACCTCCCGACGCGGGGGCCGGGCTTCAGAGGCAGGAGCTCGCGCGGGTGCTCGCTCTGCCTGACGCGGCTCCTCCCGGCGGCGCTCCAATCGTGGCTCTCTGCGCTCGTCGTGTCGCGGCGTGTCCGCCTGTCGGCGCGGAGCCGGCCGTACGTCGGCGCTCTCTGGCTCGCGCGCCCTCCGCGCCTCGACCTTCTCCGGCCGCAGCCGTTGTTCGTGCCCTATCGCTCGCCTCGGAGCCACCCTGCTCGGCAGCTCTGCAGCTGGGCCCTCGATCACCCGGCGCAGCGGTGTGACCTGGGCGGGCTCCCGCACCCGCGAGACCGGAGGATGGTAGACCGTGTTTACCGATCGGCGGAGATCGTAGCGGCTACGGTACCCGGCGTTGAAGCCGTCGGACCCCCGGAACCGATAGGGCGTGTAGGGACGGCTGAAGGAGCGATGCCGGTCCCAGTAGGCGTACCGGTCGTAATTGCCATAGTAGTAACGCCGCGGGTAGACGTAACGCGGGCGATAGACCGCGCCGTAGTAGTAGGGGTCGGAGAAGAACGGGTTGTAGAACGGGTCGTAGGCGTAGAAGTAAGGATCGTAGTAGTAGCGCCGGTAGGGCCGGCCAAAGAACAGCCCTATCGACAAGCTGTAGGGCGATCCGTAGTAGGAGTGGCGGCAGGAGAATCGATAGCACCAGGGATCGTCGTACACCGAGCCGTAGTACCGGGGGGAGTAGTAGTAATCCGAGGCATACGAGGACCGATCCACGACCTCGTAGGTGAGCATGTCGTAGTCGAAGCTGCTCTGGGCCATGCGCTGGACCAGCTCGTTGAGCTCCTGCTCCGGGTCGTCCGAGAACCGGGAAGGGGAGAGCGCGCGGTAATCCCAGTGGTCTGCCGCTACGGACCCATCAAAGCGGAACGGATCACGGGAAACGGCGGCATACACTGCGCCACGGCCCTTGCCGTCTCCTGCGAACGTCTCCCGCCCGCCGCGACCGCGAACCTCGTACTTCTTGTCACCGCGGACGAAGTTGTCTTTGTCGGGGTCGATCGGGAACAGCACCCTGAGGCGTCCCTCAGGATCGACGTGAAGGACGATCAGGTAGCCGTCGTATTCCGTTTCGACCTGTACCTTGGCCCGATCGCCGGGGAAAAAGCGACGCTCGTTGATCCAGAGACGGATCGGTGGGTCGTCAGCAGACGCAGCCGCCAGCGGCGCGGGCGCCGTAGTCAACAGCAGCGGAAGGAGCAGCGTGGAGATCATGGCACCTCCCAAACGACCTCTGGTACGATATGGAAACTTCGACGGGGCGCGGACATGAGCCATCGCATCCGATGCTGCGAACCCTGTGCCACCGTGTATCGACTTGAAATCTAATCACTTAGCAATGAGCACCGGGGCCGAATCGTCCCTTTTCTGCCAAATAGAGGAGGACCCGCGGACAGGTTCTCGGCGGC
>Ga0256864_1000697_pt1 | contig 11181 bp, 6 predicted proteins | sample RVTome_11_FD_187336 | JGI IMG/M metagenome (GOLD analysis project Ga0256864, IMG submission 187336) | Soil microbial communities from uranium-contaminated site in the Upper Colorado River Basin, Wyoming, United States - RVT147D111 HiSeq ... | reverse complement strand
CGATCTCTGATGTGTAGCACCCTGTCAATACCGACTGCCGCCTCGAACGGTGACTGCTAACAGACGACAATCAGTTTCATAACCCTTCTGCTCCGGCGTCTCCTTTGTGTCTTCCCGCCGCGTGTCCACGTGCGGCGGCTGGAAGGCGTCACCCGGGGGCGGACGACAAGTCTGTTCCGGGCTATGTCACGGATTGTCGTCTAGCCCGGATTCTCATGCGGCTTTGCCGAATTGACCAAGATTGAAACGGCACGTCTCAGTCTGTCCTGTCACTCCCCCGAATATGCATCGGTGGTCGTAATCTGCCGATGCCCCAGCGCCCGCTGGACGCGGGGCAACAATGTCGGCACGTGTCTCACGGTTTGGCTTGACAAGTCCCGTCCGGACCACGATCTCGCCTTGGACAAAGGAGGTCTCAGATGGCGAGAAAGAAAGCCAAGTCCAAGAAGGCCAAGACACGGAAGGTCCGGTGTGCGGCCAAGACAGCGACCGGGAAGCAGTGCAAGCGCTACGCCACCGGCAAGTCGAGGTTCTGCCCCAGCCACCGTTGAATGCAGCCCGGTGGGCGTGTCGGCAACGGTTTGAAGAAGGGTGTGGCGACGAGCGCTGCACCCTTCGACCATTGATGCCGGCCCAGCGGCGGCCGCTGCAACAACGGACGCGCGGGCGTAATCCTGTGTCGGTGTGATGCCCCGTTTCCGAGCGCTGAACCGCACGACAGATCGCACTTGACAGGCATCGATTGCGCCGCTATTAAATCGCCGCTTCACACGGCGCGGTGTCTGAGACATACTGCAGTCACAGTAACACCGTCACTAACCCAGGAGGGTGGCATGGGCAAGATCAATGCGGGTCGGGTCGTTCTCGGGGGATTGCTCGCCGGATTGGTCATCAACATCGGCGAGTTTCTGCTGAATGAAGTCGTCTTGAAGTCGCAGTGGGAGGCCGCGATGCAGTCGCTTAACCTCACACCGGCCGGCGGGAGCGCCATCGCGTTCTTTGTGGTCGGCGGCTTCCTGTCCGGCCTGGTCATGATCTGGCTGTACGCCGCCGTACGGCCCCGCCTCGGCGCCGGTCCCAAGACTGCGATCACCGTGGGCGTAGTCGTGTGGGTTTTCGGCTGCCTGCTTGCCTTGATGCCACCGCTGTTGTTGGGGATTCTACCCGACCAGGTTGTCTGGACGATGATCGTCTGGTGTCTGGTGGAGACACCAGTCGCGGCCGTCATCGGGGCGTCGGTTTACAAGGAAGCTTGACCGGACGGCGCGGAGGTCGGGATTCCAATATCAACGTGCGCGAACGGCTTGACGCAATCGTTCCTCCCCGACCCGCGCATACACCTCCGTCGTCGTGATCTGCCGGTGGCCCAACGCTCTCTGTACCAAGTACAGGTCCCCAGTCTTCCGGTAGAGCCGGGTGGCGAAGGTGTGCCGCAGGGAGTGGATAGAGATGCGACGGGCTAGGCTCGCGATCTTGCAGGTCTGGGCGAATCGCAATTGGATCACCCGCGCCCCGAGCCGGGAGCCGTGACGGCTGCGAAACAGGGGCACATTCGGCCCACTGTTGGCTTCAGGGGCGAGTTCATCGAGGTACCGCCCCAACATGCGCTGCAGCCCGGGATGCAGGAATACCTTGTCCTGTCCCCCGCCCTTGGTGCGGATGTGCAGGACCCCGGAGTCCAGATCGACGTCGCCGATGTTAAGAGCCACCAGCGACCCCAGCCGCATGCCCGTCCCCAACAGAATCTCGAAGATCTGGCGGTCTCGCAGAGCGGTGAACTGGGTACGTGCGAAGATTGACTTCCTGATCCGTTCGATGTCAGATTCTGTCAGTGTCGTGGGTTCCTTGGGAGTCGTTGGAGACGAACGGATCAGCCGGGCGGGGTTGTCCTTGATCCATCCCGCCTCGACGCAGTAGGCGAAGAACGATCGCAGCGACGACTTGGTGCGGTTGACGCTGATTGCCTTACGGGGTTGGCCGTCGGGAGTGAGCTGGACCGCATCGGAGATCAGGAACCGGGCCAAGACGTCAGGTGTGATCCGGCTCAGGGCCTGATCCTTCCCGATCCACCGCTGTAGCGTCCCCAAATCCCGCCGATACGCCCCCTGCGTGTGCACCGAGCAGCCGTTGGCCGCCAGTTGGCGGGTGAAACGGTCCAATGCGTTGGTGACATTCATCTTGTAACTGCTTCCCGCCAATGGCGGGTGAAGCCTCACTGCTGTGACAGTGCAGGATTACACGGAGAAGTCAAGTCGTTCACGAACCACAATTACTCCTGCGGGACTGTTGATCCGGCCGTTCGCCCCTGCTATCGTAGCATCAGATTGTCACTCTCCGGGTGCGGCGTGATCCGTCCGACCGGCTCGGTTGATCACGATTTCAAAGGATTGGCCGGAGTTGACCCTTTGCAGACCATGCCACGGAAAGGAGTCCCTATGATCCACGGACCACACGTTTTGTCGAACCGATGGCGGCTACCTGTTGTCTTCTGCGCGCTCATTGGCGCCACCGCATGCCAACAAGAGCAGCAGCAAACCCTCGCACAAGTTGCCCAACGACAAGAACAATCTCAGGAGACAAGTTCCCAAAACCAACTCAGTCCGAAGGAGGATTCGACCATGGCTTTCTATTTGACACGGTTTAGCTATACCGCGGAAACCTGGGCGCGGTTGATGAAGAACCCCGAAGACCGACGTGTGGCGGCACGCAAGTACATCGAGTCCGTCGGCGGGAAGCTGCACGGGTTCTGGTACGCATTCGGGGAGTACGACGGCTACTGTCTCTGGGAAGCACCGGACAACGTCGCGATGGCGGCCGTCGGGTTCGCGATCACGGGCGGTGGTGCGTTGTCGAAGTTTGAAACGACGCCGCTGCTCACCGTCGAGGAGACCCTCAACGCCCTCCGCAGTGCGCAGGCGGTCGCTTACCGGCCGCCCGGAGAGTAGTCGCGCGGCATCGTCATGTGCCGACACCTCCAAGTCCCGCCGGTACGCCCCCTGCGTGTGGAGCGAGCAGCCGTTGGCTGCCAGTTGGCGGATGAAGCGGTCGGTAGCGCTGGCGATATTCATCTCGTAACCCCTTGCCACCCTGTGTGACAGTGCAGGATTACGCGAAGAAGTCAAGTTGAGGAAGTCATCGCAGAAGGCATTGACGGCAACCGATGCGGGAGTAGATTGGGACCTGATTCTCGCCAACGCCAGTTCCCAACAGCGACCGGAGCCAGATGATCGACTCGTATATCAAGAAAATTGCATCGACGACCAAGAGGGGCGACGCACGCGAAGAATCCTACTATCCCGCACTTGCGACGCTGTTGGAAGAGTTCTCCCGGGATGAGAGAAAGAAGAAAGCCCACGTCACCGTTCTGCCCAAAAAAACCGAAGCAGGTAACCCTGATTTCCGGGTCTGGGATGGCAAGCACTCACAGGTGGGCTATGTCGAGGCAAAACCGCCGAAGGCGAATCTCGATGACGTTGAGGGTACGGAGCAACTCAAGCGATACCTGTCGACGTTTCCCAATCTGATCCTGACCAACTTTTACGAGTTCCGGCTGTATCGCACCGGCAAGATCGTTGACAGCGTTCTTCTTGCCCGGCCCTACATCCCGGCGAAACTCAAGACGATACCACCGGCTGAACACATTCCGGAGTTTCTTGCTTTACTGGAGAAATTCTTCCAGTTCTCCCTCCCGACGAAGTTCACAGCCGAGAGTCTTGCGCACGAACTCGCCACGCGGACTCGGTTTCTTAGGGATCAGGTGATTAAAGAGGAGATTCGTGAGGCACGAAGCGTAGGAGCCAAGAAGATTCTCGGCTTTTACGAGGCCTTCCAGACTCATCTGATCGCCAATCTCAAACCTGACGAATTCGCAGACCTGTATGCCCAGACGATCACCTACGGCCTTTTCGCCGCGCGAACGAGAACAGACGGTACATTCAACCGCAAACTCGCGTACGATCTTATTCCGAAGACCATCGGGCTCCTGAGAGAGATTTTCAGTTTCATCTCTCTGAGCCCGCCCGAGCAGCTTGAAGCCACTGTCGACGACATCGCAGAGGTCTTATCTGTTGCAGACGTCAAGAGCATCCTGCACGACTATTTTAAGGAAGGTAAGGGAACCGATCCGATCTTCCATTTCTACGAGACCTTTCTCGCCGAATACAATCCGAAGGAACGCGAGCGCCGGGGCGTCTACTATACGCCCGAGCCGGTCGTCTCGTACATCGTCCGCTCTCTCAATATTATTCTCAAAGAAACTTTCGGACGACAGGATGGCTTCGCCACTCATTCTGTGACCGTGCTCGACCCCGCTGGCGGAACGCTCACGTTTCTGGCGGAGGCTGCAAAACTCGCTGTCGAGGAATTCGTCGCCAAATACGGCAAGGGCTCGAAGGGGAAGTTCATCGAAGACCACATCCTCCAGCACTTCTTCGCCTTTGAGTTGATGATGGCTCCTTACGCAGCGGGCCACCTGAAGATGGGCTACCTCTTAGAGGAACTCGGGCACAAGCTTTCCGGCGACGAGCGTTTTCAATTCTATCTCACGAACACGCTCGACATGGAGGAACTGGCTCAAACGTCGCTGCCGGGAATGGCGTCGCTGTCCGTGGAGTCGCATTTGGCAGGCAAGATCAAAAAGGAGAAACCCATCCTCGTAATTCTGGGGAATCCCCCGTACTCCGGGATCTCCGCGAATCTAAGCGAGGGGCGGGTTGATGTGAGGAAAGGCCACAAGTACACGAAGGGGTACGCGATCCAAACCAGACAGGAGCACGGCAGAACTTTCTATCAGCTCTTGCGTCAGGAGACCACGGCCAGGAAGAATATGAAGGTGAGGCAGAAGACCTGGATCGGCGAGTTGATCGAGTACTACAAGGTCATTGACGGGGAGTGGTTTGGCGAGCGCAAGCACTGGCTCCAGGACGATTATGTAAAGTTCATCAGGTTTGCCCAATGGAAGATCGACCAAGCCGGTGAGGGGGTCGTCGGCTTTATCACCAACCACGCCTACGTCGACAATCCAACCTTTCGCGGGATGCGCCAGTCGTTGATGAACTCCTTCGATGAAATCCACATCCTTGACCTTCACGGCAATGCACTGAAGCAAGAGAAGGCACCCGATGGCTCAAAGGATGAGAACGTCTTCGATATCCAGCAGGGTGTCGCCGTCACATTGCTCGTGAAGCACCCAAAACGTACCGGTGAGTGCAGAGTGTACCACCAAGAGTTGTCGGGGCTCAGAGATCACAAGTATGAGTTCCTGAAATCGAATCACTATCAAACTATCAGACATCAAGAAATTGTGCCTTCGTCGCCGTTCTACTTCTTCGTACCGCGCCAAGAGGAAGAGCGGGGGGTCTACGAGTCGTATCCAAGAATCAATGAAATCTTTCCTGTGGGAACAGTGGGGATCGTCACGGGTAGGGATCATTTCACGATTGGTTTCTCGGCCGAAGAAATGTGGTCTCGCATCCTCAGTTTCTCTGGGCTTGATCCGGAACTTGCAAGGGTTAGCTACAGGCTAGGCAAGGACTCACGAGATTGGACCGTCGCCACTGCCCTCGCCGATGTCTCAAAGAGCGGTCCATCGAGGGAGCTAATAAGGGAGCTCCTCTTCAGGCCATTCGATCTCAGGCAAACCTATTACACGGGGAACTCCCGCGGGTTTTATAGCAGCCCCCAATCACGAATAATGTCTCAGTTTCAGTTCGACAACATTGGCCTAATCCTTCCCAAGAGAGTCGAAACGAAGGGATCATGGCAGCACCTGTATGTGACATCTGCATTGACCGACCACGTCGCTGTTTCGCTTAAGACAATCGACTATTGTTTCCCGCTCTATGTAGGCCCTGACGCAGGCAAGCTCGATTTGTTCTCCAAGTCCATTTCGGGCGCTCGAGATCCCAACCTCGCACTGCAGCTCCTGACTACCCTGACCTCCGCCCACAAGAAACGCCCTGTCCCGGAAGATGTCTTCAATTACATTTACGCCATCCTCAGTTCGAATTACTATCGCCAGAAGTACACCGAATTCTTGAAGACGGACTTTCCACGTGTCCCCTTCACCAAAAACGCCCTGCTCTTTCGTAAGGTCGCCGAGAAAGGTTCGAGGCTGGTTGAATTGCACCTGCTCAGATCAGCCAAACTCACTCCCCCCATTGCGAAGTGCGAAGGCTCAGGGACTTTGGATGTCGCCAAGGTAGTATACGATCCGAAAAGAGCGCGCGTCCATATCAACCCGGACAAGTACTTCACGGGCGTTTCAACTCAGATTTGGGAGTACCGCATCGGTGGTTATCAGGTCCCCCAGAAGTGGCTCAAAGACCGCAAAGGGAGAACTCTGTCCTCCGAGGAAGTAGCGACTTACGCAAAGATTATCACGGCACTCGCCGAAACGATGAAGATCCAAGAATCGCTCGATGACCTGTTCAAGGCGGTGGAATCGAGCCTTTTGAAAGTGAATCTGTAGTGTTTGAGTAGACGAGTCCTCGGCTTTCTAAATCCCCGGCCCCGGTGACGAGGGGTGGCTGGCCAAGCGCACCTGCATCTGGGAATTCCAATGAATCCAAGTAAGAAGAGCCGCGCCAAGTCGCACGCCACTACGGCGTCCGGGTACGGGGAGATCGTCCTGTACAAAGCGCCCAACGGGCGTCTGTCGCTGGATGTGCGGCTGGAGAAAGAATCGGTCTGGTTGTCGCTGGATCAGATCGCGCTCCTGTTTGACCGCGATAAGTCCGTGATATCCCGGCACTTTCGCAACGTCCTTGCCTCCAAGGAGTTATCCAGAAAGTCAGTTGTTGCAAAAAATGCAACAGTTCAGATTGAAGGCGACAGGAAGGTCACTCGTGAGATCGAGTATTTCAACCTCGACGCCATCACTTCCGTCGGCTACCGGGTGAATTCCAAACGTGGGACGCAGTTCCGCGTCTGGGCTACCGGGGTCCTGCGCGATCACATTCTCAAAGGGTACACCGTCAACAAGCGGAGGCTCGTTCAACTGAATTCAGACCTCGCACTGCCCCATAATCCCCTTGACACAATCTTAACCGAGGCCGTTTGTTTAACTGCTGTAGCGTCTTACAGTAACTGTCTTGTCCTTGGTCCCGCTGCAGTCGGGGCCGCGCTGTGACAACTGAATAGCCCTCAGGAGGCAGCCATGATGGGTTGTGCGCGAGTGGTGTTCGCGGCGGCGGCAGTCTGCGCCATGGCGACGCTCGACGAACCGGGGTAGTGTCAGTCGTACCTTGGACTTAGAGTCACCTGCGACGACGGATTCGGCATACGATTGCTTCGGTGAAAAGATTGCCGCACGGGACAATGAGATCAACGCTTGACCGCGTTGTGCATCATCCTCATCACCGCTGCGATCCAAGTCCGCTAAACTCGGTGGACTTGTTCCGGCGATTCTTCCGGGAGGCCCAGATGGATGGTTGATGCGCGGTTGGTCTGTTGTCCAAACTTGCAGATGTGCATCATAGGAAAGTAGGCACAGACTTCATTCACGGTGGAGGATTGATCCATGGCAAATAGAAGTATTTGCAACGTACGGAAAGCACGGACGACTTGTCGGTCCTGGTGCTCCGCATTCTTGTTCATCTGTTGTATTCTCATCGTGTCCGCGGCAGCAAACGCTGCAACCGTCGCGACCGACCAATCAGATTATTCCCCGGGCGACACCGTCTGGATCACTGGCGCCGGGTTCGACGCCGGTGAAACGGTTTCAGTACAAGTCAGTCATTTAGACGGTCCGAACGACGGTGAAGGCCACGATCCCTGGGATGTATTCGCCAATGGCTCCGGAGGTTTCATAACACTGTGGGTTGTGCCGTATGACGATAATGTCGATGAGACTCTGATCGTCACTGCCACCGGGCTGTCTTCAGGACTGACGGCCAGTGCACAGTTCACGGATGTCAACACAGATCTCGTGTTTGTATCAATCCCCTCGTCTGTCCCCCCGAGCACTTCGTTCGGGGTGACCGCCAAGTTGACCCAGAATTGTTCCGGCGCCCAGCCGGACGCCCCACTTGAGAATCGGGAGATTCTATTCTTCATCACAGAACAGAACTGCGGCGTCGATGTCGGACAGACTCCCAATGCCACGGCGTTCACCAACTCCAGTGGCGAAGCCACAGTTTCCCTGGTTTCACCGGCCTCCGAGTTCGGCGTACGCGCCAAATATCTCGGAGAATCCAAGCCCGATCCGTGTCCGAATCCGGGCAACAGCGCTTGCGACCCGAATGATACGAATCCCGCGAAGCGATGCGTGCAACTCTCCAATTCAAACGCCTGTCAGAGCGTTGCAGTGCAGGCGGAGTGCGACCTTTCTATCTCATGTCCGTCCGATGTGACCATCGAATGCGACGAGTCGTCCGATCCGGCCAACACTGGCACCGCGACGTTTTCCGCCAGCGCAGAGTGCGGATCGGTAACGCTTTCCTACAGTGACGCCGAGGCGCCGGGGGCGTGCCCGCAGGAGAAGACGATCACGCGCACCTGGACGGCGACGCCGACCAGCGGCAGCCCCGCCAGTTGCGACCAGATCATCACAGTCGAAGATAATACCGCGCCGAGCTTCACGTTCTGTCCCTCCGACTTCACCGTCGAGTGCGAAGCCGATATACCGTCGTGCAATCCGTCGGATGCTGCGGCGACCGACGCCTGCGGCAGTGTCACGATCACGTGCAGCGATGGCCCGCTGGTCGGCGGACCCTGCGGCGGGACGGTGACACGGACCTACACCGCGACCGACGAGTGCGGCAATCAGGCGACCTGCGATCAGGTAATCACGGTCGACGACAACACCGATCCGGTGTTCACCTCCTGTCCGGCGGACTTCGCAGTTGAGTGCGGGGCCGATGTGCCGCCGTGTGATCCGAACGACGCCACGGCGACCGACAACTGCGGCAGTGTCACCATCACCTGTGCCGACGGTCCGTATGTCGGTGACGCCTGCAGCGGCACGATTACGCGCACCTACACCGCGACCGATCCCTGCGGGAATGTCGCCACTTGCGATCAGGTGATCACGATTGACGACAACACCGATCCGGTGTTCACGCTCTGCCCGGCGGGCTTCACGGTCGACTGTTCCGATGTGGTGCCGCCGTGCGATCCCAATGATGCCACGGCGACCGACAACTGCGGCGTAGTCACGGTGACCTGCTCAGACGGTCCGTTGGTCGGGGACGACTGCTTCGGCACCATCACCCGGACGTATGTGGCGACCGATCCTTGCGGCAACATCGCCACCTGTGATCAGATCATCACGATCGAAGACAACACGGCACCGCCCATCAGTTGTCCGGCTGACTTTGCGGTGGAGTGCCTCGCCGATGTGCCGGCGTGTGATCCGGCCGATGCCACGGCATCCGACAACTGTGTCGGCGTGACGGTGACCTGCAGCGATGGCCCGTTGATCGGCGGTGAGTGCGGCGGCACGATCACGCGCACCTTTACCGCCACTGACGATTGCGGCAATCAGAGTTCGTGCGATCAGATCATCACGGTCGATGACAACACCGCGCCGGTCTTCACTTTCTGTCCGGCGGACTTCGCGGTGGAGTGCGAGGCGGACATTCCGCCGTGCAATCCCAATGACGCGACGGCGACAGACAATTGTAGTGCTGTCACTATCACCTGCGCCGATGGCCCGCTGGTCGGCGGACCATGCGGAACGATCGTCAGAACCTATACCGCGACCGACGACTGCGGCAACTTCAGCGAGTGTCAGCAGACTATAACGGTGGGAAATCAAGGCCAACCCACCATCACCTGTCCCTCCAGCTACACAGTGCAGACATTCGCTGACCTGCCCGCATGTGATCCGAATGATGCGACCGTCACCGGCGGGTGCGACGTCGTTGTCACCTGCTTCCGTTCCTCGGTCGGCGGTGTGGGATGTACGGATGTATCGATTCCGATCACGTACACATACACCGCCACCGATGCCTGCGGCAACACGGCGTTCTGCGAGCGCGTCGTCACGGTGCTGCGCCCCGACTGCCCCTTCTTCGTGGCGGCGGGGGATGTGTCATCGCCGGTGGATGTCGCGGTCGGCGGACGGACCACTATTCCGATTCGTCTGGACTCCGCCCAGTCGGATGTCGGCTCCTTCGAGCTGGCCTTTGCCTATGATGATGAGGTGTTCAGCATCGCCCAGGTCGAACGGGGATCCGCCTTGGCGGACTGGGAGTACTTCACCTACCGCCTGGAGCCGGGCGTGATCCGTCTGATCGCCATAGCGGACTTAGCCAATGGTCCTGCACACCCCCCGGCCTCGGCGTACCTGCCCGTGGGGGTGCTGGCGAACGTGACCGTCAACGTGACCCCGGACCGCTCTTTAGCCGGTCAGAGTCTCTACTGGCAGGCGTGTCTGGACGGCTGTACCGACAACACCATAGTCAGCCGGTTGGGGGATCTCACATACGTTGTTCCCGGATCAGACATTGAATCGTGTGAGGGACTCCTCTCCGGCAGCGTGTTTCCTGGTGTGTCGCTATCCAGTGCCCAGATGCGGATCGTGGAACCGGCGGGATCACGGGGTGACATCAACCAGAACGGCCTCTCCTATGAGGTCGGCGATGCGATCCTGCTGGTCAATTATCTGATCAACGGCGTGGAGGTATTCTCCGAAGATGCCGCGCTGCGGGCATTGCAGGTGCAGGCGGGAGATGTCAACGGGGACGGGGTGTCCCTGACGGTGGCGGATCTGACCTACCTGATCCGGGTGATCAGCGGCGCGGTCAGTCCGACCATCGAGGCGAAGCTGAGTCCGTATGCGGGTTCGGCCACAGTCACCACCCGTATGGATGGTGACCATCTGACCATCAGCACATCCTCCCCGGCCAGTCTGGGTGGGGGACTCTTCGTGTTCCGGTATGATGGCAATACCATCGGTGAACCGACCCTGAGCACTGCCGCCGAAGGGATGCGCATCCGTTCGCGCGCCCGCCACGGCGAGCTGCGGGTGTTGATCTATCCCGATGCCGACAGTCCCTCCAGCATCCAAGCGGGGACGTATGCGTTGCTTACGATCCCGATGGAGGGATATGGTGATGGTCGCATCGAGTTGACCGACCATCAGCTTTCCGACGTCGAGGGACGGACCATCACCAGCCAGGCGGCGTTGGCGCATCGTCCGACGCAGTACGCGCTGGGCCAGAATTATCCGAACCCGTT
>Ga0256864_1000696_pt1 | contig 11183 bp, 11 predicted proteins | sample RVTome_11_FD_187336 | JGI IMG/M metagenome (GOLD analysis project Ga0256864, IMG submission 187336) | Soil microbial communities from uranium-contaminated site in the Upper Colorado River Basin, Wyoming, United States - RVT147D111 HiSeq ... | reverse complement strand
CACACGAGTCAATGGCGTTGAAACCGCCGACACGAAAGGAGTCGGAGTGTGAGACAAAGTAGGAGATTGGTCGGAGTGGTGCTGGTCGTCGCCGTGACGGCGGTGGGGTGTGGGTCGACCGGGTCGGGCGACATCGTCTCGGAGACGAGGGTGGTCGGGTCGTTCGATCGGATCGAGGTCTCCAATGGCATAACCGTCGAAATCACCGTGGACCCGGCTGCTTCCGCTGGGGTGACGAGCATCTACGACGACAACCTTCAAGAGAGGATCATCACCGAGGTGACGGAGGGGACGCTGGTCATCGAGGTTCGAGGGAACATCATCGCTCCCGGATCAGGTCGCATGGTGAAAGTAGCGATGCCAGTGCTCATCGGCCTGCTTGCAGATGGAGGCGCCCACGTCCAGGCCGTCGGAGCTGCAGATCAGCTCGAGCTGCGAGCAGAGGGCGGAGCCGCCGTCGATCTTGAAGGCTTCGTCGTCCAGACGATGGATATCGGGCTAGGGGGCGGTTCGACCGCAACGGTCAACACCGTGCTCGAGATCACCGGCCAGGTCACGGGCGGCGCCACCTTGACGTTGGCCAACAGTCCAGCATCCCGCGATCTGGATGTCAGCGGCGGAGGGAAAGTCAACGAATGAGGCACGGCACGACATTCTCGACCGCACTCCAAGAGCGGAGACCCCGGTGACCCCCGACACGACAACCCGGCCTTCCGGGAGAGCATCTTCCACCATGGCCGGAGTGGTTCTTGCAGCGACCAGCGTCGCCTGGGTGGTCGTGGCGTTGATACATCCGACGTCATTGACCGACGACGACACCCCCATATGGATGATCGTTCATATCGGCCAACTGGTCTTTGCGCCGATTGTCGCTTTGGGGATCCTTGCGTTACTGAAAGGCATCGAAGGACCGACTGCCATGGTTGCCCGAGCGGCGGCGGTGTTATGGGCAGCGTGGTTCTCCGCCTTCGACGCCATCGCCGGTATCGCCACCGGGATCCTGATCGGCGGCGATGCGAGGCCAGCAGGTGAGTACTTGTTCGAGCACGGGCTGGCAACGGGTCTGGGTTGGGTCGCTCCAGGGATGTGGCTGCTAATGGTGACATCTGGGGGGCTTGCGCTACGAGCGTCCCGGGCGCCCACGGTCACCTATGCCGCGCTGTTCGCCTCGGCTCTGGTCTCCACCCACGCCGGCCCACCGGCGGCAGTGGGATTCGCCGCGCTGGCTGTGGCCCTGTGGACCGGGCTGAAGCTAGGAGATCATTCTGACCCCTGGAGTTCGCGATGATCTCGAAAAGACCGTGCTCGCGGCCCAAAGACAAGTGAGGAAGAAACGATGAGACACCCGAATAGGCGATTGGCCTGGCCGACGATGATCATCCTGGTCGGGCTCGCCGGATGCTCCGGCCCGAGCGGTAGCGACCAATCGACGACAACAGCCGGAACTTCGACGTCCCAACCACCGGCCGTCACCAGCACGACGGCCGCACCGACGACCTCCACGACCGGTGTGCCCGGCACGACCACAACGCTTCCCACCGAGATTACGGAGTGGGTGATAGAGCCCGCCCTGACGACGATACCCGACGACTGGGATCTTCAGTTCGTCATCCCCTATGGAGAGGCCGAGGAGCTTCTCGGCTCTGCCCCGGGAGGAGAGAACCTGATGCTCGGCCCCGACTACGGAGCCCAAGCCCCCGACGGGTCCTGGTGGTTCATGGACGCGGCGAAGCAACGGCTCGCTCACTACGACGGGTCGGGCACGTACATCGACTCGGTGGTACTGGGTCCGGAGTTCTTGGCTCAAGACATCTATTTCCAATACCAGCTACCCCACATCCTTGCCGACGGCACACTCGTCGCCAGTCGATTCGGCGGGGAGACCACCGACCTGCTGCTGGTGAGAGACGGCTCGCCGAGCCTGCTGAACCTCACCGAGGTGATGTTCCTCAAGGCGGACGACGGTGAGTTGGTTTATGCCTTCGATCCGGAGGGGGGATCCTGGGCCATCGAGCCAAGCACGGGTTCGACCGAGCCAGTCGACCATTTCCGGTCCCAGTCCGGCGATCGCTACCAGATCTCACTTGCCAACGGAGCCGTGCTGATCTCGCTGCCCGATGCGGCAGTCGAACTCGAGATTCCGGTAACGGCGAGTATCGGGGATGGTGAAGTTCATGCCTCCATCGAGGTTGCCGCCACGACCGACGGCGTCATCCACCTGTTTGTTCTCGGTCTCAGTGAGTCAGACGAGACGGTTCAACTGGCCGGTTATGCCTCGGTGGCTGCGGATGGGACCGTCGGACCGATGAGCCCCATCATGAACCCGTTCACGCCCGCCGACCCGGGCAGCCCGGCGCATATGGGTGCCGCCTACGGCGCAGCGAGCCCATGGTTCATGGTCATCGGTGAGGAGGGTGTCGAGGTCTACACCCGCTGAGTGGAAGGGGTCTTGGCGCCGCCGGTCGTCGGCTAGGCAAGAGTCATGAACCCGGCGTGCTCACAGACGTCCACCATCGACCTGATGTCGTCGTAGTCGCCCTCGTTCACCGAAACGAAACGCTCGACGAGGCCGTGGGCGAGGATCTCGGGCCCGCCCGGCGTGGTGTGGAGATCGAGGAGCACCCCGCGAATCCCCTCGCGTAGGTCTTCGTCGAGACGCTTGGAGATGGCCACGGGTTGTATGGTCGAAGGACCCAGCGAGTCGATCACTCGCAGCCTCTCGGCCAGTTCCGGGTAATCCCGAAATTCGACGGCGAGCACCTGAGAGTCGATCGCCGATGCGTCCACCTCCCCTTCGGCCACCATTCGGATCGAGGTCTCGTGAAACCCCGACTCGATCACCTCGCCGAAGAAGCCGTCGGTCTCCCCGAGCGTGACCAGGTGGTACCTGGTGATGCCGTAGCCGGAGTGGGAGAGCGGCTCGTTGTATGCCCAAGACCGATCCCTCAGGTCGACGAAAGACATGGCGTCGCTGTCGCCGGCCACGATCACATCCGAGTAGTAGACGGGCCGGCCGCCGTATCGTCTGCCCTCGAGGATGGGCGCGGCCACCGGAACCGCCGGCGATACGCCTTCCCGTTCGAACATCACATAGGGAAGGCTGCAGACGAAACAGACATCGTTGACGTCGTTGCGGCAGCTGTCATAGTCCGCCTCGACCACCAGCTCGGTGTCCAGGCCGAGCGCAATGCCGACTCGATCGGTGATGGCCCGATAGACGGACAACATGTTTGGTGCCAGATAGGTACCAAATCGAAGAGCCGACATATTCTCCTAGCTGCCTGACTGCCGGCGGGCCACTAGGCCCCCAGGCGAAACACCATCGCCGTCTCGGCGAACACCAGCAACAGGATCATCAAGCCTCCGGCCATGGCGACTCTCCTCGCCGTGGCACCGACGGCTTGGAAATCCCCGTCGGCGGCGTACTTCTGTGCCTTCTTCAGGTTGGGCAAGTTGAAACCGGTTCCGATCCCGAGGACCACGACGAACACCGCCAGACCGATCGAGACGAACCCGTCGCTCCACTCCCACTCATCCTGGGTCGCAACCAGCACCATGCCGGAAATTCCGGTGAGCAGAGCCGCCGGGACCAGGAACTTGCGGATCGCCTCCATCACGATTCCGATCCAGGCCAGAGCCGGCGGGCCGCCCACCTTGGCGAATCTGGGGCCGGCAAAGGCGAAGAAGGAGGACGACCCGATCCATACGGCAGCGGAGAGGATGTGAATGGTGAGGATTGTTTCGTCCATGTCTCTTCTCGGTCGGGGGCCGCCAACCTACCCGTCCCGTCGTCTCGGCGTCGCCCCCAGTCGCGACCCCTTGGAGCCGTCGAGCGTGCTTGGACCCCCCGAGAAATGGGGGTATAGGCACATTCGACGAGAAGGGTCCGGGTCGAGTGTTGGTGGACTGTACGCGGACGGGTACGGTTGGGAAACCAGGACGAAACAGGAAACACATGGCAGTCGAGCTCAACCACACGATCGTCGCCGCCACCGACCCGGACGCATCGGCTCGGTTCCTCGCCGACATTCTCGGGCTGTCCCCACCGACAACCTACGGGCCGTTTCAGGTCGTGAACACCGCAAACTCGGTATCCCTCGATTTTATGCACTCCGGATCGGACCTGACCCCTCAGCACTACGCGTTTCTCGTCACCGACGCGGAATTCGACGAGATATTCGGCCGGATACGGGACCGGGGACTGGAGTATTGGGCCGGACCGGGTCGAAGGGGCCCGGGCGAGATCAACACCCGGGACGGTGGCCGGGGGGTCTATTTCGAGGATCCCGACACCCATTCGCTAGAGATCCTGACCCGGCCCTACGGAAGCGGAGGCTGAGGGCTACCCGGCCCGCCGACTCTCCGATTGGATCAGACCTCGACCCCGAGCTCCTCTATCAGGACTCGAACGCGTCGTTCGATCTCATCTCTGATCGGCCGGATCCCCTCGACGGTTTTCCCGAAGGGGTCATCCAACTCCCAGTCGACGTAACGCTTGCCGGGGAAGACCGGGCAGGCATCCCCACATCCCATGGTGACCACGACATCGGCAGCCCTGATGATCTCATCCGCCCATGGTTGCGGGATCTCCTGGCCGATGTCGATGCCCTTCTCCGCCATCGCCTCCACGGCCGCGCGGTTCACCGACGCCGCGGGCTCCGAGCCTCCAGAAAAGACGTCTACACCGCCCTTGGAGAGCGCCCTCATGAAGCCGGCAGCCATCTGAGAACGGCCGGCGTTGTGAACGCAGAGAAACAGGACACTTGGACTGAGACCCAGATGATCCGACTCCAGCCTGATGAGAGCCCGGAGACGGTCGTTGGCAAAGCGCTCGGCGAGGAGCGGAATCCACTCCGTGTGTCTGGCGTCTCCCAAGAGCTGATCGACCGACTCGTAGAGATATCGCTCGATGGTCTCGGTGTTCAGTTGCCCCACGAACCTCTGCTGCAACCGTTCGGCACCCTGTTTGAGATGAAGCCGATCGGCGGCCGTCAACGCGGCATGTCTCGTGGTCATGTTGTCCTTCCTCTCTCGATTGCCATCGCCAATTGGTCAACGCGAAACGAGATCTCCCGGAACGCGTGACGGAAGTCCGTGACCCGCCCGGTGAGGACCGGATCGGGAACCGACCAGTGCAGGTGCTCACGGGCCTCGGGGAGGGCGCCCTCGCGGGCCCTATCGCACACCGACACCACCAGGTCGAGGTCACCGAGCACCTCGCGGTAAGACCGAGGAGGATGACGGTCGAGATTGAGGCCTGCCTCCCGGGCAGCCTGAACCGCCTTGGGATGCACCCGGTCGGCCGGATCCGCTCCCGCACTCTCGGAGACAAACCCTCGTGTCCGCAACGCCGCCTCGGCGAATTTCGATCGTGCCGAGTTGTGTGAGCAGACGAACAGCACCCGACTGGCTGAGATCTTCGGCGCCAGGTATGGATAAACCTCCTCGACTGCGAGCATCACATACCGTCGCCGGCGATCTCCTTCCGACAATCGACGAGTCACCAGGCCGGACGTTTCGAGCACCGATAGGTGATGGGCGATCAGATTGCTCGGCATCCCGGTCGCATCCGACAGCTCGCTTGGGGTCATGTCGCCCAATGCCAGCGATCGCACCATCTTCAGTCGCGATTCGTCACCCAGAGCTCGGAAAACGAGGGCAGATCGGGCGGAGTCTTCCATCCCTCAAAGTATATTGACTCAACATCCGTTGAGTCAATATACTTTCGGTTTTCTGGCTGCCATCGTGCAACCCTTACACTCGCCGGATGAACGACCAGGGAACAGCATGGTGAGGGTCGGGGTCCTGGTGACCGGGGACACCGCGGTGCGGGCGGCCCATTCCCTCTCCGCACAGGACGGAATCGACGAGGTGGTGGTGATCGGCCCGGCCCGGTCCAAGAGCTTCCAGGTGGTCGACAGCGCTTCCGGATGTGACGTCCTGGTCGGAAGCGGGCCCCGGGCACCGGCTCTGGCCCGAAAGCACGGCCTGCCCCTGGTGTGGGACGGTAACGGTCCCAAGCGCGGGGTGAGCGTTTGGGGCGCCGATCCGGCGGGGATCACCCTCGCACTCGGTGCCGGCGAGACCGACCCCCAACTTGTGGCCATCGCCCATCCCGAGATATCGAGCAACGGAGAGAACCGCAGAGTCAGGTTTCCATCACCTGTGGGGTTGACGATGGTCCGGGATACGGCCGTCGACGGCCGGCCGCTGGCGGTCGGGCGTTCGAAGAACGAGTACGCCTCCAGCTACGTCGTTGCGGGCACGCGGACGCTGACGATCCTGGAAGATGGGAAGTTCATGTCAGGCGTTGCCCTTGCCGCGGGAGTCAGCGTGCTCGCCGACGTCCCGCGACCGGTTTGGGAGGAGGCCGAGACTTATCTCTCTGCCGTGTTCGCCATGGGCCTCGTCCTCGGGGAGGCCTGACTCAGATCGGGACCTCGGTCTCCTCGGTCGGGATATCGGCGTGCTCCGGAGGCGGAGTCCCGGCGCCGTTGCCGCTCTGGAAGTCGTTTGGCGGGTGCAACACCGGTGACGGTCCGACCACCGGATTCAGGGTCTCTTCGAGCACCACGACCTCGACACCGCCAACCACATCCGAAACCAGGTTGTAGACGATTGCCAGGGCGACGGTGAAACCGGTGGCCATTACCCAGAACACCACCGACGAGAACATGAGGAGCCGGAAGAACTGCTCCACGTTCTCGAAAGGCTGCGTCCCGGGATCGATGAGGGTTATCTCGACGAGAAACTCGGTGAAGCGGTCCGGCAGGCCGGAACGGTCGAAGACCGACCAGAAGATCACGCCTCCGAGCACCACGCCCAGCGCGATGACGGCCCAAACAACGGCTGACACCTTCAGTGCAGTCCATGGGTCGATCTTGCGGATTATCCGGCGTACCCGGCGAACAGTTGCCATAAATGAACGTCTCCCGGGAAAGTCTATTGGGGTCGTGCTTTATGCAAACGGCACTCGGCCCGCAGATGGTTCCTCAGACCTCGGTCTCCGGGACGATCGCCACCGCGGACAGCTCGTTGCCGTCGCCCACGTCGATCACCTTGACCCCGGTCGAATCCCGCTTCTGCTTGCTGATCTTGGACACAGCGGTCCGGATCCCGACGCCCGCGGATGAGATCAGGAATGCCTCGTCGTCCTTGGACACTGCCCGCGCTCCGACCAGATTGCCGCGCACCCGGGTGATCTTGAAGGCCTTGACTCCGATGCCGCCCCTGGTCTGCTTGCGGAACTCCGCCATGGCGGTCCGCTTGCCGTAGCCGCCGGACGTGAGGAGCAGGACCTCGTCGGCATCGACGTCGGAGACCGCTCCCACGACCTGGTCGCCTTCGCGGAGCTTCATGCCCCGCACCCCTTGCGTCCCCCGACCCATGCTGCGGAGGTCGGACTCGGCAAAACGGATCCCCATCCCGTTCCGGGTGAAGATCAGGATGTCATTCTCACCGCGAGTGGTCCGCACCGAGACCAGTTCGTCTCCGTCAGCCAGCTTGATCGCCACCAGGGTCTGGTTACGCGAGTCGTATTCCTTGAACTCGGTCTTCTTCGCCTGGCCCTTCTTGGTCACCATCACCAGGTAACGGCCGGTCTCGTAGTCCCGGGTGTCGATGATCGCCTGAACCCTCTCCTCGGGGCCCAAGGGGAGCACGGCTTGGGCGAGAACACCCTTGGAGGTTCTCAATTGGCGCGGTATCGCATGTGCTTTGACCCGATGGACCAGGCCCTTGTTGGTGAAGAAGAGGAGATAGGCGTGGGCGGTGGTGTGCACCAGATGTTGGATTATGTCCTCACCCTTGACCTCGGCCGCCTTGATGCCCCGGCCGCCACGGGCCTGAGTCCGGTAGGTCGATGCCGGGACCGACTTCACATAGCCGGCCTGGGAGACGGTGACGATCAGCTCGTCGTCGGCGATCAGGTCCTCGAGGCTCAGGTCGCCTTCGTCGGGGATGAGCCGGGTCCGACGGTCGTTCCGGAACTCCTCCCGGATCCCGGTCAGCTCGTCCTTGATGATCGTCCACCTTCGCTTCGGATCGGCCAGGATGGATTCGAGCTCGGCGATCACCCCGTGAAGCTCGGTCAGCTCTGCCCGGAGCTTGTCGACCTCGAGTGCGGTGAGACGGCGCAAAGGCATGTCGAGGATGGCATTGGCCTGTATCTCGGACAGCTCGAATCGATCGATGAGGTTCTGTCTCGCCTCCGCGGTGTCGGCCGAGCCCCGGATGATCTTCACCACCTCGTCGATGTTGTCGACCGCGACGATCAGGCCTTCGAGGATGTGGGCTCGCGCCTCGGCCTGATCGAGACGGAATTGGGTCCGACGCCCGACGACCTCCATCTGGTGGTCGAGGTAGTAGCCAATCTGCTCCGCGATGTTGAGGGTCCGGGGCACACCGTCTACCAGAGCGACCATGTTGTAGCCAAACGAGTCCTGGAGGGGGGTGTTCTTGTACAGCTGGTTGAGCACGACCTGCGGCACCGTCCCCTGTTTGAGCTCGATCACCAGCCGGGTCCCCACCCGATCCGACGACTCGTTGCGGACCTCGGCGATGCCGCTCATCTTCTTCGCGTCCACCAGTTCCTTCAGCTTGGCGATCACCCGCTCGATCGACACCTGATACGGCAGCTCGGTGACGACGATCGCGGTTCTCCCCTTGCGCACCTCCTGGACGTCGCACACCGCGCGAACCTTCACCGACCCCCGACCCGTGGTCAGCGCCTCCCGGGCCTTTGCGGTGCCGATGAGGAAGCCCCCGGTGGGGAAGTCGGGGCCTTTGATGAACTCCAGTAGCTCCTCGGCGGTGGCGTCGGGGTTGTCGATGACGTGAATGGTGGCGTCGATGACCTCACCGAGGTTGTGGGGAGGGATATTGGTGGCCATGCCGACCGCAATTCCCTGCGAGCCGTTGACGAGGAGGTTGGGGAACCGGGCCGGGAGCACCGAGGGCTGCTGCATCTCACCCGAGTAGTTGTCGACGAAGTCGACGGTGTCCTCCCGAATCCCGTCGAGCAGGTGAGTGGAGAGCTTGGTGAGACGGCACTCGGTGTAACGGGCCGCCCCCGGGGGGTCGTCCACGGTCCCGAAGTTTCCCTGTGGGTCGATCAGAAGATGGCGCATCGAGAAGTCCTGACCCATCCTGACCAGCGCGTCATAGATCGCCTGGTCGCCATGAGGGTGGTAGTTGCCCATGACGTCACCCACGACCTTCGAGCATTTGCGGTGGGCTGACCCGGGTCCGATGTTGTTCTCGAACATGGAGTAGATGATCCGCCGTTGGACCGGCTTGAGACCGTCCCGCACGTCGGGCAGCGCCCGGGACACGATGACGGACATCGCATAGTCGATGAAGCTCTGCTCCATCTCCAAAGTGATCTCGATGTCGTGAAGGGTTGGGTCTCGGTCGGTCATGACAGCCTCAGATATCGAGGAATCGGACGTCGTCGGCGTTCTCCTGGATGAACGCCTTACGCGAGGCCACGTCGTCGCCCATCAGCGTCTCGAAGATGTCCTCCGCCCTCGCCGCGTCGTCCATCTCGACTCGCAACAGGACCCGGGTCTCCGGATTCATCGTCGTGTCCCAGAGCTCCCCGGGGTTCATCTCGCCCAGACCCTTGAAACGGGTCGGCTTCACGTTCGGATGGTCCTTCTTGAAGACGGTGAGGGCGTGGTCGTCCTTGAGGTAATGGACCTTGGAGCCAACCTTGACCCGATACAGCGGCGGCTGGGCCACGTACACGTAGCCGACGTCGATGAGACCCCGCATGTGCCGGAACAGAAGTGTGAGAAGGAGTGTCTTGATGTGGGCACCGTCGACATCGGCATCGGTGAGGATCACCACCTTGTGATAGCGCGCCTTCTCGATGTCGAACTCCTCGCCGATGCCGGTGCCCATGGCGGTGATGATGTCCTGGACCTCGGCGTTCTGGAGTGCCTTGGCAAGCCTCGCTTTCTCGACATTGAGGATCTTGCCCCGGATCGGAAGTATCGCCTGGGTAGCCGAGTCCCGAGCCGACTTCGCCGGTCCGGCTGCGGACTTCCCCTCGACGATGAAAAGCTCCGACTCACCCGGGTCCCGGCTCGAGCAATCGGCCAGCTTGTCGGGCAACCCGCCCGACTCCAGCCCTGACTTGCGGCGGGTCAGCTCCCGGGCCTTGCGGGCAGCCTCGCGGGCCTTCGACGCGGAGACACATTTCTCCACGATCCTCCGGCCCTCTGGGGAGTTTCTGCCCAACCACTCCGGAAGCTTGCGATTGAGGGTCTTCTCCACGTACGACCTGATCTCGGTGTTGCCGAGCTTGGTCTTGGTCTGACCCTCGAACTGGGGCTCCTTGACCCGGACCGACACTATGGCCGTCAGGCCCTCGCGCACGTCCTCGCCGGTCAGGTTCTCGTCTTTCTCCTTGAGCAGGCCTTTGGACCGAGCGAAGTCGTTGATCGACTTGGTCAGCGCCTTGCGGAAGCCCTCCTCGTGGGTGCCCCCTTCATGAGTGTTGATGTTGTTGGCGAACGACAGGATCGACTCGGTGTACGAGGTGGTCCACTGCAGGGCAACCTCGACCTCGGCCTCCTCGCCTTCGTCGCCGATGTCGATCACATGGGCATGCAACGGATCTCGCTTCGAGTTGAGATGGGTGACGAAGTCGACCAGGCCTCCCTTGTAGTGGAAGGTCTCGGTCCGCGGCTCCTCCTCGCGCTCGTCGACGAGTGTGATTTGCAGACCGCGGTTGAGGAAAGCGGTCTCGCGGAGACGGGAGGCGACGATGTCGTAGTCGAATTCGAGCGTCTCGGTGAACGTCTCCTCGCTGGGCCAGAACCTGATCGTGGTCCCGGTCTTCTTCACCGCCCGGCCCTTCTTGGGCTCCTTGGTCTTCGGCTTGCCCTCCCGGAACTCCTGGGTGTAGACGAACCCGTTGGTTCGGATCTCGGCCTCGAGCCTCGTCGACAGGGCATTGACCACCGAGACCCCGACGCCGTGGAGACCGCCGGAAACCGTGTAGGCACCCTGCTCGAACTTCCCGCCGGCGTGAAGTGTTGTGAGGACCGTGGTCAGCGCCGACTGCTTGGTCTTCACATGGCGGTCGATCGGGATGCCCCGCCCGTCGTCGATCACCTCGACACCGCCGTCGGCCCGCAGCGTCACAGTTACCTTGGTGCAGTAGCCGGCCATGGCCT
>Ga0256864_1000694_pt1 | contig 11198 bp, 8 predicted proteins | sample RVTome_11_FD_187336 | JGI IMG/M metagenome (GOLD analysis project Ga0256864, IMG submission 187336) | Soil microbial communities from uranium-contaminated site in the Upper Colorado River Basin, Wyoming, United States - RVT147D111 HiSeq ... | reverse complement strand
CCCTGGTCGCGAATGGGCGTCACGATCTCGAGATCGGGGGCGAGCACCCGGAGGGCGACGTCGAAGCGGACCTGATCGTTGCCGGCGCCGGTGGAGCCGTGCGCGACCGCCCGTGCGCCGATGCGACGAGCCATCTCCACCACCGACACCGCCTGCTGGGTCCGCTCGGCCGCCACACTCAGCGGATAGACTTCTCCCCGCAGCACATTGCCCTGGATGAGGAAACGGACGAACCGGTCATAGACCTCCTGGCGGGCATCGATCTCATGGTGCTGGACGGCGCCGACCTGCTCCGCTTGGCGCCGGACGGCCTCACGATCATCGGGCGACGAGCCACCGGTATCGACGTGCACGGTGTGCACGGCCCAGCCCGCCTCGGCAAGGCGGGGCACACAGTAGGAGGTATCGAGCCCGCCGGAGAAGGCGAGAGCCAGAGTATGGTGAGATTGCATATTGCATAAGTATGCATCTTTTGGGTTGAAGCACAAGGGTACAAGGATACTCCAGTCATCGCGAGCGGGCCCTCGGCCCGCGCGGCGATCCGGCAGCTCCCCTTTGATCTGCGGCTGGATTGCTTCGGGCGCTGCTGCGCCCTCGCAATGACTCGGGGTCGTACAGGGGCTGCTCCGCTCTTGCGCGTCTCCGCCCGCTGTAGTAGTGTAGGCCTACAATCGCTCCTTCGTGGTCATTTGCGGCCTATTGCAGCCACGTTAAACAAATGCTAAAAAGCCTCGCGTCCCGAGTGTCTTTTTGGCACCGGGCGCTTTGATTTTGGGACCCGGGCCAGCAGACCTCGAGGCAGCAGAGGCGGAAGGGATTTACGCCAATGCCGACAGCACCTTCGCTAACCGCCCGCCGGAAACACACGGTCGTTCCGGATCCCACGAGTGAACCGCTCCGCGTCCTACCGCTCCGCTGCCTCGTCTGCGGAGCGGAGCAAGAGCCCGCGCCGGTGGCCATCTGCGAACGCTGCCTGGGGCCCCTGGAGCCGGTCTATCCGTCCACTCGCCGGCTGCCGGACCGAGCATCTATCTCCAGCCGGGACCATTCCCTGTGGCGCTACCGGGAGTTCCTCCCTCTCGACGGAGCTCCCCGATTCTCGCTCGACACCGGACTGACCCCGCTGTTCGAGGCCCCTGCCCTGGCCCGCCGCCTGGGAGTAGGGCGCGCCTGGCTCAAGAACGACGCCGTCTCCCATCCGACGCTCTCCTTCAAGGACCGGGTGGTGGCCACCGCCATCAACGCGGCCCACGCGCTCGGCCTCGACACGGTTGCGTGTGCGTCAACCGGAAACCTGGCCAACGCGGTGGCCGCTCATGCAGCTCGCGCGGGACTGCCCGCCTGGGTCTTCATCCCCCACGATCTCGAGCCGGCGAAGGTCGTCGCGTCCGCCGTGTATGGTCCGCGACTGGTGCGGGTGCGCGGAACCTATGACGACGTCAATCGGCTCTGCACCCAGGCGGCGGAGCGATTCAAGTGGGGAATCGTGAACGTGAATCTGCGCAGCTACTACGGCGAGGGCTCCAAGACCATCGCCTTCGAGATTGCAGAGCAGCTCGGCTGGCGCCTGCCCACGGCCGTGGTGGCGCCGATGGCCGGGGGCTCTCTGGTGACCAAACTTCGCAAGGGGTTTCGCGAGTTCCTCGATTGCGGCCTGGTCGCCGGTCGCACGCCCCGCCTGTTCGGCACCCAGGCCAAAGGCTGCGCGCCGATCGTGCGGCTGGTGCAAGAGAACACCGAGGTGCTTCAACCGGTGGTCCCCAATACCATCGCGCGCTCGCTCGCCATTGGCAGCCCGGCTGACGGGATCTTCGCATCCCGCGCAATTCGAGAGACCGGTGGCTGGGCAGCGGCGGTCTCGGATGAGGAACTGTCGGCCGGCATCCGAACTCTCGCGGAGACGACCGGAATCTTTGCGGAGACCGCCGGCGGGGTGACGGTAGCGGGGGCGCTGGCGCTGGCGAGGAGTGGACACCTGCGGCCGGATGATGAGGTGGTGCTCTGCATTACCGGCAATGGCCTCAAGACGGTGGATGCAGTCCCCGATGTCCTGCGGGACCTGCCCATAATCCTGCCCAAGCTCCGGGAGCTTACGGCCCTGGTCGAACAAGCAGTCTGATCAAGGAGAGCATACCGATGCCAGTGACATTCAGTCTACCGACGATCCTTGCCCGGCTGGCGGATGGGCAGGCGACCCTCGAGGCGAGCGGGTCCACTTTGAGAGAGGTGGTGGCCGGAGTGGCCCAGCGGTTTCCCCAGCTGGCGCCGAGGCTGCAGGACGAGCGCGGCGGCCCGTATCCGTTTGTGGCGTTCTATCTCAACGACGAAGATTCGCGCTTCAAGGGCGGATTCGAGGCGCCGGTGAGGGACGGCGACGAGATCACCGTAGTGGCTGCGATCTCCGGCGGCTGAGGAAGGACGGGAAAGACGGGAAGGACGGGAAGGACGGGAAGAGGCGAGCAACTACCTTCCCATCCTTACCCGTCCTTCCCATCCTTCCCGTCCTTCCCGTCCTTTCAGCTGGCCCGCTGCATCCCACCAGCAATGCCGGTATCCAGGTCGTGCACGTACAGGGCGGCGCCACATCCATGGGGCGATTCGGTCACTACCTCCCGCACGAGATCCAGTGCCTCACTCAGGCTGCGGGAGAAGGCGAACTCGAGCGCGAGTGGCGCGGGCTCCCCATCCCGGGTCTCTGGGAGATAGGCAGTTAGGAAACGATCGACGATGACGGGGTGGATTTCTCGCTGAGCCGGATGGGGCAGGCCGTGGCGGCGTTCGATCTCGAAGAGGAGGCGCTCGGCGACGAAGACGCGCTCCTGTTCAATGGCGGCAGGAAGCATCACATATATCCTCAGCTCGCATCGCCGGCGCGTCTGGCGCGCGACCGGCAAGTGATTGGGGCGGGCGACGCCAGACGCCTCGGGACCGCAGCTGCGGTATCTCTACCAATGCGAAAGACCGCCATTCGGCGTAAGAGAAGAAAGACCGAAGAGGAGTCATCGCGAGCGGGCCGCAGGCCCGCGTGGCGATCCCGACGGTCAACAACCCGACGGCTGGATTGCTTCGCTCTCCCGCCTAGCGAGGCAACGCCGGTCCTACGCCCGCTCCGGTTTCGGCCACCACCCTGGCGATCTGATCCAGGTCGGCAAGGGTCAGCTCCAGGGTCGCGGCCACAATCCAGCCGTCCACCTGGTCGGGCGACCGGGCGCCCACGATCGCGCCGGTTACCCCGGGCCAGGCCAGCGTCCAGGCGATCGCCACTGCACTCACTGTGGTGCCGTGTTGCCGGGCGATGGGCTGCAGCGCATCTCGGAGCGCGAGATTCTTCTGGAGCCGGGGTGGCTTGAAGTCCGGCGACCGCCGACGCCAGTCGTCCTCTGCCAAGGATCCCATCCGCTCAGGCGAGAAGCGGTCGGTCAGCAGGCCCGATTGCAGCGGGCTGTTGCCCAATCGCCGGGTTGGTAGAGTCGCTATCATGCCCTGCCGCGGTGAGGTGCAGATCCGCCGGAAACCCGTGACACAATGGAATCATGCCTGACCTTAAGTCGGTGAGGCTGGACACCGAGGTCACGGCCACCGCGTCCGGATCCTATGCCCGGAGGATCGGGCTGTTCTCGGGGACGATGATGGTGGTCGGCGGCATCATCGGGTCGGGGATATTCCTGAATCCGGCCTTGGTCGCCGAACGGGTCCGGACCGTCGAGCTCGCCCTGGCGGTGTGGATTCTAGGAGGCGCCATCGCGCTGATCGGGGCAATGGTGTTCGCCGAGCTTGGCGCCCGCCGGCCGGTGGCCGGCGGCGGCTATGCCTACCTGCGGGATGCGTACGGAAGGCTGCCGGCATTCCTGTACGCGTGGACGCTGCTGCTGGTCATTGCCACTGGCGCGATTGCGGCGGTCGCGGTCACCTTCGCCAGCTACATGGGCAGCCTGTTCGGGCTGAGCTCAGGGGGGCGACTATCCCTCGCCATCGGCGCCATCCTCCTTCTTTCTGCCATCAACTACGTCGGTGTCAAGCCCGGCGCGATGACCCAGAACGTGCTGACGGTTCTGAAACTGGGTGCGCTGGGATTCCTGATCGCCACCGGCCTCGGCCTCGCGCCCCTGGCACCGGAAGTCCAGGAGATCGCCCCGCTCCCCAGTGAGAAGGTACTGCTGGCAGTGGGGACCGCCCTTGTCCCGGTGCTCTTTGCCTTCGGTGGCTGGCAGCAGACCAACTTCGTGGCCGAAGAGCTGATCGAGCCCGAGCGGAACCTGCCGCGAGCGCTGCTGGTCGGCGTCAGTATTGTGGTCGCCGTCTATCTGCTAGCCAACCTGGCATACCTACGCACCCTGGGGGTCACCGGGCTGGCCGGCAGCAGCGCACCGGCTGCCGACGCCATGCACGCGCTCCTGGGTCCCAACGGCCGAAGCATCATTGCGGCGGGGATCGCAGTCTCCACCTTCGGATTTCTCAACCTGGTGATTCTGGTGTCGCCTCGCGTCTATCGGGCGATGGCGCACGACGGGCTCTTCTTTCCCAGCCTCGCCCGGCTGCACCCGCGCTACCGAACTCCCTCTGCTGCTATCCTCTTCCAGGGCGTCTGGGCGGTCGTTCTGACCCTCACCGGCCGCTACGGGGACCTGCTGGACTACGTGGTGTTTGGGGACTGGATCTTCTTCGCCGCGACTGCCTCGACCCTGTTCATCTTCCGGAGGAGGGAAGCGAGAGGGCGGGAGCAGTCGACCCTCAGGTTTCGAATGCCCGGCTTTCCCTGGGTACCGCTGATCTTCATCCTGGCGGCGCTCTATGTGGTGGTGGGCTCCATCGCCTCCAACCCGGGCAATGCCGTCAAAGGGACGGCTCTGATCGCCCTCGGTGTTCCGGTTTTTCTCTTCTGGGACAGCAGACGAACTGGACGGAGATGACGGCGGGAACGGCGGAATGATGGAATGACTGAACGATGGAACGGGACGGTCTGCGCCTGAGACTACGGTCTAGGTTCCCTCATTCCCTCGTTCCCTCGTTCCGACCGCCCTCTCCGCCCTCTCCGTCGTCTCCGCCCTGGGGCCACTCGCGTGCCGGATCAGCGCCTCAGTCCCGTTTTCCTCTGCCAGGTATTCCTCCCGGTACATCCTGATCAGCTCGAAGAAGTACGAGATCGCCAGCGGGCCAATGAGCAGGCCCAGGAGACCAAAATATCTGATCCCGGCGAACGCCCCAATCACCGTGATGAAAGGGTGGATCCGGGCCCAGCGCCGGAACACCATCGGCCGGATGACGTTATCCACGTTGCCGACCACCACGAGCCCCCAGAGCGCCAGACCTATGGCGATGCCGTAGCGCCCCTCCAGTGCCAGGTGGAGGACGCCCGGCCCCCATACCAACCCGCTTCCCACGACCGGAAGGATCGCGAGGATGACAGTCACGACTCCCCAAAAGAGCGCGTTGGGAATGCCGGCCACCCAGAACGCGACGCCCACGAGGAGGCCCTGAACCGACGCGGTCAGGCCGGTTCCAATCAGGGTCGAGATGGTCACGTCGCGGAAGCGATCCCGCAGAATCTCGGCGTTGCGACCCGAGAAGGGGATGAAGGGCCGAACCCCTTTCCAGGCTGACTCCGGTGCCAGGAGCAGGTAGAACAGGCCGAAGAAGGTGATGGTAAGCTGGATCCCGAGCCGGGTGGCGGTACCGATCAAACTGAGTGCGCTGGAGCCGATCCAGGCCACCAGGCTTGAGCCCAGGGCTTCGATCTGGGCGCCCACATCATAGGACCCGATCCGGAGCTGCCTCAGCTTGTTCAAAAGGGGGCTGCGAATGACCCCGGTGGCCATATCCTGGGCCTCGGCTGCCACGACCCCAACAAATGAGAGGCCGGGCCCCAGGACCAGGATAATGCCCAGGAGGACCACCACACCGGCGGCTGCAACCGGTTTCATCCGCCGGGCCAGCCAGCCATAGATCGGGGCGAAGACGATGTAGAGGACGGGAGCACCGACCAGCCCGGTGCTGAACGGCCAGAGGGTCCAGACGAGGGCCAACCCGAGCACGAAGATGAGGAACGCCGCGCGGTCCCGCTTGGTATCCAGGAAGGCCATCGGGGAAGAGTAGAGGGGGGAGGGCTCCTCGACCAGTGTGCTGCCGCGATGTATCTTCGGGGAGTTGACTCAAAACCTGTGCAGGACTCGTGGTCCCACTGATCCAGCTTCCGGGCGCCGTTCTCCTCATAGTTGGCGCGGCACTGACGCTCGCGATGGCACTGGCGGCCCTCCTCTGGCGCGAGTGGCGGCGGCGGCGGCGTGCCGAGCGGTCGGCGGCCGAAATCCAGAGCCAGCTGCAGACCGTCACCGTGAGCATGCGCGAGGGGGTCATCGCCTACGACATGGAGCAGCGGCTGCAGCTCGTCAATCCGGCCTTCGAGCGGCTTACCGGATACCCCCTCGACGAACTGCGGGACCAGGACTTCCTCCAGTACATCCACGACGACGATCGCCCGGCAATTCTGGCGGAGTGGGGCCGTCTGGCTCTGGGCGGCGCCCTGCGGGACCAGGAATACCGGGTGATCACCCGCTCCGGACAAATCCGATGGTGTTCGAGCTCCTGGGAGCCCATGCGGGACGAGTCCGGGCGCCAGATCGGCTACCTGGGTACCGAATTCGATATTACCGAGCGAAAGCTCGCTGAAGAAGCGATGCGCCTCGACACCGAGCTGTTTCAGGCCGTACTCGAGGTGGAGCAGGCGGTCTCAGCCGCAGGGCTCGACTCCGAAACCGTCATGCGAGTCATCGCTGAACGGAGCCAGGGCCTGACCGGCGCGGGCGGGGCCGTGATCGAGGCGATCGAAGGCGACGACCTCGTTCCCCTGGTAAGCGTCGGAACGGAGGCGCCCCGGCTGAAGCTGAGCTCCAGCCTCTCGGGCATCTGCGTGCGCACCATGGAGCTGCAGCGCTGCGACGACACGCTGACCGACACCCGTATCGCCCACCAGCCGTACACCGAAGTGGGGATTCGCTCCGTTCTGGTTGTGCCGCTCCGGGACGAGCAGCGCACGCTGGGCGTGCTCAAGGTGTTCTCGCCCAACCCCAATGCTTTCACCGATCGCGATGCCAAAGCCCTCCGCCTGCTGGGCGGCCTGATGGGAGCGGCTCTGGGTCATGCTGCGGCGTTCGAAGGTCGCCAGGCACGGCTCGAGGAGCGAACCCGAGCGCTGCAGGAGAGCGAGCAGCGGTTCAAGCAACTCGTCGATGTGGCCCAGGAGGGCATCTGGGTGGCCGACGATCGCGGGGTGATCACCTACGTCAACCAGCGGATGGCGGACTTGCTGGGTTACGGCAATGGCGGCCTGCTGGGCCGGCCGGTCTACGATTTCATCGAGGCCGATTCCCGCCCCGGTGCTCAACGCACGATGAGCCACCACGCGCCCCGACCCGGACATAGCCAGGATCTGCGTTTCCGGCGCCGGGATGGCACTCAGCTCTGGGGTCTCGTCTCATCCAGTCCCATTGTCGGGAAGGATGGAATGTTGGTGGGGACGGTGGGCATGGTTACCGATATCACCGAACGGAAGCAGACCGAGGACCAGCTCCGCCGTTCCGCCGACCGACTCGCCATGCTCCACGATATGGACCAGGCGATCCTTGCAGCTCAGTCGCCTGCCGAAGTAGGTCGCGCCGCCTTGGGACGCATGCGGCGGATGGTCCCCTGCCAGCGCTGCACGGTAGTCTTGTTCGATTTCGAGCGGCGTCAGGCCGAGCTGATCGCCGGATTCTCCAGCGGAGCGCATCTGGATCCTGCATCCCTGCCGCTGGCCGACCTGTCGCCGGCGACCGAGCTCCGGAGTGGATTGGTCAGGTACATGGAAGAGCTGATGTCGCTGGAGGACCCTCCCCCGCTGCTGCAACAGCTTCGGGCCGAAGGATTCCGGTCGGTGCTCTCGGCACCCTTGCTGGTGGAGGGGGAGGTGATTGGCGAGATCAACCTTGCCTCGACCACGAGGGCCGCGTTCGATGCCGAGCATCGGGATATCGCGCTCGAGGTGGCCAGCCCGCTGGCCATCGCCATCCAACACGCCCGTCTCAGGCAGGAGCTGTCACGACAGACCGCGGAGCTCGAGCGAAGAGTGGGAGAGCGGGGCGCCGCACTCCGTGCCGCCACCGCCGAGCTCGAGACGCTCCTTTACTCGGTGTCGCAAGACGTGCGAGCTCCGCTCCGGCACCTGATCGGCTTTTCCCGCCTGCTGCTCGACGACCACGGCAAGGAGCTGGATCCCGCTGCGTTGCACTACGCGGAGCGGATCCATCAGGCCGCGGATCAGATGGCGACTCTGATCGACGACCTGATCGGGCTGTCCCGGATCGGCCGCCAGGATCTCTTGCGGCGTGAGGTCCAGCTGACCACGCTGGTGGAAGATGTGGTCGACCAGCTGCGTTCCCAGACCAACGGGCGGCAGATCGACTGGCAAATCGAGGAGCTTCCGGTTGTCGAAGCCGATCCCTCTCTGGCCAAGATCGCGGTTACCCACCTGCTGTCCAATGCCATCAAATTTACCCGTCCGCGCGATCGAGCAACGATTCGGATCGCGCCGGTCAGGGTCGACGGCCAGACCGGACTGGCGGTTCAGGACAACGGGGTGGGCTTCAAGATGGCGTACGCCGGGAAGTTGTTCGGCATGTTCCAGCGATTGCACCGCCCCGACGAGTTCGAGGGCAACGGTGCCGGCCTGGCCATCGTCCAGCGCATCGCTCACAAGCACGGCGGGCGGGTATGGGCCGAGTCGGAGCCGGATGCCGGAGCGACGTTCTTCTTAACGCTGGGCAGTCAGGGGGGCAGCGGGACAGCGGGGCAGGCGGGCAGCGGGGCCGACGGGCAGCCGGACGGCGGGGCAGCGGGGCAGCGGGGCGGCGGGGCGGTCGCTCAGCCGACGAGTTCGCCAAACCGCCAGCCTGACGCTGACCAAGCGCTTGAGGCATCTTGATGCCCACCCGTTGATGACTGCCCCGCTGCCCCGCCGCCCTGCTGCCCCGCTGGCGACCGACATCCTTCTGGTTGAGGATCACCCTCTGGAGGTCGAGCTCACCCTGCGCCCACTTCGCGAGATGGGGCCGGAAAGCCGCATCGAAGTGGCGCGTGACGGCGAGGAGGCCCTGGATTTTCTGCTGGGAAAGGGTGGCTTTCGACACCGCCTTGCGGCTCCCCTGCCCCGGCTGGTTCTGTTGGCCCTGCAGTTGCCTAAGCTGGACGGTATGGAGGTTCTCCGGGGCGTCCGGGGAAACGCCCGCACCTGTATGATCCCGGTGGTCGTTCTTACTTCTTCTGCCGATCCGCGCCAACTGGCCCAGTGCTATCAGCTCGGCGCCAACAGCTGCGTGCAGAAACCGGTGAAGTACGAGGAGTTCAGGGATACCATCCAGGCGGTCGTGGGTTACTGGCTCGGCTTCAACCAGGCTCCGCCGCCGTCCTCCGCCCAGGCAACCTTGTAGCGGCTGCAACTTTTGGCCGGCACCCGACGTCTATTCACGGAGGGAACGAGGGGAGGAGTGAACGAGGGAAAGTTTTCGTGCACATTCCCCGTTCGTTTCCTCGTTCCCCCGTTCCATCGTTCCCACGTTCCCACGTTCCGCTCCTTACCTGAGGCAGTTGTGTCCTCCAGACTCCTTGTTTTCCTCGCCACTCTCGCCGCCACGGTCACATCCTCCTCTCTGCAAGCCCAGGCCCCGGCCGGGCGGAAGCAGACGCCAGTCGAGATCCCGTACCAGAGATTCGTACTACCCAATGGGCTGACCCTCATCGTGCATGAGGACCACAAGGCTCCCATCGTGGCGGTGAATGTCTGGTACCACGTCGGCTCGAAGAACGAGAAGCCGGGCCGCACCGGCTTCGCTCACCTGTTCGAGCACCTCATGTACAACGGCAGCGAGAACTACGATAAGGACTTCTTCGGGCCGATGGAGAAGGCCGGTGCCACCGACATGAACGGCACCACCAATGAGGATCGAACCAACTACTTCCAGAACGTCCCGGTCAATGCGGTGGATCTTGCGCTCTGGATGGAATCCGACCGGATGGGACACCTCACCGGCGCCATCAGCCAACCCAAGCTCGACGAGCAGCGGGGTGTGGTGCAGAACGAGAAGCGCCAGGGGGAGAACGAGCCGTACGGCAAGGTCTGGGACTTTCTCACGCCCAAGCTGTACCCACCCAACCATCCGTATTCCTGGACCGTCATCGGCTCCATGGAAGATCTGGACGCGGCCAAGCTCGACGACGTGAAGGACTGGTTCCGGACTTACTACGGCGCGGCCAACGCCGTCGTCGTGGTGGCGGGCGACATCGACGCTGCCACAGCCAGGCAGAAGGTCGAGCAATACTTTGGCGACATTCCGGCCGGCCCGCCCGTGGCCCGGCAACGCTCCTGGATAGCCCAACGCACCGGCAGCCAGCGCGGGATCATGCAGGACCGGGTGCCGCAGGGCCGGATCTACAAAGTCTGGAACATCCCCGCCTGGGGTACTGCAGACGCCGACTATCTCAACCTGATCAGTGATGTTCTCAGCTCCGGCAAGACCTCTCGATTGTACAAGCGACTGGTCTACGACGACCAGATTGCGACGGACGTGTCGGCCTATGTGGATCTCCGGGAAATCGGAGGACTCTTCGTTGTCGAGGCGAGTGCGCGGCCGGATGTGGAGCTCGGCCGGGTCGAGAAAGCGGTGGACGAAGAACTCGCGCGGCTCCTCAGGGTGGGGCCAACCCCCGCCGAGGTCCGCCGGGTGAAGACCCAGTATCGAGCGAAGTTCATTCGCGGAATCGAGCGGATCGGTGGTTTTGGCGGCAAGTCCGATGTGCTCGCTCTGGGGGAGGTCTTTGCCGGCCGGCCCGATTTCTACAAGGTGCGGCTCGACCGGGCCGAGCGGGCTACGGCGGCCCAGCTTCTGAGCTCAGCCAGGCAGTGGCTGAGCGATGGTGTCTACACCCTCGAGGTGCAGCCCTACCCCGAGTTTCAGACCGCACGCACCGGGGCGGACCGGTCCAAGTTGCCCGAGCTTGGCGCTCCTGCCGACACCAAGTTTCCCGAGCTCGAACGAGCCACCTTGTCGAATGGCCTCAAGGTCGTCCTCGCCCGGCGGCCTGCCATTCCCCAGGTGCGCTTCGACCTGCTTCTCGACGCAGGTTTTGCCGCCGATCAGGGCGGCACGCCGGGAACGGCCAGTCTCGCC
>Ga0256864_1000691_pt1 | contig 11219 bp, 4 predicted proteins | sample RVTome_11_FD_187336 | JGI IMG/M metagenome (GOLD analysis project Ga0256864, IMG submission 187336) | Soil microbial communities from uranium-contaminated site in the Upper Colorado River Basin, Wyoming, United States - RVT147D111 HiSeq ... | reverse complement strand
GGCTTCGCCGAGGTGCTGACGGTGACCGCCCGCAAGCGCGAGGAGTCGCTGCAGGAGGTGCCGTTCTCGATCGTCGCCCAGAACGAGGAGGAGCTGCGCGACCGCGGAGTCGACAGCCTCGAGGGGGTGGCCGCCAACGTCGGCGGCTTCACGGTACAGAACCTCGGGCCCGGCCAGAGCCAGGTCGCGATGCGCGGCATCTCGGCCGGCCAGGTCGTGCGCGACCAGCCCGGGGTCAAGGAGCAGGTCGGCGTCTACCTCGACGAGTCGACGATCTCGCTGTCACTGTTCACCCCCGAGATCGACCTCTTCGACATGTCCCGGGTCGAGGTGCTGCGCGGTCCCCAGGGCACGCTCTTCGGCTCCGGCTCGCTCTCCGGCACGGTGCGCTACATCACCAACCAGCCGGCGATCGGCGTCCGCGACGGCGTCGGCGAGTTCAGCCTCAGCTCGATCGACGACGGCGACGTCGGCGGCGGCGCCAAGGTGGCGGTCAACGTGCCGATCGGCGACACCTCGGCGATGCGCGTCACCGCCTACTACAACTCGATCGGCGGCTACATGGACGCGGTGCAGCCCGACCTGTCGGTCAGCGAGGACGTCAACAGCGGCTCCCGCACCGGCGCGCGGGTGGCATTCCACTTCGCGCCCAACGAGCGGCTGACCGTGACCCCGCGCCTCTTCTACCAGGAAGTCGACATGGACGGCTGGAACCGGATCGACGACTACAACATCCTGGCCAACCCGTTCACCACCAGCCGTCCGGCAGTCGACCTCGGCGAGCGCGAGCTGTTCACCCAGTTCGAGGAGCCGACGACCGACGAGTTCCTGCTTGCCGACCTCAACGTCGAGTACGCGTTCGACGCCGCGACCCTGACCTCGATCACCTCCTACACCGACCGCGACGTCCTGGTCGTGCGCGACGCCACTGCGCTGACCGCGAGCATCACCGGCGGCAGCCAGGGCTTTGGAGAGCAGGTGTTCACCCTCGACGGGCCGCTCGACGACGCCACCACCGCCAAGGTGTTGACCCAGGAGCTGCGGCTGTCCGGCGAGCGGGGCAAGGTCGACTGGGTGGCCGGCGTCTTCTACAGCGACATCGAGCGCGACTACGGCCAGAGCCTGCTGGTCAGCGGCTACGAGACGCTCACCGGCATCCCCACCGCCGGCAACTTCGGCGCCGCCCGGGACGTGCTGTTCTTCTCCGACCTCGACTACGACTTCGAGCAGGTGGCGCTGTTCGGCGAGCTGACCTACGCGGTCAACGACCGCTTGGACCTCTCCGGCGGCCTGCGCTTCTACGACTTCGACGAGAACCGTACCCAGACCTTCGACGGCATCTTCGCCGACCCCGGCACCAACGTCGGCTCGACCACCGCCGACGGCGTCGCACCGCGCCTGATCGCCAGCTACGCGGTGACCGACAACACGACCCTCAACGCCCAGGTCGCCAAGGGCTTCCGGCTCGGCGGCATCAACGATCCGCTCAACGTCCCGCTCTGCTCGCCGCAGGACCTGATCACCTTCGGCGGCCGCGAGAACTGGGACGACGAGGTGGTGTGGAACTACGAGGTCGGCTCGAAGTCGACCTTCGGGGGCGGCCGCGGCACCTTCAACATCGCCGGCTTCCACATGGACATCGAGGACCTCCAGGCGACGGTCACCGCCGGCACCTGCTCGTCGCGCGTCATCTTCAACGTGCCGGAAGCCCGCAGCTCGGGCATCGAGCTGGAGCTGGCGGCGCAGCCGAACAGCTCGTTCGACTTCGCGGTCTCGACCAGCTACGTCGACTCCGAGCTGAAGTCGACCCTGACCTCGACCGACCCGGCCGGCAACGTCACCGTCGTGGCGGGGATCCGGGACGGCAACCGCCTGCCGACCGTGCCCGAGTTCCAGTTCGCCGCGGCCGCCAACTACCGCTGGCAGATGCGGCACGGCTGGGTCGGCTACCTGACCGGCACCTTCCAGCACATCGGCTCGCGCTTCACCCAGATCGGCGACCAGGCGGAGGGCTTCGGCATCGTCAACCTGCTCGCGTTCGCGCCCAACAACATCGGCGGTCCGCTGACCCAGAACACGTTCACGTTCGACCCCGAGCTGCCGTCCTACGAGATCCTCAACCTGCGGCTCGGCTTCCTCCACGAGCAGTGGGACGCCGCCCTGTTCGTCAACAACGTCACCGACGAGGTGGCGCTCCTAGCCCTCGACCAGGAGCGCGGCACCCTCGCCCGCGTCGGCTACCTGACCAACCAGCCGCGGACTTTCGGGGTGAACACGCGGGTCAGGTTCTAGCTCTGCGGCGTCAGGAACTCGCCGCCGGCCACCGAAGGGACATCCTCCCTTCGGCCGGCCGGCGTCCGCGACGACCGAGCCTGCGGACCCGGCACCGGCCCTGCTAGAATCCACGCACCCTACCGGAGGGCCCGAAAGCGTGGTCAGCATCCGCCTCGTCCCGGCTGCAGGTCTGCTCGCCGGTCTCGCCGTCGTACCGCCCGCCGCGGCGGTCGAGCCGCCTCCTCCTTCCCTCGCCAAGCAGGCCGCGGCCACCGCGGTCGATGCCCACCGCGGCGAGCTGATCCACCTCGCCGACACCATCTGGGAGTACGCCGAGACCGCCCTGCGGGAGCACCGCTCGGCGGCGCTGCTCGCCGACTACGCCGAATCGCAGGGTTTCGCGGTCGACCGCGGGGTGGCGGGGCTGCCGACCGCGTTCGTCGCCGAGTACGGCTCCGGCCGGCCGGTGATCGCGATCCTCGGCGAGTACGACGCCCTGCCCGGGCTCTCCCAGGAGCCGGTGCCGGAGAAGTCGCCACGGGTCGAGGGCGCGCCCGGGCACGGCTGCGGTCACAACCTGTTCGGGGCGGCGAGCCTGGGCGCGGCGGTGGCGGTCAAGGAGCGGATCGCCGCCGGCGAGCTGGCCGGGACGGTGCGTTTCTACGGCACGCCGGCCGAGGAATCGGTCGGCGGCAAGCTGTACATGGTGCGCGAGGGGCTGTTCGACGACGTCGACGTCGTACTCGCCTGGCACCCCGACAGCGAGATCCGCGCCGACACCGAGTCGAGCCAGGCGCTGGTCGACTTCGTGGTCGAGTTCCGCGGCAAGGCCGCGCACGCCGCCTACGACCCGTGGAACGGCCGCAGCGCCCTCGACGGCGCCGAGCTGTTCCTCCACGCCCTCAACCTGATGCGCGAGCACGTGCGGCCGACCGTACGCATGCACTACGTGATCCTCGACGGCGGCCAGGTGCCCAACGTCGTCCCCGAGCGCGCCCGGGTCTGGTGCTGGATGCGCGACTCCAAGCACGACAGCGTCGACCGCCTCCTCGAGCGGGCGCGCGAGATGGTCGCTGGGGCGGCGATGGCGGCCGGCGTCGAGGGCGAGCTGCGGGTCCAGAGCGGCGACTACGAGATGCTGCCCAGCTTCGCCGGCGCGCGCCTCCTCCAGGAGAACCTCACCTGGCTCGGCCCCATCGAGTACACCGCCGAGGAGCAGGAGTTCGCGCGCGCGATCCAGCGCGCCACCGGGGTCGAGGAGAAGGGGCTCGACGGTTCGGTGCAGCCGTTCGTGGAGAACCCCGGCGAGCCCGACGGCGGCTCGACCGACGTCGCCGACGTGAGCTGGGTGGTGCCGACCCTCCACCTGTCGGTGACCACCGCCCCCGACGACGCCCCCTGGCACGCCTGGCCGGTGGTCGCCGCCGGCGGCATGTCGATCGGCCACAAGGGGATGCTCTACGCCGCGCGGGCGCTGGCCGCCGCCGCCGTCGACCTCTTCGAGCGGCCGGAGCTGCGCCAAGCGATCCGCGCCGAGTTCGAGGAGAAGACGGCGGGAACCGAATACCGGAGCTACATCGCCCCGGGACCGCCGCCGCTGCCGGCGGAGTGAACGCAGAACCCACGCCACCGCCTTACGGCGGCGAACCGCCCCGACGCCGACACCGAGATCGGCGGCCGGCCCGCCCCGAGCAATGGCGGCCGTGCGGAGGCTCAAGGCGCCGCCCGCGCGTCCTCAGCCCGGTAGACCACCTCGCCCGCGATCAGGGTCATCAGCACGCGCGCCTCGCCGATCTTCTCGGGCGGCAGGGCGAAGAGGTCGTCGGCGAGCACCACCAGGTCGGCGGCCTTGCCGGTCTCGATCGAGCCGGTCGTCTCCTCCAGGCGGTTGGCCCAGGCGGCGCCGGCGGTGTAGGCGGCGATCGCGGCGGGCAGGTCGAGTGCCTCGTCCGGCTGCATCGCCGGCCGGCCGCCGCCGTCGGGGTCGCGGCGGGTCACCGCGACCTCGATCCCCTCGAGCGGGTCGAGCGACGACACCGACCAGTCGCTGCCGAAGGCGAGCGTGCCGCCGGCGCGGTGGACGCTGCCCATCGGGTAGATCCAGCCCGAGCGCTCCGCGCCGAGCGCCGGCCAGGTGAGGTCGACGATGTAGGAGTCGGCGAATGCCCACAGCGGCTGGAAGAGGGCGATCACGCCGAGGCGGCGGAAGCGCGGGACGTCGTCGGGGTGGACGACCTGGAGGTGGGCGATCTGGTGGCGGGGGCGCCCGTCTCGATAAGACTCGGCGACGCCGCCCGCCGCGCGCTCGAAGGCGTCGAGCGCGGTGCGCACGGCGCGGTCGCCGATCGCGTGGACGTGGACGTCGAAGCCGGCCTGCGCCAGCGCCGCGACCAGCGGGTCGAGCCGCTCGGGCGGCAGGTTCAGCTCGCCACGGTCGCCCGGGCGGTCGGTGTAGGGCTCGAGCATCGCGGCGGTGCGCGCCTCGATCACCCCGTCGAGGAAGATCTTGGCCGCGGTCGGCCGGAGCCGGGGGCCGGCGAAGCGGCGGCGGAGTGCGGCCAGCTCGCCGACCTGCTCGACTCCGCGGTCGAGGTCGGTGTCGAGGGCGGCGACCACTCGCAGCTTCAGCGCGCGGGCCGCCGCGTCGGGCTCCATCGCGCCCGCCGCCCGGTACGCCTCGAGGTCGGCCAGCTCGGCGGAGGCCTCCTGGACCGCGGTAACGCCGTGGGCGAGCAGCAGCCCCTGCGCTCGGAGGAGGCCCTCGACCCGTTCGTCGAGGCTCGGCTCCGGCACCAACCGCCCGACCAGCGCCATCGCCTTCTCGCGCAGGGTGCCGGTGGGCTCGCCGTCCGGACGGCGCTCGATGCGGCCGCCCGGCGGGTCGGGCGTCGAGCCGTCGATCCCGGCCAACTCGAGGGCGCGCGAGCTGACCCAGGCGGAGTGGCCGTCGGCGGCGGCGAGGTAGACGGGGCGGTCGCCGGCGATCTCGTCGAGCAGCGCCCGGTCCGGGTCGGCGCCGGGGAAGACCGGGAGCTGCCAGCCGGCGCCGACCAGCCACTCGCCGGTCTGCTCGGCGGCGCAGCTCCGCACCCGCTCGAGCACCCCTTCGCGGTCCTGGAGACCGGAGAGGTCGCACTGCCCCAGCTCGACGCCGCTGACGACCGGGTGGATGTGGGCATCCTGGAACCCCGGCAGCACCATCCCGCCGACGAGATCGAGGACGCAGGTGGACGGGCCGATCCAGCGCTCGGCGCCCTCCTCCGAGCCGACGTAGGCGATCCGCCCCGCCCGCACCGCGACCGCCCGCGCCCACGAGCGCGCCGGGTCGACGGTGTAGACCGCGGCGCCGCGCAGGACGAAGTCGGCGGGATCGGGGGCCGAGGTGGCGGTGCCGGAGGCGATCCACGCGAGGGCGACGACGACGACCGCGAGTCCGGCGATCGCCGCTCTCATCCCGCCCCCTCCGCCGCCGCCGTCGTGTCCGCCCGCCGGTCGTGCGCCGCGGCCTCCAGCTCCCGGCCCCGGCGCGCCGCCTCGGCGGCCTCGGCGGGGCGGCCGGTGCGGTTGAGCAGGTCGGCGAGGACGTACCATCCGAGCGGCCCGCCCCGGCCGTCGGGGTCGCGCGCCAGGCCGGCGCGGACCAGCTCCTCGGCGCGCACCAGTTCGCCGCGGTCCATCAGCAGCTTGCCCAGGTGGTGGTAGGCCTGGATCAGGTCGGGGTCGGACTCGAGCGCGGCGGCGAGCAGCCGCTCGGCACCGGCGCGGTCGCCGATCCGCGCGTAGAGGCGCCCGAGGTTGAACTGCGCCTGGTGGTAGCGCGGCGCCCGCTCGATCGCCTCGCGGTAGCGTTCGGCCGCGCCGGCGGCGTCGCCCGCCCCCTCGAGCAGCACCGCGAGGTTGAAGCGGGGGAGCCCGAAGTCCGGGTTGGCGGCGATCGCCGCCTCGAAGCGGTCGCGCGCCTCGCCGCTCCGCCCTTCGAGCGCGAGCAGCTCGCCGAGCTGGTTGAGCACCACAGCCGGCGGCGATCCCCCCTCCGCCGCAACCTCGAGCGCCGCCAGCGCCTCGCGGCGCTCGCCCGCGGCGACCAGCAGCTCGGCGGTGGCGAGCGCGGCCTTGGCGTCGCGCGGGTTGAGCGCGAGCAGGCGCCGGAAGCCGATCAGCGCCTCCTCCCGGCGCCCCTCGGCGCGGTAGGCGGCGGCCAGCCCGAACAGCGCCGCCCGGTGCTCGGAGTCGAGCGCCAGCGCTTCGCGGAAGTGGCCGACCGCCTCGGCGTGGCGGCCGGCGCGGGCGGCGACGTTGCCGAGCATCTGGTGGGCGTCGACGATCCCGGGATCCTGCGCCAGCACCTCGCGCAGGCGCGCCGCCGCGGCCTCCTCGTCGCCGCCGCCGACCGCGCTCTGGGCGGCCATGATCAGCCGGTGGAGCGCGATCTTGTCCTTGGGGTCGGAGCGCTCGGCGTCGTCCTCGTCGTCGGGGTCGACGCCGCCGCGGCCGGCGACGTAGCCGAGCGCCCGCAGCTGCTCGAGCGCAGCCTCGTCGAGCGCCGCCGGCTCGGCGGCCGGCGCCGGCGCGTCGTGCTCGATCCGCTCGCGCAGCTCGGCGAGCCGACGCAGCAGCGCCCGCGCCTCGGGCCGGCGTGCCGAGGTCAGGTCGGTCCGCTCGCCCGGGTCGCCGGCGAGGTCGTACAGCTCCGGCCGCGGTGCCGCGATCAGCTTGAGGCCCTCCGTGCGCAGCGCCCGCAGCGGCGCCCAGCCGTAGTGGAGCAGCGGGTAGAGCGACTCCGAGTAGACCGCGCGCTTGCCGCCGTCCCCATCCTCGCCGTGGCCGGCGAGCAGCGGCGTCAGGCTCCGCCCGTGGATCCCCGCCGGTGGCGTCACCTCGACCAGGTCGAGCACGGTCGGCAGCAGGTCGACGTGGCTGACCGCGGCGTCGACCACCCGCCCGCCGCCGGCGCCGCCGGGCAGGCGCACGATCAGCGGCACGTGCACCGTCGAGTCGTAGACGAAGAATCCGTGGAACGCCTCGCCATGGTCGCCGAGCCCCTCGCCGTGGTCGGCGGTGACGATCACCAGGCTCTCCTCGTAGAGCCCGCGCTCCTCGAGCGCGGCGCGGAAGCGGCCGAGCAGCGCGTCGGCGTAGGCGATCTCGCCGTCGTAGGGCCGGCCCGGGTAGCGCGAGCGGTAGGGCTCGGGCGGCGTGTAGGGGTCGTGCGGCTCGAACAGGTGGAGCCAGAGGAAGATCGGCTCGCCGTCCTCGGCTGGCCCCCCTTCGCCCCGCCGGTCGAGCCACTCGACCGCGGCGGCGACCGTCTCGGCGCCGTCGCGCTGCACCGAGCCGAGGTCGGCGCGCTCCATCGCCCCGAGGTCGAAGTCGTCGAAGTAGGTGCCGAAGCCGCGCCCGATCCCCCAGCGGCCGTCGAGCACGAAGGCGCTGACGAAGCCGGCGGTCGCCCAGCCGGCGCCGGCGAGCGTCTCGGCCAGCGTCGGCAGCGCCGGGTCGAGCGAGTAGCCGACGTTCTCGCGCACGCCATGCCGCGGCGGGTAGCAACCGGTCATGATCGAGCTGTGGGCGGGGAGCGTGAACGGCACCGCGGTCGCCGCGCCGGTGAAGCGCACCCCCTCGCGCGCCAGCGCGTCGAACGCCGGCGTCTCGATCCCGGCGTAGCCGTAGGCCGGCAACCGGTCCGCGCGCAGGGTGTCGACGGTGATCAGGAAGACGTGACGGCGGCCGTGGGGCAGCGCCTCGGTCCCGGCTGCGGCGGCCGCCTCCGGCTCCTCGGGCGACGGATCACCGCGCCGCCACAGCCATCCGGCGAGCAGCCCGCCGGCGACCACGGCGAGCGCGATCGCGGCGAGGGCGACCCGCCCGACCGGCCTCTGCTTCGGCTGTTTCCGCTCCCTCGGCACTGCGGCGGCAGACTACCGCAGCCCTCGCCGCGGCGCCGCGGTCGCGAGACCGTACCCGCTTCGTTGACAGCGGCCCGGCCGCGTCCCTAAGATGCCACCCAGGCAACCGTGACCGATCCTCCAAGGAGGCCGCCATGAACGGACGGCTCCGTCTCCTCGTCCTCACCGCCGGGCTCTGCGCCCTGCCCCTCTCCCTCCACGCCCAGACCACCGGCAGCATCCGCGGCGAGGTGACGGACGCCGCCCAGGCGCCGATGCCGGGCGTCACGGTGACGCTCACCGGCGAGCCGATCCGCGGCGCCGAGCGGGTCGCGGTGAGCGGCTCCGAGGGCGGCTTCCTGTTCACCGGGCTGCCCCCCGGCTTCTACACTCTGCGCGCCGCGCTGGACGCCCACACGCCCCAGGAGCTGACCGAGGTGCGGGTGCGGATCAACAGCTCGACCTCGGTGCGGCTGGTGCTGTCGCCGCTCGAGTCGATCCACGAGGAGATGACGGTCACCTCCGAGGCGCCGCTGATCAACCTCACCGGCTCGGAGTTCGGCAGCAACTACAGCGCCGAGTTCCTCGAGGACCTGCCGACCCAGCGCAACTTCTGGGACATGGTCTCGGCGTCGCCGGGGATGAGCCAGTCGACCCACAACAGCGACCGGCAGTCGGCCTACGGCTCGAACATCCAGTCCAATAGCTGGCACGTCGACGGCCTCGACACCTCGGCGCCGGAGACCGGCTCGTCGTGGTGGTACATCAACCCGGACACCATCGAGGAGATCCAGGTGCTCGGCGTCGGCGCGCCGGCCGAGTTCGGCAACATGCTCGGCGCCGCCTTCAACGTGGTGACCAAGTCTGGGACCAACGACTTCCAGGGCAGCTTCAACGCCTTCTACCAGGACGACGCGCTGACCGAGGGCAACGTCGAGATCAACGGCGTCGGCTTCACCCGCGACCGCTACCACGACCTCACGCTCACCGCCGGCGGCCCGCTCAAGCGCGACCGCGCCTGGTTCTTCGGCGCCGCCCAGACCCAGCGCGACGCGATCTCCCAGCCCGGCGCCGACCCCGATTTCGCGCCGGAGGTCAGCTACGACCGCTACGACCTCAAGGTCGACCTGCGGTTCAACGACAGCAACCAGCTCTCGGGCAAGTACCACTTCGAGGACTGGGCGATCCCGGAGGCCGGCAGCGCCTTCATCTCGCCCGACGCCACCGGCTTCGAGGCCGGAGAGAACCCGGCCTGGGGGCTGAGCTTCAACTCGGTCCTCAACACCGAGACCCTGGCCGAGGTCCGCTACGCCGGCTGGTGGGGCGACGACTTCTGGCGCTCGATCACCGGCTCGACCGCGGCGCCGTTCGTCGACTTCTCGCCCGCGGACGGCGGGCCGCCGCTCTACAGCCAGGGCGTGCCGTTCCCGTTCGACTACGAGACCTGGCACAACCAGGCCGACGTCAAGCTCTCCTACTTCGCCGACGACTTCCTGGGCGGCGGCCACGACTTCCGCTTCGGCGTCCAGTACAGCCGGGGCTCGGCCGAGACCGACGTCTTCGCTGGCTTCGACGGCGGCTACTACTACCGCTACGAGTACTACCCCGGCTATCCCTACTACTACCGCTACACCTTCACCCCGTTCCGCTACGGCGCCGAGCAGGAGACCTACGCCGCCTTCGCCGACGACTCGTGGAAGGTCAACGACCGGCTGACCCTCAACCTCGGGGTGCGCTACGACCACCACTCGGGATGGTTCCCCGACTACCCGCGGCTCGACGAGAACGGCAACTCGACCGGCGAGACCATCGGCGGGATCGACGACGTCATCGACTGGGCCCACGTCTCGCCCCGGTTCGGCTTCGCCTGGGTGGCGACCGCCGACCAGAAGACCGTCCTGCGCGGCTCGGTCGGGGTCTACCGCGACGGCAACGTCAGCGGCAACTGGGACTACCCGCCGCCCGGGGTGCCGCCGACCCAGCTCTTCATCCTCGACACGGAGACCGGCGAGTACGAGCTGATCTTCGAGGAGACCGTCGACGCCTTCGCGATCGACCCCGGCCTCGAGGCGCCGCGCACCCTCCAGTACGCCCTCGGCGCCGAACGCCAGCTCGGCAGCTCGTGGGCGGCGGGCGTCCAGCTCCTCTACAAGGACACCGACAACCTGGTCGGTTGGGAGATCCTCGGCGACGGGGTCTATACCCCGGTGGTCGTCGTCGACCCGGTGACCGGCCAGACCTTCACGCTGGTCGAGTTCGACTCCGACGGCGCCCCGACCCGGCGCAAGGGCAACCGGCCGGGCGACGGCTCGCTGGCGCCGCCGGGGGCCGAGTACGAGCAGGAGTACCGCGCGGCGATCCTCACTCTCGAGCGCCGGCTCACCGGCGGCTGGAGCGTGCTCGGCTCCTACACGTACTCGGAGTCCGAGGGGCTGATCCCGCGCATGCTGTCGCAGGACCAGTTCAACCCCTTCTACGGCAGCCGCGAGGGCTCCGACCCCAACCACTTCATCAATGCGCGCCAGCTCCTCCAGGCCGACCGCAAGCACATGTTCCGGATCCAGGGCACCTACGCGCTGCCCTGGGAGATGGAGCTGACCGGCGTCGTCAACCTCCAGAGCGGCCGCCCCTTCAGCCGCCAGGCGCGGGCGCCGCTGGCCCAGGGGCTGACCACCTTCATCCTCGAGCCGGCGAACGACGACAACCGCCTCCCCTCGACCGCCCTGATCGACCTCGGCCTGGGCAAACGCTTCCAGCTCCCCAACGACGTCGAATTGAAGCTCGACGCCCAGGTCTTCAACCTGCTCAACGACGACTCCCCGCAGTACTTCGAGACCCTCGTCGTCGGCCCGGGCGGCCGCTTCACCGGCAGCGACTTCGTCCTGCCGCGGCGGCTGATGGTGCGGGTGGGGCTGGAGTTCTGAGGACCTAGTCCGCGGTGAGGTAGCGCCCGAACCACCCGAGGTAGCGCTCGAGCTTGTCTTTCTCGTAGGAGGGCACGCTCAGGGTGTGGGGCTGGCCGGGGTAGACGACGAAGAGGGTCTCGGCCTTGCCGATGCG
>Ga0256864_1000690_pt1 | contig 11220 bp, 14 predicted proteins | sample RVTome_11_FD_187336 | JGI IMG/M metagenome (GOLD analysis project Ga0256864, IMG submission 187336) | Soil microbial communities from uranium-contaminated site in the Upper Colorado River Basin, Wyoming, United States - RVT147D111 HiSeq ... | reverse complement strand
GAAGCGGATATGCAGTAGGCCACGAGCCTCGACCGGCTCATGGAATTCTCGCGAGGAGGTCGACGAGCTTCCCGCCCATCATCTTCCAGCCGTAGCGCGCGCCGCCGAATTCCTTCTTCTGGTCCGGCTTGAAGCCCGACTGCACGAGGGACAGGTGCGTGCCCGACGCCGTGGGCGTGAGCGTGAACGTCACGACAGTGTCAATGTCCATGTCGCCGACGACCCACGTGTAGCTGAGCTTCCGATGCGCTTCGATCTCGACGAACCGGCAACTCACGGTGCCGTCCCAACCGGGATACGGCTGCGACTTGAACGTGAACGCCGCCCCCGGCTCGAGCTTGAGATCGACGACGGGCAGGAGCCATTCCGCAAGCAGTACGGGGTCGGTGAGCGCGCGCCACACCTTCTCCGGCGCATGATGCAAATCGAATTCGAACGAAATGGATTCGGTTTGCGCTTTCGCGGTTTTGTCGGTAGGAGTCATTCGTCCATTTTCTCCAGCAGTTGTTCAAGGCGATCGACGTGCTCCGTCCAGAAGGCGCGGTAGCGCGCGATCCAGTCGACCAGGGGCTTCAACCCCGCCGGCCGGGCGCTGTAGAAGGTCTGCCGCCCCGCGGGGCGGGCTCGGGCGAGTCGGGCACGGGCCAGCACCGCGAGGTGCTTGGAGACCGCCGGCTGCGATACCCCGGCCCGGGCGGTGAGCATCCCGACGTTCTGCTCGCCGCTGCGCGCGAGGTGCTCGAAGATCGCCCGGCGGGTGGGATCGGCGAGGGCGGCGAAGGCGTCGGTGGGGGAGGCGGCGGACACGTTGGAAATCATAACCAGATGGTTATGAAAGTGCAACCTCCCACGGACCGTGGCACGCGAAGGTATCCCTCGGCGAGCTCACGACGGGATCCATGGGCTTTCGCAGCTCAACGTCTGGTGGATGCGCCTCGGGATCCAGCATCAGCGCATTCGCCCGGCCTCGCCCCAGGGGAACGGCGCGCACGGCGTAAGCACAAGACCCTCAAGGCGGGTGCCTGCCGCCCGCCGCGCGTCACCCTCGCCGCCCAGCAGCGCCCCGTCAATCGCTTTCGGAGCCTCTCCAACGACGAACGGCCGCACGAGTTCCTCGGTGGTCGCCCGCCCGGCTCCTGCTACACCGCGTCGCGACGGCCCCTTCCCGACCGGCTTCCCCCGCTCGAGTATCCGGGCCACTTCCTGGTCAAGCGCGTCACCAACGCCGGCACGTTCCGCCTCAACACCAGCTGCTCTTCATCGCCAACGCGCTCAAACAGCATCACATCGGGCTCGAAGAAACCGACGACGGCATCACCCTCGTGAGGTGTTACCTATCCTCCCGGTCTATTCTGTTACCCATCAGCCCGGTTGCTCACGCCGATACTGCCATCGGTCTCCCGCGGTACAGATGTGCCGCCCCTTCTCCGAAGCATGATCGCAAGCATTATCATGAAAAGAGGCGCCGTGATTGCCCACGGAAAGCCGAGCAACAGGAGCCCTTGGGAGAACGTTGGATAGAAATAGACGATGGCTATTAGTGGCGTCACGAGAGCGTGGGCCATAAAGGATATCCTGACCCACCTTTCAAAGCCAGCGTTGCCGAGCGCCGGAACGGCCAGCAGGGTCGCTAGGCCCATCGATATGTAACCTATCGCATCGAAGTTCCAGAAAAGCGAATGAGGAGTCTGGTCGAGAAGACGAACAGCTTCGGAAGCACCTGCCATCTTTCCGGGGATAACGGTCACGAGTTGGACAACGTAATTGGCGGTAACAAAAACCGCATAGACTGTCGTGAAGATAAGCGACGCATGAGTCCAGAAGTGCTTGTTGTCTGGAGTTAGATAGTGAAGCGAGAGCATTGCCAATACGAATGGAACGACGATGCAGAGCGACGTTCCGTAGATCAAGATTTCGTCCAGTGGGAAGCGAAGCACGCCCACGATCTGTAGGATCTGCACTACATCGTAGGCGACCACGGACGCAAAGGCGACCACCCCAGACCAGAATCCAATTTGACCGACGCGTTTGGTCATGGCGACTTCCAATCCGAATGCATATTCCGTGCGGCCTAACGTGATGGCGCATGACCTGCGAGCGACTCACCCACCGGCTTGCGCGCGGGCTGAACGGTTCGAAGCCGCCGGCCAGGGCACAAACCGACGACTTCCTTTAGAACGTTCGCAGCGTGCGCGCCGCCACGCGGGAGAGGTCCCCGAGCAGGGCCCGGCGGTAGAGGAAGTACGGCCGCAGACGCTTGGGCACGGCGAGTACCACCTGGCGGTGCGGCACGGGCGCCAGCAGGGTCTCCTCCAGCCAGAGACTCCACCGCGCCAGGCGCTTGGCGTGGCAGCTGGGACAGCGAGGTAGCCGATGGCCTTCAGCGCGGCGGTTGACGCGCGAGTTCACCACGGAACCATTGCTCCACGTCGGTCCCGGCAATGAGCGCCAATTCGTCAAGCAGCTCCGTCGTCGTTCTGATGTGCTCTACCATGTAGCGCTCAAAGAAACGGCCGTACTGCTCGGCACCAATTCGGTCCTCGAGCTGTGAAAGCAGGTAAGGAGCTTTACGATACATGATGAAGAAGGAGGCGCGCCCGGTGGTCTCCGGCGTCCAGATCGGCCCGTGACTCCGTCCCATCACCTCCCACTGGGAACGCCGCTGCTCGAAGGCCGACTGCCCGAACCGATCGCGAAGGTACATGGCGGCGGCGTACTCCGCAAACGCCTCGGTCATCCAGTGATGCGGTGATTGCGCCCCGGCCGAGCGCGTCCAATAGTGGGCGATTTCGTGGCATAGGAAATAGTGTAACCCTTCGGACTGATCCGGATCCACTTCGCTGAGAACGATGTAGTTCTTGCGCGCGTACCCCGGCCCTTGCCGATTCGCCAGGACCAACCTGCCGCCCGGGAAGGCGTCGCGCTCGCCGTAACGGGCGTTGAGGTACTGCGCACAGTTGTCCGCGGCCTCGAGCGTCATGGAGGCCGAGCGCCGATCCGCATCCTGGAGGAAGTAGACGGTGAACCGCTCGCCTGGCACCTGCTGGAACGAGGGTGCACCCGTGAAAGCCACGTCGACCTGTGGGATACGGCTACGGATAATGTGGGAGCCATCATCAAAGCCGGTAGCGCCGGCAGATGCGACTTGCCAATCCTGTGGCAAGCGCACTCGCAGGTCACCGACCATTTCATGATCCAAGGTGGCGACCGTGGGGAACCACTGGGAATCGAGGTTGAGCTCCACCCAGTCCGGGGAGATCCCATTGATACCGTCAGGCGGGAAGTCCGGCCTCCCGCCATAGGAGAGGCGCAGGCTGGTTGTGGTCCCGGGTGCAGGGGACTCATACAGTTCCACCTCAACCAGGCTCCAGCTCGGCGAGAACTCCGAATCCACGACTCGATACGACACGACCCCCGAGCCATCCAATTCCCGGATTTGCAGCGCGCGGTTCAGCAGCAACCGAATCTGCTTTTCGGCTGATTCGCCTGCCATGAAGTGGAGAGCTGTCTGCACATCGAGGGAGCCGCTGTCGAGCGCGAGTTGAACCTCTGCATCGTAGACCACTCGACCGACGCCGGCTTCTGGTAGGGCGTCCAATGGGTTCGATTGATGCGCTCCGCAGCCTGCCGTGAGGCCGGCAAGGATCAAGAGGGCAAGGCGGTGACGCTCGAGACAACGCCGCGGCAGGTCGGCCTCACGACATCCAAGAGAGCTGGAATAGGTCATTCGGGGATAGCCCAAGTGTCACCCATGTTCCCGGTTGCTCACTGAGCTATCGTGGCGTCAAGCAGTCCCATTTGCCACCTCGATCCAGGTGCTCCCCGTGAGGTCGAAGCCCAGACTACGGTGCGGGGAAATCACGCATGTATGGGGCGACGTTGTTTGCGATCACCCTGAACTCGGCCTCGGTTAGCGGAAGTCGTTGGAACGCCTCCCAGCCAGCCTGCGGGTAGGCGAGAGGATTCACAGCCGCATCCGAGCCGTACAGCACGCGTTCGACGCCGAGCTGGCGGATGCGCGCCGTGATCTGCTGTCGCTCAACCGGGGACATTCCCGGTCGCACCACCGTCGTCGCGTCGAACCACATGTTCCTCATGCGCGGATCATGTCTCGCGATCGCATCCGGAATTACCGAAATGGAGCTTCAGCCCATACCGCAGCTGCGGATTGTTGTGACAGCGCGTCAGCTCGTCGATCGCATAAGGCCTGAGCGGATTGAAGCTGCAAGCATTCGCTTGTTGGGCGGCGAACTCACAAGCTGCTTCCTTCCGACTGCCAGGTCACGAGGGCCACCTTCCACTGGCCCTGAACGCGGCGGAGGATCCGTAGATGCGTACCGCGGGCCACGCCCTGTTCGGAAGCGCTCAGAGCACGAAACCGCGTCTCATAGCGGCAGGTCTTGAACGCGAGCTTGTCAGTCCCCTCCACTCGCATGTGGGTTGTGTGGACTTCCTCGAGACGTACGGAGGAATCTTCGAGGAAGCGTCGAGCCGCGTCTTTTCCCTCTACGATGGGGGAATTCGGGGCGAGCCAGCGGACGTCATCGGTGCACAAGGACAAAACGGTCTCGCAATCTCCCCGGAGCTCGGCCGCGATCCAACCTTCGTGGACGCTGCGGATGGCCTCAAGATCGGAGTTGCTGAGCGCTGACGGTGCCACCGGAACGATTGCCCTCCTAGGGGGACCCCAGCCGGGGTTACCTTGGCTCTCTGAGGAAGGCGCGTCGCCGCCCAACGACCTGCGTTTCACCTGCGCGCCGAGGCGGCGCACCGGAGCACGCACTGTGCACCGGAGAGTATGCCGCCTCGGCGCGGCGGGTGCAAACGCTTGTTATGCAGTTCGCGGACACCAGCTCCTGTTGCTGTGGCTCGGGTTCAAGCGACCGTCCTCGCAGACACGATGAGCGCCATCGTGACATTTGCAGAGCCATGCACGATCGATGGACCGATTATCGAGCCCGACTTGATTCGCAACCAACCAAGCAAGAGTGCCGCAGCGAAAACGATCGGCAGGACGGCCCACAGCTCAGGCGCGAAGAGCAGGATTGTCAGGTGTGGCAGCAAGAATATGAACCCTTGGGCAGTGTTCGCCCAGATCATCGAGAGCCGCCGAGAAATCATCCCGCCGATCAAACCGCGAAATAGCAACTCCTCCGTCAATCCTGTTTGCACAGCGCCGTACAGCAGCGCCCCGGCGATAGAGCCTGCGGTAAGGCCCAATCCGGCGAACTTGGCCTGGGCCGACCCTTCACGGGTCAGCGGCTCAAGCGGAGGTGTCCAGACAAGAAGCGCCGCAACGACGATCGCAGTCAACGCTAGGCTGTAGAGCAAGTACCGCGGTTGCCCGAACTGCAATCCTGCGCGCTTACGAATCTCACGCAGGGAATGCTTATGGCGCCGCCTCTCGTACGTCGCATACGCGAGGAACGGCACGCCTCCGAGGACGATCAACTGAAGCAACGCCGTTGAGACGGAATCGGTGATGGACATTCGCTACTCCCAAGGCCTCTCCAGCCGCCTAACGTGCTAGCGCATGACCTGCGAGCAACCCGCCCCCCCGGCTTGCGCGGAGGTTGAACGATCAGCACTCGCCGGCCAGGGCACAACCCAACGACTTCCTTTAGAACGGGCTCCCCCGTCAGCTTCATCGGCTTGTTCGGCAGCCGTCGATGTCTACCCGGTTCATCCGACACCGCTGACTCGTGGGAATTGGGTCATATCGAGGCAGAAGTGGATGCACCAAAACCAAGCCACGTCCCGTGATCGTTGCAGGACCAGAATCACCGCGACACCCAGCCCCGCGTCTCGCAGCAGCCCGGCAAGCTCGACCCACGTCGCGCCCTCCGATACCATCGCCGGTATGTGGCCAGCGGCGAACAGACACGCCACGATAACCGTTGCCCAGCGACTTCCGATAGCTCCTGCTAGGCGCACGAAGAGTATGGCTATCGTCAGATCCTCAAGAAACACCTGAGCCATCTTGTCGACGTGCTCGTAGCGCCAGATCCTACTCAACACAACCCACGGCGCGTCTGCTCCCGCTCGCAAGATCGCGTATGCGGTGACGGAGACGCACGCCAGCACGAGGCCCACAAGAAGTCGCATCGGGAGCCGGCCGCCCGGAAGCCATGCTGTGGCCCATGACTGCCTACGAGCCACCGGCACGAGAAGAAGCGGCGCGAAGATCAGCGATTGGTTGACAGCGCCAAACACCGGACCGAGCACCCCGTGCTCGGGCAGTCGGATCCCGCGAGACCATAACTGACCCATTGCCAGAATGCCTATCGCTCCGAGCAGCGCAATCCCGAATTCCTTCCAGGGCCTTACAAAGCTTTCCACCGGCTCGTGTGGCCACACCCGATGGGCGACGCGACTGACCGCCAGCCATCCACCGAGCGCGACTAGGTAGGAGATGACTAATGGCGGATAGTGTTCCTCGAACACTCTCGGTTTCTCCCGTGGATTCGCGATCGGCGTGCTCGGGCCGCGGAACGCCATGCCGATCAGCGGCCGGCGAAGCCGGTCCGCTGCATCGGCTTGTTCGGCGGCAGCCGCCTATGGTCGCGTCATCTGAGATAGGTGCGTCAATACACATCGCCAGGAATCTCGTTGCCTGACAAAGACGCACGACACGCGCTCCACCAGATAGAACGGCTCTCTTTGATACTGCCCGCCCGACACGCCTCGCGCAGTCACAACGCCGGTGTCGCCGTACACTCGAACCGTCAGATCGTGGGACTCCATCACGTCGTGAGTTAGCTTCCCCGAGCGTATCAATTCGAGAAAGGTGCGTTGCGACCGAGCACCCTTCCCGTTGTCACTCGGAGGAAGGTCGGAACATCGGGATCTCACGAACGGGCCCCCGCGCGGAGAAGGCGAAACGGTGCCGACGGCCGTCTGCTTCGACCACGACCACAGTGACTTCGTCGGGGTCCCACCGTCCGATCCGGGGAGACACGATGTCCGTGCCGATCCAGGGGGTGGCGTTCTCGAGGTTCACGATCTTCATGCCCTCTCGCAGTCCGGCCCGGGCGGCGGGTCCATTCTCCTGCAGGCCGGTGACGGCGCCGTTCCAGAGCGTGGCCGCCACGTCGAAGCCCGGCTCAAAGGAGGGGAGCCTCCGGGAACCGAGGTGATAGTCCGCGCCGAGGGCCTCCGCGTCGACCGTGATCGGGACGCGCTCCTCCAAGTGCCGGCGCACGTCGCCCAGCGCATCGACGCCGTACTGACTCAAGATCTGGCCGAAGCGGTCGAGGCCGATCACGCCGCCCGATGCCCTGGCTTCCCGCACGACCTCGCGCAGGGGATCGAGGAGTGTGTGCTTTCCTCCCGACCAATCCCGGATCTGCTGGTCCCAGCACAGGCCAAGCAGCGCCCCGCGGCGATAGTGAAGGCGGTGGTGCGAGTTCGTGTAACGGCCCTCCCGCACCGCTTCCTCCAGTTCGTCCAGCGTCGCCGTAGCGTGCGGGTGGTATGCGAGGCGCTCCAGGTCCTCGTTCGTCCGTTCCGCCATCCATGCCCGGGTCTCCAGTCCCTGACCCACCAGCGTCATGCGGGAGAGATACTCCGTGAAGCCCTCGTGGAACCAGCGCGTGCGGGTCTCCGGAGCATCGGGTCGTTCGGGCTCCACCAGACGGGCGGTTCGCGGAAACCAGGTGTGGATCATCTCGTGGGCCAGGAGGCGGCGCAGCTCGGCCTCGTCGGTAGCCGCATCCACGAATGCCGTGAAGCCATGGAGCACCGGAGCACCAGCCTGTAGGCGATCGCGCTCGGTCACGAAAACAGTGAAGAACGGACGGTCGAAGTCCTCGAAGAGCTCTCTCTGGCCGCACACGATCTTTCGGACCAGCGAGAAGACGGTCGAGTCGGGGATCTCGAAGTCGCCTTGGATCATTGTTTCGACCGGTCGGCCGTGGCACCGGCCCTGTGCCGTCCGGTACCGACCGCCCGCGATCACGCTGTAGTCGAAGTCGTAGTCGCTCGCCCGGACGAGGTGCGGCCCCGGGCCGATGCCGAACGAGCTACCTAGGGCCCCGCTCCCGTCTTTCATTCGGAACTGCACCTCGACCTCGCGCCGGCCCTGCTGCGATTCGAGGCGGGCCATCCATTGCGAGCCGAAGAAGTGGAAGTGATCCGGGCCAACGCTCGGCCCGAAGGCGAGGAACCCCGCCTCTCCGGGGTCGTAGGCGATCTCGTAGGAGAGCCGGACCTCATTGTTCGGCCGGTGCCGGACGCGGTAGCGGCCCCCCTCGATCCGGGTGAGATCGGCACCCCCTTCCGCCTCCAGGTTCCGGATCCAGCGGTGCATCTCCCCCACCCCGAACCGGTCTTCGGGGAGCGCCAGGCGGGTCTCGCTGTTCGCTTCGGCAGAGAAGGCCATCTCTACCCGGAGGTGGATCAGGGAGTTCGTTTGCACCGGCTCGACCGTATAGCGGACCTGCCCCGTCGCCGGGACGGCGACGACGGCCGAGAGAAAAAAACCGGCGATGAGAAGGAGGTTATTCATAGCTCTTGGGAGCGTCGGTGGTCGTCGTGACACGGTTTCTGCGCTCCGACCCCAAAAATGCACTCTTGGGATAACTCTTGTCTCGGCTGCCAGGTTGGTCGCGATACATCCGAGCCGCCGCGGTGTTCCAAGCTTGAACTGGATTGACACCTCGGCGAGATGTCCGCGCAGCGAGCGTTGCGATTTCACCAAACCTTGCCATTGCCCCAAGACTCCAAAGCCTCCAACTCAGACTACCTGCCTTCTAATGTGCTGGAGATAGCTTTCCGGTAAATCTAGCTTACCTGCCAGCAGCAGCAGGGAACGGGCATAGTCCAAGTTTGTTCTTCCATCCAGCTTATGTTCCGGGAGGTTATAGCAGACGGCCGATTCAAGCGTTCCGTTCGACAAGACGACTGAAACGGGTTCGGAGACATAGTCGGCTACGCTTTCCTCAGAATACAGAGCTCTCACATCCTCGGTTCGCAGCGCCATGAGAACACCATACGCTCTATTGGTCGGATCAGGCACCAGCGTTGCGCGTCTGCCTATGCGTAAGCGATAACCGTCGACATATCCGATCGTCGCTCGCGATGGCGTGATTCCCTTCGAAGCAAGCAGTGACTCGTCCATAAAGAGCCCGTAGAAGAACACGGTTACTGCTTCGCTGTTCACTGCCCCACCCCCGCGCATACCGTTCCGCGCCGCCCAACGCTCAGCATCAGCGGCGGCGAGAAGCCGTCCGCTGCATGCTGTTGTTAGACGGCCGTTCAGGGTTAGCGATCAACGAACGCTGAAAGAAACGCCTGAGCGAATTGAGAACGCTCGACCTCTGCCCGTTCCAGTGGATTGTCCCACCAGATACCTTCACTGTTCGCCAAGAGGATAAGACTGAGGTTCAGGGTTGGAATCTTGAGATACAGCGCGGAGTAAGCGTCGGGCCACCACCCCGAGTGCCAGACGAGAGTATGGCCTTCGTATTCCTGCACGTACCAGCCCACCCCGTAGGGAAGTGCCTCCCCATTGAGTGAGCGCGTCGGAGCCATCATTTTTGCCCGTGACTCCGCTGAGATCAGCACGCCCTGATCGAGTGCGATGTCGAATTGGGCAAGATCGAGGACCGTCGTGATTACGCCACCCGCGGCGCCGTCCCCCTGGGGCGGTGGCTTCGGGGCACGTTCGATTGCCCCGGATGCCCCGACTCGATGGGGCGGGGCCAGTCCTTCTGCCAAATCCTCACGCAGGGGCAGGTCCCGATAAACCCTGGCCGATCGCCCCATGCCAGCGGGTACGAATACGTACTGTTCGACGAGTGCCGAAAAGGGAGCGCCACCAGCCGCCCCGATCGGGCGCGACGCCCAGGAGTACAGCACGGGGTTGTAGGAGAATCGGCTTCCGGGTGTCGAGATGGCCGTATGGGAGAGCAGGTGTCGAAGCGTGTGGACGGTGGGCTGACAGCGGAGCTCGCTGGCAAAGATCGATGGCTGTCGACTGAACTCAGTGCAGAACTCTGCCCATTCGCTGTAATCCACCATCGGCCGATCGAGGTCAAGCACTTCCTTCTCGACGAGCCGGAGTGCAACAACAGCCGAGAGTGGTTTCGCGACCGAGGCGATGTTGTAGGGCGTCTCGGCAGTAACAGGAATGCGGTGTTCAAAATCAGCGTAGCCCAATCCCAGTGCGAGAACGATCTCCTGATCTTTGACAACGGCGACAGACAATCCCGGAATGTCGGCAGCTTTACGGAGGGTGTCGAGACGTTGGACGAAGGCCGGGATGTCTGGTGATGGTGCGCCCATATGACGTCGACTTTGCTCACCCGACACGCTGGATGAGGCCGTCAACACGAGAAGGAAGAGCATGACGTCTTTCATTGGTTCACCTGTCGCCGTCTAACGTGCAGTTGTGGTGCGGGCGACTCGCCCGTTGGCGAGCCGGCCGCTGGTGCGTACCACAGGCACCACCAGGCGCACAAACGCAACTTCCATGCAGCGCAGAAGCGCGTTGTCACAATCAGGACTGGATGCAATCACGTCAAGGGCTCAAAACCGCAGGTCATCGGCCGCGTGGCGTCCCAATTGTCGAGTCGATCCACGCCCGGTGGGTCGATACTCGTGCGTAATAGTCCACCGCACCATACAGACCCGTGCCGGGCTCGACTGCGATATCATCGCTGGACGAACTGACCCCGGCCACCCGGTAGCCAGCGTCGGTGCGCACCAAGAGCGGTCCACCGCTGTCGCCCGGCCCGCCGATCCCTTCGAGGTCGGTCCCACCGGGTGGCCGGTTGAGTACGATCAGGAGCCAGTCAGCGTCTTGATGGACGATCCGGTTCGTTACGGCGCGGCGTCGGCCGTCGAACCCCGTGGTCTCCTCGATCGCGCTGCCAAAGTACCCAGTACCCACGATGACTGCGGTTCGCCCCGACGCTTTGGTCGTGAGCTCCTGCTCGTCGTGCCCGTCGTACAGGAGGGCCGGCACGATCCCCTCGATCGGCTGGTCGAGTTTCACCAGCCCAATGTCCACCCGGTCGCCGCTCCCATCGCTCAGCCGGGTCGGAATGAGGACTTGTCTCGCCGATCGCACGGCGGTGCCCGTCACACTCGACGCCATCGCCGGGCTGGAACGCCTCGATCACGTGTGCCGCCGTGAGTATCCAGCCGGGGGCGACGAGCGTTCCGGACCCGCCGCCCACGGCGCACACGAAGGTGAATTGCTCCCCAAGTTCGATGGTG
>Ga0256864_1000687_pt1 | contig 11244 bp, 9 predicted proteins | sample RVTome_11_FD_187336 | JGI IMG/M metagenome (GOLD analysis project Ga0256864, IMG submission 187336) | Soil microbial communities from uranium-contaminated site in the Upper Colorado River Basin, Wyoming, United States - RVT147D111 HiSeq ... | reverse complement strand
CGAGTATTCCTCTATCTGCACGATCTCCTCGTCGATGTCGACGAACGGCGCAGCCAGCAGCCCGGCGGCCAGGCGGCCGGCAGTGGACTTGCCGGAGCCGGGGAGACCGAGGAGGAGGACGTGGCGCTTCATGGAGGGTCGAGAAACTACGATTGCAGATTGCAGATTGCAGATTTCAGATTGCAGATCGATGAGCTGAGTCTGGCGCACGGAGGATCGGCGCCTATACCCAATCTGCAATCGCCAATCTGCAATCTGCAATCTGCAATCATCCGTCCCCCATCTCTGCCCACCGCACCCGCAGGGTCTCCCGATACGTTTCGTAATTGGCCTGGAGCTCGCGCATCGAGTCGCCCCCGAATTTCTCGAGCATGGCGTCGGCGAGCACGAGGGCGGTCATGGCCTCGGCGATCACCCCCATGGCGGGCACGGCGGTCACGTCGGACCGCTCCGATTGCGCCTTGGCGTCGGCGCCCGTCCCGATGTCGACGGTCCCGAGCGGGCGTCGCAGTGTCGAGATCGGCTTCATGGCGGCCCGGATCACGAGCGGCTCGCCGGTGGTCATCCCGCCCTCGAGGCCGCCGGCCCGGTTGCTGCGCCGCGCGAAGCCCTCGGGGCCGCGCACGATCTCATCGTGCACCGCGGATCCGTGGCGTCGGGCGGCCTCGAATCCGAGGCCGATCTCCATGCCTTTGACGGCGGGGATGGACATCACCGCCCGGGCGAGCCGCCCGTCGAGCTTGCGGTCCCATGAGACGTGCGACCCGAGGCCGACCGGCAGGCCGCGGACGAACACTTCGGCCACGCCGCCGAGCGTGTCGCGCGCCTTCGTCGCCGCGTCGATCGCCTGCACCATGGCCTCGGAGGTGTCGGGGTCCAGGCAGCGCACGGGAGAGCGGTCGGCGGCCTCGTTGAGGGGGGCCGGCGGATCGGTCATCTCGGGCGCGCGGATGGGACCCAGCTCCACCACGTGGCTGCCGATCTCCACGCCGAAGGCCGCGAGCAGGCGGCGGCAGACGGCGCCGCACGCGACGCGGGCCGCAGTCTCGCGCGCGCTCGCCCGCTCCAGGATGTCACGCGCATCCCGACGATCGTACTTGAGCACTCCCACGAGGTCGGCGTGCCCCGGTCGTGGCCTGGTGACCCGGCGCCGCCGCTTGGCCTCCGGGTCGGCATCGGGCTCGGGCGCCATGACATCCACCCAGTTTTCCCAATCGCGGTTCCAGATCAGCATCGCGATCGGCGAGCCGAGGGTCTGACCGGCCCGGACTCCGGCGAGCAGCTCCGCGGCGTCCGACTCGATCTTCATCCGCGCGCCGCGTCCATATCCCGCCATCCGCCGCCGCAGGTCGGCGTCGACGTGCGCGGCCTCGAGGACGAGGCCGGCGGGGATCCCTTCCAGCACGGCGACGAGGCCCTTGCCGTGCGATTCGCCGGCGGTTGTGAAGTGGATTAGTGGCACGGGGCGCGGGGCGCGGGGCGCGGGGCACGGGGCACGGTGTCCGGAGCGATACCGGCCCCGGATTGGCGGGTAGGGGAGAGCAGCTCCTGGCAAGAACGATTCACGGAACGTCTCGTGCGTGAAGGCTCAGCGGGTACGTGGAGACGCGTCGGGGCGCGGTGCCCGAGGATGCATTCCTCCGGGCTCGCGCCCCGCGCCCCGTGCTTCCTTACTCTAGGCCCCGCGCAACCTCCGCCTTACTGCCGCCAGCCGCTCACCGGGAAGATGTTACTGATCGCGGGCAGGGTCACGACCACGACGCCGCGGCTCGTGACGCCCACGAGGACCTGTTCGCCGCTCGGGAGCTGGCCGCCGCGCAGCGGGCCGATGATGGGATCCCGGACCGGGATGGTGGCCACCTGCCCGTAGAAGAACGTGTCGAACACTTCGATGGTGGGGCCGGGGCCGGCGGCGAACAAGAGGCGGTCGTTGGGATCGAGGCCGGGTGTCCCGCGGTCCCGCGCGTCGAACGTGTGGTCGAAGTTGAGATCCATGCCCGGGTTGCCGCCGCCCACGCCGACGATGCCCTGCAGCCGGAGGCCCTCGTCGATGATGTAGATGGAGTCGGCCCGGAACATGTTGGTGAGGCCGTTGAAGTTGATCCCCACGGCCTGGACCGCGGTCGCGGTGTTGACGACGATGTCCTCGACCCGGGCCGACGACGACACGCCGAGGTCCACGATCTCTGGTCCGGAGAACATCGTGCCCTGGATGTCGGCCGTGCAGTTGGCCGTCGCGGTGCCGTCGGTGCCGTCGTAGCCCACTACCCGGGCGAACTCGATGGCGGGATCCACCGCGGAGCCGCCCTCGCCGATGAGGGCGTGCGTGAAGTTGCCGGAGTTCCGCACGAACGTCGTGTCGATGAAGCCCAGCTCGATCAGGTTGACGGTCCGGCCGCAGGCCGCGGAGAGGACCGTCTCGATGGTGGTGCCGGGCCCGCGATCGACGAGCACCTGGAGCGTGTCCGATTCCGGCGAGGGCGCCACCTCGGCCTGCTCCCAGAAGAAGTGGGACTCGGGCGTGGCGTTCGTCAGGTTCTCCCACCGCACGGTGCCGCGGAACGGAAACTCCATCTGCTGCGCGGCGGTGGGCGTGGTGGAGTAGAGCGCGTACACGTCCGTACATGCCGCGACGCGGCAGAACGTCCCCACGTGCTGCGGCCGGTCAGAGAAATCGAACTCGGTGATGCTGAGCTTGATATCTCCGGTCGCCGGATCGATCTCCGTCTGGACGCTCTGGACGATGAAGTTGGGGAGCGCGTGGCGGCGCACCTCGGTGCGCGAGGCCACGTTGACGACCGACAGATTGGTTCCGCCGGAGTTAGCCACCACGACCGTATCGGCGTTGACGCCGGACTGGTTGCGCGGCCACAGGGCGATGCCCCAGGGCTGCGCGCCGATTGGGATGCCGTCGGCGTCGAACGTGGTGTCGGCGATCTGGAACACCTCGAGCCGGTCGCGCTCGATATTGGTCAGGTAGATCTCGTTCAGGTTGCGGTTGTACGCCGCGTCGGCGATGCGGCCCCCGTTGGGGAGCGCGCGGGTGACGCCCGCCACCACGACCACGGTGTCGGTGACGAGGAGCTGCGACCCCTGGCGGCTGAACAGGATGCCGGCGCCGAGGCCCGCCGCGGGTTCGGCGCGTGCCTCGGAGGTCAGCCGTTCGCCCGACGCGGTGACCGCGAACGCGGTCACGCGGATCTGCTTCGAGAGGTCGAAGCGGTCCAGCTGGAACCCGAGGAGGAAGTCGCGCGACGCGGTAGCCGGGTCGCCCGCCACGGCGGCGGAATCGGCGCCGAACAGCGTGCCGTCGAGCAGGCGCGCCTCCCAGCCGACCATGGCGATGCCGGTCCCGTGGGCGGCGGAGACGGTGATCGAGTCGTCGACTTCCACGCGGGGGGCCAGGACGTAGGCCACGCCGGCCACGGGCGGGAGGTCGCCTGGCCCGGGCTGCACGGCGTCGTTGCAGGCCGTCGTGGCGGCCGCGAGGGCGGCGAAGATGCCGAGCCGTTTCATCGGTCACCGCTCCGCGCATTGCGCCGGCGCGTGCCGGCGGGTGGCGCGGTGCGGGCCGCCGATACGACCCCCGCGGGGGCGCTGGCATCGGCTGTCGTGGCGCGGTTGCCTGCGTCGTCCACGGCGAACCCTGTGATCACCACGGTCTCCGGGAGATCCGCGAAGTTGAAGCCCAAGGGGAACGTCTCCGTGACGTCGGTGAGGTTGCCGTTCAGCGCGGTGGAGTCGCCGCCAACGAGGGTGTTGCTGCCGATGAGCACGGCGGTCCACCCGATGAGCGTGATGCCGCTGGGATCGGTGGCGTGGACGGTAACGGAGTCCTCGACCTCGACGCGCTCCCCGACGGTGACATCGACCGCGGGACCGGTGTTGTCGTTCGCCGCCGACTGGATCGTGACGCTCACCGGCGCGCTGGTGCCGCGGCGCCCGCCGGTGTCCTCGGCGAAGCCGGTGATCGTGAACGTACCCTCGGCGGCGTTGCTCGGCACGGTGAGCGTGTCGAGGAACTCGGTGCTGTCTGGGAACGGGACCGTGAACGAGGTCGAATCGCCCCGCGGATTGAACACGCCGCTCGTGATGTAACCCACCTTGGTGACGCCTTCGGCCTGCGTGGCCACGATGCGGACGGGGAGTTGCCGCCCGGCCGACGTCACGGCGCCGTTGGTCGGGTTGAGGACGCGGACCACCAGGGCCCGCTCGTTGACGAGGAACACCGAATCCACGACGGAGGCGGCGTTGTCGTTGCCGTCGACGGCGGTGGCGGTGATGATGACTGGTCCGCCCGCCGTGCTGTTGACGTCGAGCGGCAGGTCTACCGGTACGGTGACCGTGGTCACGGCGGTGTTGAACGTCGAGTCGATCGTGGTCGCGACGCCGCCCGAGAGTTCGATGGTGACGTTGCGCAGCCCCAGATTGTCCAGCGCGCTCACCTCGAACTGGATGCCGGTATCGACGGTGAGGGTGTCCCCCGCCGTCTTCTGGATCGACACGATGGGCAGCGTGAGGTCGCCGGCGAATCCGCCCTGGAGACGCTGCTCGTTGCATGCCAACGACAGCGCGACCACCGCCCCGCCCAACGCCGCGCCCCGTAGGCGCACTACGCGTGAGAGCATATTCGAGTCCCGAACTCCTCGTCTTATCGACCGAGCCCGCTGGCCGCCGGGTTGTCGATGATGTGCGGCGTCACGAGAATCAAGAGGTCGCGCCGCTCTTCCCGCCGGGTGGAGAAGCCAAACAGCCCCCCCACCACCGGGAGGTCTACAAGGAAGGGAATCCCGGTCTTGGCCACCGTGATGGATGTCACAGTGAGCCCGCCGATGACCGCGGTTTCGCCGTCGTCGACCAGCACCTGGTTCTCCGCTTCCTGGGTCTGGAAGGTGAACCCGAGGTCGGCCGGCGCCGCTTGAATCGACGAGTTCTCGGCGCGGAGCTTGAGCAGGACTTGACGGTTGTTCGTGACGTGCGGCGTGACCTCGAGCCGGATGCCGGTCGGCACGATCTGGGTGGTGGCGCGAGGCACGTTCTGCCCGCCGGCCTGCGGGGAGCTGACGTCGATCACGCGGATCGGCGTGCGCTCGCCGTCCAGGATGAAGGCGCGCGTGTTGTCGGCGGTGGTGATGAGCGGCTCGGCCTGCATGTCCGCCAGCTCCACCCGCTGCAGGGCCTCCACGAAAGTCGTCAGGTTGAAGTTCCCGATGGCCGTGGAGTAGATGAGTTGCAGCGCCGGGCTCACGATCTGCGCGTCCGCGTTGGCGATGGCCGACAGGGCGTTCCCGCCGAGGTCGATGACGTTGGTGGACGGATCGAAGAACTCGGTGGGCGCGAACGCGTCGGGCACGCCGTCCCCGTCGGTGTCGACGGGCTCCGCCGAAGCCGGGTCGGGACGCTGCACCAGTTGATTGAAGAACTGGTTGGGGTTGCCCAGGTCGTAGCGGACGCCCAACTCCTCCACGTCCGTGCGGTCGACCAGAATGAGCCGCGCCTGGATGGACACCTGCGGCGTGGGCACGTCGAGCTGCGCCACGAACAGCGAGTCGGACACCAGGCGGCTCTGGACGTCCGTGATGATGAGGCTGTTGGTACTCGTGTCGGCGGCGACCCGTCCGCGCGACGACACGACGAACTCCAGCGACTTGGCCAATGCGCCCGCGTTCTGGTAGTTCACCGGAATGATCTTGGTCCGGAGCGGCTCGAGGGAGTCGCGGGCCGCGAGCACTTCCCGGCTGTCGACGCTGATGATGCCGTCGTCCTCGACGGCGGAGAGCCCCTGGGATTCGAGGATGGCGCGGAACGCCACGTCCCACGGCTGGTTCTTGACCTCGGCCGTGACGTACCCATCGACGTCCTTGCCGAGCAGGACCGTCCTGCCGCTGATCTCGGCGAAGCTGGCCATGACGTCCCGGATGGCCGCCGAGTCGTACGACGCGGTCACGCGGGCCTGCTGGCTCTGCTGCTGCGGGAGCGAGGTCGACCGCGCCGGCGGCGCCGGCTCGGGCGCCGCGTACGACGACGGCGCGGTAGACGACCAGGCGGAGAAGCTCCGGTCCGCGCCGATCGTGACGCGGATCGCGTCGTCGGCGTATTCGACCTGGTAGTCCTTCAGGGACTCGAGCTCCAGCACGATGCGCACGACGTCGGGCCGGAACTGCGAGTAGCGGATGTCGAGAATGCCGCCCCGGTTGCTGCCGTCGTACCGCTCGTGCGGGACGTTGAGGGTCGCCCCGAGGACGTCGATCACCAACCGCGCCGGGTTGTCGAGCGTGAAGTCCTGCACGCTCACGCTGCCGCGAACGTCGATGATCACGTGCGCCCGGCCCGGTCCCGGAAGGACGCTGACCGCGGTGACCTCGCCCGGGGGCCCCGCGAGGGCACGGGGCGATGCCAGGCCGAGCCCGGCGAGGGCGAGTATCCAAGACCGCTTCATGGCTGTACCTCCTGCTCCCTACTACGCTGGCGCAGCACCAGTTGCCGCTCTGCGCCGAACTCGTTGACAATCACGACGACCTCGCGCGGCCGTATCTCGGCGACGCGAATCCGGCCCAACTCGTCGCCCACGCGCACCGTGTAGCCGCGGTTGACCGTCGTGTCCCGCAGGACGGCCACGCTGCGACTCGGATAGCGGGGATCGTAGGTGATGGACGTGACGCGCAGGTCACCCGGGAGCGGCCGGACGTCACCCGACTTCAGGAGCGAGATGAACGGATCGCGGCCGGAGCCGCGGTAGGAAAACACCTCGCGCACCAACTCGGTCTCGTTGACGGCGAGGTCAACGTCCGCGGCCTGTCCGGCGGTATCCGCCTGGACCGCTGCCTGGCGGGGCGCCGGCGTCCCGGCGACCGGGAGGGCGTCGTCGTTCCCGCCGCCTCCGCACGCGGCCAGGAGGGCCGTGCTCAGCAGGACACCCGCCGTGGGCGATCGGCTACGAAACGCCAAGGGTGTCTCCTCCCGCCTGCTTGACGAACGTGCGGAGCTGGAACTGGACCTCGAGCAGGGCGCCGGACGTGTCCGCGTACGCCTGCTGGGCCGGCACCGCCGCCGGACCGATGTCGAGGCTGTACGGCACCATGATCCGCTGAAGGGAGGCCACGTCCGCGAGGAACTCGCCAACCTGGTCGAAATGCCCGAAGACCGTGAAGCGGTAGCGCTGCGACGAGAACGGTGAGCCCATCTCGATGCTTTGCGGATCGATCTGCCCGATCTGGATGCCCCGGATGCGGGCGCGCGCGGCGACGTCGTCGATGAGGCTCGGAACCTCGGCGCCGGACGGGACGAGCCGACGCATGAGGGACAGCCCCGCCTCGTAGTCGGCAACGCGCCGCCGGAGATCCTCGACCGTGCCGCGCGCCAGGTCGCTGCGCGCGGAGTCCACGCGCGCCTGCAACGAGTCGATGCGGTTTCGGATCCCCGAGGCCTCTTCGAGCTTCGGCTGGCGCCAGTAGAGCCAGAAGATCACCGCCACGGCGAACGCAACGATGATCGCCACTCCCTGGAGCTGCTGCTTCTCCTTCTGCGAGAGCGCCATGGCCGTTCCCTACCTCACCGATTCCGCAACAGGGACGGTGCGGATGTAGGCGGAATCGGCGGCCCGATAGGTCGCCTGGATGGTGAACGACGTCACCGGCTTGGCCTCCTCAACGACCGTCTGCGTGGCACCCGGCACGACGTTCGCAATCCAGGGCGACTCCCCCAGCTGGCGGAGGAACCGCGTGTAGGCCGCGATGTCGGCCGTGCGCCCCTCGACCTGGAACCGCACAGGCGGCGTCGTAACCGAGTCGTCCGGATCCGCGGGCGGCGGCGCCGCGATCGCCGCGACCCCGACGAGCCACGTGAAGTCGGGGACCGCCTTCGTCACCTCCTCCATGATGTGGGGCCACACATAGCGGTCGGCGTCGATCCGGCGGATGGACCGCAGCTCGACGAGCAGCGAGTCCCGCAACCGCTCCGTCCGCCGCTTGTCGGCGATCACGGCCTGGAACCGCCGATGCTCCGCCTCCACGCGGGTCAGATTCTGTTGCAGGCTCCGGATCTTCCCTTGCTCCGTCACGAAGACGAACGCGATGGCCCCGAGCACGAGGATCCACGCCGCGACCGCCCCGATGAGCAACGGGTCACGCACCGTCTTGAGCGCCTCCCCGAACGAGGGGAGGCTCACGCCAGCGCGGGCTTTTTTCTTCCGTTGGGACGGAAGGAGATTGATCTCGATCATGGCGCGTTTCCCGGTGGGCTCAGGATCGGCGGAGCGCCAGCCCCGTGGCCAGCATCAGGAGGGGGGCGACCTCGTCGATGCTGACGGTGTCGAACACGCCGTCGCGGACGGACAGGCGGTGGATGGGGCTGGCGACCTCCACGGGCACGCGCAACCGCTGGCTGAGCACTTCGGTCAGCCCCGGGACGCGGGCCCCGCCGCCGGAGCAGAACACGCCCTGAATGGAGCCGGCGTCCCGACTGGCGGACTGGAGAAAAGCCCCCGCCCGCTCGAGACCGACGGCGATCTCCTCACCGCGGCTCTGGATGTACGGATCGAGGTCGGGCGCACGGTCGAAGCCCTGCAGCATGGCGTCGGCGTCCTCCGCGGACAGGCCGCGCTCCCGCTGGAGATCCTCGCGGAACTTCCGCGTCCCCACGCTCAAATCCCTTGTCAGGAGCGGCACCCCGTCCTGCAGGATGTTCACGTTGGTCAGCTCGTGCCCGATGTTGAGCAGGGCCACCACCCCCCGCATCGCCTCGGGATAGTTCACCTCGAAGGCGTTGTGCAGGGCGAACGCATCCACGTCGACGATCTCCGCCTCGAGTCCGGCCTGCGCCAGGAGCTGCACCTTGTCCTCCACCAGCTCCCGCTTGGCCGCCACCAGGAGAACGTCCATCTGGAGCCCGTCACCCTCGGGGTCGAGAATCTGGAAATCCAGCTCCACCGCCTCGATGTCGAACGGGACGTGCTGCTGGGCCTCCCAGCGCACGACCTCGTAGGCATCGCTCTCCTTCATGCGATCGACCTGGATCTTCTTGATGATCACGTCGCGGCCGCCCACCGCCACCGATACGCGCTTTTGCTTCACCCCCGCCGTCTTGAACAATCCCTGGATCGTGTCGGACACGATGCCCGGGTCCATGATCTCGCCCTCGACGATGGCATCCGCCAGGACGGGCGTGAGGGACACTCTGGCAAGGACGGGCTCGGACTTGCCATGGTCAATCGCGACGAGCTTGATGAGCCCGCTTCCGATGTCGAGAGCGACCGTGGTTTTGGATCCACCAAGCCCGAAGATCGCCATATCTGCCTACGGATAAACGAGATAAGTGGGGTGAACGGCACAATACAGTACCGCCCACCCCATTTTTTGTCAAGCTCCCAACCTACTTTAAGCGGGGTAGAGGAAGTCTCAGTTGGATTGTGACTTACGTCACTTCAGGGCATCCCCTAGTCCGGGCGCTCTGAATACCTAAATCATTTTTCTAGAAGAGGTTAACCCAACTCCGCTCCTGGAGGAGGGCGGCGGACGCGCTGCCATTCAACGCCTTGAGGAGGGCACAGCTGGAAAAATTGACCACCGCGTTCCCCAACACGGTGTTCTGTTCCAGGTCCACGTTGGCGGCGATGACACCGCCGTTGAAGTGGCCGCCCGTCCCTGTGGTCTTCAGGTGGCCCTTGACGATCACCGGCCCGAAGAACTCGAAGTTGCCCTGAACCTCGAGGTCACCGTTCACGATCAGGACTCCCTGGCCGCGGTCGCCGTTGATGCGGAGGGTGTTCTCGGAATAGATGATCGGAAAGTAGTTCCCACAGGGGCCCGTGGGATCGAGCGGATCCCCCCAGTTGGTCAAGACCCCGGTGTCACACGTACCGCCCGAGACCACCGGCGTGATCCCGACGTTCCCACCGGTCAGGACCTTGCTGGCGAGTCCTACCAGATCGTCCCACTCGACGTCACCAAACGTGGTGAGCGTCCCGGTATCGATTGTGGGGTCTTCCAGGATCTTCGGGTCGCCGACGACGCACGTGGTGTCGTTGCCCCCGCAGCCCGACGTCGTGACGTCGGATGGGTCCGGAATGCGGATGCCCGGCAGCGCCGGCTCCAGCGGCGGGCAGGTCCAGCCGGCCGGGGCCTGATCGTTCCCGTCGATGAGCGAGGAGCCGCCGATCTTCGTGGCCCCTTGCGTCTTGAGGGCGGCGTTGATGTTGATCTCGATGGGGCGCAGCCGCACCAGCAGGCCCACCTGTTGCCTGGTCTGGCTGTCGGGGCTGAACCCTTCGGAGCGGACGAGGAAGAGCTCGTCGTTCAGGCGGCGGACGCTGCCCCGATACCAGCCGGTGCCGTTGGGCAACGTGCCGTTGTACGCGGTGTCGGATCCCACGGCCAGCACATTCAAGACCTCGGGATCCCACCGGGCCAGCTGGAGCTGCGCGCCCTCCTCGGCCGCCGCGAAGGCCTGTTGGTGCCGCATCGAGTTCAGGCCGACCCGCTGCTCCTGCATGCCGAGAAACAGGGCGCCGCCCACGAGGCCGCCCACGATCACGAGCGCGAAGACGGCGACGGCGAGCGCCACCCCTCGTTCATTCCGGATCGCAAACATCGTCGTTCCTCCCATTAGCGCCGGTGGTTCCGCAGCGCGATCTGCACGGTGAGCGTATCCATGACGTGCTCGAGGGCGCCGGAGGATCCTCGCACCGGGTCCGTCGTTTGCCCCGAGACGCGGGCCACGACGCGCGCCACATCGGACGGGGTCGCGGTGACGTTCCCGTCCTGGTCGAAGTAGGTGAGGTACAGGCCGGACGGCGCGAGCGGTCCGAGCACCGGCTCGATGTTGCCCCACCCCGAGCCCTTGAGGTGCTGGCGGCGGCCGAGCCACCAGTCGCTCAGGACGTCGGCGTAGGCGAGCAACTCGACTACCTCGAAGCTCCGGGCCGGCGCGCCGTCCCCGACATCCACCAATCCGCCGGCCGGCGCCACGCCTCCGAGCTGCACCTGCCAGCTGGCCGCGCTGCCCGGGCAGTTGGTGCCCGCGGTGACCGTGACGACGTTTGCGTGGACCCAGTAGTTATCTGTCCGGGTGGACGGGTCCGCCTCCGCGAACAGGAACATCGAATCGCGGGCCGCGTCGAGACCGCGGAGCCCGAACCACGGCGTCTGCCACACCGTGACACTCCCGGTCGTCCCTGCATCCACCGCAGGCTGGCACAGGAAGTAGACGTTCCGCATCGCCTTGTACGCGATGGCCGCGTCGTTCATG
>Ga0256864_1000684_pt1 | contig 11246 bp, 9 predicted proteins | sample RVTome_11_FD_187336 | JGI IMG/M metagenome (GOLD analysis project Ga0256864, IMG submission 187336) | Soil microbial communities from uranium-contaminated site in the Upper Colorado River Basin, Wyoming, United States - RVT147D111 HiSeq ... | reverse complement strand
CGACTGGAAGGCCGGGGAGATCCTCGTCCGAGGAAAGGGCCAGCGGCTGGAGCGAATGCCGATGCCCCGGGACGTCGGAAAGGCGCTGGTCGCCTATCTGCGACGGCGGCCCTCGTGTGCGGCCCGCGAGGTCTTCGTGCGGACGAGGGCACCGTACCGCAGACTCGCCAATGACGCCTGCATCGACTCGATCGTCCTGCGAGCCCTCCAGCGAGCCGGTCTGGACCCGCCGCTGAAGGGTGCCCACCTGCTGCGCCACTCGCTGGCCACCGACATGCTGCGCCGGGGAGCCACGATGGGCGAGATCGGCCAGATCCTGCGTCACCGCCGGCCGAGCACCACCGAGATCTACGCCAAGGTCGACGTCGAGGCCCTGCGTACGCTGGCCACACCCTGGCCGGGAGCGGTGCCATGAGCGCGTTGCGCGAGGCCTTCGTGGACTACTTCGCCGTCCGCCGGGCGCTGGGTTTCAAACTCACCAAGACCGAGATGACCCTGAAGCGGTTCGTGGAGTTTGCCGAGGGGCAAGGCGCCTCCCACGTCACCACCGATCTCGCCCTGCGCTGGGCTCAGATGCCCCGCCACGGCGATCCGGCCTATTGCGCCAGCCGGCTTCGGATGGTACGGCTCTTCGCCCGGCACTGCAGCACCCTCGATCCGCGGACCGAGGTCCCTCCCGAGGGGCTGCTGCCGCATCGACCTCGGCGCAAGGCGCCCTACCTGTACAGCGATACCGAGATCGTACGGCTGGTCGAGGCGGCGCGCCGGCTGCCGTCGCCGACGGGTCTGCGCGCGGCCACCCAATCGACGCTGCTCGGGCTGCTCGCGGTCACCGGCATGCGCAGGAGCGAGCCGATCGCTCTCGACCGCGAGGACGTGGATCTGGCCCACGGAGTGATCACCGTCCGCAGCGGCAAGTTTGGCAAGTCGCGCCTGCTGCCGCTGCATCCCTCCACTCTTGAGGTCTTGCAGCGGTACGCGGCGCTGCGCGACCGGCTCTGGCCGAGGCCGTCTACGCCGAGCTTCTTTCTCACCGAGATCGGGACGCGGGTGAGCCAGTGGGCGCTGTACGCGGCCTTCGTCAAGGTCTCGCGCGAGACCGGCCTGAGGGCGCCGACGGATCGCCACGGCCCGCGCCTCCACGACCTGCGCCACAGCTTCGCCGTCCGCACTCTCCTCGGCTGGTACCGGGAGGGCGACGACGTGGAGCGCCTGCTTCCCAGGCTCGCCACCTACCTCGGCCATCGCCACCTTCACGACACCTACTGGTATCTCTCCGCCACGCCCGAAGGCCGCCAAGAGCTTCGCCGCTCTGCTCGAGGGCTTCTTCTGCGACCGGCTCGCCCGCCAGCGGCGGGCCAGTCCGCACACCATCGCCAGCTACCGCGACACCTTCAAGCTGCTGCTGCGGTTTGCCGCCGAGCGGCTGGGCAAGGCGCCCTCCACCCTCGACCTCGAGGACCTCGACGCGCCCTTCCTCGGCGCCTTTCTTCACCACCTCGAGATCGATCGCGGCAATAGCGCTCGCACCCGCAATGCCCGGCTCGCGGCGATCCACTCCTTCTTCCGCTATGTCGCCTTCGAGAAGCCCGAGCACAGCGTGCTGATCCAGCGGGTCCTGGCGATGCCGAGCAAGCGGACCGAGAGCCGGCCGCTCGACTTCCTCGACCGGACCGAGGTCGAGGCGCTCGTCGCGGCGCCCGATCTCACCACCCGGGCCGGACGCCGCGACCGCGCCCTGCTGCTGCTGGCCGTGCAGACCGGCCTGCGGGTCTCCGAGCTGATCGGTCTCGACTGCGAAAGCCTCACCCTCGACTCGTCCGCGCCCTGCGTCCGCTGCCACGGCAAGGGCAGAAAGGACCGACTCGTCCCCCTCCGCCGTCAGGCCGCGACCGTCCTGCGCACCTGGCTACGAGAGCGCGGCGGCCGGCCCACCGACCCGATCTTTCCCAATGCCCGCGGCGGCCGTCTGAGCCGCGATGGCGTCGAGCACCTGCTGGCCAAGCACGTCGCCACCGCCGCCGGCCGATGCCCGTCGCTCCACGACAAGCGGGTCTCGCCCCACGTCCTCCGCCACACCGCGGCCATGGATCTGCTGCACCATGGAGTCGATCGATCCGTCATCGCTCTGTGGCTCGGCCACGAGTCCGTCGAAACCACCGAGATCTATATCCACGCCGACATGCGGCTCAAGGAGCAGGCGCTCGCCAAGACCCAACCGCTCGACGTGCCGCCGGGGCGCTTCCGCCCCGACGACAAGCTTCTCGCTTTCCTCGAAGTCCTCTGATTATGCCGGGCGACGAGCGAGGCCGAGGGCGAGATCCGCCAAGCGCTCCGGGCCGGTCGGAGCCGGCGGGAGCCGGCCACTCGGCATAATCCGGGGCTCGGCATAACTACGATTATGCCGAGCTCGGCATAAAAGGCGGAGCTACGTCAGCTCCCTGCTCGCGGCCGGGGTGGACGTGTTCACGGTGCAGCGACTCGCTGGGCACGCCGACGCGGTGACGACGGCGCGGTACGACCGGCGAGGCGAGGGGGAGCGGCGGCGGGCCGCGGCGCACCTTCGGATCCCCGGTGCGGGTTGAGACCTGATCGCCGGAAGCCCTCCTCTCGCGTTTCGCCACCGCCCTACAGCACCGTCAGTCCGCCCAGGCCGCCGAAGTACTCCTCCCGAAGCCTGCCGATGAAGTCGTGCTCGCCCGCCCAGCCGGTAGTAGATCGTCTGTGCGTCGCGCCGGCTGCTGACCAGCCCGTAGGCCTTGAGCTTGGCCAGGTGCTGCGAGACTGGCCGGCAACTCGACTCGCCTGAAGCTGCTCTACCTGCTGGAGACCATGAGCGAGGTGAGCGTCTCCGACCTTGCGGAGCTCTTGGGCGTGTCGGTGTCGGCGGCGTCCTTCTCTCCCGCGCTTCCACTCTGGGTTCTTTTCGCCATCCGCTTCCTCCCTCCCCGTCTCCGGCCGACCGATTCGGTGGTCGGCCATCGTCCCAAGTAGTCCAAAGTGTACTACCAGGAGGAGGGTGCGCTGCCGTAGGGGACTGGTCGGGTCGGGGAAGCGCGGGTGGCCGATCAAGGACAGTTCACCGAGGATCGGAAGCCTGGCGGCCACGCCGACGCGGTGACGACGGCGCGGTACGACCGCCGGGGGGAGGGGGCAAGGAGACAAGCTGCCTCGCTTCTTAAAGTCGCCTCGTAACTTCGACGCTCGGTGGAGCTTCGTCGCATTATCTTTCGGCACAACTCGCCGCCCTGGGGATGCGGGCGACGGGGGCCTTCCGACCATCGGAGGCACGAATCGAGGCGCTGGTGCCCGAGACCGAGATCTGCGCGGGGACAGAAAGTTGTCCTCCTTCCGGATCTTGCGGCAGCTTGATGTCTGGCTGGCAGTCAACTCGCATCAAGATAAGGAGCCAACGCGATGAAGCGTCGCTCGAGCCTCGCCTTCCTGGTCCTCCTCTTCCTCCCGTCGCTGCTCTGCGCCGCACCGCAGAACATCGAGATCATGGTCCGCATGGACGAGAAGTCGGTGTCGCCCAAGGATCCGACCATCAACCTGCGCACCAGCGACCCAGTAGTTCTGCTGCAGGTTCTCGGGTTGGACCCGAAGAAGTACAGGCAGTTGGCGTCGTACCCCGACATGACGACGTACGCGCGGGACGGGCAGGATTCCGGCATACTGCGACGCACTGGAGTCGCGACCGACCGTAGTGTTGTCGGCTTGAGTTTTCGAGAGTGCTCGTCAGAGTCGTTCGCTCGGGAAGGGCTTCGGGAAATCGACCTTGAAACCCGTCGTCTCGACCTGCTAGAAACGAAACCTAATGTACTCTCGACCTACTGCCCGTTCGCGGTGATTGACCCGACCCGAGCGGGCTGGATGATCTTCGGCCGGGCGCGGACGATTCTCTTCGCGGTGGACGCATGGGACCACGGGAACCGGGAGGACTCGGACGCCCTCGTGACGATGGTGGTGCCGATCTTCGTCCGCGAACAGCCCTGGGACCTCCGGTGGTCGGCCGGCTTCTCGCTCTTTGACCGCAGGGATGATCGCTATCGCCTGGAGCCGGTTCCCGGGGAGGAGGAGTTGCTTACGCCGGTGCAGGTATCCGATGGGAGCCGTCCCTATCAGCTTTCCGCCTTCGCCCACTACCACCCGCTCAGGCGGGATTGGCTCGCAGTCTCCGCTGGCCTGGCTACCGATGTTCCAGTAGAGGATCTGTCGATCATGCTCGGCGTCTCGTTCGCCCTCAGGACGCTGCCCCTGATCAACAGCCTCTACCTCACCGTTGGTGCCTCGTATTCGCGCGCCGATCGACTCGTAGCAAAGTTCGAAGGTGTCGAAACCGTCGCCGCCGCCATTGGCCTCGAGGAGCTTCTTGAGAAGGAGTACGGTTTCGGTGGATTCGCCGCCCTAACCTTCGGGTTCGCCGGTGGCGAAGAAAAGTTCAAGGGTGTGGTCTCCGGTTCCAAGGCCGAGAAGTGATGCAGCCTAGTTGGGCGAGGACCAGCCTGCCGCAACTACCTTCCACCCACATTCTGGCGGACTGGCCCTCCGCCGCTCATACGCTACGACTTGGCTGGCCTTTGACAGCCAATCAACGCGAGGCGCCCCAGATCCATGCTTTTCCAGCCATCGAACCCTATCTGGCTCAACGCCTCAACAACCGCAGTGGTAGGCGGAGTCCAACTTGCTAGCCGCTGTAAGTCGTGGCTCTCATAGATTGCCAACAGGTCTCGCGACTGGGTCGCCTCGAAAGACCAGTTGCTGAGAATCAGTATTCCGCCGGGTGATAGTAGTTCCCAGAAGCGACACAAAGCCCGCCGAAGGCTCGGGCCCACGGGCACTTGGCTTGTGCGATCGAAGTTAAAATACGACAACGTGCCGCACATGCAGGTGATCAGGTCGAAAAGCTGACCCTAGGAGGTGTCGGAATATAAATGCTGCAACGCGCTCATCTCTCGCGAGGGCGAATCGTGTAGTTCCAGTCGCCGTGGAAGCCGTGAGGTTTTAGGTTGACCTGAGCCATCTGCTCGTCGGTGACGACCGTGCCCTGGGGATAGCTGCCGTGGTCGATCTCGGAGCTGACCCTCAGCCCCGCCGCCGTCGTCGTCGAGCCGATGAGGCTGACGATGACGGCCAGGCTGACGAGCGGTTTCCCGCGCCAATTGGTGGCGATGTGGGAGAACAGCCGGTGTTCGATCTTGTTCCACTTGCTGGTCCCCGGAGGGAAGTGGCAGACGGTGATCGGCAGCCCGGTCCGGTTGGCGAACTGTTGCAGCTCCCACTTCCACAGGCGGAGGCGCGGTCCGTTGCTTCCGCCGGCATCTGCCGTGATCAGCAGCGAAGTGGCTCCGGCGTAGGCCGGCCGCCCCATCCGCTTCCACCAGCTTCGAATCGCGTTGACGGCAAGGCTGGCTGTGTCGTGGTCGATCCCGACGCTGACCCAGCCTTCGTTGCGGTGCAGGTCGTAGACGCCGTAGGGAATCGCCTTGCCCTGCTCGGGGATGAGGAAATCGTGCACCCGAACCGGCTCGGGTGTGCCCTTCGGCCGCCATTCCCGGCCCGCGTTCTTGAAGTCGCCGACCAGCTCCTTCTTCTTCGTGTCCACCGAGATGGCGGGCTGCTTGCGCTTCTGGAAACGACGGACCTGGTCGAAGATGTAGCGGAACTGCGCGTCGCGATCCGGGTGCTGGGGCCCTTCGCGCGTCTTGCGATTGCCCTGCAGACTGTAGCCGCTCGCCTGCAGAAGCTCGGCGACCAAGGTGTGGCTCACCTCGTGCCCCTGGGCCCGCAGCTCCTTCGCCAAGCGACGCACGCTCTTCGACGTCCAGCGCAGTGGGGAGTCGGGATCGCCAGAAGCCGTCGGCTCCACCAACGCGTCCAGGTCCGCCGCCAGAGTCACGTCCTTGTCGGTCGCTCGCTTGCGTCCTCCTCCCGGACGGCGGGTCCGCTCTGGGCTCAGCGTCTCGCCCGACCCGAGCTCCTGGATTCCGCGCTCGATCGTCGACCGCGCAAGCCCGGTCGCCTGCTTCACCCTTTCGATTCCACCACGCCCCAGCGCCCGGGCTTCCGTCGCTGCCCACAGTCGTCTCGAACGCTCCGTAAGCACCGGCGCCAAGGCCGTGTACTTCGTACGCAGAGTCTCGCTGTCCACGCATCAGACGATACGATACGCTCGCATGAAAGTCAAGCAGTTCTTTCCTGACGCGCCCTAAGCGCCAAGGGTATAGTAACCGACAAGACCACACGCCAGCGCAAGATAAACACCCAACGGCGGCTGGAGCGATTCATCGAGGAGCATGAACAGGAAACAGGCGAGAACCCACAGCCCTAGTTTGTTGGAGCCACTTCCGCAACTACCTTACCCTGACATTCTGGTGGGTGATGGTGCTTCTTAAGAGTCAATCGCAGCCTCCTCGAAAGCAAAGATCACGCCATCGGGGTCGATGTGAGGTACGTCTCGGTGACTAAACGACGGTTGGCCCAGGCCTGTCGCCTTAAGCTTGCTCGCCAATTCTCGAGCAAAGTGGGGGAACCTCCTCTGGCTTTGGGCCCCAGCATCGAAAAAGCACCGAGAACTATCAAGAACGCCAAAAACGATCGCGACTTGTCGGGCAGTCGATTCCCGCCGAGTAATGCGGAGACAATATCGCAGGTAAAAAGCAAACGCATCCCTTTGGGAGCGGCCAAGCGCCTGCAAAGTGAAGGGCGTGACTCGATCGTTCGCGACATCCGCCTCAACGTCCCAAAGATCGTCGCCGAGCTGATTGACTAGAGAGGCTGCAAGCTGCGCCGCTAAGCGGTCGCCTTCCACGGGTGTACCACAGATCTCCATAGTGGCGATTCGAATCAAGGCCGACTTTAGGAGGCTATCGGCCCAGACGCTGTCCTCATAGCCTGAGGGAACTACCCCCCCTACGGCAGAGAGCTTGCGATCGGAATCCCGGCGGTGCGCCTCCAAAAGGAGAAGGAGAGTCTTCCTTATCACGGGCCGGCGCTGAGCCGGCGCGAGCTCGATGACCTCCTTAAGCCTCGCCACTACCTCCCGAACTTGAGCACTCGCCAGCGGAGCGGAAGTGACCTCCTCGCGGTCACCAAAGGTGGTCTCAAGGGTGGTGACGAGTTCTGTCTTCAAGCTCGCTGAAGCGGAGGCGCTATCGAGCAGATTGTCGACCATCGGGTACGTCACTCCCCACGAAAAGGCTAGTCTTAGCGTATCAAGTATAGCTCGGGAATCGCCCGATTCGGCCGATGACTCTGCGGCCGCCGCGCAAGAAACTACGACTCCGAGCGCAATCTTCAACAACTTGACCAACCCATGGTCCAAGAGTGAATAGTCGGGCAAGGCCTCTTGCAGAGCGAGCAGTCGGGGAGCGAAAAGGGCCTCTAGGTCGTCGAGCAAGCAGTTCCACTCTGCGCTCGTGAACTTCTGCGCGCTCGGGAAGAGCAACGCGATCCCGAAGGCGAGGTTGCGCCTGACGATGGGGTCGTGAAAGAGTTTCGCGAGAGATTCCCGCGAGAGATTTCTCCAGGCTACGTACACTTGCCGAAGCATGAGGCGCAACAACCACGCCTCCAGCAGGAAGGCGCAGCGACTGAATGCCATGCCGCATCGTGAGGATGCCCATACAACCAGGGACCTTCGGCGCGGTCGCAACACACGCCTGTACAAGGCGCGCTGGTGTCGTGCTGGATCGATCCTAAATCGCAATCGTAGGCCGCAAAGTCTTAACGAACCACTGAGCGGAGATCTCTTGCCGATAGCGGTCAGTAGCTGTCGGAAGAGCTTCGCGAAGTACGGAGACTCACAATTGGGCCCATCCCAGTGGCGCCCTTCTTGAAGGCTTAGGTAGGCTAGCACTAGGCTGCGGACTCGGGCCATCATGAAGAGGTCGTGAAAAGCTAGCTGAATCCGAGATTCTGGCCGAAGAACACGACGTAGAGCGGGAAAGCTACGTCTCCTCCAGAGCTGTGCAGCTCGCTCGATTGCAGCTGCCTCCTCCGCCTGTATGCCACCTTCCATTTGCTGCTCCATCTCTCGGATCCAACCTGTTGCGATGGAGACCAGATCGTCATAAGTGAGGAGATTCAGCGGCCGACCACGAAGCAGCCGCCGCAATGGCTCCAGCGACGCTGCAAAAACGGCGTCGGCCGAGTTCGAAGTCCTTAGCACGGCTTTAAGGGGGGTGAGCAAGAAAGACGGGCAGCTGAGATGCGACCTGAGCCGCTGGTTCGCAGCAGCGCGCACCATGAGACGTTGGTCAGCTATACCTGCCCTGGGACGTCAGGTACGAGACCCGGTGGCGGCAAGGCGTACACGCAACAACTCAGTGGTTCTACCTGCTATGGGGGCGGCGGGGGCGGGGGTGGCTCGTCGTGGCAGCAGGCTGCGCTTTCGATCGCTGATCGCGCCCAGTCGAGCGAGTGGTCGAAACTCGGAAGGTGCTGCCAGGCCTGATCGAAAAGATCCGAGTGTAGGGTTGAGTATGCGCGTTTGCAGAGGCCAAACTGCTCCTCGATTGCGGCGACAGCAAACGAGAATGGATGCAGGGAGAAAGCCGCCAGCGCCGCCTCGGAGCAGCTGGGTCCTCCCACGAGCGAACGAGCGCAACGGTAACCCTTCAGGGGAGAGAGGAGGCACCGGTAAGCCAAAACAAGGGGCATCGAAAAACGCGCGAGTCCGCGATCGAGAGCCGCAAGCCTGTAGGAGTGTCGCGAAACTACGTGCACAACTCGACGAACCGGCCGCCTCAGAGTCGTCAGCAGTCTGCACGTAATGAAGCGCACATGTTTAGTCATTGATCGAGCTTTCCTTCCTGTAGGACTTCGAAGAGAGGACCGGCGATCGGGTCCTCCCAGGAGTACCAGAATATCCGTGCCGGCCTTGAAAGCGTTCGGCTGGTTGAAAAGCGGCCGGTTATCTCGCGGCCGTTAACCTCCCTGGTCCAGGAACCGTCATTAGTAAGCGTCCGTCCTAATGCAGACTCGTTAGAGTATCCGGAAAGGAGGTCTCCATCCTTCCTGAGATAGCGGTACTCGGTGCCGTTGTGGAGCAGCGTGAGGTGTTCACCACTGATCTTGTAGCTTACCCGTGCGTCTGATACCCCACCCGTTCTAGCCGAAAGGACAAGGGTATGATCATCCGTCGTCGACCAACGGCCCGTCATCGTCTCAGAGCGAGTTCGGCGTTGCCAGAGGGAGCCATCGGGGTAGAAATAGTAGCGCGAGACCCCGTCTGTGGTAGACATCCATGAGCCGCCCACAAGCGGGTGGTCCGCGAGGCGCTGAAGTCGCCCCCTTCGGGAGGGTGAAGACCACAGAGAGTGCAGCAAGGGATCCCGCAGAGCAGAAGGGTCCCTGCGGGGGAAGACTTTGTAAGATTCCGCGAGTAGTGAGAGTGCTTCATCCGCTCGGCCCAACAGGGCGAGCAAACAGCCAAGGTCGTAGGCTCGGGCGGCCCTGTAGACACCGCTTCCCGGGAGTTCCGCCTCGAGTTGCTGGGCGATCTTTGACGCCTCGGTGACTCGGTTGGTGAAGGCAAGGGCTCGCGCGTAGGAGATTCGATAGGAGTAAGGAACAGACTCAGGAGAGATTTCGCTTTCAGCTTGGCTGTAGTAGCGAACCGCGGCTCGGGCTGCGGATGCTCGTCCCTCTTGTGAGGCTCCGAGGCGGGATTCGACCTCCAGCAGGTGGCCCGCGAAGAGTAGGAACGGCCCGCGGTAGTAGGTAGAGTAGTGGGGGTGGCCGATTGGGAACTTCTCGGCTCCTCTGGCATACTCCGCAGCAGCCCTCTTGCGGTCTTGCTGCACGAGACCGATGGCACGAAGGACGTGTGGAAAGGGTGAGTCAGGAAAGGTCGGCGAGTAGGCATCGCTCGGCTCGAGAAGCGCGAAGGAGGGACTGTATCGACCGTCTGCCGCCTTCGCAAACTCTCGAATGTCATCCAGGCCACGGTCAAAGCGATCCTTTGTGCGCTGTATCTCCGCTTGAGCAAAGCTAGCCTTCGCCGCATCGAGGCGTGAATACTTTGAGGTCAGCTCGATCTTTCTTCCGATCTGTCCAAGCGCTTGTCCGGACATCGTCAGCAGGCCGCTGACAGCACCCCCGATCGTGGCGGCCTTGGGATTACCGCTGCTGGATTCCCAGCCCACTTCCCAGCCAAGTGAGGCACCCTCGAGCGTCGCGCCTATGAGCTGGGAACCAACAGTGAAGGCCGTTGCCTCCCCTTCTATTCTTACCGTGTCGTCGACCCAATCTGCGATCCGAAGGGTCCTCTGCAGATCATCGTAGGACTCGAGAAGCCTGTCGACAGCATCGATTGCATTAACAACATTACCATTAAGATCGGCGTCCGCGGCAATAAGCCTGAGGCCATTCAGGCGATTCCTGGTGGTGTCGAACCAAAGGTCCATTTCCTGTGCATGCTCGGTGGGTGCCTTCCATGTAAGGAGGGTGAATTCCAGATCATGCAGGATGATTGCCGTCAGATGCTGCTTTGAATGGGCAGCGCCGGGAGCTGTAGTGGCCTGAAGCGGCACCGCCACGATGATGGTGGCCAGCAGCCAGGTAATGGTAGGCAGGTAGATATCTCGACGCATTGATGTCGTCCAATCGGTCTTCGAGGCTTAGCAGGCGAAACAGCCGTTAAAGATCTGCAGCAGCTCCTAGACCCGGATCTCTAGCAAGCAGCAGCTAAAACACTGTTGCGGGTGCGCGGCGACGGACCTCGCACCGGGTCGGCTGTTCACGCTCCTCGGAGCACTGACGCGGAGCCTGCTACAAGCGGGCGCCCATAGTCAAATCTGCATATCTACGGAGGCGCGTAGGCTTTGAGGGGAAGCGACTTGGAGGTCATCGCAGCCGAGGGAGGTGTGCCGTCGAGCTGGCAGCGGGAGATCGGGAGGGCGGCAAGGCCAGCCGATCGCGGTACGGGTAGGATCATCGCCGTGGTTCCTCGTTCGGCGCTCTGGCTCCTCTCGTCGCTCGCGGGGGTCAGTGCCACCGGCGAGGTGGTGACGATCCGCCCCGTCGACGTCGTCGGCCGGTTGCCCGTCGAGGCCACGGCGGAGCTGCTCGTCGACAACTGGTACGCCCAGCAGTCCATCGCCCTGCCGACTCGCGACGGGCTGATCCTGGTTCCGCTGACCCGAGAGTGGCTGTGCGATCAGTGGCCGGAGGGATGTGCGGCCACCGTGTACATCACAGCCCGCATCCTCCTCTCCGCCCCTGGCCGAGCCTTGCTCGTGTCC
>Ga0256864_1000680_pt1 | contig 11278 bp, 10 predicted proteins | sample RVTome_11_FD_187336 | JGI IMG/M metagenome (GOLD analysis project Ga0256864, IMG submission 187336) | Soil microbial communities from uranium-contaminated site in the Upper Colorado River Basin, Wyoming, United States - RVT147D111 HiSeq ... | reverse complement strand
TCGGCCGAGAAAAGCCAGCCTTGAATGCGCCTTAACCCTCACTTTTTCAGCGACTTACGACCCGAGGGACAGGAACTAGCTACGGGCTGGCCCTCCCCCTCAGAATCACCCTGCAGCGAGGCCGGTTTCACCCTTTTCGCGACGAGAGAAAGTACGTTTTGCAAGGCCGGGGTTCGATAGACCCCGCCGGCGACCGGGTTCGTAACGAATCCCTAGGTCCGTTTCACGAAACCACGGCCGCCGCGGCCACTCTGGCGACCAGGTGGGAGAGGGCGGCGGCCGGGTCGCCGCTCTCTCCCTTGAGCTCCAGCTCGGTCTCGAGAAGCCAGGCGGGGATGCGCGCGGCGGCCTGCGGGCTCAGGCGGCCGGCGGCGAGGTAGGCGCGGTGCAGGGCGTAGGCGTTCTCGCCGGCGACCGGGCTGGGGACGCCGCCAGGCAGCTCGCGCTGGAGGCGGGGCGCCAGGCTCTGCTTGAAGCGGGGGTAGTGGCTCTCGCCGGGGCGGACGCCGTGGAGTTCGAGCAGCCCGCGTACCGCTGCCACCCGGCGGCAGTAGCCGGCGAAGCGGAAGAAGAACGACAGCCGCGCCGCGAGCGGGTCCTCCGCCGCGGCGAGCAGGCGGCCCAGCCGGGCCAGCGCCTCGCCGCCGCGGCCGGCGCCGACGGCGTCGAAGATCTTGAACGCGTCCTCCTCGCCGCGGTCGGCGACGGACTCCTCGACCAGCGACCGGTCGATCTTGCCGCCCGGACCGGCGAGGGCGGCGAGCTTGCGGTACTCGGCGGCGAAGCGGGCGGTCGAGTCGGCCGCCGCGCCCTGCTCTTTCCAGTCGCCCTGCTTGCGCAGGGTGCGGCGCGCCAGCTCGGCGAGGGCGGGGCGCTCGATCGCGCAGCCGGTCTGGCGCTGGAGCTCCTCGGCGAGGGCGCCGAGACCCTCCCAGTCGCCGCCGCGGCCGCTCTCGACCCCGGCCACCCGGGCGACCAGGCCGCAGCGCTCGAGGCTCGCGACCACCGGATGGTCGGCCGGTGCGGCGCGCTCGGCGAGGACGAGGGCGTGGCCGACGGGCAGGCCGTGCTCGACGGCCGACGACAGCGCCGCCAGCTCGCCGCCCGACCAGCCGGCCAGGCCGGCCTCCCGCCCCGCCGCCAAAAGCTCCTCGAGGCCGCCGGCCAGCTCCTCGACCTGGCGCTTGCCGCGGCCGCGGCCGCCGCGCCGCTTGCGGAACGCCGCCCCGCCGGCGAGCGCCCAGTCGGGCAGCCCGGCGAGCGCCTGGGCGGGAGTGCCGCGCAGCGGATCGGCGCCGAACAGCCGCAGCGCCTGCATCAGCCGCGAGGCCGCCTCGCGCTCGCGCGGCGTCGGCTCACCGCCGGCGGATCCCACCGGCAGCGCCTCGGCGGCGTCGTCGATCAGCTCAACGGCGGCGCTGCGGTCGGCGAGGACGGCGCTGTCGACCGCGAGCACCACCTTGCCCGCGGCGAACAGCGAGTAGGTGCGGAGGTCGTCGAGCAGCGGGGTGAGCGAGGGGGGGCGGCGGTGGGTCTCGACCGCGCAGCCGGCGCGCTCGGCGAGCGCCTTCGCGATGCGCTCGGCCGCCGGCTCGGCCAGGACCAACTCGCCGGCGACCAGGTAGACGGGAGCGGGCGGTGTCTCCGCTCCCTCCCGGGCGACCGTCGCCAGCAACTCCTCGGCGGTGCGGCTCACTGAAACGGTCTTCCGCGCCTCGGGCATCCCGGGGGCGCTCAGTCCTCGAGCAGGCCCTTTTCCTTCAGCTCCTGGCAGTCGATGCAGTAACGCGCCCAGGGCACCGCCTCGATCCGCTTCTCACCGATCGCCCGCCCGCAGTGGATGCAGCTTCCGAAGGTGCCGGCGTCGAGGCGGCCGAGCGCCTCGTCGACCTGGATCAGGAGCTGGCGCTCGCTGTCCGACAGCGAGAACATGAACTCGCGATTGTACGAGTTGTTGGCGCGATCGACGATGTCCTCGGTGCCTTCGTCGGCGGAGGCCTGGCCAGCGGCGAGATCGCTGCGGTAGAGGTCGGTGATCTCCTGGCGCTTCACCAGGAGCTTCTCGCGCAGCACCGCGTGCTCCGCGTCCGCGGCCTTCTTGGTCTTCGCCGTCTTCGCCATCCTCGTCGCTCCTTTCGCCCGCCGGTCGCCCGGCAACAGCCGCCGATCTTAATCCAACCGCGCGCACCGGCCAACTGTTCCTGCGGATCGCTCGCCGATCACTTGTGATACCGGCCGCCAGCGGCGATGTCGAGGACGCGGTAGAGCTGTTCGTAGAGCACGAGCCGTGCCAGCTCGTGGGACAGGGTCATCGGGCCGAACGAGAGCACCCGGCGCGCGCGGGCGAGGACCGCGCGGTCGAGGCCGGCGTCGGAGCCGATCAGGAACGCCACCGGGTGCGGCCACTCGAGCCGCAGGCGCTCCAGCTCGATCGCCAGCGCCTCCGACGACAGCGGCTCGCCCCGGGCGTCGAGCGCGATCGGCCAGCACGGATCGGGCAGCGCCGCGAGCAGCGCCGCGCCCTCCTCGCGCCGGCGCGCCGCGCCCTCGCCGGCCCGCTTCGCCTTGACCGCCACCTCGCGCACCGCGACCCGGCGGCGGATCCGCTCGCGGTAGTCCGCGCACAGCTCCTCCCAGCCGCGGCGGCGGTGGCGGCCGGCCCAGATGATCACGATCTTGCGCGGCACGCGGGCTATCCGACGGCGGGCTGGCCGGTGGGGTCGGAGTCTTCGACCAGGTGGTGCCAGAGGTCCTCGAAGCAGAGCGAGCGCAGGTCGCGCATGCGGTCGAGGAAGGCGACGCCCGCCGCCGCCAGCTCGTCGGAGCCGACCGGCTCGGCGGGTGTGCACAGCACGGGGTCGCCGAGACGTACGATGTCGAGGACGGTCATCAGGGCTTCTCCAGCAGCATCTAAAACTGGATTATAGCGCGCCGGCGCGGGTCCGGCCGCCGCGCGGCGCGTGCTAACGTCGCCGGTCCGATGACGGACGATCGCTTCCCCCCGGTCCCCGGCGGCTACCCGTTCCCGGCCCTCGAGCAGGAGGTGCTCGAGCGGTGGTGCCGCGAGCGGATCTTCGAGAAGAGCCTCGAGCGCCCCGGAGGGCGCGACGAGCCGGAGGGCGAGTTCGTCTTCTACGACGGCCCCCCGACCGCCAACAACGCCCCCCACGTCGGCCATGTGGTCACCCGCGTGGTCAAGGACCTCTTCCCCCGCTTCCGCACCATGCAGGGCTGGCACGTGCCGCGCAAAGCCGGCTGGGACACCCACGGGCTGCCGGTCGAGATCGAGGTCGAAAAGCGCCTCGGCTTCACCGGCAAGCAGCAGATCGAGGAGTACGGCATCGAGGCCTTCAACCGCGAGTGCCTGGAGAGCGTCTACGCCTACGAGCGCCAGTGGCGGGCAATGAGCGAGCGGGTCGGCTACTGGATGGACTTCGACGGCGCCTACTGGACCTACAAGAACGAATACATCGAGTCGGTCTGGTGGGCGCTGGCGCGGCTGCACGAGAAGGACCTCCTCTACGAGGGCTTCAAGGTCCAGTGGTACTGCGCGCGGTGCGGCACGGGCCTGTCGAGCCACGAGGTGGCACAGAACTACCAGGAGACCGACGACCCGTCGATCTGGACCCTGTTCGTCGCCCGGCCGGGGCAGACGGTCAAGACCCTCGACGGCGGTGAGCTGTCGACCGACGACCCGCGGCTCGAGCTGGTCGCCTGGACGACGACGCCGTGGACGACCCTCGCGAACGTCGCGCTCGCCGTCCATCCGACGATGACCTATCGCGCGGTCGAGCACCCGGGCGAGCCCGGCACACTGCTGCTCTTCGGCGATGAGCTGGGCAACCCCGTCCCCCTGGTGCTTGAGAAGAAGTTCGACTGGTCGGAAGCCTCGAAGCAGTGGCTGAACGTCAAGCGGGATCTGCTCGACCTGCGCGAGCGGCCCGCCGTCGCGCGCTTTTCCGGCCGCGACCTCGAGGGCCTCCTCTACGAACGCCTCTACACCTTCGCCGAGCCCGACCTCCCGGGCCGGGTCGTGCTCGGCGACTACGTCACCGCGAGCGAGGGCACCGGCCTGGTCCACACCGCCCCACCGTTCGGCGAGGACGACTACGCGACCAGCCGGAGATACGACCTGGCGCTGATCTTCTCGGTCGACGACGAGGGCAAGATCAAGCCAGGCTTCGGCCCCTGGGAGGGCCGTTGGTTCAAGGACGCCGACGCCGAGATCGTCCGCGATCTTAAGGACCGCAGCCTGCTCCTCCACTCAGGCAGCTACCGCCACAATTACCCGTTCTGCTGGCGCTGCGACCGGCCGCTGCTGTCGTTCGCGCGGGCGAGCTGGTTCGTTCGCACCACGGCGCAGAAGGAACGACTGATCGAGTTCAATGGCGCGATCAATTGGCACCCACCGCACATCGGCGAGGGGCGCTTCGGCAACTGGCTCGAGAACGTCGTCGACTGGGCGCTCTCGCGGCGGCGCTACTGGGGGACGCCGCTACCGGTCTGGAGGTGCGACGGCTGCGAAACGGTCGAGGTGATCGGCTCCTCGCAGGCCGAAGACGGACGACAGCTCTCTCCTTTCGAGACTCTCTTCGAGCGGTCCGGGCGCGAGCGTCCTTCAGATCTCTACGATCGGGAGCAGTTCGACCCGCACCGGCCGTTCATCGACGAGTTCACCTGGCCATGCGCCGAGTGCGCCGAGGCGGGGCGGAGCGGCACCTTCCGCCGCGTCGAGGATGTGATCGACGCCTGGTTTGACTCGGGCGCCATGCCGTTCGCGCAGCACCACTACATTGGCGAGCCCCTGGAGGCGTTCGATCCCCATGCAGAAGAGCCGCGAGGCTTCCCCGCGAACTTCATCGCCGAAGCGGTCGATCAAACCCGGGGCTGGTTCTATACCCTCCACGTCCTAGGGGTATTGCTATTCGAATCGCTGGCCTACGAGAACTGCCTCGTCCTCGGCCACGTCAACGACGAGCAGGGACGCAAGATGTCGAAGCGCCTGGGCAACGTCGTCGAGCCGATGGGAGTGATCGAGGAGACCGGCGCTGACGCACTCCGCTGGTATTTCTGCGTCAACGACCCGGAGCAGAACTCGCGCTTCTCCGCCCGCCTCGTCCGCGAGGCGGCGCAGGGCTTCCTGATCCCGCTGTGGAACGCGCTCTCGTTCTTCACCATCTATGCCAACCTCGACGGCTGGCACCCGGGACGGGCACCGGCCCCGGCGATCGCGGATCGCGCCTGGCTCGATCAGTGGATCCTGCTGCGGCTGGGAGAGCTGGTCGGGGGCGACTCGCCTCCAGAGGGCGTGACGGCATGTCTGGGCGGTTACGCTGTCGCCGAATCGGCGCGCCTACTCGAGAGATTCGTTGACGACCTGACAAACTGGTACATCCGCCGCAGCCGCGACCGCTTCTGGGCCGACAACCCCGAGAGCGCCGACAAGGAGGCCGCCTATCACACGCTCTACGAGGTGCTCACGACGCTGGCCCGGCTAATCGCGCCGTTCACGCCGTTCGTCGCCGACGTGCTGCACGGGAACCTCGAGCGCAGCCAGCGCGACCGTGCGCCCGCCAGCGTCCATCTCGAGGCGTGGCCCGCGAAGCGCGCCGACATCCGCGGTCTCGCCGACGGCTCGACGCTGGTGCAGACCATGCGCGACGCTCAGCGCGTCGTCTCGCTGGGCCGCGCCGCCCGCAGCGCCCACAACCTCAAGACCCGGCAGCCGCTGCCCAGCGTCACACTGGTCACCGGGTTCGAGCCCCCGTTCCGCGCCGCCGTGGAGCGCCACGCCGAGCTGATCCAAGACGAGCTGAACGTCAAGGAGATCCGCTGGGCCGACGAGGGCGACCGCACCGAGTTCGTCCGCCACGAAGTGCGCCCCAACTTTCGTGCCCTCGGCAAGCGCCTCGGCAAGCTGATACCCAAGGTCAAGACGGCGCTCGAGGCGGCCGACGGCGACGCCCTCGTCGAGGCCGTGGAACGCGACGGCTCGATCGAGCTGATGATCGAGGGCGAGCCGGTCCTCCTTGGCCGCGACGACCTCGAGGTCCGCCTGATCGAGAAGGAGGGCCTGGCCACCGCCGGCGACCGCGAGCTGCTGGTCGCGCTCGACACCGCGATCACCCTCGAGCTGCGCGCCGAGGGGTGGGCGCGCGAGGTGGTCAACCGCATCCAGACCGCGCGCAAGGACGCCGATCTCGACTACGCCGACCGCGTCCGGGTGCGCTACCGTGCCGCCGACGAGCTGGAGGCGGCGATCGACGCCCACCGCGGCTGGATCGCCGGCGAGACCCTGGCAGTCGAGCTGGCGCAGGCCGACGGCACCGCGACCGGCGCCGGCGGGGCGCTCACCCTCGCACCGATCGACGACCACGACTTCGCCCTTGCCATCGAGCGGGTCACGGGGAGCTAGTCATGAGCGGGATCTTCAAGGCATACGACATCCGCGGGGTCTACCCGGGCGAGATCGACGAGGCGATGGCCGGCAATATAGGCGGCGCCTACGCCTTCCTGCTCGACGAGACCGACCGCGCCGCCGGCGGGCCGGTGGTGGTCAGCCGCGACATGCGCTCGCACGGCGAGCCGCTCTCGGCGGCGCTGGTCGAGGGCCTGCGCGGCGCCGGGCTCGACGTCGTCGACGTCGGCCTCGCCACCACCCCGATGAACTACTTCGCGGTCGGCCACCTGGGCGCCGCCGGCGGCATCCAGGTCACCGCCAGCCACAACCCGGCGAAGTACAACGGCATGAAGATGTCGCTGCGCGACGCGCGCCCGGTCTCCGGCGACCACGGCATCCCGCTGCTCGAGGAGAAGGCGCGCGCCGCCGAGCGTCCGGCGGCCGGGCGCCGCGGCGGCTACCGCCAGGCCGAGATCTTCGACGACTACCGCAAGCACGTGCTGTCGTTCCTCGAGCGGCCCGAGGGCGCCCCTCGGCTCAAGGTCGCGGCCGACGCCGCCAACGGCATGGGCACGATCTACCTGCCGATCCTCGAGGCGATGGGGATCGACGTCGTGCCGCTCTACTTCGAGCTCGACGGCACCTTCCCCAACCACGAAGCTAACCCGCTGCGCGAGGAGAACCTCGCCGACCTGATCGCCGCGGTGCGCCGCGAGGGCGCCGACCTCGGGGTCGCCTTCGACGGCGACGCCGACCGCGCCGCCTTCGTCGACGAGCGCGGCGAGCCGATCGGCAGCGACCTCGCCACCGCGCTGATCGGCGGGGAACTCCTGACCGAGTACCCCGGCAAGGCGGTCGTCTACGACCTGCGCTCCTCGCGTGCGGTGCCCGAGTACATCGCCGAGTGCGGCGGTGTGCCGGTGCGCGAGCGGGTCGGCCACTCGTTCATCAAGGCCACCCTGCGGAGCCACGACGGCGTCTTCGGCGGCGAGCTGGCCGGCCACTACTACTTCCGCGCCAACTACTTCGCCGACTGCGCGATCCTGGCGCTGATCGAGATCGTCAACCTGGTCTGGAAGAGCGGCGGCCCGCTCTCGGCGCTGGTGGCGCCGCTGCGCCGCTACGCCAAGAGTCCGGAGATCAACTTCGAGGTCGAGGACAAGCAGGGCCGGATCGAGGCGCTCGCCGAGCGCTACGCCGACGGCGAGATCGACTATCTCGACGGCATCACCGTCGTCTACCCCACCTGGTGGTTCAACGTCCGGCCGTCGAACACCGAGCCCTACCTGCGGCTGGTGCTCGAGGCGCAGACGCCCGAAGAGCTGGCCGGCCGGCGCGCCGAGCTGGAGGGGTTGCTCGGCACGCCGGCGCACTGAGGGCGGATTGGTGGGAGCGGTCTCAGTCCCTGCTGCCGCCGAGCAGCCCCGCCCGCAGCAGGAAGTAGAGCAGCGTGCCGATCGTCGAGACCACGGCGGCGACGTAGGTCATCGCCGCGGCGTTGAGCACGCGGTCCATGCCGGCGCGCTCCTGGGGCAGGACGATGCCGTGCGCGACCGCGAGCTGCTTGGCGCGCGCGGAGGCGTCGAACTCGACCGGCAGGGTGACGAGCTGGAACAGCAGCACGGCCGAGAACAGGACGGCTCCCAGCACCACGATGCTCTGGCCGAACTGGGCGTTGCCGCCGAAGATCATCAGCATCAGACCGCCGAGCATGACGAAGTAGCCGAGTTTCGAGCCGATGTTGGCGGTCGGCACCAGCGCCGAGCGCAGCGCCAGCGGCTTGTAGCCGGCGGCGTGCTGGATCGCGTGCCCGGCCTCGTGGCAGGCGACGCCGATCGCGGCCACCGAGGGCGCGCCGTAGACAGCCTCCGACAGCGCCAGCTTCTTAGTCGCCGGGTTGTAGTGGTCGGAAAGCATCCCGCGGTGGGGGACGATCTCGACGTCGCGGATGCCGGCCGAGGCGAGCAACCGCTCGGCCGCCTGGGCGCCGGTCAACCCGGACAACGTGCGCACGCGCGAGTACTTCTTGAACGCCGAGCGGGTCCGCCAGCTCGCGAACAGGGCGAACAGCAGCGGCGGGATCATGATCACCAGCCAGAGCGGATCGATGAGCATCGTCGGGTGCCCTCCTTGCGAAGCCTCTCAACGTTCGCGGCGAAGGTCAATATTTCCCCGGCGCTACACTGTATTTCCCCGGCGCTACACTGTGGGCGAGGAGGTGCGGCATGAGCGAGACCAACGAGACGAACCGGGAAAACGTGGCGCTGGTTACCGGCGGCAGCCGCGGCATCGGCCGCGCGATCGTCGAGGAGCTGCTCGAGGACGGCTGGCGGGTCTACCTGTGCAGCCGGCGCGAGGAGTCGGTCGAACGCGCGCTCGGCGAGCTGTCCGGGAGCTGGGGCGACAGGGTCCGGGGACGGGCCGTCGACGTGCGCTCGCAGGAGCAGGTCGACGCCTTCGTCGCCTGGGTCGAGGAGGACGCCGGGGGAATCGACTGCCTGGTCAACAACGCCGGGCTGGGCCGCTTCGCGGCGGTCGACGAGATCTCCGGCGACGACTGGCGGGAGGTGATCGAAACCAACCTCTCGGGCGCCTTCTACTGCATCCGCGCCGCGGCGCCCGGGATGCGCCGGCGCGGCGGCGGCTGGATCCTCAACATCGCCTCGCTGGCGGGCAAGAACCCGTTCGCCGGCGGCGCCGTCTACAACGCGAGCAAGTTCGGGATGATCGGGATGTCGGAGGCGGCGATGCTCGACCTGCGCCCCGACGGCATCCGGGTGGCGGCGATCATGCCGGGTAGCGTCGCCACCGAGTTCGGCTCCGGCGGTGGCGACGACTGGAAGCTCGCGCCCGAGGACGTCGCGCGCTGCGTGCGCGACCTGCTGGCCTTCCCGCAGCGGGCGCTGCCCAGCCGGGTCGAGCTGCGCCCGACCAACCCGCCGAGCGCTCGCCGCTAGCCCGCTACAGCAGGTCGATCCTCTGGTCGCCGAAGAGGAGCGTCGGGCCGGTCGGGCGCTCGACCGCCGCGGTCGGTTCGAGGGTGACCGCGACCCCGGTCATCGACTCCTGGCCGGGCATCCGGTCGGCGGCGATGTGGACGCTGCGGTCGGGGCCGGGGGCGAGCACGCCCATATGGTGCGGGGCGTCGCCGCTCAGGAACCAGACCACGTAGACGCCGCCCGCGGGCGGCGGCTCGAGGTGGTGGACGCTGAGCAGCCAAGGGCCGCCGCCGGGCGACAGGTAGAGCAGCCCGTTGACCTCGGGATACTCGCGGTCCATCGGCTTGAGCGGGCAGGCGACCATCCCCGGGCTGGTGGCCAGGGCGAGCCGGTGCGACAGCTCGCGGCGGGCGGCGTCCAGCTCGGCGTTGATCCGCTCCAACCGGCCGGCCCGCTCGCCGGCCGCGGCCAGCTCGCGGTCGAGCGCGGCGATCGTCGCCTCCCGCTCGCCGAGCCGCAGCGACAGCCACCCGGCGAGCCCGATTCCGAGCGCCGCGAGCGCCGCCGCCAGCGGCAGCGCCCAGCGCCCGGCCCGCCGCGGCGGGGCGGCCGTACCCGAACCGGGCCGGCGGAACGGGATGGGCGCCGGCGCCGATCCCGCCTCGGCCGCCACCCCCTCCCGCGCCCGGCCGTGCTCGCGCACCGCCGCCAGCACCCGGCTCCTGAGCTCCGGCGACGGCACCACGGGCTCGAGCCCGTACGGCAGCAGCCCGAGCAGCTCGACGTCGGCGCGGCTCTCCGGGCCGGCGCCGGCCGCGGCTTCGCCGCCCCCGAGCGCCTCCAGGGTGTCGAGGATCGCAAGCTCCTCGCGGTCCGGCCGGTGGTTCACAGCAGCTCCTCGATCTCGGCGGCCAGCGCCGCGCGCAGCTTCTTCATCGCCAGCAGGGTCCGGGTCTTGACCGTGCCGAGCGGGATGCCGGTGGCGCCGGCGATCGCGGTCTGACTCAGGCCCCCGTAGTACGCCATCTCGATCGCCTGCCGCTGCTCCGGCGGCAGCTCGGCCAGCGCGGCCGCGACGCGCGCACCGCGTTCATGGGCAAGTACGGCGCCCGCGGCCCGCGGAGATTCATGCCCGGGGGGCGATTCGAGCCGCGCCGACTCGACGGTGCGGTCGGCCGACCGGCGGCTGCGCAGCCGGTCGATGGCGCGGCTGCGGGCGACCAGGGCCAGCCAGGTGGCGACCGAGGAGCGCCGAGGGTCGTAGCTCGCGGCGCGGCTCCAGGCGTGGACGAATACCTCCTGCAGCACCTCCTCGGCGTCCGCGGTGTCGCCGAGCACCCGCCGCGCCAGGCCGAGCAGGACCGGGGCGTACCGGTCGTAGAGATCCGCCAGCGCCCGGTCGTCGCCGGCGGCCACCCGCGCGACGAGATCGGCGTCGTTCCGGGTGCGCGCGGGATCGGTGGTCAGGGCTCGCTCCAGTGCGGCGGCGGGAGCCGCCCGCCGCGTCGAAAACCGCTGCATTCCAGGGCTTTCAGGATACCATGCGCGCGCGTGGCGAAGAACCGGCGGCTGCAGCTCGCGGTGGTCGGCGCCGGCCGTTGCGGGGCGCGCGTCCGCGCCCTGGCGCGCGAGGTCGGCGCCGAGGTGGCGCGCGCCGGCGCGGTGCTGCTGACCGGCGGCCGCGGCGGCGTGATGGCCGCGGCGAGCGATGGCGCGCGCGCCGAGGGCGGCCTGACCGTCGGCATCCTCCCGGGCGCCGACGCCGCCGCCTCGCCGCCCAACCCGGCGGTCGAGGTCGCGATCTTCACCGGCATCGGCCAGGCGCGCAACCAGGTCCTGGCGCTGTCGGCGGCGGCGGTGATCGCGGTCGGCGGCGGCTGGGGGACGCTGTCGGAGATCGCGCTCGCGCTCAGACACCGGATCCCGGTGGTCAGCCTCG
>Ga0256864_1000678_pt1 | contig 11292 bp, 8 predicted proteins | sample RVTome_11_FD_187336 | JGI IMG/M metagenome (GOLD analysis project Ga0256864, IMG submission 187336) | Soil microbial communities from uranium-contaminated site in the Upper Colorado River Basin, Wyoming, United States - RVT147D111 HiSeq ... | reverse complement strand
TTCAAATCCCGCCACCGCTACCACGAAAAACCCAGGCAATGCCTGGGTTTTTCGCATGTGCCTCATCGAGCGCTTAGGTGCAGCTGACCTGCGGATTCCAGTCCGCGAACATCCCGGACGTGTGCGGCTTCGGTTCATGATGGACACTGTGGCTCCAGTAGGTGGGCGACAGTTTGTGGACGCGGCTCCGGTTCCTAGGCGACAGTGGCCCCGGTAGGTGCCTGACACTGGTTGATCCTCGGCTTCTGGTTCCACCTCTTCTTCGATAGCGGCGAGAGCCGTCGTCGAAGGAGGGTCTGGTCGTGTTGGTGGAGCTGGGTGTTGTGGAGCAGCGGTATCAGGCGGTGTTGGACGTCCTGGGCGGAGCTTCGGTTACGGGGGTGGCTCGTCGTTATGGGGTGGCCCGGCAGACGGTGCATGTGTGGCTGCGCCGTTACGCCGATCAGGGTCTGGCGGGTTTGGTTGACCGGTCGTCGAAGCCTGAGTCGTGTCCGCATCAGACGTCAGCTCAGATCGAGGCTGGGATCGTGGAGATGCGTCGTGCTCATCCTGGTTGGGGTCCTCGGACGATTGGCTATCACCTGGAACGGGAGGGTGTGGAGCCGGCTCCGTCGAGGTCGTCGATCTATCGGGCGTTGGTTCGCCACAAGCTCATCGACCCGCAGCAGCGGCGGAAGCGTCGGTCTGATTACAAGCGTTGGGAACGGGCTCGGGCGATGGAGTTGTGGCAGATGGACATCACGGGTGGGGTTCGGTTGGTGGATGGCTCCGAGTTGAAGGTGGTGACCGGGGTCGATGACCACTCGAGGTTCTGCGTTTCGGCGATGGTGGTGAGACGGGCCACGGCGAGGCCGGTGTGTGACGCTCTGGCGGAGGCGATGGCCCGGCATGGGATCCCGGATCAGATTCTGACTGATAACGGGAAGGTGTTCACTGGCCGGTTCGGACCCGGGAAAGGTGAGGTCCTGTTTGATCGGATCTGTCGTGAGAACGGGATCAGACATCTGCTGACAGCTCCACGGTCGCCTACCACGACTGGGAAGGTGGAGCGGTTCCACAAGACCCTGAAGAAGGATTTCCTGGCCGGCAAGACCTTCGAAAGTCTGGATGATGCTCAGTCGGCGATCGATGGGTGGGTGGTCGAATACAACACGGTGCGGCCGCATCAAGGGATCGGCATGGTGCCACCGGTGACACGCTTCGAGCTGGCTGTCGCGGAACCGTTCGAGGTGATCAGGAGCGAAGAGGAGCATAACCACCTCGACTCGGTCGAGGTGGTTGTGGAGCCTCGTCGGGTCACACGAAAGGTGGGCCAGGGTGGCCGAATCAGTCTGGCCAGCTTTGGCTATCACGTGGGACGTTGGCTGGCCGGTGAGACCGTCGACGTGGTCGTCACCACCGATGGTCTCGTTGAGATCTCACATCGGGGTGTGCTGGTCGCCACCCACGCCCGCCAACATCCCCCTGAAGCAGAACCCCAGGTGTGGCGTCGTCAACCTCGAGCCCGGCCGATCCGACCTCCCACGATGGGCCAGCCGGTGGTGCGGAAGGTCGACTCGTCAGGTGGTATCAGCTTCGCCGGTGTCTCCTACCGGGTTGGCAACCCATACCGCCGACAGCAGGTCCAAGTCAGAGTGGTCGGCGACACCGTAGAAATCTCAAAGGATGGGAAACTGCTCCGAGTCCACGCCGTAAAACACGATCCGATCAAAGCCCACGGAGCCTTCGCCAACCCCGGAGGCAAACCCGACCGGATCAACGCCGCGTCCTAAATCCGCGACTCAGTGTCGTGGAGGTACCGGAGCCAGAATGTCGTCCGGGATACCGAGACTTGACAAGACGGATGTCCGGAATCTGGAAGGGGATGTGCGACTTGAGTCAGCCTGAGATTGTTGGAAGGCCGGCGAGATAGTCGTCGAATACCGTCAGCAACGCCTCCACCCCTTCCACAGTGGAGTAAGCGATGTCACGACGGTTCACCCAGATCACCGCCTCCAAGTCGGGATGATGCTCCTCCACCCAGAGTTGCACGCGATTCCAGGCTCCGAACACCTCGTTTCTCGACCCTGTGTCATGCTCCCTCTCCACCGATGTGATGACGCCTTCGCGGACCATGTATCGATGCGTTCCTGCCAGGCTGATATTGAGCGCTCGAAGGAAGCGGTCGCTCTGCTCATACCGACAGGTCACGACTTCCTGGTCGACCACACAATTCGAGTCCGATATCTTCCACTCCGCCGCCTGCTGCACTCGGAGCAACTCCGCAAATGCATCTCGGCGATCGGGGATGTTCAACGAGAAGTCAATGACGCTGGCATCACCTGCCAGGAGCCTAAAGACGGCCTCGATGTCCCCGTCATTACGGGCCTCCACCCACTCATGTGTTACCCGGAGGGCCTCGGGGTCGTCACCCAGCGACACGATGAGGACTCCCGCTATGGCCACGACAAGAGCGGCTCCCCCGGCGCCGACGAGAACCGTTCGCGTGGCCATCACCAAAAGCTACTCGGGCCCCGTGGTCAATGGCGATGAGCCCATCAGAGGTCTCAGCAGGCGGTCACGAGTCTTCGCCAACCCAGGAGACAAACCCGACCGGATCAACGCCGCCAGCTAAACCCGCGGGAGAGTGTCGTGTACGTACCGGAGCCAAGGTGTCGTCCGGGTACCGAGACTTGACACGCCCGGGTTTATGTCGCCGAGCAACCCCACCTCGACCTCGGTAAACGGTTGGCTCGAGGGGGGAGGAGGAACCCGGAGGGTGTCGAGGGTGGCGAGCAGCTATTGCTCGTCGGCCGAGTTGCGGCGGGAGCGTTACTCGATGCGGTCAAGACACACTCGCCGATCACGCCCGACCGAGAGGCATTGGAGCACGCCATCGGTGTCCGCGAGCTAGTGCAGGGTCAGGTCGACGCGGTCCGGCATCTGGCAGAGCTTGCCGGCCGAATAGTCGCAGTAGTCGGTCCCGGCGGATCGGGCAAGACCTACTCCATCGGCGCCTACGCCGACGCTATTGCGGCCGCCGGTCATCCCGTCTTAGGGGTGGCGACCTCGGCGGCGGCCGCCCGCAAGCTGGGGGAGGATCTCGGCGAGCGATGGACGGGTACCATCGCCATGCTCCGCCATCACCTCGACTCCTTCCCCGAGCCGCTACGCCCCGGAACCCTGATCGTCGTCGACGAAGCCTCCATGGTCTCCACAGCGGACCTGGCATGGCTGGTCGAGAGGTTGAGACGTGCGATGGAAAGCTCATCCTTGTCGGTGATCCCAAGCAACTCCCGTCAGTCGACTCCGGCGGGCTGTACCACCGGATCGTTGCTTCAGGCGAACAGGTGGTCGACGACCTGGTCCAGATCAACCAGCGGCAGCAACTCGACTTCGACCGGAGTGCCCTCGCCCAACTGAGAGCGGGCGAGGTCGAGAAGGCGGTCCACGACTACGCCGGGGCCGGACGCCTCCACCTCGGTCGAGACGAGTATGCCACTAAGGCCACCATGGTCGACGCCTGGCGGGCAGACGTTCAACAGCACGGACTCGACGGCGTGCGGATGCTCGCCTCCCGCCAGGACGAGGTGCAGATGCTCAACGAGCTCGCCCGCGTCCGCATGGTGGACGCTGGGGAGCTCCGGGGTCCGGCCGTCGTTAACCGGTGGGGAACGCAGTTCCAAGCTGGTGACCGCATCGTGGTCCGGGACAACTGGTACGCCCACGCCGACCTCCGCAACGGGCAGACCGGCACAGTCGTCGCCGTCCAGCCCATAGCTGGCACCCTCACCTTCCGGCGAGACCTCGACGGCGAGGTGATCCAGCTACCCAAGCGTTACATCGACAGCAACGTCGACCAGGCCTACGCCCAGACCATTCACACCGCCCAAGGCCAGACTTTCCATGCCACCCATGTCTACGCCGACACCGGGATGCGAGCCGAGCACGGCTACACCGCACTATCCCGTGCGCGCGGCGAGACCCACCTATGGGTCAACGACAGGCCAGGCCCTCTCGGCGAGTGCACTTACATCCACGGCGACCCTCTAACCGAGGATCGAGTCGTCGCTTTGGCGCGTCAGCTTGCGCAGTCGGTCATCGAGCCACCAGCTCACGACCAGGGTCTCCCCGTGGAAACCGCCACCGATCGGCAGCTTCGAGAATGGCGTGATGAGCTGGAGGGGACCATCCGACGCAGCCCCATCGCAACAGACCCGACCCACCAGATCGTTTCCGTCGACGCCGCCATCGCCGAAGCCCGCGAGACCGCCGACCGGCTCAGAACGACCGGAGCACGAGCCCAAGTCCAGTTCCTACAGGCGCAGCGCGACGTCCTGACCGACCGCGTCGCACTCCGTGAAAGCTGGATCCAAGACAACGCGTCGGTGCTCCACAGGTACTCGGCCGTGGCGGAGGAGATGGTTGTCTGTCTGGTCCCGTGGAGACGACCGCCGAGCATGTAAGACACGTGACTACGACGGTACTCCTGGCTGGTGGTCGAGTATCCGCCGCCTGATCTCGACCCGCCAGGGCTGGGCGTATCGGCGGATGAGTTCGGCCGCAAGTTCCTTGCTGGTTGGCGAGCGGTCACGGTCAGCCCGGAAGGACCAGACCTTGACGGTCCATCGGTCCATCCCCACCTCGGGGAGTGTGACCCAGGAGGGTTCGATCACCGGAATCTTCGACAAGGGCAGAGGCGCGCTCATCGTGCTCGAGATGGTGTCGAAGCTGGACAGCGGTGAGAAGCTCTTCACCAACCGGGCCGGGATCTTCGCCAGGGGCGAGGGCGGTTTTGGCGGGGATCCTGGCCCGTCCACCAGAATCCACCCTCCAGCTCGTGCTCCCGACGTCAGGGTCGAGACCGGCACGCTGCCCCAGCAAGCCCTGTTGTACCGCATGGCCTCGGGAGACAAGAACCCTCTGCACGCCGACCCGGCCTTCGCTGCCCTGGGTGGTTTCGCCAAGCCGATCCTCCATGGTCTATGCACCTACGGCATCGTGTGCAAGGTGATGGTTCGAAGGCGGCCTCGGGGGTGACCCGGGGCGGGTGGCGTCCTACTCGGCCCGGTTCACCGGCCATGTGTTCCCTGGCGAGACGCTGGTGACGTCGATGTGGGTGGAAGACGGAGAGCGGGTCGTCGAGTCAAAGACGAAAACGCGGGGTGGTCAGGTGCTGGTGGGTGTGCTCTCCGAGTAGGGATGGTGTCATCGTCAGGGGCAGGAAGGCACATGCAGATACTGGACGCATTCGGCCTCGGTGAAGTCGCGGGTCAACCTGGCTCTTCCCACCGAGACGAGCTCCTCGAGGTCGAGGATGAAGACTTGGACCGGGCCATGTTCCCCCACCGCCGCCAAATACCCGCCGTCGGGACTGTAGGAGACGCCGGCCCAGGGCTGGCCCTCCAAGGTCAATCGTGTCGTCCCGGTCGCCAAATCCCATATCTTGACCGTGCCATCACGACTGGCGGTGGCAATCTCTTCGCGACTCGGATCGTAAGCGACGTTGAGGATCCAATGGTCGTGACCCTCCAGCCGGAGGATCGGAGCCCAGCTGGTCGTGTCCCAGACGACACCGAGGGCATTCTCGCTCACCGTGGTCAAAGTGTCGCCGTCAGGAGAGAAGGCGAGATCCATGATCACGAAATCCTGTTGTTCTCCAACCACAGACCCCAGGGGAAGCACGACGATCTGCTCTTCGGTTTCGGTGCTCAACACCTCCACTCCGAAGAATGCGGCGACTGCGAGCATGGAGCCGTCAGGGCTGAAAGCGATTGCCTGCGCGTCGTAGTCCCGCAATTGGTGGGCTCTCTCTGTTACGAGTGACCACATCTGCACTCCGTGGTTCCTGGCGACAAAGGCAACCCGATCGCCGTCGGGGTGAAACGCTGCCCGATAGACGGTGTCGCCCTCGAGGAGGGTGCTCGAGTCGCTTCCGGTCTCCCGGTTCCACAGTTTGGCTCCTTCCCAATCGGCGGTCAGGATCAGACTTCCGTCGGGGCTGAAGGCGAGATCGAAGGTTCCTATGCCAAGGCCGGCGAAACCGTCGAGGTTCTCTCCGGTCCACGGATCCCAAAGTGTGATGCCAGGGCCGTTGGTCGCCGCCAACTCGGTACCATCTGGACTGAAAGAGACCGCACCAGTTGGGAGGGTGCGCGTGACGTCTATCCCGGCCGGAAAGACATCGGAGCCGGGGAAGCCGGCCAGCTCTCCGACGCCTGTGGGCGAGATGTCCCATAGCCGGGTGGTCCGATCGGCCGAACTCCCCGAGAGGACGTACCGGCCGTCGGAGCTGATGTCGATCCCGTCGACCTCTCCGCTGTGCCCCGGCAAACGGTGAACGACTTCGAGGGTCTGCAGGTCCCATACCAGAACCAGAGGTGTCCCCGCACTGGCCACGAATCGTCCGTCGGCGGAAATCTGCAGATCTCTCACCTCGTGGTCATGTCCGGTGAATGTGGAAACGATCTCTCCCGTCGATACGTCCCAGATCACCACGGTCCCGTCGTCACTGGAGCTGACGAGTCTCGTGCCGTCGGGGGTGAAGCCGACGTCGATCACAGGTTCCTGGTGGCCGCCCTCGAAGATCGCAATCGGCTGAGCGTCGTCGAGACCCCACAAGACCGGGCCTAGAACGGCATTGCTTTCGTAGGCGGCCGCGAGAGTCGCGTCGTCGGGGCTGAACGCCAGATTGATCCCGATGTCGCCTTCAGAATCGTCGAAGCCCTCGGGTGGCGGGAGTGTCATGATGAGATTGGCAGTGGCGATGTCCCATACCAGGACTTCCCCGCCAAAGGTATTGGCGGCTAGCAGCGTGCCGTCATGACTGAAGGCGGGGATGATCGGTCCGGACGATCCTCCGTCGAAGACTCGTTCCATCACTCCGGTTACGGCATCCCAAAGACGCACCGTGCCATCGAAACTCGTGGTGGCGATGCGCCCCCCGGCGGGGTCGTACACCGCATCCAGGATGTCGTCTTCGTGACCAACGAGATCGAGGATCGGTGAGCGGGCATCGGTGTCCCACACCTGGAGGATCGAGCCGTCGGTGGGGTGGGTCAGGGCGATGAATCGTGAACCGTCCGGGGAGAAGTGAGCAAGACCGTTCTCGTGGTTGGGGACGGTCAGGATCCCCCTGTGGCCGCTCAAGGCCCTATGCAGGGACTCCTCGGCCTCGGCTACATACAGATCGTTGGCCTGCATGGTCTCCGCGGCCTCGATGGCGAGGAGCAGGCTCAGGTCGGGGTCCGATTCGAGATTGGCTCGAGAGGCGGACGACAGCTCCCTGACCGTCGCCACTGCGGCGGAGCGACTCGCATCGTTGCGTTGGCCGACGGCTACGAATCCGGCAACGACCGCGACCAGCAGAGCTAGGCCAACGCTGAGGAGCATGCGGCGCAGCCTCTTGTTGGTGCGTTCTCGCTGTTCGACCCGTTCTAGCTCGGCAGCTTGCACCTCGTCACGAAGCCGCAAACTGGCTTCGAGATATTCCTGCTCGAGATGGCTGAGCGAGCTCGGGTTATCCTGAGCCCACGTTTGGGTCGCTTCCAGACGAGCACCCCGCAGCAACTCTCCGGGATCACGGCCTCCGCCATCCCACGCCAGCGAACCCTCACCGAGCCGACTCTGGATGATCAGCCCCTCACCGGCTTCGGCCACCCAGCGACGCAGCCTCGGCCAATGCGTTATCAGCGCCTCGTGAGCCAATTCCACCGTGGGTTCTCTGCTCGCCGGGTCCCGGTCGAAGGTGAGCAGCCGTGCCGTCCCAAAGGTGTCGAGCACCTCATCGAGGCCAGGCATGGACGATTCGGCCAGCTGGGCGCGACGAAGTCGGCGGCGAGTAGGCGAACCCTCCTCTGAGTGGGAGACCAGGCGAAGAAAGACGCGTCTCGCCGTCTCCGCGGCCGAAAGCCCCAATCGGGCGAAGACACGCTCTGCATGGTCGGAGACGGCGGTCTCGATGCCACCCATCTCACGGTAGGTGTCGAGGGTGATGACCCTTCCACGTCTGCGTTCGAACAGCTCGGTCAGAGTGAATTGGAGAAGGGGGAGGGATGCCGGCTCGTCTGTCAGGGTCGCCACCAAGTTCGATGTCAGAGATGGCTCGATGTCGACTCCGACACGCGCAGCCGGCTCGCGGATTGCCCTGTCGATGTCGGAGACACCCATCGCGACCACGGTGATCCCCTGTCTCTTCACCAGCTCGCCGAGTTCGGGGTGGCGTAGAGGGCGGTCATAGAAGTCGGCGCGCAGGGTGCAGACCACTCTCGTCCGCGGATTGTGCCTGAGGTCGGCGAGCCCTTCGATGAAGGCTTCCCGTTCGGCGCCGTCTGGAACCATCGTGAACAGCTCTTCGAACTGGTCCACGACCAGGAGCAAAGAGCTTTCCGGTGGCAAGGCGCTCTCGATCATCGTGCCCACCCAGGTGGGGTCGGGTCTGGCAGGAGGTGAGGCCGGCTCCGCGATCGAGATGGGTCTCAAGGCGGCGCGGAGCGAGGCGAATGGCTCCGGCCCCGGGAACATCGACGCGATCAGCCATTCCTCGGAACCAGGAATCGCTCCTGCTCGCAGACGTGGTAACACCCCGGCGAGGACGATGCTCGACTTTCCCGAGCCGGAGGCGCCGATCAAGGTGACGAATGCGCTCGGTGCGCGGAGACACTCGATGACCTCTTCGACTACGGGCTCGCGGCCGAAGAAGCGATCCGAGTCGGACTCGGCGAATGGCTCGAGCCCTTTGAACGGGTTGATGACGGCCGCGGGGGCGGGCGTCGGGGAGGCCCCGGTCAGTGCCGACACGAAGCCGGCGATGAGTGCCCGCACGTTCTCGAAGCGATTCGTGGCTTCCCATGAGGTCGCCCGTCCCAGGACATGGTCGACCTCGAGAGGGACTCCACTCCGTCTGCTGTGCACCGAGCCGGGGCGGTCGAGCGGCGTCGTCATCCCGGCGGCGCCGAACGGGAGGGTTCCCGTCATCGCCTGGATGAGGAGAACGGCGAGGGCGAACTGATCGCTGGCAGGAGTCGGTCGCTCGCCCGATATGGTCTCCGGGGCTCGATAGCCGGAGCTCGGGCCCGTCGGAGCTGTGTTGCTCTCCTCGTCGATCAGCGTGGCCACTCCGAAGTCGGAGAGGTAGAAGTTCCCGTCGCGATCGCAGAGAACGTTGCTCGACTTGATGTCCCCGTGCACGACACCGGAGGTGTGTGCCCTCTCGAGCGCCGATCCCAGCTGGCTTGCCAGGATGCTCACCTCATGGAGATCCAGAGGCCCCGCCGCCAGCTCATCGGCAAGACTTCGATCCAGACGACGCATGACCAAGTAGGCGCCGCCCGGCTCACGCCAGTAGTCGTACAACGGAACGATGTGTGGGTGCTCGAGATTCGAGACGACTCGCGCCTCGGTATCGAACCGCCGGATGAAGCCCGGCTCGTCGACCAATTCGGACCGCATGGCCTTGACGGCGACATCTCTGCCTGTGCTCGGCTGCACACCCTCGTACACGATCCCGTGGGCACCCTCACCCAGTGTCACTCCCAGTCGGTAGCCGTGTAGCGCCTTGCCGGCGGGAACGGCGAGATGAAGCCCCGGGTCGTGGCTCGCCACTCCTCTCTCCAGCGCGGCGAAGTCCGAGGATGGCTCCAGCCCTACTTCGACCAGTTCGCTGCGGTAGGACTCGGCCGCCCGGAGGGCTTCGACCTGTCGTCCTGCCCGGTAGAGGGCCAGGACGAGAAGCGAACGGAACCGCTCCTGGACGGGGTGCTCGGTGACGAGTGCCATCAACTCGGGAATCGCCTGATCGTGCAAACCACAGGCGAGTCGTGCCTCGATGAGACTCTCCGCCGTCGTGAGTCGCATCTCCTCCAGTCGTGCCGCCTCTGCCCGCGCCCAATCCTCGTAGATGAACTCCTCGTAGGCCTCGCCCCGCCACACGTCCAGCGCCTGGCTCAGCGCCCCGATCGCACCGACAGCGTCGCCATCCTCCAACTGCGCCCGCCCGGTTCTCATGAGCCGTTCGAATGCAACCGCGTCGATGGTGTGGCCTTCGCTGTCGAACATGTAGCCGGGGGCCTTGGTCCGTATCGGCTCATCATCGATGCCCGGCCTTGCTAGGGACTTTCGCAGCCGTGCCACGTAGCTGCGGATCGTGGTGCCGGCACCGTCTGGCGCCGCGCCTTCGAAGACGATGTCGATGAGCCGATCGGTCGACACCACCTGATCGGAATTTGCGATGAGCGCCGCCAACATTCGCCGTTGACGAGGACCGCCCACATCGATCGTCTCGTCGTGCCCGGACACGCTGAGCGGTCCCAGAACACCGAATTGCATCGTTGCAGCCCTTCTCTGCGTTGCGACGTTATCCGATCCCATGCAGTGATGAGTACGGCCACGATGTTGCAATTCGGTTGCGTCATGAAACCCCTGGTCTGCAGTGCTTTCTTGCAGTCCGGCCGCCGGCCCGGATACCGATCGCGGGTCGGGGCCCGTAGATGCAACCGGTCTGCCACGGGTGCCATCGACGATCCTCGGGAGGCTCAGATCGGGCCTCGGAGAGACAGGAGACGAGAGATGGCACTCCCACAGACAACTAAGCAGCAGCAGAGGGAGCCCCAGCCCGACTTGACCCCGGTCGAGGGCGGGAAGAGCAAGACGCTCGGCTGGATCGGCTGGTCGGTCGTCGGGGCACTGCTCTTGGCAGTCGCAACCCTGGTCGGCCAGGTCATCCAAACCGGGGACGGAGACGGGTCCTCGGACCAGGCCGAGTTGGCCCGGCATCTCCGCATCGGAGGCCAGGTCGCAGACATCGAGGACGGATTCGATATCGCTGAGGGGAATCGATTCATGCGGTACGCCCCCGCCCAGTCGGACAGCTCGCATGAGGAGGCGGAGTTCGGCAGGTTCCAGAGTCTGGCGCCTGCGGAGACGGTGTCCGAGAATGGGTCCTTCGAGACCAACGAGTATCGCCGGATGCAACAGCTGGCTCCCTGACCACCAGCCCTCACCCGACGAAGCGGCCCCGCCCCAACGGGCGGGGCCGATCGTCGCGTGAACCTGGCCCTACTTTGGTGCCCGCTGGGCCGAGGGGCCTCCGGCGTCGATGGTCACTCTGGTCCCTACCGGGACGATCCGGTGAAGCGCGGTGATCATCTCATTGGGCAGCCGGATGCAGCCGAGCGTCTGGCGTCGACGAAGAGCAGGCCGCTGTGCGCCGCATCCCGGCTCACACAGCATTCGTCATTTCCGCGGTCGTCTCACCGGATGGGTCCATGATTTTCAGCCGCGCCTGGGATGAGCCGGTCAAGCTCTGGGACGCCA
>Ga0256864_1000668_pt1 | contig 11375 bp, 5 predicted proteins | sample RVTome_11_FD_187336 | JGI IMG/M metagenome (GOLD analysis project Ga0256864, IMG submission 187336) | Soil microbial communities from uranium-contaminated site in the Upper Colorado River Basin, Wyoming, United States - RVT147D111 HiSeq ... | reverse complement strand
ATCCTCGACGGCCAGGCCAACATCTTGAAGCCGCGCTCGCAGCTCTCGGACAGCTCGGACATCCCGGACTTCGTCGCGCTGGCGGTCTTCGACGGCAACTCGGCGACCTTCCTGGTCAACATCGGCGTCTTCTACGATCTGGCCAAGGTGATCGAGGTCAGCGGCGAGGCCGAGGCCTTCTTCAACCTCGCCGATCCCGGCGACTGGCACGTCTACCTGGGCCAGCGCGACCCCGAGGACCGGCGGATCACGGCGACAGTGCTGTCGCTCTGGCAGGCGTCGAGCTACTACATGATCGAGCCCGACGGCCTCGCCTTCGGCGCCGGCATCAAGTTCGGCGATCGCTGGAAGTTCGGTCCGCTCCAGGTGCGGCTCGAGGCGTGGTTCTCCTACGACGCCGACATCAGTTGGCGGCCGATCCAGGCCTGGGGCCACATCGACCTCGGCGGCGCCGTCGAGCTGTCGGCTTTCGGCATCGGGGTCGGCCTGTCGGCACAGGCGGTCCTCACACTCGAGACGCCGAAGCCGTTCACCATCGACGGCGAGCTCAAGGTCAAGCTCAACCTGCCGTGGCCGATGCCCGACCCCAAGGCGACGGTCCGCCTGACCTGGAGCTCGGACGGCGGCCAGGCGCCGCTGCCCGAGGCGGTCACCGCGATCACCCTCCACCCGCGCAAGCAGCAGTGGGTGATCCGCCCCGAGCTGCACGGCTTCAGCGCCGACGGCTCGGTGCCCGGGACGCCCTCCGCGCTGGTCGCGCTCTCCGGGCTGTGCGCCGCCGGCGCCAGCGTGCCCGCCGCCGGCTCGCTCGACGTCGACGTCTCGAGCGGCTGCGGCATGCCGCTGGTGCCGCTCGACAGCTTCGTCAGCGTGCGCTTCGACCGCAGCATGAACGACCCGGACCCGCCGGCCGGCGGGATCGGCCTCGGCAACCCCTACGGCACCGACCCGGCGAACCGTCACCTCGACGTCGTGCAGGACCAGACCTTCCAGTACGACGCCGCCGGCTACGAGCTGCTCTACCACGCCAAGGACGCCGCTACGGTGACCGTCGACACTGCTCCGGCCGGCCTCTACGCCACCTGGACCTCGATCCCGGCGACCGGCACGGCGGAGAGCGCGAACAACCTCGACGTCCTGAGCAAGAACCCGTTCCGCTACTACGAGAACACCACCTACCTCGGCTACGAGGGCGAGCAGGTGGAGTGGACCGACTGGGCGGCCGGCCACTACGGCGCCGGCTACTGCCTCGACGGCTTCCGCAACAACACCGACGGCATCTGGGAGCGCTACCACTGGAGCCCGGAGAGCGGCTCGCCGCTCGACGCGGCCGGCCCTGCGGGCGACCCCCAGCCGCCGCGCTGCCCGATCGAACTCGACTGGATGGACGACGAGGACTTCGTCCTGCCGCCCTACAGCGTCTTCCGCTTCCGGATGGACGGCCGGGTGCGCGAGCCCGACGATTCGGCGACCTACCGGGCCTACCGCAACGCGGTCTACTTCCACACCGAAGGGCCGCCGCTTGAGCTGACCGACTACGTCGTGGTCACGGTGCCGGAGTTCCCGGACCGCCCGCACTACCGCGGCTACGACGTCTCGATCCGCTTCGACGAGAACTACATGAACCGGCTCTACCGGCAGACCGCGGACCAGTTCCTCCAGTTCCAGGTGCTCGACGTCAACGAGAACCCGGTGCCCGGTCCCGCCGGCGGCGAGAGCGTTGTGACCACCGACTGGGACGAGGCGCCGGACGCCGAGCTGACCCCGACCGAGGCGGCCTGGGTCGAGCTGCTCGAGGACCTGGGGGTGGTCTCGCCCGCCGCGCTGCCCGAGGACGACGTCGTCTTCGGCCGGGTCGCCGACGTCACGGCGATCCGCCCCGGCGAGCGCCACCTGGTGCGGGTGCAGCTCGAGGACCCGCGGCTGGCCGCCGACGGCCGGCTGACCGACGCCGCCTGGCTGGACGCCCACCGGGTGCGCTGGGTCAGCCCCGACCGGACGCGGGTGGTGCTCTACGAGTACGACTTCGCCGCCTCGCGCTACGCCGGCCTGGGCGAGCTAGTCGGCACCTTCGCGGCCGCCGGCGGCGCCTGGTTCCGCCGCGAGGTCGACCCTGGGCTCGACCTGGCGGCGCTCGGGGCGCTGATCGCGCCGCTCGACGAGCCGTTCGCCGACGGCTCGGCGGCGGTGACCAACGCCGACACCGGGGCGATCGGGCTCTTCCTGCGCCACCTGCTGGCGCCGCGGCCGCCCGAGGAGCTGACCGAGGACTCGTTCCTGGCCTACGCCGGCCGCACCCCCGGCTATGCCGGCGATCCGACCACCCTCTCCGCCGCCCAGCGCGACGCCGTCCGCCAGCGGTGGACCGAGGCGCTCGGCGCCTTCGCCGGAGTCGACGGCCTGCTCGGGCTCGGGCTCGAGCGCGAGCCGCTCCCCGAGCAGCTCGAGGTCACCGTCCTGATGCGCGGCGGCGACGCCGTCGGCTGGCTGATCGAGCTGCCCGAGGCGCTCGACCTGTCGCGGGTCGAGATCGAGGCCGCGGCCGCCGGTACCGCCTTCCGGCCGGTGGTGGTGCCGAGCGCCGACGGCGCCCGTCTGTTCGTCTTCCGCCGCGCGGCGGGCGCGGTGACCCCGCTGGCGGCCGGCGTCCACGAGCTGACCCTCGGCTTCCACCGCCTGCTCGGCGAGCGCAACCCGCGCTATTACCACCGCGACGGCGCCGACCTCGAGGCCGCCGCGCTGAGCTTCCGGGTGCCCGAGGACGAGTTCACCGGGGAGGACGCGCCGTGACCTTCTGCACCTTCCTGACCGTGCTGGCGGTGGTCGCCTTGCTCCTGGCCGCGCTGCCGTACCTGCTCGAGGCGCTCGCCGGCCGGCTGCGCGACCTCGCGCCGCGGTTCTGCCGGCTGCTCTGCCGGTGGTGGATCGTCCTCGCCTTCCTGGTCGGGCTGGCGCTCGGCGGGCTGGTCTTCTGCTGCTGGCCCGAGCTGCGCGCGTGGCTCGCCGGGAGCGCCTGCCGGCGCTGGATCCTGCTCGCCTTCCTGCTCCTCTTCTGGCTGCTCTACCAGCTCGTGCGCTGGTTCGGGCGCTGCACCCTCGACAACCAGCCGCGGCTGCTGCTGCCGAGCCGCGACTCGACGGTCCAGCGCTCGATCCCGCTGCTCTGGCTGCTGCTCCTGCTGCTCGCCGTCCTGCTGGCGCTCATCCGCTGGTGCTGCCGCGGCGCCGCCGCCGGGCCGGGCTGGACGCTGTGCCACACCCTGCTCCTGGTCCTCGTCGTGCTCTTCCTGCTGCTCGCCGCGGTGCGCTTCTTCGCCGAGCGCCTCTGCGCCGAGGGCGAGGTTCGCGACTGCCGCGGCCGGCTCCTGCGGTTGGCGTGGGCGGCGATCCTCGTCGCCCTGGTGCTGATCGTCCTGGTCATCGTCTGCTGCCGCGAGCTGATCGACCGCGACTACGACCTGGCGATGGTCGGCATCTGGTGGGAGGGCGGCTACCAGGGCGAGGCGGGGGCGCACCTGCGCTGGGGCTTCCGGATCGCCGAGAACGCCGCCGGCGATCCGCCGCTGCCGTTCCCGCAGGACGGCTTCGACCTCCAGCGGCGGGAGTCGGGCACCGGCGCCTGGACCGCCTTGAACCCGGAGCGCATCCGCCCGGCGCCGGTGTGGGGTGACGAGACCGCGGTGGCCGGCGAGATGTGGCGCAACGAGGGGGTCGAGCGCCTCCACCCCGACGCCTGGGACCAGTTCCGCGGCGTCCCGTTCAGCGACCTCGTCGACATGGTCGGCCGCGACCCCTACGTGCCGCTCTACTTCGTCGAGGAGACCGACCCGGCGGAGTTCGCGCTGGCGCCCTCGAACCCCTACGGCGACGAGGCGACGCGCGACGCCTACCTCGCCTCCTACTACGCCGCCGGCACCGAGGAGGAGCCGATGCGGCCGCTCGCGGTGTGGACCTGGGAGCCGATGACCGCGATCGCCGCGGCGGCGCTCTTCCCCGAGGTGGCGCGGCTGGTCGGCCTCTACTACATCGACCGCGAGGCCGACCCGAACGTCGAGTACGACTACCGGGTGATCGGCTACTGGGCCGACGCCACGCGCAGCTACACGGTCGAGCGGATCAGCCGCCCGAACACCGCGCCGCTCGATCCGCCGGTCGTCACCCGCACCGACTCGCCGGTCGAGGTCGGCGAGCTGCCCGGCGGCGTCACCCTGATCGACGACCAGGCGGTCGGCCTGACCTGGACCCCGCCCGACGTCGCCGATCCCGACGACCTGTTCGGCCCGATCGACCGCATCGACTCGGTGGTCTTCCGGGTCGAGCACAAGCCGCTCGATGGCTCGGGGGCGCCGCCGGCCTGCCCGGCGTCGACCGACGCCGCGGGCTTCGAGCCGGCGCGGCGGCCGGCCGCAGAGGGCGAGGGCCTGGAGGAGATCCCGCCGGTGACCGTGTCGGCGGTCGAGGACGAGATCACGGGCGATCTGAGCTGGCCCGAGCACTACTTCTTCCACCGCGACCTCGACTACGGCTGCCACGGCTACCGGGTGCTCGGCCAGGACGTCTTCGGCCGGCCGGCGCCGCCGTCGGGGCCGACGACGGCGACCGTGGCCGACCTGACCGGCCCGCCGCCGCCGGCCCTGGTGCGGGCGACCGTCTACCAGCGCGCCGACGACACGCTGCCCGCGGACGTGCGCGCCGCCTACCTGCCGGACGGCGCGCCCACGACCTACGCGCTGGTGGTCTCGTGGGTGTGGACCGACGCCATGGACGAGCGGGTCGACGACGAGAAGGAGTTCAGCGTCTACCTGCGGCACACCGCGCACGAAACCTTCGTCGACCCCTCGGGGCCGGCGCTGTGGCGCGACGCCGCGGTCTGGGATCTCCAGCTCGGCCCGGCGGTCGGCTTCGCCGACACCCTGCCGATGCCGCCGCGGCTCACCGGCCTGCCCGAGCCGATCAGCGGCCGCTACTACGAGGTCGTGCTGACCGACGACGACTTCCCGCCCGCCGCCCTCGGCCTCGCGGCCGGCGACAGCGAGCCGGTGGAGTACGCCTGGGTCGGCGTCGCGACCACCGACCACGACCCGTACAACAACCAGGGCGCGGTCTCGGCGCCGGTGCTGGCCTTCGCCCGCGACCTGACGCCGCCCGATCCGCCCGATCCGCCGCCGGCGCAGGTCGGCGAGCCGGCGCCGGCCGACGACCGCGGCAACCGGACGGTGCGCCTCGCCTGGCCCGGCGCCGCCCTCTACACCTACCAGCTCCACAGGGTCGACGTCGCCGACCTCGGGCCGATCGTCGCCGACCCCGACCCGGCCGACCTGCCGGCGTGCCTGGCCGGCGAGGCGCCGGCGTGCGACCCGGCGACCGGCGGCGAGACCTGCCTCGACGAGCACGAGGAGTTCGCGATCCGGGCCACCGCGGCGCTCGATCCCGGCGGCTTCGGCCGGGTGTCGCCGCTGCCGATCGAGGTCGCCGCCGGCCAGGCCGAGCACGTCGACGCGGTCGACGCCACGTCGTCGCGCCGCTTCCTCTACGCCGCCAAGGCGGTCGACGCGGCCGGCAACGCCAGCGAACTATCCTGCCCGAGCGCGGTGGTCCTGGTGCCCGATGGCGTTCCGCCGCGGCCGCCGGTGTGGACCGAGGTGGTCGCGGGCGACGGCGCGATCGAGCTGACCTGGGCGGTCAACCCGGAAGCCGACCTCGACCACTACACGATCTATCGCACCGCGGTCGAGGCCTCGGCCGCTAGCCGCCGCAAGATGGTCGAGCTCGTCCGCCTGCGCCCCGACGGCACCGCGGTCACCGCCGGCCCCGACGCTGCTCCCGGCGGCGCCGGCGCCTACGCCACCCTGCGCTGGGCCGACGCCGGTGCCGACCCGGGCACGACCTACTGGTTCCGGCTCGACGCCGTCGACTTCGCCGGCAACCGTTCGCCGCTGTCGGCGATCGCCTCGGCGCGCGCCTTCGACGCCACGCCGCCGGCGGCGCCGCTGTGGGCCGCGTCCGCGCTCACCGCCGGCACCGGCGGCGACGGCCGGCCCGAGGTCGCCCTCGCCTGGCATGCCGTGGCGGGTGACCCCGACCTGCGGATCCTGGTCCAGCGGCGCATCGCCGGCGAGCGCGCGTGGCGCAGCCTCGGCGGCTGGCTCGAGCCGGGCCTCACGGCCTACACCGACGCCGGCCTGACCCCCGGCCGGACCTACGAGTACCGCCTGCGCGCCATGGACCCGGGCGGCAACCGCAGCGGCTTCTCGGCGGTCGAGACGATCGCGGTGCCGTAGGGCGGGGCGCGTCACCGGGCGCGGCGGCCCCGCCTCGTCCGCCGCCGCCGTCTGTCTGAAGTGTCCGGCAACGGCGGCAGCGGTCATGGCTGTCAGTCCGGCGGGCAGGTGCCCACGTTCCCGCCGTCCTCAAAAGTCGGTGCAGAACCCCCAGCTCTTACCGAAGAGGCAGCTGCAGGTCAGCCCCCGGCCGCAGTGGTTGTCGTGATGGCAGTACTGGCCGCGGGTTCCGGTCCCGTCTCGGGGGCGCGTAGCGCTGTTCGGCGCACTGACCGACCCGGCAGTCCCCATCGGTACGGCGGAAGCCGCGGGGACCCAGCAGCTGCCGGCTTCTGGCTGGCTGGAGCTGCCACAGAAGCCGTTCCGCTTGCCGCCGGGGCAGAGACATACGCCAAAGGCGGCGGTGCTGCGTTCCTTCGTTGGACCACCTCACCACGGAATCCAGAGAATCCCTCGCTCGTCATAGACGGACCGAGGCTCCTCCTGCTGCACCATCGCCCGCCCGATCGCCATCGCCAGGGCGACGACGCCGTCGATCCGCGCCCGCGACTTCGCCCGGTCGAGCTTGTAGTTGCCGGCGGGGTCCTGGCGCACCATGGCGTTGCTGACGTTCGAGCGCAGTACCGGGTGACCGCCGTGGGCGATCTGGCGGCCGAGGACGAGCTTCTCGAGCTCCTTCGTGGGCGCGGACATGCTGGCAAAGCCCTGGCCGAAGGGCACGACGGTGAGGTCGTCGCCCTCGAGCTGCGTGGTCAGCCCGGTGGCGTTCCAGCGGTCGTAGGCGATCTCGACCAGATCGAACCGCTCGGCGATGTCGTGGACCCGCTCCCGGATCGCGGCGTAGTCGATGATGCTGCCCTCGGTGAGCTGGAGGTGGCCATCGTCAGCCCACACCTGGTAGGGCACCCGGTCGCGTCGGGAACGCTCGAGCAGGCCATCGCCCGGCAACCAGAAGAAGGGCAGCACCTCGGACGGCCCGTCCTCATTCGGGAAGTAGCACCAGTGCGGAGAGGTCGGTGGTGCTCGAGAGATCAAGCCCCGCGAAGCACCGGCGGCCGGTCAGCTCCTCAGGGTCCACCGAGAAGGTGCAGGCATCCCAGACTTCGATGTCGAGCCACCGCTCCTCCTGCTGGGTCCACTCGCAGAGGTGGAGCCGCCGAAAGGCGTTCTGGGCGGCTGGTGTCTCCTTGGCCTTGTGGGCCTTCCGGCGCAGATCGTCGAGCTTGACCGACACACCGAGCGAGGGGTTGGCCTTCGCTTGGTTTCGGTCAACCTGGTCCCGACGCTTCAAGGTACGTACTTTGTGGCCTCCTGGCTTCCAGACTCAGCCATCGCGGTAAAACTATACCTAAGATCCCATGATACCGTGGATGGGTTCAACAAAATTGTAAACAGAGCGATCTCGCTCGATAGCGAGAACGTTTGTCTTAGCCCGTCGGTGTGGCTTGGCTTCTCCGAGGAGCAGCGCCTCGCTTTGCAACTTGCGATCAGGGCGCCCTGGTTTCGTGAGCTTGATACTCCGGCGCCGAGACTCGTCTAGTAACCTTCAAGGAGTTCATGGATTTAGTGTTCAGCGGCACCCTCACAAATCTTCAACGGCACGAGTTTTTTGAACGACACATTGGACGAACTGTGATCTGGCAAGGGATGTGTCCCGACTTCCGTGGAAATTGGTGCGGCGTCACCTCCTGATGACCTGTGGTCAATGAACGTTACAACTTTACGCTGCCTGGGTCCAGGTCTCGACGACGTTGTGAATGTGATGATAGCCGGCGATCTTGTTCAGCTTGATCTGGCCGAAGGCAACCAGGCCCCAGAGCAGGGTGAGGGCAGCCTGGTCGTTTGCGAAGGCGCCCTGGGTCTTGGTCCGGCGGCGGAACTCCCGGTTGAGGTTCTCCAGGGCGTTGGTGCTGCGCAGCGCCTTCCACATGGACTTCGGGAAGTCGTAGAAGGTCAGCAGCAGCTCGCCCGCCTCCTCCAGCGAGCGGGCCACCGGCGGGCACAGCTTCGACCACTTGCGGAGGAACTCGGCGTAGGCGCGCCGGGCGGCCATGCCGTCGCGGGCGTGGATGATGCGGTGGTAGTCGCGCCTGAGCTCGGCGTGCGCGTGGCGCGGACAGTGCTCGAGCAAGTTGCGCAGCTTGTGCTGGGTGCAGCGCTGAACCCGCGCGTTGGGCCAGGCGGTGAGTGCCTTGGCGAGCCCGGCGTGGCCGTCGACCGCCAGCAGCAGCGGTTCGCGCAGGCCCCGACGCTTCAGGTCGGTCAGCAGCTCGTCCCACAGGTTGGACGCTTCGCTGACCGCCAGGCGCAGTCCAACCAGCACCTTGGTTCCGTCCTCGGCCACCCCGAGGGCGGCCAGCACCGGGACCGTAACCACCTTGCGGGCCAGCCGCACCTTCAGATGGAAGCCGTCGAGAAACAGGATCGGATAGGACTCGCCCGCCAGGTCCCGCTGCTCCCACGATGCGAACAGCTCCTTGAGCCGGCCCACGATCCGCGACACCGCGCTCTTGGACAGGTGCTGTTCACCCAGAAGCGGCTGCAGGGCCTTGCGGATCCGGCGGCTGTTGGCCCCCGCCAGGTACACCCCCAGGATCGCCTCGTCGACCTCGCGGGTGCGCCGGGCGTAGCGCGGCAGGAGCTGGCTGTGGAACTCCACCGTCGTACCCTCCGGCAACGACACCCGAGCGCGGGGAACCCACAGCTCTCGGGTCCCGGCGGCCGTGGTGATCGGGCGCGTCTCCCCGCCGTTGCGGTACCCCCGGCGGACGGTCGTCCGCTCGTACGACGCGGCGCCCAGCACGATCTGGAGCTCTTCCTCCAGCACCGTCTCCACCGCCTCGACCAAGCGCCGTTCCAGCAGCCCACGCACGTCCAGGCGCCACTGCAACACGTTGTCCTGCGTGATGGTAGTCTCCGACATGGCGTAGCCTCCTTCTCGCCCTACAGGGCGAAGTTACTGGCCAACCAGGAGGTTACGCCTTTTCCTTTTTCCACGGAAGTCGGGACACATCCCTCTTCGGCGAGGGAAGGGTGATTCAGAGCAAAGCGTGAAGCCAGAATGGGTCGCGGAAGGAGCTCGTTGCGAAAAGCTCCCGTTGAAGCTCGGTATCTGAAGACTGTCGATACAGATCTCCTTCACCTTCCGTGGATGGTGAGCTCGAGCGCAGCGCGGCAGACGTAGACGAAGGAGATGCGGGCGTCGGCCGAGTAGATGATTTGAAGGAGTTTCTGGGAGACGTCTCGTGAGCGATCCGCTGCATGAAGGGGAAGCGACTCGCCGACGCACTGGGCAGCGCAGCCAGTCGGACGCGCTGCCGCCGGTCTATGAGTACTACGCTAGCTTCAGCCCACCCAAGTTCGTGCTGCAGGCGACCGAGCGGCTGCTCATAGCAGTGCCGCCGGAGTATCTCGCAGGGATCGGGGCTGTTGTTTTGCGCGACGCGGAGTCACTCAGCGGTCGGGACCGTCGGAGAAAGACGGGAGGTAGGGGCCGGCGTTTTCGGCTCCGGGATTCTCTTGGTGTTTACCATCGAGAGCGGCGGGGGCATGCCGCAAGCATCGAGCTCTTTGTGGACAACATCCTGCGAGCTACGCCGAGATGGGCGCTCGCTACACCGGGCCTCCGCGATGTCGCCTTGGGGGAGACGCTCTACCATGAGATCGGGCATCACATTCACGCATCGTTCGCACCGGAATACAGGGATCCCGAGCAGGTCGCCGAGCAGTGGAGGCGTCGACTCACTCCTCGGTACTTCCGATCGAACTACCGGTATCTCCTGCCATTCGCCTATGCTCTGCGCGCTGTTCTGAGCGTGGTACGTGGCGCCACCCTTCGCCTATCCCATACCCGGTCAACATCCACCGATCAGCGGTAGCGGGAGGGATGATGCAAGATGCCACCGCTTCCTCAGAGGATGACGGGGTGAACCGGTAGCTCCTGTACAAGGACTGTTCGAGCCACCGCACTGTATGGAGTTCCTGTACTTCCTTCTCGGCCTGTCCTTTGGGCTTCTGGTCGTCGGCTGGATCTACGTCCGCTTCGGCAAATCGCACGTCCGGATCCCTCACACTTCACCGACGTGCCTCAAGTCGATTCCTGCTTTCCAGCCGTGGGTGAAGGCGCTCATGACGCGAGGAAACGACCGGAGTGAGATCTTCTTTCGAAGCATTCAACCTCGCTTTCTCGTCCGAGTTCGGAAGCGCGCCTACAAGAGGCAGCCGACCGTCCTGGTGGTGGAGATCCGAAGCAGCGACGACAACCGGGACCGATTCGAGGCTGCTCGCCAGGCGTCCGCTCAGCTCAATGTTGAGATGAAGGAGCGGCTTACACCGAAGCTGCGACTCCCGAAGGACATCCGTCTTCGATTCGAGGCCGGGACCTTCGCCCCATCAGCCGTAACCACGGCGCTTGGCGAGATCTTCGAGGCAGTAGGAGCGCAGATCTCTCACGGGGTTCACGCCAGTGATCGCCATCCTGCCTTCTGGCTGGATCGTGATTAGCCGTCAGCAACTGACGGCTCCACAAACACCGAGGGCGGCCCGGAGGCCGCCCTCGATTCGGACGCTGTAGGAGCCGTCAGCCGGCGGCCGGGCGGGCTACTCGCCCTCCATGACCTCCTGCGGCAGCGACCGGATGTCCTCCTCGCCGAACTCGAAGAACAGCTCCTGCTCCTCCTCCATCTCGGTCGGCAGGTCGACCTCCTCCATGTGGAAGTCGTGGTAGTAGTCCATGCCGGTGCCGGCCGGGATCAGGCGGCCGATGATGACGTTCTCCTTGAGCCCGCGCAGGTGGTCGACGGCGCCGTTGATCGCCGCCTCGGTGAGCACCCGGGTGGTCTCCTGGAAGCTCGCGGCCGAGAAGAAGCTGTCGGTCGACAGCGACGCCTTGGTGATGCCGAGCAGCAGCGGCCGCCCCACCGCCGGGCGCCCGCCCGCGGCGATCACCCGGTCGTTTTCCTCGTGGAAGCGGAAGCGGTCGACCTGCTCGTCGACCAGGAACTCGGTGTCGCCGACGTCCTCGATCTTCACCGAGCGCATCATCTGGCGCACGATCACCTCGATGTGCTTGTCGTTGATCGCCACGCTCTGTGA
>Ga0256864_1000665_pt1 | contig 11426 bp, 14 predicted proteins | sample RVTome_11_FD_187336 | JGI IMG/M metagenome (GOLD analysis project Ga0256864, IMG submission 187336) | Soil microbial communities from uranium-contaminated site in the Upper Colorado River Basin, Wyoming, United States - RVT147D111 HiSeq ... | reverse complement strand
GTTCCAGTAGTTGGCTAGAGTGTTCTCATCGCACGGTTTTCCGTGCTTCGCCTTGCTCTGCTTCTTTCGTTCCGTCGGTGTCGCAGCGGGGTGGTCCGGTCCCCCGGGTCTATATGACCCGGATCTGGGTCCTCCTGCTTGCTAGGTGACCAATAAATCGACGGTTCAGCTCAAAGGAGCAATGCAATGTCCACAAACATCTACGTGGGGAATCTCGCGTTTTCCACCGTATCGGCCGATCTGGAGCGCTTGTTCGCCCAGCACGGTCCAGTCACCAAGGCTCAGGTTGTATCTGATCGCGACACCGGCCGCTCCCGCGGTTTCGGCTTCGTCGAAATGTCATCCGCCGAGAGCGCCCAGAACGCGATCAAGTCGCTTGACGGAAGCAATCTCGATGGCCGCAGCCTGAAGGTCAACATCGCCAAAGAGCGTTCCTGATCCAATCGACGACACCGCGCCGGCGGGGCGCCAGGCCGGAGAGGGCTATGTCCTTTCCGGTCCTGGCGCTTCACGGCGCCGACCTTGGGGGCCGGCATGGCTAGAAACCGAGGCGAAGCAGTCGCCAAACGGGCCAGGGAACAAGCTCGGCAAGCCAGACGTGAGACCAAGCAGGCCAAGCGCGAAGCCCGGTCGAACGACACCGCAACCCTATCGGCCACAAGCGAAACGGCCCTTCTCAACGAGTTCGCCCAGCTCAGTGCGGAATATGAGGCCGACGCCATAAGTCACGACCGTTACACGAGCGAACGATCGCGAATCCTCACCGAACTCGGAATCGAAACCGACTGAAGATCGCGGGCCGCTCGGGCTAGAGCGGCATCACCGTGTCTTGCCGGTGCGATGTGGAAACCCGATCCTCACATCCACTCCCGGCGACCAGTGCACGATCGGCGCGCCCGTCGGCTGAGGGAGGCCGGCAGCGGCCACCAGTTCGTCGTCCCAAACCGCCTCAGCGCGATGTAACACCCACGACTCATGACAGGCGTAGGCCATTAGCAAGCCCTTCCCCCATGCCCCGTACATGACCCACTGCGCAGTCAGGTAGTGATCGAAAGGCGTGAGCTCCTCGACTCGGTACCGGTCGCCGATCTCGACAGCGACGCGAGACGAGGTGCCTCGCCCGCCCGGCCAGCGCCGTCGCGTCGAGTAGACCATCGAGCTTCCCGCCCGAGACACCGACATGGCGGACCAGAAGTAACGGACCCGGTAGGTGGCGCGGGCGGCGGGGACGACGCCAAGCCGGGATGCGTCCAAGGACATGAACCACACCCCCGATTGCCCTGAGGGGCCGGTGACATAGGTCCTGACGTTCGTCTCCGGAAACCGAAATGGCCACGGGAGAAGTCTTCCCTTGGCAGATCGGACCTCCATCACGAAGGGAACCAGTCCCACCCATGCTTGACCGTCGTAGGTCTCGACGGTGAGCCCCGGTGGAAGCAGAGCCTGGACGGCCACAGGGTCGAAGGGCCAGTGGAGGAATGTCAGCTGATCCCAGCGGTGCCGCATCGCAACCTTCTCCACCTCGAACGGACATAGCGCCAGGTCGGCGCGCTCGTCGTATCCCCGACCGAGGAAGTCGTTGCTGCTCGCGGGCATCTCCTGTGAACGATAAACCCGGGCCGAGTCAGGCGATCCCCGAAGCCGCCCAGGCACGGGCGACAATCTCGAAGGGAGCGTCGGACAGGAGCGCTCGGCATCGTTCCCGCAGCGAGTCTCGAGCCTCCGGAGACAGTTCGGCGACGAACCTCCCCGCCGGGCCCACACCGAGAAGGTATGGGTCCCACCACTCGTCGAAGGTCGGGTGCACGACGCGAATGTCGAGTGCGGTCCCGGTGACATCATCGAGACCGGCTGATCCCATCAGGCTCTCGAGTTGACCTTCCGAGGTCCCGGGCCGGCCCGACTCGTCATCGACCGAAGGGTCCAGCTCCCGGGCGGCTTGCCAGAAGATCGACAACGGGCCCAATCCCCCGGCGTGATCCCAAACGCACGCCGCCACGATGCCTCCGGGCTTCGTCACCCGGCGCATTTCGGCGAGGCCGGATACCGGGTCGGGCATGAAGTGGACCACCAGCTGGGCGAGGGTCCGGTCGAATATCCCGTCGCCATACGGTAGGTCGGCGGCATCGGCCCGATGAACTTCGACATCAGGAAATCGGTCGCGGACCGCCTCCACGAACGAAGCCGAAGGATCTACCGCTCCCACTCTGATCTCGCCGAGACGGTCGACCAGCTCTCCGGTCAGGACCCCGCTGCCGCATCCCACATCGAGTGCGGTGAGGCCGGGGCTCACCTCCGAGAAGTCGGCGAAGATCGGCGCCAGCGGCTTGGAGTAGCGGCCCATGAACCGGTCGTATGCGTCGGCGGCGACGGCAAAGCCGGCACGATCATCAGACCCGAGACTCGACACACCAGGCCCTTCGTGGGATGCCGGGAGTGTAGGAGGCGGCTACCGACTTGGAATATATCGGGCGGCCGCGCCCGGGGAGTCCTCCGTCGCGACATCGCCGTCGGCAACGGTCGGGAGGGTCATCGTGAACTTCACATAGTCGCCTTCGTATGTGTAGACGAGGTCTCCGCCCATCCGCCGCGCCAGATCCCTGGAGACTGCGAGCCCGATGCCGATCGACTCCGGCTGGGTGCCTGAGCTGTCGCCGACAAAGGGGACGAAGAGCTGGTCGGCGATTTCGGGAGCAACCGGCTTTCCATCGTTGCGAATGCTCACGACCCGGTGATCCCCGTCGGTGGAGCCGGCGATCTCGATGTGCGAGTACGCGTACCGCCCTGCGTTGGTCAGGATGTTTCGGACGATCTGACGCACCCGCAGACGGTCGCCCATCGCCGACCCAAGCTGATGAATGTCGATCTTTACTTGGGACGGAAGATTGACCGAGGCGACCACCCGGGTCACGAGCTCGTCGAGGTTGACGCTCTCCCGTTTGATGGTGAGAGCGCCGGCCAACAGCCGCGCCGCCGTGAGTTGGTCATCCACCAGTCGCTCCAGGTCACGGGCCGAGTCGCGGGCGTCGCGGATCAGCATCTCGATGTCGTGGTCGGACATCCTCACCTCGGGATCTCCCATCATCTCCAAGGCACCCACCACCGAGGTGAGTGGCGTCCGCAACTCGTGGCTGACCGTCGCCAGGAATCGGTCCTTCTCGGCCAAGGTCTCCTGCAGAGCCGCGAACCTGACACGGAGATCCCGGTCCTTGCGGGCTCGGTAAGAAAACCAACCAAGAGCGATGCTCAGCGATACGGTGACCACGAGCGGCACCAGCGCGATCTGATAGGAGGTCGATTCGACGACCTCGAGGGTCAGCCCGAACCATCTCCCGGCGATGTCGACGCTGGTCTGCCACATGTCGCCGGTCGAGACTGCACCGTCGGCGAGGCCTTCGGAGAGTCTGACCGCGACCTCACCGCCTGTCAGCTGAGCTGCGCGTTCGGTGAGTAGCTCATCGAGTTGCAGGGTGACGATTCCAACTCCGAGCGGCGCCTCGGGTGGTCCCACCGACGATACGAGGACCACATCTCCTTCCTCGTCATCGCCGGGCAGGCTGACGAAGCCGGTGACGACGGGGAAGTTGGTCGATTGTGCTGCCCCGATCGCCGCTGCGATCACTGGGTTCGAACTAAGTTCGAATCCGGCGTCGAATCCGACCCCTCCCTCTTCCTTGGAGACGTACAGCAGCGGCCATCGGAATGACCGGGATATGGCGTCGCCCTCGGAATCCGGGCTGTTGGTGATCGAATAGCCAGGCTGAGTGAGGCGAACCTTGGCCACGAATTCGTCGAGCATCGACGCCGGAATTCTCGGCGCGAATCCGAACTCGGTTGCAAGGTCACCACCGGTCACGTCGGCGAAGTGGTCGAACTCTTCCTTGGTGACATCGACACTCGACTCGTACAGGCCCCGGAGACCGAGAGCCTGCTGCTCGGCAATCGACTCGATGTCGTTTGTGATAAAAGCCAGCTCCTGGCCGGTGGACGACAGCCGCTCCCTTGCTTCGTCCCGAACCTGGCTTTGGAACATGATGAATCCGGCGATCGAGGCCGCGATCCCTATGGCGGCGACCAGGACCCCGGTGACCAGGGGCGCCGAACTCCGGGTCACGGGTGCTCCAACCTGCGATTGGAAGTATGTCACCCGAGAAATATCGGCAATTCGGTTGGCCAACTCAAGATTCGTGAGCCGCTAGAGGCGGCGCGGTGTCCCACCTGGTCAGATCCGAGCTCGACGCCGAACTCAGAACTCGTAGCCGTGAAGTTGTATCTCTTCCCGGAAACGCTCCGCGATGAGACGTCTCTGCTCCGGATCCAGAATCTCCCGGTACGACCGTCGGTCGTCCCGGAAGCTCGCCTTGGCTCGGGGAAGGTCGAGCACGGCGGGGATGCTCAATTGTCGTCGCACCTGATCCAACTCGGCATCCAGGTTCTCGTATCGAAGGACCCGATCGACCACCACCTCACCATCGATCGTGTACAGGTCGAGACCCCTGGACCGAAGCGCCGAGAGAACGCCGGACTCGATGAAATCGGTGATTGTCGGCCGAGGCTCCTCCTTGTTCCGCCAGTAGTACAGGGAGACGACCCGATCCCACGGGTTTCTCTCCACACAGAACTTGAAATAGCCGGCCCAAATCTCATCGCCGACAAGGCGGCGAATCTCTGACGCGCTCATGTGGTTGTAGAACAGGCGTCGACTCTCGGCGTCCCTGTGGTTTTGGGGGCCGATCCCTCCGCTCTCGGATCTGAGCACTTCGTCCTCGGGGGATATCGGAGTGATCACGTCATGGGGCCCGCAGATGCGAGAAAGGGCGATCTCCACGCTGGTCCCCGCCGTCTTGTTGGTCTTGATGAAGATGAACCGGTACTTGTGGGAGAGGATCACAAGGGACGATCACTCTCCAAGAGCCCATGTCTGCCGGCCCATAGCAGGGCCTCGGTCCGGTTGTTGACGCCCAACCGCTGATAGAGGGCCTTCAGATTCCGGAACAGGGCCCGCTCCGAGTATCCGTCCTCTTCGGCGATATCGCCGACGGTCTCGCCCGCCCCCATCCTCCGGAGCCAGTCGGCCTCCTCGTCCGAGATCAGTGAAGCGACGTCCCGACCATCGGGCACCCGCTGGGCCAGTGATTGCAGCAGGCGCGGGCTGGCCACCGACAGCCCCATGCCGCCGGCTTCGAGCGCAGCCACCAGCGCAGACGGGTCGTCGGATTCGTCAACGGCGGACAATGCCCCCGCCCGAAGGGGAGGAAGCAGATCGTCCACTGTCTCCGCATTGACCACGGCGACCAGGGGGATCAGCGGATGCTCCTCGACGAACGACTCGATCTCTTTGGAGTCGTCGGCATTGCCGTAGATCATCGCGATTCCGTCTCCGTCACGAACCGGCTGCCAGCCGTCGAGCCGGTCACGGCTGGAGGCGACCTCGACCCCGGCGGCGACCAGGCTGGATTCCAGGCCCTTGCGGGCGAGCGGAGATCCGCCCACGACCGAGACCCGAAGCGCCATCCACCCAAGTTAGCTGGCAGCCGACTGCCACACACCGTCAGGCATTCCGACGTATTGTCATTGTCGGACCCTGGCATCGCCCCGATGATTGAGGACTCGGTCTAACGGCCCGCCGGGCCGAAAGGAGGAACGAATGACTGATGAAGGAATCGCCAGTCGAGTCAGGAACTCGACCACGGCAGTATTGAAAGGCACCGGAGGCGTTGTGTCTGGCGTCGCCGACGTGGTGCGTGACGTGACCGTCACCGCATTGAACGACGCGGCGGATATCGCCAACGCCCTCACGGGCACGGTCTCCAGCGTCATCGGAGGCGCCATGGGCGCAGCCAAGGATGTCGGGAGCGGGGCGATTCGCACCGTGCAAGGCGTGGTCGTCGGTCTGATCCAGGGAATCGGAGAGGTCGGCACCGTGACGGTCGCAGTGGTCTCCGACACCGTACGGGCCGCTTTCAAGGGCACCAAGGACATCGGAGTCGACGCCGCGGAAGCCGCGAGCGCGGTGGCTGAGGGCGTGATCACCGCAACCCGCAACACGGGGGTAGGGCTCGCCGAGGCCACGGTCGAGCTGGGACGCTCCGCGCTGCAGGGAGCCATGGACGTCGGGGGCGATGTGATCGCCATCGCGTCGAGCACGGTCTCGGGTGCCGCGGCCGGTGCCGCGGAGGTCGGCGGCAATGTCATCGACGCGATCCGGGGGACGGCCAAGGGCATCGTCAAGGGTGCCGGCGAGCTCGGAACCGATATCGCCGACGCCACCACGGGTGCGCTCAGTGGCGCCGTCTCGGGCGCGAAGAAGCTCGGGCTCAGCGCCGAGGACGCCGTGTCGGCCGCCGCCCAGGGCGCCCTGGAAGCCGCCGAGGGGATCGGCGAGTCGGCGGTTCACGCCGTTAGGGACATCGCCGCCAGTGGCGTGGACGGGGTCAAGGCCGTCCTCAAGGGCGAACAAGACAGCTGACAGACGGAAGGCGGGTGGTCGGGAACGGCCACCCGCCTTCCACACAAGGGCGGTTTCGGCGTGAGATTCGGCCTGCTATACCTGGCAAATCGACCACTCCGACACCGTCGACTGGCTCCTCGACTCCGACCCGTCGATCCGATGGCAGGTCCTGGCCGACCTGACCGCAGCCCCCAGTGAGCAGGTCACGGCCGAGCGGTCGCGGGTGGCCCGGGAAGGGTGGGGTGCCAGGCTTCTCGGTCTCCAGACCCCGGACGGTCAGTGGGGTGGCGGTGCCTACTCGCCCAAGTGGATCTCGACCACCTATACCTTGCTCCTTCTCCGGCATCTCGGCCTAGACCCTGACGACCCCGCCACCAGGAATGCGGTTGATCTGGTACGGGAGAATGTGGCCTTGGGTAGCCGCTCCCAGCCCTTCTTCGACTACACCTCCGAGGCTTGTGTCACCGGGATGGCCCTGGCCCTGGGCTCGTATTTCCTTGGCGACGCTTCCGACTTGCCCCAGGTCGAGTACCTGCTCGAACGGCAACGGGACGACGGCGGCTGGAACTGTCAGGTGAAATCCGAACGCTCATCGTTCCACACCACGATCACCGTTCTCGAGGCCCTCCTCGAATATCAGCGGGCCACCGGAGGAGACCATTCCCTGTCCGAAGCCAGGTCCCGGGCCCACGAGTACCTCCTCGAGCGACGGCTGATGAACTCGCTGAGCACCGGAGAGATGATCAATTCCCGGTGGCTCCTGATGTCGTTTCCTCCCCGGTGGTTCTATGACGTGATCCGCGCCCTCGACTATCTGAGGGCTGCAGCGACAGAGCCGGATCCGCGGGTTGACGAGGCGATCGAGGTCATCCGGTCCAAGAAACGGAAAGATGGCACCTGGCCGCTGCAGAACCGTCATCCGGGCAAGGAGCACTTCGCCATGGAGGAGGGGTCCGGAAGCCCCAGCCGCTGGAACACCCTGCGCGCGCTCAGGGTGTTCCAGTGGCATGAACCCGGTTAGGGAGTCAGCAGAACCGGGTACTCCCTGACGTCGATCTGCTCGCCGTCCTTCGCCGAGTAGACCCACACGATCAGCGCCCCGACCTGGGAGCGGTCGACCTCGTAGTCGATGGTGAAATCGAAGCCACCCCAACCAACGCCATTGGTGGTCATCGCGAAGCCCTCCTCGATGATGAGCCCGTCGGCATCTGCGAGCGCATAGTTGAAGTTGGCCTCGAAGGCAGCTCCGAATCCCGTGACTCGCATCGGGTTACCGGCAGAACCACCGTAGATGGGTGATTCGACCGAGAGTGCCGCGGCGAACTCGAGGTAGTCGTGGATGCCAACCGGACGGTTGACCAGCTGGCCGTCACCGATCTGGATCTTGACCGGCTTGCCCTCCTGGCGGAAGACGACTTCGAACACACTGTCGAAACGGGCCAGGGTGAAGACCACCTGCGCCGCTCGCTGGGCCACTACGGCCGATTGATCGGTTGCCCCGAACTCGGCTGACAGATCGACGGTTGCGATGTCCTGGTTGATGGTCAGGCCGAGAACCTCGACGCCGTCGGGGATCGTGGTGGAAATCGCCGGGACGCTGCGCCGCTCAGCCCGCGTCGGGCCGGCGAACAGCTGCTCCAGCGACGCCCGTGCCACGGCGACGGTCGGGTCGACCTCGCGTGCCAGGGGGAACAGGAACGGACCGGAACGGTTGTCGTGCCCTTCCTCGTCGATGAAGAAGTAGGGAGCCACCACCATTGGGCCCGCCGGAGGAGCCGGTTGAGGGCCGGTGGTCGGCGTGGTGGGAACGGTCGTGGTGGTCACCGCACCGGTGGTGGTGGTCTCACCGGGAACAGTCGTGGTCCCATCTACCGGAACTGTGGTTTGGGGAGGTGCCGGGGTTGTGGACCCCACCGATGGCGCGGTGGAACTGGAGCCCGGTCCGCCAGCACCCGGGTCGAGCGAATTGGCCCCACAGGCTACGAATAGAGCCGCGACCACGATCACGAGAAAGCGCTGCATTGCCGTTCCTTTCGAACGAGGAGTCATGTCGCCTATGAGACGGAATGACGACCTGGTACGGATGACAGGGTTGGGCAGATGTCGTGTGACGGCGCCACCCGTTACCATCTCCGGCGTCGAATCCCTCGTTGACAGGACGGAATTGAGAGTCGCCGCTCTGGTCGTCCCTTTGGTTCTGCTGGCAGGTTGCGCAGGCTCGGACGAGCTGCGATCGCCGGACGCGGACCTCACCTACAGCTTCGATTTCGGCGACACGCCCCAGTCAACCGGGTTTCACCTGTGCATCGCAGGCGGGCCCGTCGACCTGGTCGCCGTGACACCGATGCGTGTTGAAGGTGATGTCGAGTATCTCGGTGCCGCGCTTGTCCCCTCCGTGGACACCCCAATCGGCACCGCCGAAGGATTCCCGCCCGCCGGCTACGAGGCAGTTCCCATCGAGGATTCCACGGTGACAGCCGATTGCGACGGCGAGGAGGTGAGGGAGCATGCCCAGATCGTCGTCGGAACCGACTGGGGAAGCCCCCAAGGGGGATCCATTGTGGGCTTCCGCGTCGAGTACGGCTATCGAGGGGAACGAGGAGTGTTGGAGCTTGCCAACGTAAACGTCGTCATGTGTGGCGCCGAGGGCGAGTTCTGCGAAGACTGACCGTTACGTCCGGGTGAATTCCACGCTAGGCGACCCCGCCCAATATCGACAGTCTCCTGTTTCCAACGGGGGTCCGGGCGGGTAGTCTGCCGCAGTGGGTGGGCTGGGTCGACATGACGGAGGGACGATGACATCGTTCGACGCACGACTTCGCATGCTGGGCCAGACCGGTCTGCCGCTCGGTGTTGAGGTCGATCTATCAGGTGAGCGCATGATCCTGAGAGCGGGTGACGCCAAGGTCGCCGACTGGCCGCTGATCGACATCCGGGTCGTGTCCCGATCGGATGGATTTCACGTCGAGGCCGAAGGCGAGGAAGTGGTGCTGAACGTCACCGAGGCCGACCGGTTCGCCCTCGAGCTGGGTGTCCACGGCCGCACGCCCGGCTACGGGTAGATTCGCAGGCGAACCCGGTCAACCGGCCAGAAATGCCCATTGCGCTGGGCCTTCGAATCCGATCTAATACTTCTCGTGAGCACTGACACCATCGCCAAGCCGACCAGACGGCCCTTCTCCAAGACCGACCGGGCGATTCTCACCCTCCATGTGCTCGCACTGGTCGTGTTCACGGTTTGGGGCTGGATCTCGGCCGACGATCCCGGCTGGTCGGATCTCCAAAGAATCGTCCTGCTGATGCTCGCGGGTGTTTGGGCCGGCGGGATCGCCCTGATCGCGGTGATGAGCCGGCTGGTGAACAACAGGTGGGGCAGGTGGGCGGTCATGGTCGCCGGTCCATTCGCCGGGCTCGGTCTGATCATCCTCGTGCAATACCTGGGCTGATTCCAGGCCCACATCCCGATTGCCGGCCATGGCGTACGCTTGACCGGACGGCAAAGGGGCGCGAGATCGGCTGGTCATCTGCAGATATCCCGGATCACCTGGGCAAGGTCGCCGTGGTCACCGGAGGCAACGGCGGGCTCGGATTAGAGACCGTCCGAGAGCTCGCCCGCAATGGGGCCCATGTCGTGATGGCCGCCAGAGACCAGGAGAAGGCTCGACGGGCCGAATCGGATGTGCTCGCCTCCCATCCCGGTTCATCGGTGGAGATCGTCGAGCTCGACCTGGCAGCCCTGGATTCGATTCGCTCGGCTGCGGCGAGCATTGCCGGCCATTACCCGGTTGACATCCTCGTCGACAACGCGGGCCTGATGGCTACCGATGAAGACTGGACCAACGACGGATTCGAAATGCAGTTCGGAGTCAACCATCTCGGCCACTTCGCCTTCACCGCGCTGCTCCTACCCCAGATCCTGCGCGCTCCGGCGGCAAGAGTCGTGACAGTGACCAGCACCGGCCGTCACTATGGAAGACAACTCGATCCGGACAACCCGCACCTGGCCGGTAAGTACACGCCGTGGGCTGCCTACGGTCAGGCGAAAATGGCCAACCTTCAGTTTGCGGTGGGCCTCAACCGGCAGTTCGAGGACGCCGGAGTGGCGGCGCGGGCCTTCTCCGCCCAGCCCGGTTTCGTCGACACCGATCTCCAGGCGCGAAGTGTCGATGCGTCCTCTGGCGGTGCCACCCAGAGGTTCTTCCACACCGTCGTCTCCCGCTACGGGATGACACCCGCGGACGGTGCCCGCTCGATTCTTCGCGCCGCCACGGATCCAAACGCCAAAGGTGGGTCCCTCTATGGGCCCCGATTCCTGACCCACGGTCCTCCGATCCGACTGCCGCTGACCGGCCGAGGCATCGGCAAACGGGCGATCAGGAATCTGTGGATGGTGTCGGAAGCCGAGACCGGTATCGAGCTCGACGTGACCGAGACGGTGTCCAACCTCCAGGGCTGAACGATTCGGCTTCCAGGGGACGTGGCCCGAAGGACCGGGGGGGACGTGGCCCGAGGGGCGGGAGGGGAGTGACCATCTCGCGCCCCGGTCTGCCGAGCGTGTGCAAATAGGCCCGGTTTCCCGGGCCTATTTGCACACGCTGGGGACGCGCACGACGCTCAACGGCCACCCAACGCGGCCACCTCGCGGGGAGGCCGTCAATCCAAGGAGAGGACCACTTTGCCGGTTTGCTCGCCGGTCTCGAGATACCGCAGCGCGTCGGGCAGCTCTTCGAAGCCGAACACCTTGCCCACATGGGCCCGGGCCTTCCCCAGCCTGATCCAATTGAGCGCACGGGCGAACTGGGCGTGGTTGGCCATCGACGAGCCGACCAGCTCGAGGTGCCTGAAGAACAGATGGGGAAGGGTCAGCTCCAGTTTGGCGCCGGAGGTCGAGCCGCAGATGGCGATCCTGCCCCCTGGTTTGGCGGCGCGCATCGATTGTTTCATCGTGGCGGGCCCTACGTTCTCGACGACGACA
>Ga0256864_1000663_pt1 | contig 11471 bp, 8 predicted proteins | sample RVTome_11_FD_187336 | JGI IMG/M metagenome (GOLD analysis project Ga0256864, IMG submission 187336) | Soil microbial communities from uranium-contaminated site in the Upper Colorado River Basin, Wyoming, United States - RVT147D111 HiSeq ... | reverse complement strand
TTGGCGATCGCCGCGGTCTCGGTGATCTCGAAGCAGACCGCGGTCGGCGGCACCTTGTGGCGGGCGAGCTGCTCCTCGACGAAGCGCAGGAAGGTCTCGTCGACCAGGCTGGTGCCCGAGAGGTTGATGAAGCAGGCGCCGCCGTCGCGCTCCCACCAGGCGCGCGGCATGCGGGCGAAGATCGAGCGCACCACCCAGCGGTCGATCGCCGGCATCAGGTTGTAGCGCTCGGCGGCGGGGATGAAGATATCGGGCGGCACTCGGCGGCCCTCGCGGTCGCGCAGCGAGACCAGGATCTCGAAGTGCCGCGGCTCGCCGCTGCCGGCGGCGAGGATCGGCTGGCCGTAGAGCTCGAAGCGGTCGGCGGCGAGCGCGTCGTGCAGCCGCGACAGCCACTGCATCTCGCCGTGGCGGCGGGCGACGTCGCGGTCGTCGCGCTGGTAGACGTGGACCCGGTTACGGCCGCGCTCCTTGGCCGCGTAGCACGCCGAGTCGGCGGCGCGCAGCACGTCGGCGACGTCCTCGAACTCGGCGCCGATCGCGACCACGCCGATCGACGCCCCGACCGCGAACACCCGCCCCTGCCAGTGGAAGCGGAAGTCGCGGATCGCCCGGCCGATGTCGCGCGCCAGCGCCACCGCCTGCTCGAGCGGGCAGGAGCGCAGCAGGATGCCGAACTCGTCGCCGCCCAGCCGCGCCAGGGTGTCGGTGCGCCGCACCCGGCCGCGCAGGAGCGACGCCAGCCGGCGCAGGAACTCGTCGCCGGCGACGTGGCCGCAGGTGTCGTTGACGACCTTGAACTGATCGAGGTCGAGGTAGCACAGGACGTCGGCCGGGTAGGCTGGATCGCTCGCGGTGGGCGCCGCGGGCTCGACGGCGGCGCTCTCGCCAGCCTCGGCGGCCTCGCCGGGCGGCCCGTGATCGCCGCCGCCGGCCCCGCCCGCCGCGCCGGCGCCGGAGCGGGCCGGCTCGAGCGACTGCCCGAGCCGCGCCTCCAGCTCGCGGCGGTTGATCAGCCCGGTCAGCGGGTCGTGGCTCGCCTGGTAGGAGAGCTGCTGGGCCAGCTCCCGGGTCTTGGTCACGTCGCGGAAGACGAACACCGTGCCGACGGTGCGGCCGGCACGGTCGCGGATCGGCGCCGCGGTCGCCTCGATCGCGAACTCGCGCCCGCCGGGACCGACCAGCGCCGCGTGTTCGGGCAGCGCCGGCCCGCCGTCGCCGCGCAGCACCTCGCCGGCCAGCCCCTCGATCGGCCGGTGCTCGACCTCGTCGACCAGGTGGAAGACCTCGTCGAGCGGGCGCCCGGCGGCGGTGCCGACCTGCCAGCCGGTGAGCTTCTCGGCCACCGGGTTGAGGTAGTCGATCAGGCCGGCGGCATCGGTGGTGATCACTCCCTCGCCGATCGACTGCAGGGTGACTTGCGCCAGCTCCTTCTCGTAGAAGAGCTGCTCCTGGGCGCGCCGGCGCTCGGTGACGTCGCGCGAGGAGGTGACCAGCCGCGCGACCTCGCCGCCGGCCCCGGGCACCGGCTCGGTGACCGTCTCGAGCCAGACGTAGTCGCCGCCGGCGCGCCGGAAGCGGTAGGTGACGACCTGGGTCTCGGCGCGGTCGAGCACCGGCTCGTGGTGGTCGCGCCGGACCCGCTCGCGGTCCTCGGGGGCCAGGAACTCGTAGGGATCGCGGCCGAGCAGCTCCTCCGGGCGGTATCCGAGCAGGGCGTGGCACGAGGGGCTGACATAGAGGTAGCGGCCGTCCGGCTCGTGCAGGCAGACCAGATCGCTGGTGTGCTCGGCGAGCAGGCGGAAGCGCTCCTCGCTCTCGCGCCGTCCCTCCTCGGCCTGGAGACCGCGCAGGGCGGCGGCGAGGATGTCGGCGGCGGTGCGCAGCGCATCCAGCTCGGCGCGCGACCACTCGCGCGCGTCGGCGCAATCGTCGAAGCCGAGGAAGCCCCACAGCTCGCCGCCGACCGGGATCGGCACCAGCGCCAGCGAACGGATTCCCTGCGCCTCGAGCCACCGCCGCGCCCGCGGCTCGAGACCGTCGATCGGGCCGGCGATGGTCTCCCCCGCGCCGAGCCGCGCGACCGCCTCGCCAAACCCCGCCTCGGCGACCGGCAGCAAGCGCTGGTCGGGGTCGTCGATCTGGCGCGCCACCCCGGGCGCCGCCCACTCGTGGAGCCGGGTCGCGACCGCGCCGCCGTCCGGCCGCGGCGACAGCGCGAAGAGATAGACGCGGCTGACCGCCGCCGCCTCGCCGAGCCGGCTGAGGATCTCGTCGATCTCTTCCTGCCAGGATCGCGCGCCGAGCAGCCGGGCGGCGGCGTAGGCGACCGCCTCGAGCACCGCCTCGCGCTGCACCAGCTCGGCGTTCGCCGCCTCGCGCCGGGCGATCTCGCCGCGCAGGCCGCGGTTGCTGGCGGTCAGCCGGCGCACCAGGTCGAGCTTGTCCAGCCTCAGTTCATAGCTGGCGGTGACGATGCCCTGGAACCGCCCCGCGACCACCGCCAGGCCGCCGAAGAACACCACCAGCACCCCGGCGAGCGCCCCGTGGACGAGGTCGCGCTCGAACGCCAGGCGGACGACCAGCGGCAGCAGCACCAGCGCCCCGAAGAGCGGGAAGCCCCAGGGGGTGCCGGAGAGCAGCGCCAGCGAACCGGCGGCGACCCCGACCAGCACCGTGAACAGCAACGCCTGGTGGAGAGGGGAGCCGGCCGGGTAGAGCACCCACGCCGCCGACCCCCAGACCGCGCCGGCGACCGCGACGCCGGCGAGGTAGCGGCGGATCCAGCGCCGCGGATCGCCGACGCTCGGGCCGCGCGCGGCCCAGCGGCGCACCGTCCACCAGCGCAGGAGGAGGACGGCGACCATCGCTCCCAGCCAGCCCCACGGGCGAACGCCGCCGATCACCGGCGCCAGCGGCACGGCGAGCAGCGCCGCCACCAGCACCGACATGCCGAGCGCGAGCGGCCCCTGGCGGTAGAGCACCTCCGCCCGCCGCGCCAGCAGCCAGCGGTCGCGGTCGTGGCCGCGATCGTCGGGCGGGGAGTCGGCGGGGCGGTCCATGGCGCCGGTGGACGGCCCGCCACGGGCGGTCGCCGCGGGGAGCTGGGTGGGGTCGTCTTCGCGCGTCACGGCGGATGGCGGGCTGACCGTTGACGATATACCATCCGACGCCGGTACATACGAAGCCGCAGGCAACCCGAGCGGACTCGCTCCCGGCGGCCGAGCCCACGAAGCGGAGGCGCTCCGGACCGCCGGTCCGCTCCGCGACCCGGCGAACACCGTGGTAGTCCCGGCTGCCGATTGCCTGGTAACTCTTACAGCGGCCCGGCCGCCGGAAGATCCGGCGCCGCGCGTCCCGGGCACCTGATGCGACCGGGATGGAAGGATCTAACTACCTACCGCTCAGGGGCTTAGCCCGCCCGACGCGGGCGTGGTCCGCTTCTTGCCTCGATTGGAGAGACGTAGGGGAGCGAACAGGAGAGGGAGATGAGCATCAGGATCCCGATCACGACCTTCGTAGCCCTTGCGCTGGCCTCGGTCGCGGCAGCCGGCGAGCCGGCCGTCCGGTCCGGCGGCGGCGAGCACCGCATCGCCGCCCACGGCGACTCGCCGAGCCCCGCGGTCCGGCGCCAAATCGAATCCCAGATCGCGTACAACCGCGCCGCCCTGCGCGCCGCCGGCGCGCTCGCCACCGGCGCCGGCGGCAGCGGCGTCGACCCGGTCCGGCTCGACTTCCCGCTGCGCGGCGTCGCGGAGATCACCGGCCCGGGCTTCCACGGCGTCTCCAACTTCGTCGACCAGGACGCCTCCTACCCGGACGCGGTCGAGGACTACTCCTGCGGCGAGCGCACCTACGACCTCGCCAGCGGCTACAACCACCCGGGCACCGACTACTTCCTCTGGCCGTTCGGCTGGCGGCGCATGGACCTCGGCGCGGTCGAGGTGGTCGCGGCGGCCCCCGGAGTCATCGTGCTCAAGCAGGACGGCCACTTCGACCGCTCGTGCAGCAACGCCGGCGCCGGGGAGTGGAACGCGGTCTACGTCGAGCACACCGACGGGACGGTCGCCTGGTACGGCCACCTCCAGAACGGCTCGCTGACCGCCAAGGCGGTGGGCGACCCGGTCGAGCGCGGCGAGTATCTCGGCCGGGTCGGCAGCTCGGGCGCCTCGACCGGGCCGCACCTGCACTTCGAGCTGCAGGCGCCGTCGGCGCAGGTGATCGACCCCTACGAGGGCTCTTGCAACTCGACCACCGGCGAGTCGTGGTGGATCGCCCAACCCGAGTACTACGACTCGGCGCTCAACGAGATCGCCACCCACTCGGCGCCGCCGGTCTTCCCCGGCTGCCCCCAGCCCGAGCAGCCCAACTACCGTGACCGCTTCGAGCCCGGCGAGACGGTCACCTTCGCCGCCTACTACCGCGACCAGCTCGCCGGCCAGGTCGGCTCCTACGCCGTGCGCCGGCCCGACGGCACGGTCTTCGCCGCCTGGGAGCACGAGATCCCCGATCCCCACTACAGCGCCTCGTACTGGTGGTGGCAGCACGACCTCCCCGCCGCCGCCCCGACCGGGGCGTGGAGCTTCGAGGTCGAGTACCAGGGGACCGTCCACGCTCACCCGTTCCGGGTCGAGCAGACCGTGTTCGCCGACGGCTTCGAGAGCGGCGACACCGGGGGATGGTCGGAGGCGGCGGGCGGGCAGACCCTCCGCGTCATCTCAGCCGCCGGCGGCTGAGGACCCACGCCGCGGCCTCGGCACGGTCACCGGCATCGAGCGGCACCGGACCGCCGAGCCGGCGGGCCGGCGAGCGCCGTCTCGCCGGCGACCACCGGCGGGTGGCCCTGCCGAGCATGACGCGCAGGACCTCGCCGGCGCACGGCGCCGACACCGGGCAGCGCTCGCGGGAGCGGCGCGCGGGCTGCTAGTGTCTCGGCGTGATGCCCGCTCCGTGCCCGACCGCCCCGGCCGCCTCCCCCGCCGGCGCCGCCGTCCCCGCCCGCAACCGCTACGACGTGGTGGTCGTCGGCGGCGGCCCCGCCGGTTCGACCGCCGCCCACCTGCTCGCGCGCCGCGGCTTCTCGGTGCTGGTCGCCGAGCGCGACCGCTTTCCGCGCTTCCACGTCGGCGAATCGCTCCTGCCAGGCAACATGCCGTTGCTCGCCGAGCTGGGGCTGACCGGCAGCCTCGGCACCGTGCCCCACATCCAGAAGCTGGGGGTGGAGTTCGCGTTCGGGCACGAGGAGGGGTCGATCGCGCTGCCGTTCGCCGACGGCCTGATCGGCGGCCTCGACGACACGATCAACGTCGTGCGCGCGGACTTCGACGCCCGGCTGCTCGAGCTGGCGGGAGAGGCCGGGGCGGAGGTGGTGTGCGGCTGCCCGGTCCGGATCGGGGAGGGCGCCGGAGCCGGGCTCACCGATGGCGCGGTCGAGGTCGAGGCCGGCGGCGCCCGGGTCCGCGCCCGCTGGCTGATCGACGCCTCCGGCCAGTCGACGCTGCTCGGCAAGCGTCTGGGCACCCGCCGGGTCCTCCCCGAGCTGCGCAAGGTCGCATTCGGCGGTCACTTCACCGGCGTCGAGCGGCGGCCCGGCGCCGAGGCAGGCTACCCGGCGATCGTGATGATGGCCGACGCCTGGTTCTGGCTCATCCCCCTCGACGCCGAGCGCACCAGCGTCGGCATGGTGATCGACCGCGACGCCGCCGAGCGCGCCGGGCGTCCGGCCGGGGAGATGCTCGCCTGGGGGCTCGCGCGCTGCCCGTTCGCGCGCCGGCGGATGGCGCGCGCCTCACCGCTGCCCGAGGGCGGGATCGCCGCCGACTTCTCCTACCGCTGCGCGCCGGCGAGCGGCCCCGGCTACTTGCTGGTCGGCGACGCCGCCACCTTCGTCGATCCGATCTTCTCGACCGGCGTCGCGCTGGCGATGATGGGCGCCGCCGAGGCCGTCCGCCTGCTCGCCGCGGTCCTGCACGGCGGCCGCGGCCCGCGCCGCGCCCGCCGCGCCTACGAGCGCTACCTGCGGCGCACCACCGCGCCGTTCTTCCGCCTGGTGCGCAGCTACTACCGCCACCCCTTCCGCGAGCTGGTGATCAGCGGAGGCGGCCCGTTCGGCGTCGATCGCGCCGCGCTCTCGCTGCTCGCGGGCGCCGTTTTCCCGCGCCCGCCCCTCGGCGTCCGTTGGCGCATGGCCGTGCTCTACGCCCTGCTCGCCGTCCACGAGCGCATCCCGCTGGCACCGCGGCGGCCTACGTACACGCTGTCGGAAATGGCGCCCGAGCCCGGCTAGACGGGAGCGGCGATGTCCCACCTGGCCCGACGTGGCCCGCGGTGTTGCAGAATGCAAGCACGGTTGCTAGCATCTCTCCATGGCCACCTTGCACGTGCGCGATGTTCCCGATTCCACCTACGAGGCGCTGCGCGAGCGAGCTACTGAGCATCGTACGTCGATCTCGGCCGAGGCCATCCGCCTCATCGAGCGCGCCCTCCGCACGGATCGCACCCATGTTAACGAGCTCCTGGCCCAGATCGAGGCGTCTCGGGTCGAGGCACGTCAGGGTGCACCCGGCGCGGCAGAGCTGATCCGTCAGGATCGCGATGAGCGTTGACGACCCGCCGGCGCCGCTCGCAGGGCCGGTGGTGATCGACGCCTCGGCCGTGGTCGAGTACCTCGTGGTGCTCACGCTCACGGACGCGGCAACCCGCCTGTTCCACCGCGCCGCCGAGGGTCGCGTGGAGCTGTGGGCACCCGACCTCGTCTATTCGGAATCCGTCTCTGCCCTGCGCAAGCTGGTACGGCTCGGGGCGCTCGCCGAAGCTCCCGCCAAGCTCGCGGTCGATCACCTGCCCCGCCTCCCCATCACAGCGACGGGCACGGCCGACCTGATGCTGGACGCGTGGAGGATGCGGGCGTTCCTCACGCCCTACGATGCCTCCTACGTAGCGCTCGCCGAGGCGCTGGGCGCCGCCTTCGTAACCGCCGAGCGCAACCTAGCCGTGGAGCTCCGCAAGCGACGAAAGCGGGTGCGCTACCTGGGCGAGCTGTAGCTGTAGGACGTGGGGGCTTGCCCCGATTCGGTGGACAGTTTACGGCTTTCGGTCCGGCACCTCCGGACTCTGCTTCTTGGGTAGGCGGGGGGGCGCAGGGAGCGCCCTCGAAGAGGGCCAGATCACAGCGTTCCCGCGACCGCGCTCGACATGCCTGGCAGCCCTCACGCCGTCACCTTCGCCGGCCGCTCGAACTCGGCCGGGCTGAGGTAGTCGATCGCGGAGTGGCGGCGGCGCGGGTTGTACCAGCCTTCGAGGTACTCGAAGACGGCCATCCGGGCGCCGGCCTGAGTGCGCAGCGGGGTCCGGTTGAGCAGCTCGCACTCCAGGGTGGCGAAGAAGCTCTCGCACAGCGCGTTGTCGTAGCAGTCGCCGACCGAGCCCATCGACGGCCGCACGCCCGCCTGCCGGCACCACTTGCCGAAGGCGAGAGAAGTGTACTGGCAGCCCTGGTCGGAGTGGTGGATCACGTCGACCGGCCGCCGCTGCTCGATGGCCATCTCCAGCGCCTCGAGCACCAGCTCGGTGCGCAGGTGCGCGGCCATCGCCCAGCCGACCACCCGGCGGCTCCAGGCGTCCAGCACCACCGCCAGGTACAAGAACCCCGACCAGGTCGGGATGTACGTGATGCCGGCGACCCACAGCCGGTAACGGACCGCCGGCTGCGAAGTCGCGCTCGACCAGATCCGGCACCGGCCGGGCGGGGCGGTTTCGTCGCGGCGCGTGGTACGGACCGGCCGCCGGCGGCTGACGCCCTGCAAGCCGAGGCGCGCATCAGGCGAGCCACCCGCTTGCGACTCACCGGACGGCCCGCCTCCGCTCACGAATCGGTAGGCCTCTTCGGTCCCGACTCGGACTCCCGAGCGAACCAGGCCGCGGCTTTTTTGGGGATATCGCGCTCTTCACGAAGCTGCCGGTTCTCACGGCGCAGCTTCCGCAGCTCCTCCCGCTCCACCGTCGTCATGCCGTCCTCCCGACGACCCTCGTCGAGATCGACCTGCACCACCCAGAGTTGCGGATCGACTGCGCCGTCGGCTCAAACTCCCGCGACAGCTCCTCCGGTGTCCGACCCGCCCGCACCATCTCCACGATCCGGCGGCGGAACTCCGCCGGGTACGGCGCTCGACTCTTCGGCATCTCGTGAACCTCCTTCTCCCAAAGGATGAAGTGTCCACGAAATCGGGGCAACTCCAGCTTGCCCTGTCGATCAGCATCACCCGCGCCTCGCGCCAACGAGGGGCGCGGCGCTAGCGCTCGGTGAACTCGACCCCTTCCGCCACCTGGTCGCTCGGGTGGACCGCCACCGGGTCGCCCTCCCCGAGCCCCTCGAGCACCTCGGCGTGGAGGTCGTTGCGCCGGCCGATCTCGATGACCCTGCGGACGATCCGGCCGTCCTCGGCGGCGTAGACCGCCCAGGCGCCGCCGGGGGCGCGGAAGAGCGCGCCGGTGGGCACGCGCAGCGCGTCGGTCCGCTCCCAGACGACGATCGCCAGCTCGACCCGGTAGCCGTCGCCGAGCCGCTCCCAGGCCGCCCGCGGGTCTTCAAAGTCGACGATCACGTTGACCCGCTGCTCCTCGACCCCGAGCGCCGAGACCTTGGTGAATCCGGAGGGCTCGACCCGGCGCACCACGCCGCGCAGGGTCTCGCCGCCGCCCCACTGCTCGATCAGCGCCCGGTCGCCGGGCGACACCCGGACCGCGTCGGTCGACAGCAGGTCGGAGACGATCTCCAGCCGCGCCGGGTCGGCGATCTCGAGCAGCGGCTCGCCGGCCGCGACCATCGCCTCGCTCTCGCGGAAGCGGCGCAGGACGACGCCGTCGATCGGCGAGCGCAGGGTCAGCGGACCCGCGCCGCCGGCGGCCTCGCCGCCGGCCTGGAGCAGGCTCGCCCGCGCCCGCTCCAGCTCGTGAAGGGCGCTGTCCGCCGCGAACTCGGCCGCCGCCAGCGCCTCGGCCGCGGAGCGCTCGGCGGTCACCGCCGTGTCGAGCCGCTCGCGCGACACGATCTCGCCGGCGGCGAGCCGGCGGACGCGCTCGGCCTCGGCCGCCGCCAGTGCGTGCTCGGCGGCGAAGCGGTCGCGCTCGGCCCGCGCGCTCCCGAGCCCGGCCTGGGCGGCGCGCACCCGCGCCTCGGCCTCGGCGCGGGCGCGGACGTCGAGCAGCGCCGGATCGCCGGGCTGGAAGGTGGCGAGCACGGTCTCGCCGGCGACCACCGGGTCGCCGGGCTCGAGCGTAATGCGCAGGACCTTGCCGGCGAGCGGCGCCGACACCAGGTAGCGGTCGCGCACCCGGGTCTCCCCCTCCTCGTCGACGGTCACTGCGAGCGGCCCGCGGTCGACCTCCTCGAGGTCGACCGGCACCGGCTTGGGCATCAGCGCCCAGGCGAGCAGCAGCGCCACCACCAGCGTGGTCGCGAGCGCCACGGCCCGCGAGCGCGTGATCTTCATCGCTTGGTCTCGCTCCCCTCGTCTGTCGCTACTCGCGGGTCTTGAGCACCGCCACCAGGTCGAGCCGGTCGAGCTTGCGGCGCACGATCAGCCCGGAGAGCGCCGCCGCGACCAGCACCACGATCACCGCCCAGGCGTAGGTGCGCGGCGTGATGATCAGCGGGAAGCGGTACAGTTCGGTCTCGAACGCGCGCACCAGGGCGCGGGCGAAAGCGTACCCCAGCGCCAGCCCGACCGGCAGCGCGGCCAGCGTCAGCGCCGCCAGCTCCCCGAGCAGGATCGACGAGATCTCGGCGCGGGTGAAGCCGATCACCCGCAGACTGGCCAGCTCGCGGGCGCGTTCGGAGAGCGAGATCCGGGCGGCGTTGTAGACCACGCCGCAGGCGATGGTGCAGGCGAAGAGGACGTTGAAGAAGATCATCACGTAGAGCGTCTCGGCGAGGGTCTTCTTGAAGCCCTCGAGCGCCGCCACCTTGATGCTCACCGCCGCCACCGCCGGCAGCGCCTTGAGCCGGCGGTACAGCGCGTCGACCGCGGCCGGATCGACCATCAGGGTGGCCCCCGAGAGGTTCGGCCCCTCGCCCAGCAGCCGGTGCAGGGCGCCGGCCTCCATGTAGGCCGAGGTGCCCATGTACTCTTCGACCAGCGCCGCCACCCGAACGCGGCGCACCGGCCGCGCCCCTTCGAGGACCTCGACAGTGACCATGCCGCCGGGCCCGACGCCGAGGATCCCGGCCAGCGAGCGCGACAGCACCAGCCCCGCCGGCGGCAGGGTCACCGGCTCGACGCCGCCGCCGATCACCCGCAGCAGCCGCTGCTCGGCGGGCAGGCCGAGGATCGAGAGCTGGCGCGAACGCGCTCCCGCCGACAGCCGCACCGGCACCGCGCGCATCCGCTCGGCGGCGAGCACGCCCGGCAGCCGCGTCACCTCGTGGAACGCCGCCGCCGACCGCGGCTCGACGAAGCCGACCATGACGTCGTGGCGCTGGACGACGCTGAACTGGACCGCCATCAGCTCGTCCATCGAGTCGAGGAAGAACGTCCCGACGATCAGGATCGCCACCGCGAACGCGATCCCGACCACCGACAGCACGGTGCGCAAGGGCCGCCGCTGGAGGTTGCGCACCACCATCCGGCCCGACTGCGACAGCAGGCGCTTGAGGCCGAGCCGTTCGAGCCAGCTCTCGCGGTAGGCCGCCGGCGGCTCCGGGCGCATCGCCTCGGCCGGCGGCAGCGCGACCGCGCGCCGCACCGCCGCCGAGGAGCCGAGCAAGCCCGCGCCGACGCTGATCGCCAGCGCCGCCAGCACCAGCTCGGGGCCCAGCCGGTACTGCAGCTCGGGGAAGCGGAACCAGTCGTTGTAGAGGTTGGTCATCCCCGAGCCCATCCAGGCGCCGAGCGCGGTGCCGATCGCGGCGCCGGCGAGCGCGATCGCCAGGCTCCAGGCGGCGTAGTGCAGCCCGACCTCGCGATCGGCGTAGCCGAGCGCCTTGAGCGCCGCGATCTGCTCGCGCTGCACCGCGACGATCCGGGTCAGCACGACGCTGAGCAGGAACGCCGCCACCGCGAGGAAGACGATCGGCAGCACCAGCCCGACGTTCTGGAGCTGGGACAGCTCGTTGTCGAGATACCAGTGGGAGATCTGCTGCGCCCGCGGGATGGCGCCGCGGCCGCCGTAGCGCTCGAGCAGGGCGTCGAGCCGGGCGATCACCTCGGCCTCCGAGGCGCCCGGGGCGAGCCGCAGGGCGACGTCGTTGAAGCCGCCCTCCATGTCGAACGCGGCGGCGAGCGCCTTGCGGCGCATCCAGAAGACGCCGAAGCGCTCGTCGTCGGGGATGATCTCGCCCGGCCGGATGCTGTAGACGTACTCCGGCGACAGCGCCACGCCGACGATCGCCAGCTCGCGCCAGCGGCCGTTGATCACCGCCCCGACCCGCGAGCCGGGGTCGAGCCCGTGGGCGAGCGCGAACGCCTCGCTGA
>Ga0256864_1000662_pt1 | contig 11477 bp, 8 predicted proteins | sample RVTome_11_FD_187336 | JGI IMG/M metagenome (GOLD analysis project Ga0256864, IMG submission 187336) | Soil microbial communities from uranium-contaminated site in the Upper Colorado River Basin, Wyoming, United States - RVT147D111 HiSeq ... | reverse complement strand
ACAGATGACTCTCGAGACGAACCATGAGATCGTCGGAGTAACGGGTTCGGTAGAAACCATGGCCCCCGGCGTTCACCATCACGAATTCGGGCTCGACGCCTAGCTCGACATTTTGGTCCGGGCCGGCCAGGAGCAGGTTCTTCTCCAACCACTCGCCGGCGGCGACACCCCTGATCAACACCGGGACTTGCCACATCGTGGTGTCGGTCTCGTCGGGTATCACCAGGAATCTTCGTTGTGATATGTGGAGCGTCTCCCCTGACAGTGTCACGTCGATCTGGGGATGGCCCTCCTGGTAGACCCAGGTGTCCATGATCTCGCCCACCGGCCATTCCGAGGCGGCGTCCAGGCCCTCCCACAGGTCCGAGGTCGCCGTGTTCGCGTACGCATGCTTGCGGAGGTAGTTGCCGACGCCCTCACGGAAGGCTTCCTCGCCGATGAAGGTCTCGATCTGGCGAAGTACTGCCGACCCCTTGCCATAGGTGATGGCGTCGAACATCTCGTCGACCTCGTCGGGGGCGTGGACTTCGAACTCGATGGGCCGGGTCGATAGGAGCTGGTCCGTCCCGTAGGCCCAAGTCTTGCGGTCGGCTTGGAAGCTGAGCCATCTCTTCCACTCCGGGCGCCGATCGTTTACCGCCTTGTTCTCCATGAAGGTGGCGAACGCCTCGTTGAGCCAGGCGCCTTCCCACCAGCGCAACGTGACCAGGTTTCCAAACCACTGGTGAGCGATCTCGTGGGCGATCACCTCCAGACTTCGCTCCAATTCGGCCTGCGTCGAGACGCTCGGGTCGAGGATCAGGTAGGAGTCGCGGTAGGTGATCAACCCCACGTTCTCCATGGCCCCGGCGGCGAAGTCCGGGATCGCGATGTGGTCCAGTTTGTCCCCGGGGTAAGGGATGTCGTAGTAATCGGCCAGATACTCGAGGCACCACACGGCCTCGGCGAGCGCATACTCGGTTAGGTGGAGGTTTCCTTTGGGGACGATGATACGGGTTGGGATCCCGCGGACCTCCACAGGATCGGTCGCTTCGAACGGGCCGACGATGAAGGCCAGGAGATAGGTCGACATCTTGATCGTCTTGTCGAACTGGAAGGTGACCTTTCCGTCGTCCGTCGCGCTTCGGGAAAGCTCACGTGTGTTGGAGTACGCCTCGAGACCGTCGGCCACGGTCATCGCGGTGCGATAGGTGGCCTTGAAGTCCGGCTCGTCCCAGCATGGCAGGACCCTGCGGGCATCCGTCGCCTGGCATTGGGAGGTCGCAATCGTGTGCTCTTGCCCCTCGCCGTCGCGATACACCGATCGGTACAGGCCGCGCAACTGGTCGTTGATGGTGCCGGTGTAGTTGATGTCCAGTACGTAGGAGCCGGGTGACATGGTGGACTCGAGGGCAAAAGTGGCCCGGTCGTAGTCCTCGTCCAGCTTGATCTCGGTCACTCCCACCTCGCCGTCCGGCCCGACGAGGGTGACACTCTTGAGGTCGAGGTCGGCGGCGTTGAGCACCACGTTGTCGGAGGCTTCGACGACTCGAATCGTGATCGAGACGTGCCCGTCGAAGGTCAACGTCTCGAGGTCGGGGCTGATGCTGAGCTCGTAATGCTCCGGCAGGACGTGACGTGGCAGACGGTACGGGTTGGAAGTCAAAGGGGTCCTCGCTGATCTGGATGGAGAATGTTGATGGTAACGATGTTGGGGAAGGTGAGATCCCCGATACCCTCTCCCGGCGTGAACCAGCGGTCGACCGTCCTCGTCTCGGTCAACGGGCCAGATCGGCCCGGGATCACCGCCGGGCTCATGGAGATCTTGAGTGCCAGCGAGGCCGAGGTCTTCGATGTCGAGCAGATCGTGGTCCGGGGGCGGCTCACACTCAACATACTCATCGAGGTTGCCGGCGAGCGGGGGACTATCAGCGATCTCCTCTATTTCGGTTGGCAGCATGGCCTTCACCTCGACTTCGAGATGGTCGACCCCACTCCGACCCCGACGAAGAGCATGTTTGTGGTCACCGTCATCGGGATCCGGATCGGGCCCGAGGACTTTGGGGCGGTGGCGTCTGCGATCGCAGCCGGTGGCGGGAACATCGAGCGTATCTACCGGCTCTCCCGTTACCCGGTGGTCAGCTATGAGCTTTACCTGTCGGGGGGAGACATCGACCAGATCCGCGTCGGTCTGATCGAGGCGGCGGCATCTCTGCCCATCGACATCGCCCTGCAGCCCGATGGGCTATCCCGTCGGGCGAAACGGATGGTGGTGATGGACGTCGATTCGACGCTCATCGAGAACGAGGTCATCAACCTGTTGGCTCGCGAGGCGGGGGTCGAGGACGAGGTCTCGAAGATGACGGCGCGAGCGATGTCCGGCGAAGTCGATTTCGAGGAATCGCTCCGGGAGAGGGTCAGCCTCCTCGCCGGTCTCGACGAGGCCGCCATGCTCCGGGTGGGCGAGGCGATCACCGTCACCAAGGGGGCTCGCACTTTCGTCAGGACCCTCAAGCGAATGGGGATGAAGACGGCCATCGTGTCGGCGGGATTCACCCGATTCGCCAACCTGCTGGCTGCAGAGCTCGGTATCGACTATTCGCTGTCCAACACCCTGGAGCTGGTGGACGGCCGCTTGAGCGGTCGGCTGGCAGGGGAACTGGTCGACGGTCCGGCGAAGGCGAGGTTCCTCGAAGAGATCGCCGGGGCCGAAGGTATTCCCGTCGATCAGGTCGTGGCGATCGGTGACGGCGCCAACGACCTCGACATGCTCGCCGCCGCCGGCCTGGGCATTGCCTTCAACGCCAAGCCTGTCGTCCGGGAAGCGGCCGATACCACCGTCTCGGTCCCGTTTCTCGACGCCATCCTCTTCATCATGGGTGTCAAGCGGGATCACGTGGACGGTGCGGACGACGCCGACCCCGACTTCGAGCCCGGCGACCTCATCGCCGTTCCCGGGACGCCGCCGGTCTAGCCCGAGCCCCAATCGTGGTGGAAGAACTCGCCGCGGGGGCGGTCGACCCGCTCGAAGGTGTGGGCTCCGAAGTAGTCCCGTTGCGCCTGGATCAGGTTGGCCGGTAGACCCTCCGAGCGCATCGAGTCGAAGTAGGAGAGCGCCGACGAGTAGGCGGGAACCGGGATACCGGCGCCGGCAGCCGCCGCCACCACCTTCCTCCAGGCCTCGGAGGCACCGGTCAGCGCCTCGGCGAAGAACCCGTCTTCGGCGAGGTCGGCCAGCCCGGGGTCGTTGCGGTAGGCGCGGGTGATGTCTTCGAGGAAGTCGGCGCGGATGATGCAGCCCGCCCGCCAGATCGAGGCGATGGTGGCCAGGTCGAGGTCCCAGCCGTGTCCGATCGAGGCGGATCGCATCAGGCGGAACCCCTGGGCGTAGGAGATGATCTTCGATGCGTAGAGGGCCGTCTCGATGTCATCGGGCTCGATTCCCCGGAGCGGCGTGACCTCCTCCGAGAAGACGGCGGCCGAGCGTCTCCGGGCGTCGGGATCGGAGCTGACGATCCGGGCGTACACCGCCTCGGCGACGAGGCTCGTGGGCTCGGCCAGGTCCATGGAGGCGATCACGGTCCATTTTCCGGTGCCCTTCTGCCCGGCCGCGTCGAGGATGAGATCCACCAACGGCGTTCCCTCCTCGGTCTCATGAAAGATGTCGGCAGTGATCTCGATCAGATAGGAGCGGAGACGTCCCTCGTTCCAAGAACTGAAGGTCTCGCCGATTGCGGCGGCGCTCATACCGAGCCCGCGCCGCATCAGGTCGTAGGCCTCTGCGATCAGCTGCATGTCGCCGTATTCGATGCCGTTGTGGACCATCTTGACGAAGTGCCCGGCACCGCCCTCGCCGAGCCACTCGCAGCAGGGTGCCCCGTCGGGGGCTCGGGCGGCGATGCCCTTCAGGATCCTGCCGGTCCGTTCCCATGCTCCCGGGCTCCCACCGGGCATGAGCGAGGGCCCATGGCGAGCACCCTCCTCGCCGCCGGAGATACCGAGACCCAGATACAGCATGCCGCGCTCCTCGACGAGCGCCCGGCGGCGTTCTGTGTCCTGGTACAGCGAGTTGCCGCCGTCGATGATGACGTCTCCCTCCTCGAGGCTGTCCGACAGCTGGGCGATGAGAAGGTCGACCGGTTCCCCAGCCTTCACCATCAACAGCACGATCCGCGGCTTGGCCAGAGCCGCGACGAGGCTTTCCACACTGTCCGCGGCCCGGATCTTTTTGTCCGCCGCCTCTCCGGCCATGAAGACATCCGTGACGGATTGGGTCCGGTTGTGGACGACGACCGTGCTTCCCTTGTCGGCGAGATTCAGGGAGAGGTTGGCCCCCATCACCCCGAGCCCGATCACGCCGATGTCTGCTTTTTCCGCCATTCGCGGAGCGTAACCGGGTAAGGGTTGGCGGCGGAGATCACCTAGGCTCGCCGCCCGTGGAACAGCAACGCATCGGCATCGACGTCGGTGGCTCCGGTGTCAAAGGCGGCGTGGTGGATGTCGATCGAGGATCGCTTGTCACCGACCGGCTTCGCTACGACACGCCGAGCCCGGCCACTCCCGAAGCGGTCGTGGGCGTTGTCGGCGAGGTGGTCGGTCAGCTCGACGCCGAGGGACCGATCGGAGTCGGCTTCCCTGCCGTGGTCCGGGACGGAGTCGTGTTGACGGCGAACAACATCGATCGAAAATGGATCGGAGTCGATGCCCGGACCCTCATCCAGGACGAAACGGGGCGCGAGGTCAGGATCAGCAACGATGCCGATGCCGCCGCGCTCGCCGAGGTCGAGTTCGGTGCGGCCGGTGGTGTCCCAGGGAGCGTCCTGGTCATAACGTTTGGTACCGGGATCGGAAGCGCCCTCGTCGTCGACGGCCGCGTGGTGCCCAACCTGGAGCTCGGCCAGCTCGAGCTGGCGGGGATCCGCCCCGCGGAGCAGAAATTCTCGGCCAAGGCCAGGCACAGCGAGGATCTCGATTGGGACGAGTGGGGTGACCGCGCCAACGAGTATCTCGTCTACGTCGACTCCATCTTCAACCCGCAGCTGATCGTTCTCGGCGGGGGCGTGGCGAAGAGGTTCGATCTCTTCGAGGACCGTCTCGACCCGTCGCTGACGGTGGTGCCCGCCACCTTGCTCAACGACGCCGGGATCGTCGGCGCCGCCCTGCTCGCCAGAGGCCCGTCCCCTAGAGGCTGAACTCGGCGAAACGGGGAGCCGCCTGAAGCGGAACCCTCACCTCGAGGATGGTCCCGTCGTCGTCGTGTTTCTCGGCGAGCACCTGGCCCAGCCTGTGGGCGGCCGCCACGATGTCTCCGCGCTCATAGGGGACTCCGATAGTCAGGGAGACCGTTTGCCTTTCGAGATGGTCGGCGATGACGCCGAGTAGGTCCCCTAGGCCGATCCCGGACGCCGCCGAGATCAGACTTGCGTCCGGGTATAGGTTGCGTATCCGCTCTCTCACGGGATCGTCGACCAGATCCACCTTGTTGAAGGCCACGACCTCGGGGATGTGGATGGCATGGATCTCGGACAGGACCTGGCGGACCGCATTCATCTGGCCGGCGGGGTCGGGGTCGGTGGCGTCGACGACATGGAGGAGAAGGTCGGCCTCCGTCACTTCGGCGAGTGTCGATTGGAACGCCTCCACGAGATGGTGGGGCAATTGCCTGACGAATCCCACTGTGTCGGCGAGGAGAGCGATGCGATTGTCGGGGAGCGCGAGCCGGCGAACCGTAGGGTCGAGGGTGGCGAAGAGTTGGTCCTTCACGAGCACGTCGGCGTCGGTCAGTGCGTTGAGAAGCGTCGACTTCCCGGCGTTGGTGTAGCCGACGATCGCCACTTGGGGAATCGACTGCCGTTTTCGCGACTTCCTCTGAGTGGCGCGGTGCTTCGCCGCCGCCTTGAGATCGCGTTCGATCCGGGACATCCGCTCCAGGATGCGCCTTCGGTCGGTCTCCAGCTTGGTCTCGCCCGGTCCCCTGGCGAGAACGCCAAACCCTTGCTGGGAAAGGGCCTGGCCTTTGCCCCTGAGCCGGGGAAGGTTGTAGTGGTGCATGGCCAGCTCCACTTGGAGCGAGCCGACCTTGGATGTGGCGTGCTGGGCGAAGATGTCGAGGATGACGGCCTCGCGGTCGACCACGTCGCATTGAAAGATCTTCTGCAGGTTCCGCTGCTGGGCCGGGGTCAGCTCGTTGTCGAAGACGACCACGTCGATGTCCAAGGCGGTGGTCAGGGAGGCGAGCTCCTTCGCCTTTCCGGACCCGATGAATGTCGCCGGGTCGATCTCGCGTCGACGGACGATCTCCTCGTCGATCGGGTCGGACCCCGAGGTCGCGGTGAGCAGGGCAAGCTCATCGAGACCTCGTTCTGCGTCGACTGTGGTTCGGTCAGGCGTCAGGACCCCGATCAGGAAAGCGCGCTGGACCTCGACTTCGAGGTCGGTGACTGTGGCTGTGAGGCGACGCCGGCTGCGGCGGAGATGGTCGGAGGTCATGGTCTGGCTCGGTGTGGGGGCCGCTGATATTGGCCGGGTGCAGCTCGGGTTGTGGTCGAATTAGGCGGTCTCAGAGGTACTGGCCCTCGTCCCCGACATGGTCCAGTTCCTCTTCGGCGATGATCTGAGACTCGCGCACCGCCACAACCGGCTTGCCGCTGGCCGGCCAGATGAACCGCCAGGCCCCCATCGGCACCGCCCAGAACCGCTGCCCGGTCTCCACATCGACCAGGTCGAGCGCATCGTTGCCGTCCTTGGTTCCAATCGGCACCAGGAGTCCCGACCGCGTCGTCGACTCCTCGGGAGCATGCCCGACCCGCCAGCCGGACATGACCTTGTAGCCGTTGTCTTGGAAGATCGGCAGATCTGTCATGACCATTCTTCGATGATTCTCGCAGGCTCGTCGTCGAACATGTAGTGGGAGTCGGGCAAAGCTCTCGATCGATCCTGTCATGGCCCCGGTAGGGTTCCAAGATGGCCGACCGCAAGACACTCTCCGAAGCCCTCCTCTATCACGAGCTGCCGACGCCGGGGAAGATCGCGATCAGGTCGACCAAGCCGACTGCCTCCCAGGCCGACCTGAGTCTGGCATACACGCCGGGAGTGGCGGAACCATGCCTGGCCATCGCCGACGACCCCGAGGAGGCATTTCGCTATACGAACCGGGGGAATCTGGTGGCGGTGGTCTCCAACGGGAGCGCCGTTCTCGGTCTGGGGAACATCGGCCCACTCGCCGGCAAGCCGGTCATGGAGGGCAAGGCGGTTTTGTTCAAGAGATTCGCCGACATCGACGTCTTCGACCTGGAGATCGACGCCTCCGATCCCGACGACATCATCCGCTTCTGCGAGATGCTGGGCCCGACCGTAGGCGGGATAAACCTCGAGGACATCAAGGCTCCGGAGTGCTTCTATATCGAAGAGACCCTCAGGGCGCGGATGGACATCCCCGTGTTCCACGACGATCAGCATGGGACTGCGATCATCGGAGGAGCCGCGTTCCTCAACGCGATCGAGCTCACCGGGCGGGATGTCTCGAAGACCAAGGTGGTCTTCGCCGGCGCCGGCGCCGCCGGTATCGCCTCCGCCCGCTTCTTCATGGTCCTGGGTGTCGATCCTGGGAACATTCTCATGGTGGATTCCCGCGGTGTCATCCACGGCGAACGGGAGGACCTCACGGACATCAAGCGGGAGTTTGCCGTCGACACCGATGCCAGAGACCTCGCCGATGCTCTCGAAGGCGCCGACGCCTTCGTCGGGGTCTCGGTGGCCGGGACCGTCACCAAGGAGATGGTGCAGTCGATGGCCGAGTCCCCAATCGTCTTCGCCCTCGCCAACCCGGACCCCGAGATCTCCTATCCCGACGCCCGTGCCGCCCGCGACGACGTGATCATGGCTACCGGCCGCAGCGACTACCCGAACCAGGTGAACAACGTGCTCGGGTTTCCGTTCATATTCCGGGGCGCCCTCGACGTGCGAGCCCGCGGTGTTTCCGAAGGCATGAAGATCGCCGCCTCCCGGGCTCTCGCCGATCTGGCACGGGACGCGGTTCCCGATTCGGTGTTGCGGGCCTACGGGCTGGAGAGGCTGCAGTTCGGGCCCGATTACCTGATCCCGAAACCCTTCGACCCGCGGGTTCTCTGGAAGGTGGCGCCTGCGGTGGCCGCCGCGGCTCAGGAGGACGGCTTGGCGGGGAAGCCCATCGACGACACCGAAGGCTACGTCGCCCAGCTCAAGACCCGTTTCCGCGCCTCCCACGCCCTGATCCACTCGATCACCACGAGAGCCATCGCCGAGCCCAAGCAGGTCGCGTTCCCCCACGCCGACGACATTCGGATCATCCGTGCCGCCCGTCGCGTCACGGACGACGGGATCGCCAGGCCCATCCTCCTTGGAGACGTGGTCCGGATCGAGGCGCTGGCCTCGGAGTCGGGGATCTCGCTCGATGGGATGACGGTCATCGACTCGGCCCACGACGACAAGAAGAGGCGCGAGTACGCCAAGGTCCTCGAAGGGCTGCGCCGGCATCGCGGCCTGTCCCTCCAGGAGGCGTTGAGACAGACGGTGGATCCCAGCATGTACGCCTGTCTGATGGTGCGCCAGGGGGACGCCGACGCCGTCCTCGGCGGGCTCACCACGAATTACCCGGAGACGATCAGACCGGCCCTGCAGGTGATCCAGGTCGAGGAGGACCGCTCCATCGTCAGCTCGGTCTACGTCGTGGTCGTGCGGGGCCAGCCGTTCTTCTTCACCGATTGCGCCGTCAATATCGAACCGACCTCCGAACAGCTCGCCGAGATCGCCCTCGCCGCCACCAAATCGGCCGAGGAGGATTTTGACCGTGACCCGAGGGTGGCCTTCATCAGCTATTCCGACTTCGGCTCCGCAGGCGGCGACGAACCGGCGCGAGTTCGACGGGCCATGGAGTTGTTCCGGGCGGCCCGCCCCGACATCCCCTCCGACGGCGAGATGCAGGCCGACACCGCGGTGATTCCGGAGCTGCTCCAGTCGCGGAGGCCGGGAGGCCCGATGACCCGCGCCGCCAACGTGTTGGTGTTCCCCAATCTCACCGCGGCGAACGCCTCCTACAAGCTGCTCAATCGTCTCGGGGACGCCGAGGTGATCGGCCCGATCATCAGCGGGTTCTCGAAGACCGTCCACGTGCTGCAAAGGGACGCGTCGGTCAACGACGTGGTCAACATGACCGCGATCGCGGTGGCGGAGGCCCAGCGCCGGGCCAAGTCCTGACTTTCTAGCGGTCGGTCCAGTACTCCTCGTAGTGGACGTTGCCTCGCTCCCGGCGATGGTCGATGGTGAAGCCCCGCTCGTGGAGCAGTTGGCACACCCCCACCTCGTCGGGGAAGGTCATCGATCCGTCGTCGTCCCACTTGGGAAGCCCGATCATCGCCGGGTTCCCGCACAGGTAGACGTGCGTGTTGGCCGGGTCCAGCGGTGCTCCCAGCTCCCCCTCGACCCGGCCCGAGGTGATCAGGTCCTGGATGTAGACCTTGTTGTCCAGGTTCTCCGGCTCCCGTGTGGTCAGGCTGAGGTACCGGTAAGTCGGATAGCGGTCCTCGAGGACGGCCTGCTGCTCGGTGTACGCCAGATCCACCTGATAGCGGACACATATTGCGTTGAGGATCTTGCCCTGATGGTCGTGACGGAGTAGCTCGGCAAGCATTTTGTTCTGAGGAGCCTCGCCGGTCCCGGTGCTGAGGAAGACGATGTTGTCCGTCGGCTCGACGCCTTCCAGCGTGTAATGGCCGGTGAACTTTCGCCCCATGAAGATCCGGTCTCCGACACCCTTGAGGAAGATCCTGGGCGTCAGCGCCGGGATCTCCTCCTCGCCCGGCTTGACCTTCACGATGTAGAACTCGACTTCATCGGGGTGCTCCTCGACCAGATCGCCGGACTCGGTGATGACCGAGCTCGAGACCGAGTAGGAGCGACGGGCCAGCTTCTCCCGCTGCTCTCCGGTGAAATTCTCGTTGGCCTCGTCGGCACGTGGCTCCCAGTACCCGAGTGCGAGGGTGGTGTATTGCCCGGCGAGGAAGGGCTCAATCGGCTCATCCGGCTTCACCCGCATCACCCAGAGGTCGGGGTTGTGCTCCCGTATGTGGGTGATGGTGGCGTTGTAATGCCGATCGCGCAGCGCCTGATCGTGCTCCTCCGGGTCCTCCTCTTGGTAGAAGATGAAGAGGTTGGAGATGATGCCCTTGGCCTGGTCGAGGAGATCCTCGTCCCAGTTGGTGTCGAGACGGACGGTCACCACGTTGGAGAGGATGTGAATGTGGTCGACCTGTTGGATTCCCTTGTAGAGGCGGCGTGCCAGCTCGGCGGGGGGCCGGGTGACGTTTGCCGGCGGCCCGGGAAACACATGGGCGTCCTGGCCGGTGAGGGACCGGTCGGTGCGGAAGAGAGCGACGTCACCCATCTGAACCGCGTCGACCTGAATTGTCTGGCCCATGACTCCAAGTTACAGCCGGGAACATCGTCACGACGGGCGCTGTTGCCACCGGCATGGATCAAGCAGTCAAGGACGCACTGGACCGGGGCGGCATCGCTGACATCACGACGATCGGCCGAAAGTCGAGCCGGCCGCGCCGTATCGAGATCTACTTCCACCAGTTCGACGGGGAGTACTACCTGACCGGCCGGCACGGCCGAAAGCGAGACTGGGAGGCGAACATCATCGCCAACCCGGAGTTCACCCTCCATCTGAAGCGTGGCGTCATCGCCGACGTCGCGGTGGTGGGCGAGCCCGAGCCCGATCCGGAGAAGAGGGCGCTCATCCTGCGGCGCGCCCTGATCGAGAATTGGGATTCACCTCCGGACCAGGTCGAGTTGAGTCTGCACAAATGGGTGGATGGCTCGCCGTTTATCCGCTTCCGCCCGGTCTGAGGGCTTCCTGTCCCGGTCAGTCTGTTCGAAGGGTGGAGGGGGTCTGCATGGTGGCCGCTAAATATTTCTAAATATTCTTAGAAATCTCTGTCAGTCCTCTTGAATCTGTCCCTGTTAGAACGTATGTTCGAGGGTATGGATTGGAGTAGGGCTTCTTCCGATGAGCTGGAGCAGGGTTTCGCCCATTTCGGCGGGTTACGCGCTGCGGCCGATGCCGAACTGTGTTCGCTGATCCAGTGGGTGGACCGGTCTCAGATGTGGATGACCGATGGGGCCCGGTCTTTGTCGGAGTGGGTGTCGTTACGACTCCGGATCCGGTATTCGACGGCGAAACGGCTGGTATCGGTGGCCCGCCGTCTCGAGGAGCTGTCTTTGATCTCCTCACGGTTCTCCGCCGGTGAATTGTCGTTGGATCAGGTGGATGCGATTACCCGGATGGCGTCTCCCGACACTGAGGTTTCCCTGGTCGAAGAGGTCTTGGGTTTGTCCAATCATGAGTTGGATCGTCGGGCCCGCCACACCAACCCTCCCACTGGCGAAGATGAGAGGACGGTTTGGGAGCGGCGACGGCTGGTCCGCCAGTGGAATCTGGACTCCTCCGAACTCCGGTT
>Ga0256864_1000661_pt1 | contig 11478 bp, 12 predicted proteins | sample RVTome_11_FD_187336 | JGI IMG/M metagenome (GOLD analysis project Ga0256864, IMG submission 187336) | Soil microbial communities from uranium-contaminated site in the Upper Colorado River Basin, Wyoming, United States - RVT147D111 HiSeq ... | reverse complement strand
CTCCTTGCTCGGCGCCTGCTGCTGGAGCTGCAGCACTTGGCGCTGGACGTCGCCGATCTGGCCCTCGATGCCCTCGATGTCGCGGCTCGAGACGCAGCCGACCGCCGCCAGGGCGCCGGCGGCGGCGACGGCGGCTGCGGCGGCGCGGGGCAGCGTGAGCGGCGACATCGAGGGTCCCCGGCCTACCGCCGGCCGGTGGCGACGAAGTGGGCGCGCCGGTTCTGCTGCCAGCAGCCCTCGTTCGACTCGGTGCAGAACGGGCGCTCCTCGCCGTAGCTGATGGTGCGCAGGCGGGAGTCCTCGACGCCGAGCGAGACGATGTAGTCCTTGGCCGCGGAGGCGCGGCGCTGGCCGAGCGCGATGTTGTACTCGTTGGTGCCGCGCTCGTCGCAGTGGCCCTCGATGGTGAACAGGATATCCCCCTGGTCGCGCATCCAGGAGGCGTTGGCCGCGAGCTGCTCGCGCGCCTCGGACCGGAGGTCGAACTTGTCGTAGTCGAAGTAGACGTCGTCGAACCAGCCGCGCTCGCGGGCGATGCGGTTCAGCTCGGCGAGGTCCTCGGGGATCATGTCCTCCTCGACGTCGTCCATCGGCGGCGGGGTAGGCTCCTCGACCTCGGTGGTGGGCTCGACCGGCGCCGTCTCCACCTCGAGACCCTCGTCCGGCAAGATCGGCTTCTTCGGCGGGCAGCCGTAGAGCAGCGGTACCACAAGCAAAAGGACTGCGATCGACAGCAAGCGCGTGCGGGTCATCGTGAGTCTCTCCTCCTCAAGTGACAGATCGGAAGCGGTGGCATCGGCTGGGACGACGCTCGTGCCGGTTGGCCGGACTGTAGCAGACAAGATCCATGGCTTCAAGGGTTTTCGGCACGGGGTCCGAGGTTTTTCACGATCGTCGCGGCGCCGCGCCCGCGTCGGGCTCAGCGCGCGAACCCCGACCAGGCCGGGGTTTCGTTGCGCCCTCCCTCGGTGAGCTGGTGCGGGTTGGAGCCGTCGGCGTCCATCACCCAGACCTGGGGCGAGCCGCTGCGGGTCGAGGTGTAGGCGATCTTCCGCCCGTCGGGGGCGAAGCACGGGCCCTCGTTGGAGCCCCCGCCAGAGGTCAGCGCCCGGGTCTCGCCGGTGGCCAGCTCGGTGCGCGCGATCTCGAAGCGGCCGCCGCGCCGGCTGGCGTAGACCAGGGCGTCGCCCTCCGGGCTCCACGCCGCGCCGTCGTTGTAGTCGCCCTCGAAGCTGATCCGCCGGAGGTTGGAGCCGTCGGCGTCCATCAGGTAGATGTGCGGGTTGCCGCCGCGGCTCGAGGTGAAGGCGATCTCGCGCCCGGTCGGGCTCCACGCCGGGTTGGTGTCGATCGCCTGCGAGTGGGTGAGCTGGCGCAGGTTGCCGCCGCCGACGTCGGCGACGTAGATCTCCGGGTTGGGACCGAGGGCGCGCGAGAAGACGACCCGCCGGCCGTCGGGCGAGAAGCTCGGCGAGATGTTCTGGTCGCCGTCGGTCGCCACCGGCGTCTTGCGGCCGCTGCCGAGGTCGGCGACGTAGACCCCGGGCGGGCCGCCGACGAACGAGGTGTAGGCGAGCCGGGCGTTGCCCGGCGCCCAGTCCGGCGACAGCGAGGTCGACTTGTGGCCGGTGACCGGGCGCGGGTTGGCGCCGTCGTAGTCCATCGCCCAGATCTCCTTGGCGCCGCTGCGGGTCGAGGCGAAGGCGATCGAGGTCATGGCGATGCCGCGCAGGCCGGCGACGTACTGGAGCACCTCGTCGGCGAAAGTGTGGGCGATCCGGCGCGCCGCGCTCGGTTCGCCGCGGTAGCGCTTGCCGAGGATCGCCTTGCCGCTGCCGAGGTCGTAGACCCGGCCCTCGAAGGCGATCCGGCCGCCCGGCTCGGCCCGCAGCGACCCGAGCACGATCACCTCGTTGCCGAGCGAGCGGTACTGTTCGAAGTCGCGCGCGCGGTCGCCGGTGAGCTCGATCGCCTGGAACGCCCACGGTCCCTGGATCTCGAACGCCCGGCTCAGCTCGAGGTCGCTGCGCAGGGTCTCGTCCAGCTCGCGGCCGGCCTCCTCCCCGACTCCGCCGACCCGGTTCCAGCCCTCCATCTCGGGGAGGGCGAGGCGGATCAGCGGCCGCTGCCGGCCCTCGAGGACGACGGTGACGTCGCCCTGGCTCCCCGGCTGCTGCTGCGGGGGCTCCTGGGCCGCCGGCGGGGCGGGCGCGAGCAACGGCGAGGCTCCGGCGGCGAGGGCGCCGGCGGCGGCGAGGGCGGCGAGCGGGATCCCGAGCGGCCGGCGGCGGGGCCGCCGACGATCGGGGCGGGCGGGGCAGGCGGGGCGGGCGGTACGGGCGGTGCGCGGTCGGACTACGGTCATTCGTTGATCCTTCTCCATCGACGGACGATCAGCGGACGATCAGGTTCACCCCCAGCGACTCGCTCCGGTAGCTCGTCGGCAGGGGCGGAAACGGCGCCGCCTTCTCGACCGCGCGCAGGGCCGCGACGTCGAAGGCGTTGATCCCGGAGCTCGTGACCAGCTCCAGATCGGTGAGGCGGCCGTCGCCGTGGATGCGGAAGTGCACCATCGCCTCGATCGGCTGCTCGACCCGCGGCCGCAGCCACTGGGCCTCGATCATCGCCAGCATGCGGTCGAGGTAGTAGTCGTAGGTGAAATTCGGGTTGTCGACCCCGGCGACCGCGGCGCTCGAGGTGCCGAGCGCGCTGCCGCGGGGCGAGCCCTCGCGCTGCGCGCGATCGTCCGCGGGCCGCGCCGGGGCCGTCGGCTCTGGGGCCGGCGGCTGCGGCCGCCGTTCGGGTTTCGGCTCGGCGGACGCGGCCGTCGGGGTCGGCTTCGGCGGCTCGGGCTCCGGCTCGGGCGGAGCCGGCTCGGGCTCGGGCTCCGGCGGCTTCGGCTCCGGCGGCTTCGGCTTCGGAGGCGCCGGGCGGGTGCTGCCGAGCGCCGCCGCCGGCACCACCCGCACCTTGACGTACTCGATCGGCTGCCGCTCCTCGGCGCCCAGCTCGGGGCCGAGGACGACCGCGGCGCCGACGCCGAGGTGGAGCGCCGCCGCGACGGCGAGCCCGGCGCGCAGCCGTAGGCGGCCGCGGCCGCTGCGGGAGGAGAGCACCTGGTCGACGGTCGGCATCGCGTGGCTTCCTCGTCCGCTCGCTCAACGCCGGCGCCGCAGGCCGGGGTCCGCGGTGACCATGCCGAGGTTGGTCACGCCGCCCTGCTGGAGGATGTCGAGCACCTCGACCACCTGGCCGTAGTCGACCTCGCGGTCGCCCTTGATCAGCACCGTGTCGTCGCCGCGCGCTTCGAGCACGGGCAGAAGGCGTTCGACGAGCTGGCTGGGATGGACCGGCGTCTCCTGGAGGTAGACGATGCCGTCGCGGTTGATCGAGACCACCAGCGGGTCCTCGACCCGCAGCGGCAGCGCCGGGGCGTCGGCCGACGGCAGGGCGACCTCGATGCCGGGGTGGAGGAGCGGGGCGGCGATCATGAAGATGATCAGCAGCACGAGCATGACGTCGACCAGCGGAGTGACGTTGATCTCCGCCATCTCGCTGTCGGGCTCGGACTCGCCGAAGTTGAACGCCATGGTCGCCGGGCCTCGGGTCGATCAGGTGAAGTTGCGCTCCGCCAGGTTGAGCATCTCGAGCGCGAAGTCCTCCATCTTCTCGCGCAGGCGGCGCAGCCGGGCGGCGAAGTAGTTGTAACCGACCAGCGCCGGGATGGCGGCGGCGAGGCCGGCGGCGGTGTTGACCAGCGCCTCGGCGATGCCGGGGGCGACCACGGTCAGCGAGGTCGAACCGGTGAGCCCGATGTCGTGGAAGGCGATCATGATCCCCCACACGGTCCCGAACAGGCCGATGAACGGCGCGGCGGCGGCGGTGGTGGCGAGCAGCGGCGTCCAGCGCCGGTAGCCCTGCAGCTCGACGTGCACGGCCCGGTGGAGGCTGCGCTCGAGTGCCCCCATCGAGCGGATGCGGTAGCGCGCCTCGCCGTCGCCGCCGCCCTGCTTGACCTGGGCGTCGATCTCGGCGTGGCCGGTCTGGAAGATGCCGACCAGCGGCGAGGCGGCGAGCCGGGCGGTGACCGCCGCGACCTCGCTGAAGCGGCGGCTCTTGCGGAAGACGTCGAGGAAGCGCTGGCTCTGCCGCTCGGCGCGCCCGAACTGCAGCCACTTCGCGATCATCACCCCCCACGACAGGAGCGAGAAGAGCAGCAGGACGCCGAGCACGAACTTGCCCATCCAGCCGGACTGGAGGAAGACCTCCAGGATGCCGGGCTGCTCGGCGCCGCCGCCCGGCGGCAGCAGCGCGGTCGGTTCCGGTGGTGTCATCGCGGCCCTCTGCCGCCGCTCGGTGCGGTCATCGCGCCCGGGAAGGTAGCACGGGCGGGCGGTGAATCCAAGCGGTTTCGCGCATCGCGGCGGCGGTGTTGCAAGCCGTGCGCCCGGCCGAAGCGGCCGGCCGGCGTGGTAGCCTCGCGAGCCCTGGAAGGAGCGGGATACGGGATGAAAGTCGCAGTCTGCATCAAGCAGGTCCCCGGCACCGCGGCGCGGCTGCGGGTCGCCAAGGACGGCCGCTGGATCGACGAGCAGGACCTGCCTTTCGTCGTCAACGAGAGCGACGGCTACGCGCTCGAGGAGGGGCTGAAGATCGCCGAGACGACCGGCGGCGAGGTGGTGGTGGTGAGCCTCGGTCCCGACCGGGTCAAGGACGCGCTGATCAAGGCCCTGGCGCTCGGCGCGGCGCGCGCCGTCCATCTCGCCGACGAGGCGTTCGCGGGCGGCGACGCCCCGGCGACCGCGCGGGCGCTGGCGGCGGCGGTGAAGCGCGAGGAGGTCGGCCTGGTGCTCACCGGCTCCCAGTCCGACGACGCCGGCTGGGGCGCCACCGGCTCGCTGCTCGCCGGCCACCTCGGCTGGCCCCACGCCTGGCTGGTGATGGGCGTCGAGATCGAAGAGGACGGTGCTTCCGCGAAGATCACCCGCGAGATGGAGAGCGGCAGGAACGAGATCTTCCGCATCCCGCTGCCGGCGGTGCTCGAGGTCCAGGCGGGGATCAATCACCCGCGCTACGCCTCGCTCAAGGGGATCATGGCGGCCAAGCGCAAGCCGCTCGACCGGGTCACCGCGGCCGATCTCGGTCTCGACCCGGGCGAGGTCGGCGCCGCCGGCTCGCGGGTCGAGCTGCTCGAGGTCGACTTCCCCGAGAGCGGCGCCGGGGCGCAGATCATCGAGGGCGACGCCGCGACCGCGGCGCGCGCGCTGGTCGCGAAGCTCCGCGACGAGGCGAGGGTGCTGTCATGAACGGCAACGGCTCCGACACGGCGAACACCGTCTGGATCGTCCTGCAACACCGCGACGGCAAGCTCGCCCGGCAGTCGCGCGAGGCGATCGCCGCCGGCCAGCAGATCGCCGCCGCCACCGGTCGGGTAGCCGAGGCGGTGCTGCTCGGCTCGGGGGTCGAGGTGCTGGCGAACGAGATCGCCGGGAGCTGCGCCCTCGCCGCGGTCCGGGTCGCCGACCACCCGGCGCTCGCGGGCTACACGCCGGGCGCCTACGTCGGCGCCCTGGCGCCGGCGATCCGCGACGCCGCGCCCGCCTGGGTAGTCTTCCCGCACAGCTACCAGACCGTCGACTACTTCGCCCGCCTGGCGCAGGAGATCGGTGCCGGGCTGCTGCCCGAGGTCACCTCGTTCGCATCCGGAGACGGCGGCCTGGTCTGGACCCGCCCGGTGCTCGGCGGCAAGCTGGTGTCGCGGGTGCGGGTCAAGGGCGAGGGGACGGTCCTGGTCTCGGTCCAGTCGGGCGCCTTCTCGGCCGACGGCGTGGCCGCGGGCTCGGCGCCGGTCGAGCCGCTGCCGGTCGGCGCGATCGCCGCCGACCGCGAGATCCTCGGCGTCGAGGACGCCGGCGGCGGCCAGGTCGACCTCACCAAGGCGCCGGCGATCGTCGCCGTCGGCCGCGGCGTCGGCGGCGAGGACAAGCTCGGCCCGGTGCGCGAGCTGGCCGCGGCGCTCGGCGCCGAGATCGGCGCCAGCCGCCCGGTGATCGACAGCGGCTGGCTGCCGCGCGACCGCCAGATCGGCAGCTCCGGCCAGACCGTCGCGCCCAAGCTCTACCTCGCCCTCGGCATCTCGGGCGCGATCCAGCACGTCGTCGGCATGAAGGGCGCCGGCTGCGTCGTCGCGATCAACAAGGACCCCGCGGCCCCGATCTTCAACCTCGCCGACTACGGCATCGTCGGCGACCTCCACGAGGTCCTGCCCGAGCTGATCGCGGCGGTCAAGGAGGCGAAGGGCTAAGGCCCACCGCTTCCCGCGAGTACCACTGGGCGAGATCGGCTCGCGGTTCCGGAACTGCCGGCCCGGCGCCTTCGGACCTGGGGTCCTGGCGCCGAGCTGGACCCCGATGTGGCTATGCGTGTAGATTTCAAAATTCCTGGTTCCGCTTGACATCAGTCATGAACCTGACCATAATCCACGACTCTGAATACAGCGGTGCTCTGCTTGGGGGGAGCCGTGTTGGGGGAAACGACCGCGAAGCGGGTGGGGGTCGGGGCTTCAGGAGGTCTGAGAGGGCCTGAAACTCGCAGTCGCACCCTCGCTGGCGGTCCGTCGACCTCGCGGCAGGGCTCCCTGGGCCGCGGTCCGCCTCGGCTCCAGCAACGGAGCGCAGAACGCCGAACTCCGAGGGCCGCCGCCTCGATGCCGTTCCACCGGTCGGCGAGACCCCTGATCTGATGCGATCTGTTCGGACCTGTACAAAGACGGCAACAACCAGGAGAGGTGCAAGGATGATCATCTCGACGACGACATACGTCGAACACAAGAACGGGTGCGGCCAGGAAGTGCTGCTGACCCGCCTCATGGAAGCCCACCTGCTCGTCCCCGGAGCCTCGACCTGCTGCGCGGGCTGCTCCTCGACGTCCTGCTGCTCGTGCGGCGCTCTCGGCGACGCGCTGCGGGAGGGCTGAATCCCATGAAGGCCAGACTCATCGCGGTCAACTTTCCCACCAAGAACTTGGACGCCTCGTGCAAGCTCTACGAGGCGCTCACCGGTCTCGAGGCCGCTCGAGCCCTGTCGGATTCGGTCGAGTCGTACAACTTCGTCGCTGGCAACGGCGTGTACGTCTGGCTGACCAAGCCGTTCAGCGAGCAAGACACGGACGCCACCGCCTACTTCGCCGTTGACGACCTCGACGAGGCCATTTCCGTCGTGACGGCCGCGGGTGGCGAGAAGATCTGGAACGAGATCTCTGTGCCGATCTCACAGACGACGAAGAGCGCGTATGCCGAAGCCCTCAGGGAGATGGGAGTCACCGAGTCCCTCACCGATCAGTGGGGGCGCGTGCAGCTGATGAAGGATCCGAACGGCTGCGCGATCGCGCTCGTGGAAGTGCAGCCCCACTCGCAGATCTTCTACGGCATCGGCAAGTACAGCGACGGGCGGCTGACCGCCCTCCTGCTGCGCGACCATCAGGTCGCGGTCGAACTCGGCAGCGCGTTGGGAAGCTGACCGACCTCCGCCGGGACGCCCTGCCGCGGGCCCGCGGCGCGTCGTCCCGGCGACTCGGTGCGCCCGCCTGACCGGCGCGGCCGCCACTACAGGAGAAAACCGGCCCATGGCAGAGAACGTCCCGGCGCCCGACGCGTCGACCGCCGTCACCCTCGCGGCCGTCTACTTCAACTCGTTCAAGAGCCTGGCGCCTCGCGCGATGGCGACCGGATTCCGCACCAACCTCTTGCGCCACCGCCAGATCGGCGCCGGTTCTCGGTCACCCCGCCCGGCCGAGGACTTCCTACTCAACTCGAAACTGCAGCGCGGCGACCGCGAGAACGCAACGTCGGTGGAGACCTACTTCGGCGACGCCGGCCTGAAAATGCTGTCACTCGCGGGTACCGAGCCCGCGCCGCCCGGCGAGCGCCCCCTCACACGTGGCGTGGAACTGCCGATGCGCTTCGACGCCGTGGTCGCCAGGCGCCGCACCGTGCGTACGTTCACCGGCGATCACTGGGACTTCGACCATCTGTGCACCAGCCTGCGCGTGGCCGCCGGGGTCACCAGGACGGCTTCCGTGTCGCTGATGTCGGGCGGCGAGGTCACGCTCAACTTGCGCGCGACCCCGAGCGGGGGAGGCATCTACCCCGTCGAGCTGCACGTGGTCGCTCTCCGTGTCGAGGGCTTGTCGCGCGGAGCGTACCGGTTCAACCCGACCAGGGACACGCTCGTGCATCAGGGCGGCGAGGAGGCCGCGGAGCGGTTCGTCGCCTCGTGCGCGGTTCCTGACGAGTCGATCTCACTTTCCCGGGCTTGCGCCGTCATCGCGCTCGTCGGGTATCCGTGGCGCTCGATGCGCAAGTACGGCCCGCGCGGCCTGCGATTGGCGTTTCTCGAGGCGGGTGCGATCGCCGAGCATCTGAACCTCTCGGTCACCGCGCTCGGTTACGGGAGCGTCGACTGCGCCAGCTTCTTCGACGTGGAAGCCGAGGAGGCGCTCGGGCTCGACGGGCATCATCAGGTCCTGCTGCACACCGTAGTCATCGGCTGCCCGGGCTAGCTTGATGAGTGAACGCGACCTCCTCGTCTACGTGCACGTCCCTTTCTGCCAGTCGAAGTGTCATTTCTGCGACTGGGTCACGGGGGTGGCGACGCAGGACCTCAGGCTCACTTCGACGGCGCCGATGCGCCAGCGCTACATCAACGCGCTCACCGAGCAGATCCGCGTCACCGGCGGGCGGCTGACGGCCGACGGTTATCGCCCGCGCATCATGTATTGGGGCGGCGGAACCGCCAGCGCACTGGCCCACGACGAAATGGAGAGGGTGGCGTCGGCCCTCCACGCCACGTTCGATCTGTCGGACCTGCGGGAAGCAACGCTCGAGTGCAGCCCCGAGACGCTGACGCCGGCCAAGCTCGCGCTGGCGAGATCGATCGGCTTCCGGCGGCTTAGCATCGGCGTCCAGTCGCTCGACGACACGCGCCTGCGCAAGATCGGCCGCGTCCACGACGCCGCTCAAGCCGCCGACAGCCTCTGTATGGCGCACGAGGCCGGTTTCACCGACGTCAGCGTCGACCTGATCTGCGGGTTTCCGAACGAAACGATCGAAGAGTTCGAGGCGTCGATTCGCCGCGCGGTCGAGCTGCCCTTCAACCACTGCTCGCTCTACCCTTATCGCCCGGCGCCGGGCACGGTGATGATGCGCACGCTCAACCGCTATCGCACCGGCCGCACCTGGCTGGAAGAGCAGCTGGCCGCCTATGATGTCGGCAGGACCTATCTGACCACCAAGGGGCTCGAGGAGTACGCTCTGAGTCACTTCGGCAGGCCCCGCTGCCACAGCGATCTCGCCTACTTCCGCCTCGACATGGACTGGTACGGCTTTGGTTCGGGCGCGACCTCGGTCCTGAACGGCCGCTACCTCGCGACCGAGCGTGGCGCCCTGCACCGTTACGTCGGTGCTCCCACCGCAGTCGACGACGATCTGCCGGTGTCGTCTCCGGCGGTCGCGGGACGGCTCGCCTATCAGGCGCTGACGCTGCCGGAAGGCATGGTGCGCGGCAAGTGGGAGGACCGATTGCAGGTGGCATGGGACGTGGCGCTCGCGATCCCGCCCGTTCGAGCGCTCATCGACTACTTCGAACGCAGCGCGACGGTGGTGCGCACGGACGACGCCCTCCGCATTCCGGCCGACCGGATCGCCCGCGCGTTCATCACCTTGTTGTTTCTGAACGCGCCACCCGCGGCTCAGTGGAGCACCGGTGGACGCGATGCCGTAGGCGCCTATTGACATATCACGAGGACCAGCATGCGCAGTCACCCGCGTCTCAAACGTCACTTCGCGCTCGTCGCGCACGATCCGGACGTCGTGGAGATCCGCAACGGCACGTGGAACGTCGTGTCGTACACGTTGACCGACGAAAAGAGGACGGGCAAGCTCTTCGCCCTGCTCGACGGCCTCGACGGCACCATCTCGGCGGCCGATCTCGCCCTCCGCCAGGAGGTCTCGCGCTCGGACGTGGAATCGCTTATCGACCACCTGGTCCAGCTTGGCGTGATCGAGTTCGGCCCCGGTACGTCGTTCGACTACTACCTCGATCAATTCGCCAGCCCACTCGCGTTTCAAGGCCACCCCGTTCAAGCGGCCCGGGAGATCGCACTCGTCGGCGATGAGGCGCTGTGCGGCGAGATCCGCGACCTGATCACCGAAACGATGTCCGATGCGCGGTTGGTGGAGCGCTCTCGCCTGGCGCCGCTCGAGGCCCTGCTCGCCCAGACCGACTACTCGTGGCTCTTCGACGGACTGGAGACGGAGCGCCGGATGGCGAGCATCGCCGACCTCGCCGGCACCTTCGTGATCGTCGCTGACCGCGCGGTCCATCCGGTGCGCCTGCAGGTGATGAACCGGGTAGCTCTTCACCATCGCCTTCCGTGGATGCAGGCAGCAATCGACGGTCCGCAACTGCTGATCGGTCCGATCGTCGATCCGCCGCACACCGCCTGCTTCGAGTGCTTCGAGACACGAATGCTGATGAACGCCAGGGAAGCGGCGCCCTACGTCGCTTACAAGCGCCTTCTCGCCAGGGGCGCCGTGCGGCCCGGAGGGCAGGCGATGGAGCGCGTGCTTGGCACGATGGTGGCGGCGCACGCCGCGCTCGAGGCCTTAAACTTCTTGCTGACCGGCACGTCCTTTACGCGCGGCAAGGTGCTCGGTATCTATCTCCCGACGATGGAGGTCAGTTTCAACGAGGTGCTGCAGGTGCCGGGGTGTGCCGGATGCGCTCCCGTGCCAGAGAGCAGCGAAGAGGAGCTGCACTTTGACATGCGCTCGCTCCTGCTGGCGCCTCCATGAGACACTCGGTGTCAACCCCTAGCAGATCAGGCGGCCTGAAGGCGGCTGGCGGCGCCGTGTCGAACGGGGTCGTAGGCAGCGTGGTCGTGCCAGCAGCGCCAGAGGACACGAACCCATGCGCGGGCGAGGATGCGTACGGCGTGGGGATGGTGGCAGCCACGGTCGCGTGCCTGGGAGTAGACGCGTTGAGCCCAGGGGCGAGCGTGTCGGGAGTTGTCCGCCCAGGTGGTGATGGCGCAGCGCAGTCGTTTGTTGCAGGCCCATCGAAAGGTCACACCGCGGGACTTGCCGGAGGCGTGGGTGACGGGAGCAACGCCGGCCTCGGCGGCGAGTTGCCGTTCGGTGGGAAACCGCTTGGGGTCGTCGCCAAGCTCGGCCGCGATCTGGGCGGCGTTGACCTTGCCGGTGCGCGGGAAGGACATGACGAGCCGGCCGACGGGGAGTTGCTCGACGGCGTGTTCGACGGCCGAGGTCAGCCGGCGGAGTCGAGCGACGAGGGTGGAGAGAACGCTCACGAGGTCGAGCACGGCCTCGCCCTTGGCCTCCTGCTCGAGGGGTCCGGCCAGGCCGGTGGGGGCCGAGCGGAGTCGTTCGAGCAGCTCGTCGGGTTGGCGCCGGCCGGAGTA
>Ga0256864_1000659_pt1 | contig 11493 bp, 10 predicted proteins | sample RVTome_11_FD_187336 | JGI IMG/M metagenome (GOLD analysis project Ga0256864, IMG submission 187336) | Soil microbial communities from uranium-contaminated site in the Upper Colorado River Basin, Wyoming, United States - RVT147D111 HiSeq ... | reverse complement strand
CCCACGGCCATCGCCTCGAGCCGGGCGACCCGCTCAGCCGTAGGCGGGTGGGTGCTGAACAGCCGTGCCACCGGACCGCCCTGCGCCGCCAGCGGATTCACCTGCGCGAGGGGAGCTGCGGCAGGCGCCACGTGCATCGGTATCTGGTGTGCCATGGCGTCGAGCCGGACCAGCGCGTTGGCCAGCGGCGCCGGGCGGCCGAGGATCATGGCCCCGACCCGATCGGCCTCGAACTCGCGCTGGCGTGAGACTGCGAACTGGATCAGCATCGCCCCGATGGGCGCCAACAGGATCAACGCGAGCTGGACGAACGGATGACCGCCCTCATCGTCGTCGCCGCCACCGAACATCAGGAAGTACGGCAGATTGCTGAGCGCGCCGGCGATGCCGGCCGCCACCGTCGTAATCAGCATGTCGCGGTTCTTGATGTGGGCCAGCTCGTGGGCAATGACCCCTTCGAGCTCGCTCTGCGGCATGTACTTGAGGATCCCGGTCGTCACCGCCACCACGGCGTGCTCCGGGTTGCGTCCGGTGGCGAATGCGTTGGGCTGGTCGTGGGGCGCCACCGCGACGGCCGGCATCGGGAGACCTGCCCGCTGACGCAGCCGGTCGACCATGGCGTACAGCTCCGGTGCTTCCTGGGGTCCCACCACGTGCGCCCGGTACATCTTCAGGACCAGCCGGTCCGAGAAGAAGTACATGATGAAGTTGAAGAGACTCCCGATGATCAGGGCCACGACCAGACCGCTCGAGCCGCCAACCAGCTGGCCAACCAGCAGGAACAGGCCCAGCAACCCAGCCATGAGTACGAAGGTCTTGACGTTGTTCATATTCAGCTCGCTGTGGAACTGGGGCCAAATAAAAGAGCGAGACCCCGTCCGCTCCGCTTTCGCGTGGACGAAGGTCTCGCTCTAAGGTGCAGACGCAACCCTGCTGCTCTGCTGCCTCCCGAATGGACCGTGCCCGCACTTGGCGAACAGTCTTGACGATCCACCCGTCCGCCCTTCGGCGGATAAGCTACTCCCCTTCTGCAGGCTTAAATGTAAGTGCCGGACCATTACTCAGTCAACGAGCCGGGGCATCATCTTGACAACCGGCCAAACAGGGCGTTCCATGGGGTACCTAGTCGAACCGCCTCACTCAGTCATCCTTCCGCTTCTGACCGAGGCCCGCCTATGTCCGCAGATCTTGTTAGCCTGGCACAGTCTCGGCTGCGCCCCTTCCTGGCTCTCGCCGCAGCCGGCGCCATCGCCGCCACTCCCGCCGCTCTCACGGGACAGACCGGACAGGCCAGTCTCTCTGGCAAGGTGACCGACGCCGGGTCCGCGGAACCACTCAGTGGGGCCCGGGTTTTCGTCCCTGGCACCGTTATGTCGGCGACCACCCGGCTGGACGGCACCTACCGGCTGCAGCTCGCCCCCGGTACCCACGAGGTCCGGGTCACCTACATCGGCTACGGCATCGGCCGTGACACGGTCCAGGCCCAGCCCAGGGAGATCATGACCCGGGATTTCCAGCTTTCGCGCGAGCCGCTCGCGCTCCAGGAGCTGGCGGTGATCGGCACCCGGGCCGCCGAGCGGACCTCCACCGAGGCGCCGGTGCCGGTGGATGTGCTCACCGCTACGGAGATCAAACAGTCGGGCCGCACCGAGACTGCGCAGATCATCCAGTCCCTGGCGCCCTCCTTCAACTTCCCACGAGCCACGATCGCAGACGGTACCGATCACACCCGTCCGGCGACGCTGCGGGGCCTGGCCCCGGACCAGGTGCTGGTCCTGGTGAACGGGAAGCGCCGGCACGCCAGCGCGCTCATCAACGTCAACGGGAGCATCGGGCGCGGGTCAGGAATGGTTGACCTCAACGCGATTCCCGCGAGCGCCATCGAGCGGATCGAGATCCTGCGCGACGGCGCCGCGGCCCAGTACGGGTCTGACGCCATCGCCGGGGTGATCAACATCATCCTCAAGCAAGGCGCCCCGAACGAGCTGGGCACCACATTTGGCCAGACGACCGAGAGCGACGGCGGCATGATCCAGGCCGCCGGCAACTACGCGCTGCCCATCGGCGGGGACGGCGTGTTGCAGCTGGCGGGCGAGTATCGCAACCGGGGCTTCACCAACCGCTCGGCACCCGATCTGCGCCAGCAGTACTTCACCGGCGACCCTCGCAACAGCGATCCCGCACTCAACGGGCTCATCAATCACCGGCACGGCGACGCCGACACCGAGGACGGTGGGCTCTTCCTCAACCTGGCCAAGCCGGTAAGCGAGGCGGCCGAGGTCTATGCCTTCGGCGGCGGCACGCTCCGGCGCGGCGAGGCCACCGGGTTCTTCCGCCGCCCGAACGACGACCGGACCGTCCGCGCCATCTACCCGAACGGCTTTCTGCCTATGATCGCCACCAAGATCTCCGATTTCTCGGGTGTGGCGGGCCTTCGGGGGGATCGGGCCGGCTGGCGCTGGGACGTGAGCGCCAACTACGGCCGCAATCTCTTTCACTTTGACGTGAAAAACAGCAACAATGTCACCCTCGGTGCGGCCAGCCCCACCGAGTTCTATGCCGGCACGCTGATCTTCGACCAGTTCACCGGCAATGTGGATCTCGCCAAGTCGTTCGCCATCGGTCTCACGTCTCCTCTTAACGTTGCCGTCGGGGGCGAATTCCGCCGGGATGGATACCGGATTACCGAGGGCGAACCCGATAGCTACCGCGACGGCGGCGTCACGATTCTCGATGGTCCCAACGCCGGCGCGCAGGGCGCTCCTGGGGCGCAGGTCTTCCCCGGCTTCCGGCCCGGCGACGCGACCGATGAGAGCCGGAATAACGTCGCGGGGTATGTCGACCTCGAGGCCCAGGTGGTGCCGAAAGTGCTCCTGGGCGTGGCTGGACGGGTCGAGCGCTACAGCGACTTCGGTTCAACCACCGACGGGAAGATCACGGCGCGGTTCGAGCCGGTACCGGGCATCGCGCTCCGGGGCGCGATCGCCACCGGATTCCGAGCGCCCTCGTTAGGCCAGTCGTTCTTCTCCTCGACCGCGACAAACTTCATTACCGGGGTGCCATTCGAGAACCGGACCTTTCCGGTCAACACCGGGGTTGCCCAGGCGCTTGGCGCTCGTGAACTGACGGCCGAAAAGTCGGAGAACTACAGCTTCGGGGTAGCGCTCAACCCGGTGAAGAACCTCTCTGTTACTGCGGACTACTATCAGATTCTGATCGACGACCGCATCGTCTTGTCGGGCAACTTCACCGGCGCGGCGGTCCGCACCTTCCTGGAGTCCCAGGGTTTCTTCGGGGTGGCGGGCGGCCGGTACTTCACCAACGCCATCGACACCCGGACGCTCGGCGTTGACATCGTGGCAAACTACGGATTCGCCATCGGCGCGACCAGCACCCTCAGGCTCACGGGTGGCTACAACTACACGGTGAACCGGGTGCTGCGCGTAGCGCCAACGCCGCCGGCGCTCAGCGCGTTCCAGGAGACGCTTTTCGACCGAATCGAGCGCACCCGGATCGAGTTGGGCCAGCCCAGGAGCAACTTCAGCGTATCGGGAGTCTTTAGCTACAATGCGCTGGGAATCACCGCGCGGACCCAGCGGTTTGGTGAGGTGACCGTCTTCGATGCACCTCCAGACGGCTCGCTGGACCAGACCTTCGGCGCCAAGTGGATCACCGATTTGAACGCGTCGTACACTTTCGTGGAGCGGCTCACCGTCACGGCCGGCGTCGACAACATTTTCGACGTCTACCCCGACCCGAACAGCCAGGGGAACGCCACGACAGCAGGGAACAGCACCTTCGGCATTCTCCGGTACAACCAGCACTCGCCGTTCGGTTTCAACGGGGCGTTCTATTACGGCAGGGTGACCTACGGGTTTTGACGTAAGAAGTGAGAGGTGACACGTGAGAGGGATTGTCACCCTGAGCGCAGCGAAGGGGCCGGACCCCCACTGTTTGTCAAGCAGCTGCTCTCTGGCTCCTTCGCTTCGCTCAGGATGACACCCGAGTTAGAAGCTTGGATTCTCCCGATGCACCGGATCATTCAGGATCAGCGCCTGCACCGTTGAACCTGCAGGCGTCTCATGCTGGCCCTCCGGAATCACCAATAGCGCGTTGGCAAGCGTCATCGAGGTGAGAATCCCCGACCCCTGGGGCCCGGTAAGCCGGGCCTCGGGGCCTTGGGGACCTTCGGTGACTATCCCCCTCAAAAAATGCTGTAGCTTGGGCTTCAGGTTGATCGGCTCCGCGGCGCGGACCGATACGCTTCGGCGGAAAGCTAGACTGTGCCCCATCATCTTTCGAATGGCCGGGCGGACGAACAGCTCGAAGGTGACCATGGTGCTCACCGGGTTGCCCGGCAATCCGATCCATGGCACCCCGCCGAAGAGCCCGAACCCCACCGGTGCGCCCGGCCGCATCCGAAGCTTCCAGAACCGCTGCTCGGCACCGAGCTCCTCGAGTACCGAGCGCACGTAGTCGTGCTCTCCAACACTGATTCCCGCCGTGGTGACGAGGAGATCGCAATCCAGCGCCCGGCTCAGGTGCTCCCGCAGGCTATCCGGCGTGTCCCCCGCGATTCCCAGATTGACCGGCTCGCCGCCCGCCTGCCGCACCAGCGCGACCAGGGTGTGAGTGTTGCTGCTGGCGATCCTTCGCCCGCTGAGGATCTCCTCAGTCTGATCGATGTCCACGATCTCGTCGCCGCTGCCAAGGATGGCGACCCTTGGCCGGCGGTAGACCAGCGGGTGGGCCACGGCGAGCGAAGCCAGCACGCCGAGCTGGGCCGGCCCGAGCTCGGTTCCGGCCGTCAGTACAGTGCTGCCCTTCCGGATGTCTTCGCCCGCCTTGCGGGTGTTCACCCCGACGTCGCGGTCCTTCACGATGGTGACCGTCTCGGCTCCCTCGTCGGTATCCTCCTGCCGGATGATGCTGTCCGCGCCGTCCGGAAGTGCCGCCCCGGTGAAAATGCGGGCGCACTCGCCCGGGCCGATGGCTCGGGTGGGAAAGCGTCCCGCGGGCAGGTGCTCCACCACTCGGAGCCGTACCGGTCTCGACCCCGAAGCGCCCCGGACGTCCTGCCCGCGCGCGGCGTATCCATCCATTGCGGAATTGGTCCAGGCAGGAATGTCGAGCGGGCTCACGACATCCTCGGCGAGCACGCTGCCGAGCGCATCGTCCAGCGGTATCCGGAGCGCCGGCTGCCGCCGGACGTCAGCTAGAATCCTGGTAGCAGCCTCGGCGGCGGCGAGCGGGGACGACATCAGTCGAGGACCAGCGCCCGCTCCCAGGCCAGGCTGGCCAGGAGCTGAAGCCAGATCGTATCGTGGAAGTGGAGCACCTGACACTCGGCCTCGAAATCGGGATCATCGGTGACCACCGCAACCCACTCCCGGGCGTTGGTCACCCGCGGGTTGTACAGCGGCTGGTCGGCCACGGCCCGGCGGAACACCTCGATCTTCGGCAAGGGCGCCGCCTTGAAGCCCTCGGCGATCACTATGTCCGCCCCCTGCATGTACCGGCGCGCCAGACCTATCGGGTCGTAATCGTCGGCGCTGCGCTCGAACAGCACCCGCAGTTCGGGGCCCGCGATCAGGACGCGCTCGGCCTGGCCTTCGTGGAAGTGCCGCCACGTATCGCTGCCCTTCCGGTCCACCTCGGCCGGATGGTGACCATGCTTGATCGTCATCACCCGGTGTTTCCGGCGCACCAGCTCGTTCGTCAGGGCGACGGCGAGTGTGGTCTTCCCCGCGTTCTTCCGGCCGACTATGGAGATGATGCGTGTTGACGCCACAGCTGGTCCGCTTTCGCGAGATCGTCCGCGGTGTTCACGTTGAAGAAGAGAAGGTCCGGATCCGCGAGAGTCCGTACCTGTTCCAGAGGGAGGATACCGACCCGGATTCGGTCGTGAAAGCCGATAGCGCGGAGGTCGCCGGCGGCCAGGCTGGCGGCAATCGCCTCTCCGCAGGCTGGACCGTAGGCCGCGCAGAGCGGCTCGACGCCGCGGCGGCCATCGCTCTGGGGGAGCATCGCGTCACAGCGCTCCAATCCGCCGGCCAGCGCGTGGATGAGCGATTCGGAGACGAACGGCATGTCCCAGGCGACGCACACCACGGGTGCCGGAGATTCCAGCACCGCGGTATAGATGCCGCCGAGCGCGCCGAACCCCGGACGGACGTCGGCGACGGTCCGGAGGTCGGGTCGCCAGGCCGCGGCGCCGGGCGCATTGGCCACCAGGAGTGGTGGCTCTCCGAGCGCGCCGGTGAGAATGCGGGCCAGGCGGTCCAGAATCCGTTCCCCACCGACTTGCTCCAAGCCTTTGGGTTTCCCGCCAAACCGGGTTGCTGCCCCGCCTGCCAGAATCGCTCCACGCACGCTGCCTACCCGCCCCGCGGCCCCGCCGCCCTGCTGCCCCGCTTCAATACCGTCTCCCTCTCCTGCGTTCCAGCACGACATCGAATCCGATGGTGAGGCTGAACAGATGCTTGAAGGTGCGCTCTATTGGCGGGACTGAACCTGCTTGTGGAGTCGTCCCGGTGACCCGATGTACCCCGACGATGTTGTCTCGGATCTCCCAACGGAGGTTATAGCTCTTGGCTACCGCGGCCGTAAATCCCAGGCCGAGCGCCAGCCCCGGCTCCACCCTGGAAGAGTGATCGTCGGCATATATGAGGACATGGCTCGGGCCGTCGGGGGTCGGCTCCTGACCTATCATCTGCACCGAGTTCTGGCTGCTGAAAACCAGGCCCGCGTTGAGCCGGCCGTACGGAGAGAAGCTTTTCCGGCTATTGATCCTGAAAATCGTCCCGGCGGAGAGAGCGACAGCGGTGGCGGATTTGCTGGCCTCCTCGATTGACGAACAGACGGCCGTGGCGGCCGCCGATCCCGAGGAGAACACCTGCCGACACGAGTCTTCGAACCCCAGGCCGACCAAAAAACCTTCCATTGTCAATCCAATGTTCTCACCCGGGAAGTAGGCTCCGCCGAAGCCGATGGCGAGGGTCGAGCGAATACGCCGGCCCAGCTCGAGGCTGTCTGCCGGGGTGGTGAATTGGACCGCCTGCGGGCCAACCGACCAGAGATCCCGCCCCGCCACCGCCCCACCCGAGACCGTGAAGATAAGCCGCGCCTGGTCGCCCGTGGCTTGGGCCGATGCGACCGCGGGGAAGCTGCTCGTGCCGAGGAGCCCGACGCAGAGAAGCCTACGGAAGCGCATCAGCCCCCCAGAGATTGATGGTCCACTGCAAGGCATCGATCCATCACTACCGCAATTCCCGCTGCCTCCAGAACCCGGGCCACCTCGTCGTGCCGCACACCTACCTGCATCCAGACCAGCCTGGGACCAACCTCCAGCAGGGCATCCAGCAGTGAGGGAACGTGCTCCGAGCGGCGAAAGATGTTCACGATATCGATGGGCCCGGCAGCTCTGGCCGAGCGCAAGTCGGGGTGGACGCGCTCGCCCAGGGTGACACCGGGCGCCGGATGGACCGGTATAATCGTGTATCCGGCGCGCTGGAGATAGGCGGCGACTCCGTGACTCGGGCGGTCGGGCTTCCGGCTCAGCCCGACGACGGCGATCCGGCGCGCGCCACGAAGAAGCTCCGCGAGCCGCGCCCGATCAGGCGGCACCCGGTCCGGCCGCGCCGTGGTGCTGGGGGTGTCCGCTCACCGCGCGCCCAACCAGCACCATCCCGCTGCGTCTGGCAATCTCGACCGCGAGGGTCGAGGGAACCGAAGGGGTCGCGACATAGGCCAACCCTGCTCGGGCAGCCTTGAACGCCAGCTCGGCCGATATGCGACCGGTGACCAGCAGTCCCAGCCCCTGCACCGGTTGCCCGGCGAGCAGCGCGGCCCCGAGCACTTTGTCCACCGCATTGTGCCGTCCGATATCCTCGGCGTGCGCGATGAGCGGAGCGGGCGACGCCGGATCTATCAGCGCCGCCGCGTGGATTCCCCCGGTGTCCTTGTAGCGCTCGCCGCTGGCGAACAGGGCCTTGAAGAGACCACGAAGCTGCTCCATCCCCGGAGGCGCTCCCCGTGCCGGCTGGGCCTCGACCGTCGCGGGGTCTGCCAGAAACGTGGAGACGGCGCCGCACCCCGAAGCCAGCACAGGCCGCCGCCCTTCCGCCTGGACCGCGGCGACCCGTTCCTCCGGCACCTCGGCCCAGAAGCCAAGGTCCGTGGCGCAGGGTCTGAGGTGCACCTGATCGATGGAGTCGATGTAGCCTTCGCCGTGCAGCCAGCCGATCGCCAGCTCCTCCAGCAGATCCGGGGTACACATCCAGGTCACGACCGGCCGCCCATTTACCTCCAGCCAGACGGGAACCTCTTCGACCACCGCCTGCTCCGACATGCGGCCGCCGCGCTTGGACGGTTGGGCCAGGTCAGGTGAGTCCGGTACAGTCGGCATACAACGTCGGGTCCTCCATGATGCGCACCCGCTCGAGTACCAGCCCGGTGGGGAGCCGGCCGGCGATACGGCGGAAAACGTACGAGGCAATGGCCTCGCAGGTAGGCAGTGACTTGCCGGGCGCGAACGCCGCCACGTCGAGATCGAACTGTTTGCCGGCGAACGGGGTCACCACCTCGTCGCCAATGATCCGGTCCAGCTGCGCCAGCTCGAGGACCATCCCGAACTCGCCCAGCGGACCATGCACCGTCACTGCACAGCGGTAGTCGTGCCCGTGGCCCGCCGGATCGGCCAAAGGCCCGAACACCTCGCGATTGCGGGCCTCGCTCCAGTCGGGCCTGTAGTACCGGTGTCGGGCGTGGAAGCCGACTGTGCGCGTCAGGGAAACCGCCATGCTCAGGGCGAGAACGAATAGGCCAGACCCACCTGAAACCAGGGGCTGGTAGTCCACTCCGAGAGGTTGCCTCCGGGGATGACTGCGTTGGGATCGTCCGGCGTCCCGGGCTCCTCCACGGGCTCCTGCTGAAATGTGGTCGGATAATTGAGCTTCCAGAAGGTCGCGCGCGCCTCCCCCCGGAAGTGAAGCCGGTCGCTGAGAAAGACCCGTGCCCCGATGCTCGGCACGAAGTACAACTTCCTGCCGAAGTCGTAGCGGCTGGTGTCGGCCGGCGTTCCGCTCGCAAACCCCAATCCAGCTCCCGCGCCGATGAAGGGCGCGATTCGGTTCCAGCTTTTGCCGCCGGTCACATTGAACTGCAGGTTGAGCTCAGCGAAGATGACCGATTGCTTGACCGGACCGCTTCTTCGCCTCGCCAGGGCCACGAAAGGGTCGACGATGAACCGCTCCAGATCGCCTCGCGCGATGGCAAGGCCGAACTGGATGGTGCTCCCCGTACGAATGTCGTAGCGTCCACCGAAGACCGTCCCGGTGTGCGGACCGATGTTCAGGTCCCCACCGTCGCCCCCGAAATACCCGCCCGTCGCGGTGAAGGTGTGCCCCTTTCGGATGTCCCGGTACGGCGAGGACTCGGGTGGGTGGCCTACCTGGGCTGATGCGGTACCGCTGACGAGCAGTAACAAAACGATTGTCATCCTGAGGGAGCACAGCGACCGAAGGAGCCGAAGCCTCGTTTCGGCCCCTTCGCTTCGCTCAGGGTGACACCCGAGAGTTACGTTTGGTTCTCGGCCCATTAATCGCACTCCCGCAGGTCCCGTCCGGTCATCTCGGCCGGCGGTTCGATTCCCAGAAGGCCGAGCACCGTCGGGGCTACGTCACGCAGCGAGCCGCCGGCCCGGAGCGATGCTGCATGGGCCCGGACGGCGACCAGCGGGACCGGATTGGTGGTATGCGCCGTGTGAACTCCACCGCTGACAGGGTCGATCATCATCTCACAGTTACCGTGATCCGCGGTGATGATGACGCTGCTGCCGGCGCTTTCCGCACTCGCAAGCACTCTGGCCAGACACCCGTCCACCGTCTCCACCGCCTTCACGACGGCAGGGAGCACACCGGTGTGGCCCACCATGTCGGCGTTGGCGTAGTTACAGAGCAGGAAATCGTGGGTCCCGGCCTCGATAGTGCGGCAGAGGACGTCGGTGATCCCCACCGCGCTCATTTCGGGGGCGAGGTCGTAGGTGGCCACCCTCTGTGAGGGGATCAGACAGCGCTCCTCTCCGGGATACGGCGGCTCGTACCCGCCGTTGAAAAAGTAGGTGACATGGGGGTACTTCTCGGTCTCCGCCGTGCGGAACTGGGTTCGACCCTGATCGGCAAGTACCTCGGCCAGGATGCGGGCGAGGCTGAACGGTGGAAACGCCTGCGGAATCGCGAACGTCTGGTCGTACTGGGTCATGGTGACCGGCGCAATACGCGGGCGGTCGCGAGTGTCGAACGCATCGAAGCCGGCCACCGCAAGGGCGGCCACGATCTGTCGCATGCGGTCGCTGCGATAGTTGAAGAAGAAAACCCCGTCGCCATCGCGCATCGTGGCAACTGGAGCGCCTTTACGAACGTGGACCAGGGGATGGATGAACTCATCGGTCTCCCCGCGTTGGTAGGCTGCCTGTACCGCGAGAACGGGGTGCTCGACCGGAGTACCCCGGCCGTGGACCATGGCCTCGTAGGCAAGTCTGGTTCGCTCCCAGCGCCGGTCGCGGTCCATCCCGAAATACCGGCCGGTGAGCGATGCGATGTCGACCTTGTTGCCCGCTATCCGGCGCATGTCCATCAATAGGGTACGCACCACCTCGGCGCCGAGCGTTGGGGCCGAGTCGCGGCCGTCGAGAAACCCGTGGATGGCAATGGACTGGACCTTGTGGCGGATCCCCAGCTCCACGCAGGCGAGCAGGTGGCGGTCCAAAGCATGGACGCCGCCGGGGCCGAGCAGGCCCACGAGGTGAAGGGTGCCACCGGTCTGCCGGAGGCCGGCGCAAAGCTGCACCAGGGGTTCGATCTGGTAGAAATCGCCGCTCTGGATGCTCTGGGAGATCCGGACGAGATCTTGGGGCACTACCCGTCCCGCGCCGAGGTTCAGGTGGCCCACCTCGCTGTTGCCCATCTGGCCCTCGGGCAGGCCGACGGCCAATCCGCTTGCATCGAGCCGGGTTCGAGGGCAGGATCGCCAGAGTTTGTGCCAGGTGGGGGTGGCCGCCAGCTCGATCGCATTGCCCTCGCGCTCCTGCCGGTAGCCCCAGCCGTCCAGGACCACCAGGACCACGCCGGGAGCGCTTCGGTTTGACATGGGTCTCCGCGTGTTCTACAATGCGCCACTGTGATTTACGCGCCGCAATTTAGTCCCGGCCTTGGCCGGCTACCAGCCTGCGTAACGGCCATCTATCTGCTGCTGGTACCCATTCTGGGCGCGCAGGAGGTGAGGGAGATCTCGACTGCCACTCGGCTGCGCAAGGAGCCGAAGGGGATAGCTCTCGCGTCCCTGCCGGCGGGGACATCGGTCGAGCCAAAGCGCACCCGCGGCAACTGGCGCGAGGTGGTGATCGAAGGGTGGATATTCACCCGCTCGACCGACCCCACCCGTCGCGATGGGTTCGATCTCGTGGTAACCGCGTCCAACGGGGAGAACATCCGT
>Ga0256864_1000658_pt1 | contig 11496 bp, 6 predicted proteins | sample RVTome_11_FD_187336 | JGI IMG/M metagenome (GOLD analysis project Ga0256864, IMG submission 187336) | Soil microbial communities from uranium-contaminated site in the Upper Colorado River Basin, Wyoming, United States - RVT147D111 HiSeq ... | reverse complement strand
TTCGCGGCCGGGCACAGGATTCAGCTGCAGATTTCTGCCTCGTTCGCGCCGCACCTGTCGCGAAACCTGCAAACCGGCGAATCCGAGGTCACCTCGGCCGAGTCGCGTCCTGCAGAAATCACGATCCATCACAATGCCGAGCACCCCTCCCGGCTGATTCTTCCAGTACTGCCGCCTGCCGAATAGGACAGCGGTACCGGCTTAGTCCGGACCGAGGTACAAGGCAGTAATCGTATCGATGTGTTTTTCCGGCTCGAAATCGGCACGGTTCGACAGCACAATTACCGTGAATCGGAGCTCGGGAATGCGCGCGATGTGGGAACGAAAGCCGACCCAGCTGCCACCGTGACGCAGCCTTTTGTGCCCGGCATATTCATCGATGCGCCAACCGAATCCATATTCAATCGATTCACCGCTGTTCGTCGTCCCCGACGCAAAAGCAAGGTCCAGCGTTGCTGCACGCACTAGCGCCTCGCCGTAAAGCGCCTGATCCCATTTCACCAGGTCTCTGAGCGTGGAGAAAATGCTGCCGGAACCGACGATCGCATTCAGCGGGCTGTCATTATTCAGCACGAAGCCGCCCTCGGCCGGTTCGTAACCGCGGGCGCGGTTCGGAATTTCCGGCAGCGAGTGGTCGTGCACCCTTGAATCCTCCATGCCGATCGGAGTGAAAATCCGCTGTTGCACGAATTCCGCGAAGGACATCCCGGACGCGGCTTCGACGATCGGCCCCAGCATGTCGTAACCGGCGTTGCTGTACTCGTAACGCTCACCGGCGGCGAAATCCGGCTTCGCTATTTGCCCCAGCAGCACGGCCGCATCCTGATTCGTCGGCATGCGGTCGGAGGCGTCGATGATGTCGTAGTAATCCGGAAGCCCACCGGTGTGCAGCATCAGGTGGCGGATGGTCACGCCGTCGTAAATCGCAAGGTCCGGCACGTACTTGCCAATCGGGTCGTCATAAGCCAGCTTGCCCTCCTCTTCGAGCAGCATGATCGCCATCGCCGCAAACTGCTTCGACACCGAAGCCAGGTCGAATGCCGTATCGGCTGTAATCGGCGTTTTCCCGTCGAGATCCGCGTAACCCCAGGCATTCTCGAGCACCATTTTTCCATCGCGCACGACGGCAATGGCAACGCCAGGCTGCACACCCGCGGCGAAGGACGAGAACAACTCATCGATCTTGTCCTGAATCTGCCCGACTTCCTGGGTTGGTTGCCCGCAACTTCCGAGCAACACGATCGCAACGAGTGCAAGACAACGCCGCCGCTTCATGGCCTTGGAACCAGCAGGAATATATGCGTAGCCAGCATGAACACCACCCGTATCCTTGCAGAAAGTGCCTCATTGCCCCGCATGGCGAGCCTGGATTCGCACTGACTTCACCAGCATTTCACACCATGAACTTCGAACTTTGCCAGTATTCCGGTGTTGGAGTATGCTGTTTTTTGGCAACACCAGCCTTGGTTTGCGCAGATTCCAACAAGATCATGTCAGTCAGACATCGGGGGAATTCGGTAATGGCAAAACAGCGTTCGGAAAGCAACACGGCACAGCCGGATGTTCAGTTCGTCGCGGACTCGCAGGATCGTAACTGGCAACTGCATACCCTGACGCCGCTGGCAACAGCCGTATTCGGCGCACTGTATCCCGGAGCTTCCACGCTTGCGCAATCCTCCGAGGAAACCGAAAGCGACGGCATCGAAGAAATCATCGTCACGGCAACAAAGCGTGAAATAAGCCTGCAGGACGTGCCGCAGAGCATCATCGCGTTCTCGAATGCCGACATCGAGAAAATGGTCTTCAAGAACATGGAAGACTATATGAAGGCCATACCCAGCGCATCGCTGGTCAACAGCATGCCGGGCCGCAACTCGCTGTCCATGCGCGGCATCAGCACCGGCTCGGCGGAGTATCGCACCGACAGCCAGGTCGCCGTCTATCTCGACGAACAGCCAGTCACGTCAATTTCGCAGCAACCCGAAGTCCGCATGGTCGACATCGCACGTATCGAGTCGCTTCCGGGACCGCAGGGCACGCTGTTCGGATCGAGCTCGCAATCCGGCACGCTGCGCATCATCACCAACAAGCCGAACCATGGCGGCTTCTCCGGCCAGGTAGATACGCTGGTTGCCACCACCGATGGCGGAGATGAAAGCTTCGATGTGAGCGGTCACCTCAACATACCGCTGGTCGAGGACAAGCTGGCGCTTCGCATTGTCGGGTTCGTATCGCACGATGGAGGCTACGTCGATAACGTAGTCGGGCCGACGATTTCCGGCCTTCCGGGCACTTACGGAAGCCCCGGCGACAATTCCGCAGTCGCCAGGGAGAACCAGAACGAATACGACATGAATGGCGGCCGCATCGCTGCTTTGTGGAACATCAGCGACCGCTGGTCGGCCGACATAAGTTACATCCTGCAGAACAGCGACGCTGACGGCACATGGGAATCCGATCCCTTTCTCGGCGATTACAAGATCACGCGGTTCTTCGAAGAGTACCGCAACGACGACTGGTGGCAGGCGTCGGTGACTTTCAAAGGGGATCTCGGGTTTGCGGAGTTCGTGTCGACGACCTCGTACTTCGAGCGCGATTCCTCCTACGAATGGGACAACATGCAGTACAACCAGTGGCAGACCAGCTACTACGGCATTTACAACGCTTTTGCGCCTTACGATTTCGAGTACGAGTTCGGCTCGATTTTCAATGTGCAGTGGCAGGAGCGCACCGCACAGGAGTTCCGCCTGACCTCGCTGGGCGACAGCAAGCTGCAGTGGATGGTGGGCGCATTCTATGACGATGTGTACGACGCCTGGGAGTACGGTGCATGGATGCCGAATCTGACGCAAACGAATGGTTGGGAAGCGGCAAACTACTATGCCTGTTACTACAACGCACTTGGCTACGACGTTGCCTGCCCGTTGCCGCCATCGATCAAGACCTACGTCAATAATTACAGCAAAACGATCAAGCAGACCGCCGTATTCGGCGAACTGACCTACAACCTGACAGACGCATGGAGCGTGACCGCGGGCATGCGCTGGTTTGAGTACGACCGCAGCGATCACCAGGTCTACCAGGCGCCCGCCGGATTTCCTCCGGTGGGTTCCTACGGCGCCGGCGAGGGCGTATACGACAGCGAGGGCAAGGACAGCGACACCGTGCTGAAATTCAGCACCCAGTACAACCTGACCGACGATCGCATGGTGTACTTCACGTATAGCGAAGGCTTCCGCCTGGGCGGCAATAATAGCCCGAAGGCGGTCGCCACGGGCTCGATCCCGGAAACCTATGGATCGGATGCGCTGAAGAACTACGAGCTCGGCTTGAAGAGCGAGTGGCTGGAGAACCGGTTGCAACTGAACGTCTCACTGTTCACGATGAGGTGGTCCGATATTCAGCTGAATGCCAGTGTCGACGGACCGTGGTGGCTGCGCGGCACTTTCAACGGTGAAACCGGCGAGAGCAAGGGTGTCGAGATCTACGCAGAGTGGCAGGCAACGGACAATCTGTCACTGCAGGGCAATGCGTTTTTCTCCAAATCGGAATACACCAAGGACACATTCGATCCGAGCGGGGACCTGTACCTCCAGGACGGACAGCCTATGCCGAATTCCCCGGAGGAGAAGTTCTGGCTCGCCGCCGAATACACGATTCCGGACATTGGTAATCTGAACAGTGACCTGTGGTTCCGCTATGACACCAGTTACCAGGCCGAGACCTGGGACAATCTCACCGCCGCGGTGGATAACGATCCGGAAGGAATCATACCGTCCTGGACGACCAGCAATCTCCAGGTCGGAATGGACTTCGAAAGTGGCTGGGAGCTCTCGGTAATGGCGCGCAATATCTGGAACGACACCGGCATCAATTCGCTGATCTACAGCACGTATGCCTCTGACTGGTTTGAACTGCTTCAAGGCGAACCCGAACCAAGATTCCGCAATGAGCGCACCCTGCAACGGCCGCGAACCATCAGCCTGAACGTGCGCAAGCGTTTCTGACAATTCGGGGACAGTGACCGAATTCGCTTCCGCTGGGCGTATTGTTTCGAAATCGCATACGAATTCGGTCACTGTCCCCGAATTCCGCCCTGACCCCGATTTAGCTGCTTTGAAACTTGTGACGACATCCGTCGTTCGCGGCAGCCAGCAAGGCCAAAGCCACGGCGGCGTGTATTTGATCGATCCGCAGATTCAGTCCGTCGTGCAGACCATCGACTGGAACCGGGCAGACATTGACTGGCAGGGCCGCGGCTGGGATCGCGGACTGCGCGGTATTGCATTCGATAGGGAAACGGTTTACATCGCAGCCAGTGATGAACTGTTCGCGTATTCCCCGGACTTTCGCCGTATCGGCTCTTGGCGAAACCGCTACCTGAAGCATTGTCACGAGATCACCGTGTACGGGCGCAGCCTTTTCCTGACTTCCACCGGCTTCGACAGCATCCTGGCTTTCGACCTCGACAAAAAGGAATTCCACTGGGCGATGCAGGTGCAACAGAAGGAATTCAATTTCAAAGGCAATACTTTTGACCCGGTCGCGGATGACGGCCCGCTGATGCTGAACAAGCTGCACATCAATAACGTGCATTGCAGTGCAAACGGCATGTACATTTCCGGGTTGCGCACCGGCGGCATGCTGCATTTCAACGGCAAGACCATCCTGATGTCCGCCGAGCTTCCACCGGGAGCTCATAACGCCCGGCCATTTCGCGACGGCGTGCTGTTCAACGACAGTGAGGCCAATGCCTTGCGCTACTCCGGTCGAGGGACTGATGCCGAAGACCGGGCAATGCCGGTGCCGGTTTACGAGGCTGAATCCCTGACTCACACCGACAGCGACAACAGCGGTATTGCGAGGCCCGGTTTTGCGCGTGGCCTGTGCGTGCTGTCGGATTCCGTGGTCGCGGGCGGCTCATCGCCGTCGACGATTACTTTGTACGATTTGCAGAACAGTTGTCGCCTGTTGTCGGTCAACCTGACCATGGATGTGCGAAATGCCATTCACGGCCTGGCGATCTGGCCGTACGAATAAACGCGATCTGCCGACAACGATGTCGCCGGCAATGCAGGCGACCGGGTGTTATTCGTAACCATAGATTACAGTCCTGCGTTTCTGACCGTCTCCGGCAATTCGCGGATGATGTCGTCCAGTTCCTCCAGCCACACGCCGAGGTGTTTCTCGTAGCGGCGCCACTTGCCCAGCGCGCTGCGATAGATGGGTTGTCGCACCTGCTCCGAGCTTGCGGTTTTCACGGCGCGATCCGTTTCATGGAACCGCAGGCATTGCTCTTCGAACGGCAAGCCGCAGTGCGCGAGAATTCGGCGTACTTGTGATTCGAGATCAAGAACGGTCTCCTCGTAGTGCACATCGAGCACTTTTCCGGGCAGCACCGTATGCCAGTGCGTCACAACGGCGTGATACTGCCTGTAATACTCAGCGATTTCGAACAGGTCATAAGTAAAATTCTGGCCCTTGCCGAACAGCTGCTTGTAGCCACCGAGTATGCTGTCCAGCGGATGTCGCCGCGCATTGATGATCTTCGCATTGGGCAGAATCAGGTGAATCAGGCCGATATGGGAATAGTTGTTCGGCAACTTGTCGGTGAAATTAGGCTTGTCCGTAGTTCGATAGCGGCGGCTTTCGTCCATGAACTGGCGTCCGTATGCCTGCCAGTCTTTGTTCCGCAACTCTCTGACCGCCTCCGGGTACTGGGCCTTGTCGCGCCGGTAACGGCCTATGGAGCCGGCGATCTTTGGCAGGATCGGCAACTCGGAAGTTCCCTCGACCAGGCTGTGGCTGGCAAGTATCTGCTCGATCAGCGTCGATCCGGATCGCGGCAGGCCCACGACGAATATGGGATCCGGTGCATCAAGGCCGTTACCGCTGCGCTCTTGCAGGAACTCTCTGCTGAATACTTCCATTACCTTCGATTGGCGTACCTCGAAATCCGTGGGGTCGTATTGCACCTCGCCGCGCTGCGCCTGGTTTCCCTCATGATAGTGGTGCCAAGCGCGATCGAAGTCACCCATATCTTCGTAGGCTTTTCCGAGTGCGAAGCGAAAATGAATTTCCGCACTCTTGCTGAGGTCATTGCGCTCGAGTTGCTTTTCCATCGCGGCGACTTCGTGGTCCTCGAACGTAAAAACCTTGAGGTTGGCCATGCTCCAGTAAACTTCACCGAAGTCCGGCATTAACCGGATAGCGGCCCTGTAGGCTCTCAATGCACCCGGCTGATCGCCGAGCGTTTTCAGTACATGTGCGTACCCCATCTGGATGCCCGGCGATTTTGCATCGAGCGCCAGGGACCTCGCGTAGGCTTGCGCGCCTTCTTCAGCGTAGCTGGCGCGGGACAAGGCGCTGCCGAGCCCACCCCAGGCGCCCGCATTCTCCGGCGCCAGCCGCGTTGCCTCTCGAAAAGCATCAATCGCATCGACGTACTTGTTTCTTTCCAGCAACACCGTGCCGAGCAACAACCAGGCACCTGTGAAATCTGTTGCTATCTGCGTCGCCTGCCGCAAGAGCGTCTCGGCGTCATCAAGTTGGATCTTCCTGCCAAAGTAGGCGCCGGCCAGGTGACGCATGGCGTCGACGTTTTGCGGATGTTCTTTCAGGACAGACTTGAGCGTATCGACGGCGGCATCGAACAATCCTGCCTGCAACTGCTTGACCGCATTCGCCACCGGCTCCTTGCCTTCATCCAGCTCAAGGTATTCCTGGAACTCCTGGTCCGCCTCCTTGCCCTTTCCGATGGCCGCCAGCGCCTGCCCGAGTTTCTTGTGTGCCAGCGGAAGTCGAGGCTCGAGCCTGATTGCACCCTCGAACCAGGGAATCGCATCGGCGTATCGGCCCTGCATGGCAAAGATGCTGCCAATGTCCTCCAGGAGAAACGGCGACCTGGAATCGAGAGCCAGTGCCAGTCGTATCTGCTGCTCTGCCTCCTGCCATCGATTCTGCTTCATCAGCGCATGCCCGAGCAATCGCAAATGTTCCGTGCAGCCGGGGTTCAGCAACAGGTAATCGCGGCAGATTTCTTCCGCGTGCAGGGGCCGGTTCGCGCGCATCGCCGCGACGGCAGACGCTATGCTTTCATCCTTCCCGATTGATGGCTGGCGCATTGTTTTCAAGTCTTGTCCAATCCTACTGTGCGGCCATTTTCACATATTTGTCGAACCAGCCGACGATCCTGGTATTGAAATCCCTCTCGTACTCTTCGTCCCAGTTGCTGTGATGCGTATCGGGATAGACGATGAGTTGCGTCGGTACGCCGCGCTGTTTCAAAGACTGGTAGAAAAGTTCCGCGTTGAGTACCGGCACGTTCCAGTCCTCGCGGCCGCCCAGGAATATCGTCGGCGTCTGCACGCGTCCAACCTGCAAAAGCGGCGACATTCTGTCGTACAGGTCCCTGTTCTCCCAAGGTACGCCGAGTTCCCAGTTGTACCATTTCTGGTAGATGTCGTGGCCGTAGTTGGCAATGATCAGGCTGTGGCCGGCACCGGATGCGGCGGCACGAAACCGGTCGGTACGGGTGATGACCACGTTGGTCATGTAACCGCCGTAGGAGTAGCCGAATGCGGCAAGCCGGTCCGGGTCCGCGTATCCCAGATTCACAGCATGATCGACAGCGGCAATGACATCGTCGTAATCGGTTACACCCCAGTTCTGAAAGATGCCGCGGATGAATGCCTGGCCCCTTCCCGTTGAGCCGCGGGGATTCGGTTCGACAACCACGTAACCGTTCGCCGCAAGAAACTGCGTGCCGAAATCGTAACCCCAGGCAAACTGTCCGACAGGTCCGCCATGAATACCGAGCACGGTCGGGTAGCGCCTGTCCTGCACGAAATCCGGCGGCATCGTTATGAATGCCTCGATACGCGTGCCATCCGGGCTAAGGAACTCCACCTTGCTCTTTTTGCCCAGCGCCACGCGCTGGAAGAACGTGGTATTTGATGCAGTGAGGCGCTTCGGTTTTATGTTCTGCAGTACAAAAATATCTGCCGCGTCGTTGACCGTATTCATACTCGCCGCGACCGTGCCGGTCTTGGAGACATCGAATGCACTGACGACAAACTCACCCTCGATCAGTGGTTCGATGGCCCCGCTGCGAACATCGACACGAGCGAGGCTTACGCCGCCGGCGTCGTCGTAATTGAAATAAATCCAGCGGCCGTCGGCGGAAAATCGAATGGAACTTACCCAGCGATCGAGGGCCTCGGTCAGGATGCGGGGCTCGCCACCCGCTATCGGTACGAGGGCGATGTGCTGTACGCCATAAACACCGTCTTCGGCATCGATGTAAGCGACGGATTTTCCGTCGGGGCTCCATGCCGGCGACTGCTTTGTATGACTGTCGCCGGTGACGCGAACCGGTGAGGTGGTGTTGCCTTCTCCGCTGGCGCTGATGCGCCAGATGTCGGTCCTGTAGCTGGCATCCGGAATTGCCTCACGGTTGCTGACAAAGGCGATTTCGCGGCCATCCGGTGACCATGCCGCATCCGAGCCGGAGTATTCGCCGGAAGTCACCGGTGTAAGTTTCCGGTTTGCAATCTCGTAAACCTGGAAGTGACCGGGCGGATCGTCCGTGATGTAACCGTCGTCGGCGTCCTCCTTGAATTGCAGTCGATCCATGACCCAGGGCTTCTTCACTTTGGTTGCTGCCTCGTCTTTCGACGGCGCAAGCACCGGTATCAGCAGCTTCGACTCGTCCGGGGACAGGTTGATGCTGTTCACCGGAAATTCGAGATCGGTGACCTGGGACGCCTCGCCGGCCTCCTGCAACACGAGCTTCCACAGCTGGCTCGAGCCCGAGCGGTCGGAAAGAAAGTACAGCGACTTGCCGTCCGCCGACCAGTGTGGGTCGGAGGCGCTGGATGCGCTCGCTGTCACCGGTCTCGCAGGGTCGGACCGGGTCGATACGAGGAATATCCTGTCCGCGGACTCGTAAGCAATCCACTGCCCGTCCGGCGAGATCTTTGGCGAGCCGACATCGACGATCGCCCCGATGTCATCGATGCCGACCGGCCGCCGCTGTGCGGAGACGCCGGCACCTTCGTCGGCAAAAACCACGCCTTGCAGCAACACACTCCAGGCAAACAGGTGATACCAGCAGTTGAACTTCATAACACCTCCGCCGATTGATAATCAGGTACCTTACAGGCGCCACGCGGTGCCTGACAGTTCGGTTGCATAATATGGATTCACGGTCCACAGCCGCACCACCGCATGCTGAAATGAGCCACGGTGCCCTACAGGAACCACCATGAAACGCAGAATTCCAGGCAGGACTGTTGGCGCGCTTCCTCTTGTGCTGTTGCTGGCGATGTCCTGCAACCGCGAAGCCGCTATTCTCGAAACTGAGGCTACTGACAGCCTGCTGATTCACAATGTCATCATCATCGATGGCACCGGTACGCCCGGCGTTCCCGGCGCCGTACGCATTCGCGAGCAGGAAATCGAAGCGCTCGGGGAATTGACGGCCGGGCCTGGAGAGTCGACGTTCGATGGTCGCGGCATGGTATTGGCGCCCGGATTCATCGATACACATAGTCATGCCGATCGCGACATACTCGAACACAGCGATGCCACCGCCGCTGTAAGCCAGGGCATTACGACCGTAGTGGTTGGCCAGGATGGCGGGTCTCTGTATCCGCTTTCCGATTTCTTCGCGGCATTTGACGCAACACCTGCAACGGTCAATGTCGCTTCCTACGCCGGTCACAACACCCTGCGCAATGAGGTCATGGGCAAGGATTTCCGGCGGAATGCGACCATCGATGAAATCGCGCGCATGCAGGAATTGCTACGACAGGAACTTGCCGGCGGCGCGATTGGATTCGCAGCGGGCCTCGAATACGATCCGGGCATATACTCCGACCCGACCGAAGTGCTGGCGCTGGCGCAGGTCGCCGCGGATGCGGGCACTCGCTATATCGCCCATGTTCGCAGCGAGGATCGTTGGTTCGAGGATGCAATCGCCGAAATCATCAACATCGGGCGCGTTACCGGCATGCCGGTGCAGGTCTCGCACATCAAGCTTGCGATGAAAAGACTGTGGGGCCAGGCACCGCGCATTCTGGCCATGCTCGATTCGGCACTCAAGGAAGGCATCGATATCTCGGCCGACATCTACCCTTATGAATACTGGCAATCGGACCTGATGGTGCTTTTACCGGAGCGTGACTACAACGACCGGGACGCGGTCGCTTTTGCGCTCGAGCAGATTGCGCCGCCCGATGGCCTGTGGATGACACAGTTCGATCCACAGCCGGAGTACGTCGGCATGACACTGAGCGAGATTGCGGAAGCCCGAGAGGTCGACGCCGTTACTGCTTTCATGCGGCTCGCCGCGGAGTCCGATGCCCTGGAGCAATCCACCGGCAAGGATGCGAACTCCATTATCGGCACCAGCATGATCGAGGACGATATCCGGCAATTGCTGAGTTGGCCCGAAACCAATGTCTGTACCGACGGCGGACTCGTCGATCTACACCCGCGGTCGCACGGCGCATTCACTCGCGTCCTTGCACGTTATGTGCGCGAGGAAAGCTTGCTGAGCCTGGAGCAGGCGGTGCACAGGATGACCGGTCTGTCTGCGCGCCACATGGGATTCACGGAACGCGGTGTCATTCGCGAAGGCGCGATCGCTGACCTCGTGCTGTTCGATCCGGCGACTGTCGACGACAGGGCGACCGCGGACAAGCCCAACCTGTTATCCACCGGCATCGCGGCCGTCTGGGTTGCAGGCGAGAAAGTGTTCGACCACGGCGTGGTTACCGGTGCACGTCCAGGCCGGGTAATCAAACCCGGCGAATGACACCGGCACCCAAATCAGGAGACAGCAATGCAGTCACTTCGCATACCGACGTTCAGGTTTCTTGCGCTCACTGTCATCTTCACGCCGGCATTATCGCGTGCGGCCGAAGTCGTTGAGCCGTCGCTGCTCTCCGCCGTCGAATGGCGCCTGGTCGGCCCCTGGCGCGGCGGCCGCGTCACCGCTGTCACCGGTGTTGCAGACAACCAGCAGCTTTACTACATGGGCGCAACCGGCGGTGGAGTGTGGAAAACGGAAAACGCGGGCGCGACCTGGGAAAACATCTCCGATGAACATTTCGCAGTGGGCACGATCGGTGCCATCGCCGTGGCAGAATCCGATCACAACGTGATTTATGTCGGCACCGGCGAATCGCCAATCCGCGGAGTCACCACCAGTCACGGCAACGGTATGTATGTATCGACCGATGCCGGCCAGACGTGGCAACACGCCGGACTCGACAATGCCGGGCAGATATCACGCGTCGAAGTGCACCCGACTGACGCCGACATCGCTTTTGTCGCCGTGCAGGGCCGCATCTGGGGTCCCAGCGCAGAACGTGGCGTCTACCGCACCACCGATGGGGGCAAGACCTGGCAACACGTACTCAAAGTGAGCGACACCACAGGCGCATCGGACCTCGCCATGGATCCGACCAATCCGCGCATTCTTTATGCCGC
>Ga0256864_1000649_pt1 | contig 11650 bp, 9 predicted proteins | sample RVTome_11_FD_187336 | JGI IMG/M metagenome (GOLD analysis project Ga0256864, IMG submission 187336) | Soil microbial communities from uranium-contaminated site in the Upper Colorado River Basin, Wyoming, United States - RVT147D111 HiSeq ... | reverse complement strand
AATGCGACCTGAGTTTTCCTGTCTAATGAATGGTTGTCGAGGCTCCCACCCCACCGGGCGTCCGGACTCTCGATGTTCGCGACTCCGGCTCGACGGGAGCCAATTATCAAAGAAGAGGCACCGCAATGTCAACCTTCGGGGAGACTTCGTTGCTCGGTTGATATGATCGACCCATGGCAAAGGCGGACGCCGCGGCGAAGGAGAGGACCTACCGGGAGGCGCGCGCCGAGCTGGCGGCGCTGCTCGACGGCATCGACGACCCGGTGGCGGTGATGGCGAGCGCGGCCTCGGTGCTCCACCACCGAATCGAGCGGGCGAGCTGGACCGGTTTCTATCGAGTGGTCGCGCCCCGACTGTTGCGCGTCGGCCCGTATCAGGGGCCGCCGGGTTGTCTCGAGATCCCGTTCGATCGCGGCGTCTGCGGCGCCGCCGCGCGCACCGGACGGAGCCAGGTGGTCGCCGACGTCCACGCTTTTCCCGGCCACATCGCCTGCGACGCCGACGCCCGCTCGGAGATCGTCGTCCCGGTGCGCGACCGCGAGGGTGAGCTGGTCGCGGTGCTCGACGTCGACTCCCACCACCCCGCCGCGTTCGACGAAGCCGATCGAATCGGGCTCGAATCGATCTCCCGCCTACTGACGAGTCATCTCGGAGCATCCTGAACGATCAGAGCAACCCGAGCTTGCGCACCAGGTAGGACAGCGCCTGGCGGGTGAGCCCGAGGTGACGGGCAGCCTCCGCGCGGTTGCCGCCGGCGGCGGTCAGCGCCTCCTCGACCAGGCGCCGGCGGTAGGCCTCGACCTGCCGGTGGTAGTCGCCCGCCGGCGCCGGCGCCGCCGCCGGCAGCTCGAGGTGCTCGGGCTCGATCGTGCCGCCGGCCGCCAGCGCCGCGGCGACCCCGAGCGTGTTGTCCAGCTCGCGGACGTTGCCCGGCCAGGCGTGGGCGAGCAGCCGCGCCTGCGCCGCCGGCGACAGCTTGGCCGGCGGCCGGCCGGTCGACTGGTGGGCGAGCAGGTGCTCGGCGAGCAGCAGCACGTCGGCCCCGCGCTCGCGCAGCGGCGGCAGCACCACCACCGCGCCGCGCAGCCGGTAGTAGAGGTCCTGGCGGAAGCTCCCCTCGCGCACCATCGCTTCCAGGTCCCGGTGGCTCGCGGTCACCACCCGCACGTCGACCCGGCGCGGCAGGCTCTCCCCCACCCGCCGCACCTCGCCCTCCTGCAGCACTCGCAGCAGCATCCCCTGGGCGGTCGGCGGCAGGTCGCCGATCTCGTCGAGGAAGACCGTGCCGCCGCGTGCGCTCTCGAAGACGCCCGCGCGGTCGCGGTCGGCACCGGTGAAGGCCCCGCGGACGTGGCCGAACAGGTCGGAGAGCAGCAGCGACTCGGAGAGCGCGGCGCAGTTGATGGCGACGAACGGTCCCTCGCGGCGGTCCGAGCGGCGGTGGACGCGGCGCGCCATCAGCTCCTTGCCGGTGCCGCTCTCGCCGTGGATCAGCACCGGCAGCCCGCCCGGGGCGAGCCGGTCGGTGCGCTCGAGCGCCGCCAGCAGCGCCGGGTCGCGGCCGACGATGCCGCCACCGGCCGGTGACGGTTCCGCTGCCAGCTCCCCCGCCGGCGCCGGCAGGTCGCGGAGGGCGAGCCGGAAGAGCGCGGAGAGCACCGGGTCGAGCTCGGGGGCGCTCAGCTCGATCTCCCCGGCCGCGGCCGGCGCGGCCAGCCGCTCGCCGCCTCCGGGGCCGCCGGCGAGCACCCGCTCGTCGCCGCCGGCGGCCGCGCACCAGGTCAGCCTCGCCTCCGGGTAGCCGGCGCCCGCGAACAGCACCGCCAGCGCCCCCGGCTCCCCCGGCGTCCGGCCGAGGTACTCCGCCAGCGCCCGCCAGGGACCGGCGTCGCGCGCCTCGAGGCGCTCGGCCGGCAGCCCCGCCCCGATCCGGCGCAGGGTGGCGACCGCCCGCCTCAGCCACCGCGCCGGCACCGAGCCCGGCACCAGCCGGTCGCAGTCGTAGACCGTGCGCGCCGCGCGGTAGGGCTCGAGCGCGGCGAGCGCGTCCCAGGCCTCGGCGGGCGGCTCGGCGCCGGTCAGCAGCGCCGACCAGAGGGCGGCCAGCGGGGTGCCGGCGGCGCGGGCGAGCGCCCGTTCGCGGTCGCCGGCCAGCGCTTCGACCGCTGGCCGCTCCTCCGGCTCGAGGACGGCGAAGACCTCCTCGGGCAAGCCCTCCAGCTCGGCGCGCGCCGCCTCCGGCCGGTCGAGCCAGCCGAGGGCGCGCGCGGCGAGCAGGCGCAGCTCGTCGCCGTCACCCGCCAGCTTCGCCCGCTCGAGCTGCTCGAGCGCCTCGCGGCAGAGGTCGAGGGCGGCGCCGGGACGGCCGTGCACCAGCTCGTAACGCGCCCACAGCGCAGCGTCGTAGGCGCCGCCGCGCAGGTTGCCGTCGGCGCGGTTGGCGGCGGTCGAGCGCTCGAGGATGTCGCGCACGCCGCTCAACCGACCCCGCCGCAGCTCGATCTCGGCCAGGTTGACCGCCGCCAGGGTGATCTGGCGCGGTCCGTCGCAGCCGCGGTAGAGCCGCAGCGCGTGGCGGAACGCGCGCTCGGAGCCGGCGAGGTCGCCGGCCTGGGCGCGGGCGATCCCGAGGTCGTTCCACAGGCCGGCGGCGCGGTGCCGGTAGAGGCGCCGGCGGCCGGCGCCGAGGGCGCGGCCGAGGCTCTCCGCGGCCGCCCCCGGATCGCCCCCGGCGAGCGCGGTGAGCGCCTGCGCCTGGAGCCAGCGCCAGCCGTCGTCGGGGTCGCCGGCGAGGTCGCGGCACGCCGCGAGCCGCCGCTCGGCCTCGGCCCGAGCGCCGCGGTCCCATGCGGCGAGCGCGGCGACCAGCTCGGCGCGCGCCGCCACTTCGGCGCCGCCGCGCTTGCCCGCGGCCAGCGCCCGCGCCGCCCACCGCCGGGGGCCGCCGCGCTCGGCGCGATTGGCCGCCAGCCGGGCGCCGACCGCCGCCAGCTCCACCGCCTCGGCCGGCTCCGGCTCGGCGCGGGCGAGCGCGTCGACCGTCCGGCGCGCCGCCCCAGCCTGCCGAGGTGGAGCTGGCAGCGCGCGCGCAGCAGGCCGGCCGCCGCCCCGCGCAATCCGGCGACCGTCTCGAGCGTGCGCTCGAAAGCGGCCTGGGCATAGAGAGCGCGCGCCAGCCCGAGGCGTGCCTCCGGGGCGCCCGCGCCGCCGCCGGCCGCCAGCCGCCGCTCCCAGGCCGCGGCCGCGGCGCGCCAGCGGCCGTCCGCGGCGAGCGCGTCGGGATCGTCGCGGGCGCCGGCGGGCGGGCGGTGCCACAGCTCTCGGGCGGTGCCGTCGGCGAGCAGCGCCCGCGCCGCCTCCAGATCGTCGGCGCTCGCCAGCAGGCGGCGCCGGAACCAGCCCGGCCCGGCGATCCACAAATAGGTCTTGACGGTTTCAGCGGTCTCGGCGGTTTCCGCAGACTCTGCGATCTCGACTGCCTCGGCTGTCTCGGCGGTCCCGGCCGTCTCGGCGGTCGCAGCGGCTCCGGCGGCGCCTGGGCCGCCGTCGCGCCGGCGCCGGTGCTCGGCCGCCAGCGCCGCCCGCGCCGCACCGAACGCCTCGTCCCAGAGAAAAGGCGCCGCCGCGAGCACCGTCGCAACCGCCTCGTCGGCGCCCGCGGGGGCCAGCGACTGCCCCCAGCGTGCGAGCAGAGTCCGCGCAGCCCGCCGCGCCTCGCCGCGGCCGGCCACCCGCTCCCCTCCGAACAGCTCGCCGAGCAACGCGCGCAGACTCTCCTGCGCCGCCCGCCGCGACCGTCCCGGGACGCAGTCGCCGGCGACCAGCCGCCCGCCGGCACCCACCGCGGCGCGCCGCCAGCCGGCGGCGAGGCGCCAGCCGGCGTGCTCGAGATGGGCGAGCAGCGCCGCCGCCTCGAGCACCAGCGCCAGCTTGCCGCGGTCGGTCAGCCGCGCCGACCCGAGCGGCAGCGCGCCGTCCGCCGCCGACTCGAGCGCCGGATGGCGCACCGCCGCCGTCACCGCCGCCGGCGGCACGGGCGTCGCGGTCGTGGTGGCCGCGGCTGGCCTCGTCCCCATCCCGTCTCCGGCGCGGTCCGCTCGCCCCCCGATCCGCGCGCTTCCGCCGAAGGATCAACCCGCCTTCAAAGTACCAGTCTCGATGGGAATTGAATGAGAAGGTTAACACGCCTTCGCCGCCCACCACCACGAGCGGTCCAACTCGACGTGGAGAGACGGGCCCTCGACGTCCAAACAGCGACCCGGTCCAACTCGGTATGGAGGGACGGGCCGTGGGGCTCCCTCCCAGGGAAGCCAGCCCGCGCGCCCAACGGAGCGGCCCGGAAGAGCGACGCGGGAGTGCGCGCGGGATGACGGGGCGGCGCCAGCCCGCGACTCGCACACGAAGAGGCGCCGCCGTGCCCTGGGAGGGAGCCCCACGGCCCGTCCCGGCGGCCGGAGGGAGATCCACGGCCCACGACCTACGGCCCGTCGCGCCGGCCCGTCCCGACGGCCGCCGAGGCTGCGCGCCGCGGCGGCGGATAGACTCCACAGCCCATGGGATTGTGGGCGACCATGCTCGGCAGCGGCACCTCGACCGGCGTGCCGGTGATCGGCTGCACCTGCCCGGTGTGCACCTCCGACGACCCGCGCAACCGCCGCATGCGCTCCGGGTTGTGGATCGAGACCGATCGCGCGTCGATCCTGGTCGACGCCTCGGCCGACCTGCGCCAGCAGGCGCTGCGCTTCGGGGTCGGGCGGGTCGACGCCGTGCTCTTCACCCACGCCCACGCCGACCACATCTACGGCCTCGACGACCTGCGCGCGTTCAACTTCCGCCAGGGCGAGCCGATCCCCTGCTACGGGCCGGAGACGGCGCTCGAGGCGATCCGCAGCGCCTTCGCCTACATCTTCGACGGCAGCGCCCCGGAGGGGGGCGGCAAGCCGCAGCTCGTGATGGTGCCGGTGCGCCAGCCGTTCGAACTGCTCGACGTCGAGGTCGTGCCGGTGCCGGTGTGGCACGGCCGGATGGAGGTCTACGGCTACCGCATCGGCGGCCTCGCCTACGTCACCGACTGCAAGCGCATCCCCGACGCCAGCCTGCGCCTGCTCGAGGGGGTCGAGGTGCTGATCCTCGACGGCCTGCGCTACCGCCCGCACCCGACCCACCTGTCGATCGCCGAGGCGGTCGAGACCGCGGCCCGGATCGGCGCGCGGCGGACGGTCCTCACCCACATCTGCCACGACGTCAACCACGCCGCGCCGCTGGTGGCGCTGCCGCCGGAGGTCGAGCTCGGCTATGACGGGCTGGCGATCGAAGTCGGCTGACGAGTCGGCCGAGGGGCTGGCGGCCGGGCCGGCGGACCGCGCTCCGGAGAGGGCGGTGGAGCCGGCGCACGGCGCCGCCGAAGAGGCACCGCCGGCGGCGGCCACGGCACGGCCGGTGCCCGCCGGGCGGGTGGTACGCGGCCGGCTGGCGCCGCCGCCGTCGAAGAGTCTCACCCACCGCTACCTCGTCCTCGCCCTGCTCGCCGGCCGGCCGCTGGCCCTGATCGATCCGCTGGACGCCAAGGACACCCGGCTGCTGCTCGCCGCGCTCGAGGCGCTCGGCTGGCGGGTCGAGCGGCGGCCGGGCGAGGTCGTGCTCGAACCGCCCGGCGCGACGGCGCCGCGGTCGGCGGCGATCGACTGCGGCAACGCCGGCACCATGCTGCGGCTGCTCATCGGAGCGCTCGCCACCGTCCCCGGGACCTGGCGGCTCGACGGCACGCCGCGGCTGCGCGAGCGGCCGGTCGGGCCGTTGGTCGCGGCGCTGCGCGACCTCGGGGCGGAGATCGCCTGGGAGGGGCGGCCCGGCTACCCGCCGCTGACCGTGCGCGGCGGCCGTCTTCCGGGCGGGCGCACCCGGCTCGACGCCGGGGAGTCGAGCCAGTACCTCTCGGCGCTCCTGATCGCCGCCCACGCCGCCGCCGCGCCGGTCACCATCGAGGTCGCCGCGCTCGCCTCGGCGCCCTACGTCGAGATCACCCTCGCCGCCTTGGCGCGCTTCGGCGGCGGCGCCGAGCGGCCGGCGCCGGATCGGTTCCACGTTTCGCCCGACGCGCTCGCCGGCCCCACGCGGCTGCGCGTCGAGGGCGACTTTTCGGCCGCCTGCTACCCGGCGGCGGCGGCCGCGCTCACCGGCGGCCGGGTGACCCTCGAGGGGCTCGACGCCGACTCGCCCCAGGGCGACCGCGGCTTCCTGGAGCTACTCGAGCGCTTGGGCGCGCGGATGACGTGGTCGGAGGGCGGGGTCACCGTCGAAGGCACCGGCGAGCTGCGGGCGGTCGACGCCGACCTCGGCGCCATGCCCGACCAGGTGCCGACCCTGGCGGCGCTCGCGCCGTTCGCGCGCGGCACGACCCGCATCCGCGGCGTGCCCCACCTGCGGCTCAAGGAGAGCGACCGGCTGGCGGCGATGGCCGCCGAGCTGGGCCGCCTCGGGGCGACCGTCGAGGAGCGGCCCGACGGGCTGGTGATCCCCGGCCGGTGGGCCGATGCCGAACCTCCCGCCTTTCCCGTCACCGTCGACCCTCACGACGACCACCGGATCGCGATGAGCCTCGCCCTGACCGCCCTGCGCCGCCCCGGCGTCTCGATCGCCCGCCCGGAGGTGGTGGCGAAGAGCTACCCCGGCTTCTGGAGGGACCTGACTAACCTCGTGGGCTAGGGGCGACGGGACCCTGCTCCCCAACCACCCGTCACGCCGCCGGATGGATCCCGCACGCCGATTAGCAGACCCTCTAGGGGTTCAGGTCCAAAGGCTGCTGCTCGTGCACGTCCGGCACTCCGGAAATGACGATCTTGCCTGCCGCAATAGCCTTGAAGTGCTCGTTCTCGTCGGTGATGAGGAGCGTTGCCCCGTGAACAACCGCCGTAGCGATGATCTGGAAGTCGGTCTTGACGGCCTGACGACCGACATCCCCCTGCCGCTTGAGTCCTCCTGCCTTGCGAACAAGACCGGCAGCCAAGTATGCTGCCGGCAGATCGTAGGAGGCGATCAAGAAGTGACGTTAAGTGACGTTCGAGAAGTTCGAGTTGGTGCCGACGTTCCGCGTCGTCGAAGTGCTGAAGATACTCGGTGAGCGCAGGAGTCGGAATCATGACTCGCCGATGCTCGCGGGTCAGCGACTTGATGTACCGACGGGTGCGATCGATCATCTCCTCTTGGCCGGGACGCGCCACTCCCTGGACACCCCAGATCAGAACCATCGTGTCGAAGCAGATCATCAGTCGTCGGCGCGGAGGGTGTGGACATACTTTGCGGCCTCGACTCCCTCCCACCGGCCGCGTGCCGCCTCCGCCAGCTCCTTGAAAGCGAGATCGGGGTCCGTCCGCCGGAACTCGGTGATGCGGCTTACCCTGAAAACCTCGATTTCCCAGGACTCGGCATTCCAGATTGCGTGTCCCTCCAAGACCACATCGTCGTAGAGGCGGGGGGCGAGCTCCTTGGCGACCTCTTCGGAGAGATCGACATTAAGGAGCTTGCCAGTGGCAGCAAGCCGGATCTCTGCCTTCGGCTGGGTAGCCCCCCCAACTCTCAAGCAGCGGCCGTATACGGTTGTCGTGCCCTGGATCCGCGCGGGTTTCGCGGGAGGCGGCAGAGGGTTCTCGGCGCCGAATCTGACTTGCCGGATGCCGTGCTCGGGCTGGTCGCGGATCTCGATACCCCATCCCCTAGCAGCTACCGTCTCCGACAGCTGATGGAGTTCTCCGTAGGTGGGTGATGGAAGACTGGCATAGTCCCCGAGACTGAGTGATCTGGCCATGCCCGCGATCACCGGCACCAGGACATCCGGCATCGAGAACACCAGGCATTCGCTGCCCTGCCGGATATCGACGAGGCTCAGCGTAAGAGCTTCATCCGGCCGAATGGAGAGATCGGCTCGGACATAGCCGAGGATCGCCTTCTCCAGATGGGACAGAACCGTCGTCAGGAGGCCGACCGGTACGTCCTCCGGTGAGAGCTTCGCGCCGACGATCGCGATTTCGATGCGCTGTCGTTCCATCGCCTCCCCCGAGGTGAGGCCGGAGTTCTCTTCAGGCTCGCCCGCGAGGCGGCTCCATCATAGCCGCGCCTCGACGTCTGCGGATAGAGCTGAGCGAGAGCGGCGTTCCTGGGATGCCCGCGTAGGATGCTCGGGCTAGAAGTCGAGCAGAGGGACGGCGGTACACCTGGTGAGCCGCTCAAGACGCTGAGGCCAGCCGTCCGGGCTCCCGGCAGATCACCACGACCGTGGTGTCGTCCGCGAGCTGCGCCGGTCCGACCCAACGGCGCCAGTCGGCGAGGACGCTCTCGAGGATGGCGTCGGCGTCCCAGGCGACGCCGGCCTCGCGCGCCGCTTCGCCCGGGCGCTGGAAGCCGTAGGCGGCGCCGCGGTGGTCGAGCGCCTCGACCAGGCCGTCGGAGAAGAACAGCAGGGCGCCGCCCGGCGGCAGCTCGACCGGCCGGTCGCGGTAGGTGCGGTCGGGTCCCTGGCCGAGCGGCAGCCCGGGCGAGGCGACCTCCTCGGCGCCGCCCTCGCCGAGCAGCAGCGGGTAGGGATGGCCGGCGTTGGCGAACAGGCCGAGGCCGCTCTCCGGGTCGAGCTTGAGCAGCGCCAGGCTGGTGAACTGGCGCGCCGGGGCGCCGCCGGACTCGCCGGCGCCGATGCGCAGCACCCGGTCGACGCGGCGCAGGATCTCGGCCGGCGTGCGCTCGGCGCCGATCAGCGACACCAGCGCCGACTTGACCATCGCGTGGGCGATCGCGCACGAGTAGCCGTGGCCAGAGACGTCGCCGGCGGCGACCCACAGGTGGCCGCGCTCGTCGCGGAAGAAGTCGTAGAGGTCGCCGCCGACCTCGGTGGCGAGCGCGGTGCGGGCGGCGATGCGGTAGCCGGGGAGCGCCGGCAGCGCCGCCGGCAGCAGGCCGAGCTGGATGCGCGCGAGCAGGTCCATCTCGTACTCGAGCCGCCGCTCGTTCTCCAGCCGGCGCACGAACGCCGGCCCCTCGAGCGGTCCGGTCTCTACCGCCGCCGGGCGACCGAGCCCGACCAGCCCGAGCGCCGGCACCGCCAGCGCCAGCCCGCCGGCGCCGGCCAGGGTGGCGGCCAGCCAGCCGGGGTGCTGGAGCGCGAGCAGCGCCGGCGGCAGCGCCGCCGCGGTCACCGCCGCGGCGAGCAGCGCGGTCAGGCCCCAGCGCCGGTAGATCGCGAGCAGCGCCAGCGCCGCCAGGACGCCGGCGGCGCGCTCGGCGAGGAACGGCTCGAGCGGCACCGGCGTGATCGCCAGGCCCGCGGCGAGCGCGGCCGCCGGCAGGCGCCAGCGCGCCGGCAGCAGGCGCGTCGCGGCGGCGAGCGCCAGCAGCGCCAGGGCCGCCCGCGACGGCCCGACCACCAGCGGGTTGTCGCCGGTCGAGAACGCCGGCAGCTCGACGCTCGAGTCGCGCGGGGTCAGCGGCGGCCAGCGGGCGAGCAGCGCCCAGACGCCGAGCGTAACCCCGGCGAGCGCCGCTCCCGCGGCCCAGCCGTAGACCAGGCCGCGGCCGCCGCGCGGGCCCAGCCGCAGCCGTCCGAGGGCGTCGAGGCTGGTGGTGAAGCCGAACCCGGCCGAGCGCGCCAGCGACTCGGCCGACGACCAGGCGAATCCGACGAAGAGCGCCGCGAACAGCGCCGCGATCAGACCGAACGCGATCGTCACCGGCTCGTCGGCGGTGAGCAGCGCGCTCGCCGCCGAGCTGACGAACGCCGCCGCGGCCAGGGCCGCGCCGTGACGGATGCCGATCCGGCGCCGGCCGAGCAGGACGACGAACAGCAGGGCGGCGCCGACGAACAGCAGCACCGGCACCGCCGCCGCGGACAGCACGCTGCGGAAGTCCAACCCCGCGACGTGGCGCCGGACCACGTCGACCGTCCCCAGCCAGCGCGACTCCAGGGTGGTCGATCCCGGCGGCCGCCGCCGCACCAGAACCTCCGGCGGCTCGGAGCCGACGATCGAGCGCACGGTCAGGTCGTTGTTGAAGGCCCGCACCTCGCTCGCCGGGCCGAGCGTCTCGCCCGGGCGCAGGAGCTGGCGCGCCAGCTCGTCCGCGACCGGGGTGGGATCGGCGACCGCGGACTCGAAGCCGAAGAACTCGGCCGCCTCCGAGGGCACCCAGCTCGCCGCGATCGGCTCGCCGCGGGCCGACAGCTCGACCGTCGACGTCCCCGGCGGCCCGCCCCCCCAGTGCGCCGGCAGGCTGACCGCGATCGTCAGCCCGCGGCCGGCGGCGGCGAGCCGCTCGGGGGCGGCGGCGCCGACGGTCTCGCAGGCGGCGCCGATGGTCGTGCCGCCGATCGCGTCGACGCGCATCCGGGGCGCGCCGTCGCCGATCAGCCCGGCCGCCGCCACCACCTCCGCTGCGCGCTCGGCGGCGTCGGCGCGCCCGGGCAGCTCGCCAGCCCGCCACTCCGGCAGCGTGGTGCGGGCGAGCGCCCAGCCGGCGGCGAGGATCGCCGCACCGGCGGCGAGGGCGAGCAGCGGGTGGCGCGGCGTCATCCGGAGGCTCTCGATGGTCGGGTCGGCGGCGGCGGCCGGCGAGCGCCGGCCGTTCCCCCCGGCCTATACGCAGGCGGGCGGGCCGGGTTCGCACCGGCGGCCGGCCGTCAGTCGCCGTCGCCGCCGCCGAGGATCCTGCGCAGCGGGTTGCGGCTCCTCTCGTCCTGGTCTTCGCCACCGGCCGGCTGGCCGGCGACGCCGGGGACCATCATCTCGGTCCGGGTGTAGCCCTCGGGGATCTCGAAGGTGGCGGGCGGGATCGAGACGCCGCGTTCCAGCTCGGTGACCTCCATCGAGGTGCGGGTGACCGACGAGCGCTTGCCCTTCTCGCCGGTCATCGTCGACACCTGCTCCATCTTGAGCGGCACACCGTGGACGGTGCTCATCTCGGCCTCGATCAGCCGGTCGATGTCCTCGAAGCCGGTCGTCGGCGTCTTCTGCAGCCAGACACCGAGCGCGACGTCGTCGAGCGCGTCGGTCGACCAGACGTCCTGGACCTGCTCGACCGAGCTGGTGCGCTTGATGCCGATCACCTTCATCTGCATGCTGTAGCCGGTGCGGTAGCGGTAGTGGGTGGTCGGCAGGCCGTGGATCGCGCCGCCCGCCTCCTCGCCGAGCTTCTCGACGCCGACGTTCGAGATCGTGAGGTTGAGCATCGGGCCCATCGACTGGAAGACCGCGCCGACGGCGCCGAGCATCGCTTCGAGGTCCCATTCGGCCCAGGTCTTCTCCTCGGGGTTGACCAGGACGACGGTCCGGCCGCCGTCGCGGGTCAGGATGTAGCTGCCCGCGGGGGCGACCGGGTTGGCGCTCTCGGTGAACTCGATCTTGGCGTTCTCGCCCTCGATCCAGGCCTCGGTCAGGATCGTCATCGGGTCGCCGCTGTCGGGCTCGGTGCGGGTGGCGGACCGGTAGTGGATCCCCGCCGCGGCAGGGGTGGCGAGGACGGCGGCGGCCAGGGCCGCGATCGTGCAGGCCGCGGCGCGGGCGGCGCGGCGAAGGGTCGGACGTCGAATCATCGGCTCCTCACTCCAGGCGGATTTCGGTTCGCGTGTCGGATGCTGCGAGGTGCCCTCGCGGGGGCGCGCCCGCGGTAA
>Ga0256864_1000646_pt1 | contig 11685 bp, 9 predicted proteins | sample RVTome_11_FD_187336 | JGI IMG/M metagenome (GOLD analysis project Ga0256864, IMG submission 187336) | Soil microbial communities from uranium-contaminated site in the Upper Colorado River Basin, Wyoming, United States - RVT147D111 HiSeq ... | reverse complement strand
CGGTCATGCAGGGGCTGGCGCTGTTCGGGCTCAACATTCTGGTGGCGGTCCTGGTCTTCGGTCTCCTCGACAGCGGGGTCTTCATCCGGGGCTCCGGGCGGCAGCGGCACACCCTCGATGCGCGCGCGCGGCGCGCCACGGTAACGGGCTGATGGCTATTGGCGTCAAGGTTCTGAAGCGCCCCGAGCGACAGGTGAGCTACGTGCGTGCCACGCTCAAGGGGATGGCGCTCACCTTCAAGCACATGTTCGAGAAGAGGGTGACCATGCAGTATCCGGAGGAGAAGAGCACCGGCGACAAGCACGGGATGGGGCAGTGGAGCATCTCGAATCGCTGGCGGGGCACCCACCGGATGCTCACCGACGAGCAGGGCCGCTCGAAGTGCGTAGCCTGCGGACTCTGTCCCCAGATCTGTCCCGCCAACTGCATCAAGCTGGTGCCGGGCGAGGACGAACAGGGCGATCGGTACCCCCTGATTTACGAGATCGACGAGTTCCGCTGCGTCTTCTGCGGTTATTGCCAGGAGGTTTGCCCGGAGGAAGCCATCCACGTCGGGGTGCACTACGAAAATTCGGAATACAGCCGCGAACGCTTCGTCTACGATCTCGAGCGCCTTCAGTCGCAGACCCACGCCGTCTCGACCCTGTGGGACCCCACCGATCCCAAGGGTGAGTAAATGACCGAGGTGGTCTTTTACGTCTTTGCGGCCATGGCGGTGCTCTCGGCCGCGCTGTGCATCCTGCAGAGGAGCCCCATGGCAGCCGTGCTCTGGCTGGTCTCGACGATGTTCTCGCTCGCGGCCATCTATGTGCTGCTGAACGCCCAGTTCATTGCGGCGATCCAGGTGCTGGTGTATGCCGGCGCGATCATGGTGCTGTTCCTCTTTGTGATAATGCTGCTGAATCTGGGGGACGCCCAGTCCGACTTCCGTGGCACCTCCACGGTGGCAGCGACGCTCGTGATCGTGGGGCTGCTTGCAGTCGAGCTGTTGGCTCTCCTGTACTACTCCCCCAGGAGATTGGCCGCCGAGTTCTCGCAGTGGCCCAGCTACAGCGATCCCGCAACCCTGTTCGTCGCCGGGCAGATCACCCAGCAGGAGGCAGTGGCCAGGGGCGTGGTCGGCGCGGTGGCGACGCCGCTCTTCCAGGTGTACCTGATCCCGTTCGAGATCACTTCGGTCCTGCTCCTCGCCGCCATCGTCGGGGCCGTGGTGCTTGCCAAGCGGAACGTGTGATGTTGCTCGGCCCTTCGCTCGCGCTCTCGGCCATCCTCTTCAGCCTCGGCGTGGCGGGGGTGCTCCTGCGCCGCAACGCGATCGTGCTGTTCATGTGCATCGAGCTGATGCTCAACGCGGTTAACCTCAGCTTCGTCGCGCTGGCCCAGCTCCACGGCGCCGGCGGCTACGTCATGGTCTTCTTCGTGATGAGCGTCGCCGCCGCCGAGGCCGCGGTGGGTCTGGCAATCATCATCGGCATCTTCCGGCACAAGCAGTCGGTGGACCTCCGGAACATCAATCTCCTGCGCGGATGACACCCACAGTGATGAATCCATCGGAGGGTGGCGGAGAACGATGATCTCCAACTGGGTCTGGCTGACCGTCGCTCTGCCATTGCTGGGCTTTCTGCTGAACGGGGCTCTGGCACTGCGGCGGACGGGCTCCAAGGCCATCGTTTCGGTGGTCGGTGTGGGCCTGCTCCTGGCCGCGTTCGCGGTGGCGCTGGGGATCTTCATCGAGCTGCGGCTCAGTCCGCCCCACGCGCCGATCATCGTGGACCTGTGGCACTGGCTGCCTGCGGGCGCGCTCCAGCTGGAGTTCGCGTTCCAGGTCGACCAGCTCTCGGCGGTCATGATGCTGGTCGTTACCGGTGTGGGAAGCCTGATCCACCTGTTCAGCGTGGGCTACATGAAGGAAGATCCGGGATACGCCCGGTACTTCGCGTATCTCAACCTCTTCATCGTATTCATGCTGGTGCTGGTGCTGGGCTCGAGCTTCCCGGTCATGTTCATCGGCTGGGAGGGTGTCGGCCTCTGCTCCTACCTGTTGATCGGCTTCTGGTTCAATGACAAGGTGAACGCCGATGCCGGCAAGAAGGCCTTCATCATGAACCGGATCGGCGACTTCGGCTTCATGATCGCCATGTTCCTCATCTGGGACTCCCTCGGCACTCTGACCTTCACCGGGATGGTGGAGCGGGCCCCCGCGATCCTGCCGGCGGGTGGCGCCATCGTCACCGCCATCACCCTCTTCCTCTTCCTGGGTTGCACCGGCAAGTCGGCCCAGATCCCGCTGTACACCTGGCTGCCGGACGCCATGGCCGGTCCCACGCCGGTATCGGCGCTGATCCACGCAGCCACGATGGTCACGGCCGGCGTCTACCTGGTGGCTCGTACCAACCTGCTGTTCGCCCTCGCGCCGCTGTCGAGCACCATCGTTGCCGGCATCGGGGCGCTGACGGCCCTGTTCGCCGCTACGATCGCACTACGCCAGTACGACATCAAGAAAGTCCTGGCCTACTCCACGGTCTCCCAGCTCGGCTACATGTTCCTCGCGGTGGGCACGGGTGCTTACGCGTCGGGCATCTTTCACCTGGTAACCCACGCCTTCTTCAAGGCGCTGCTCTTCCTGGGTGCCGGCAGCGTGATCTATGCCATGCACGAGGCCTATCATGCCACCCACTCGCACGCCGATGCTCAGGACATGCGCAACATGGGCGGGCTGAAGCAGAGGATGCCCGTCACCTTCTGGCTGATGCTGATCGCCACCCTGGCCATATCGGGCATCCCGCCGTTGTCGGGTTTCTTCTCCAAGGACGAGATCCTCGCCGCCGCCTTTGGCCGAGCCGGCGATCGGCCGGTCTTCTACCTCTTTTATGTCATGGGGCTGGCCGCCGCGCTGCTCACCGCGTACTACATGGCACGGATGATGGTCATGACGTTCCTGGGCGAGAACCGGACCGGCGAGCAGGAGCGGGCTCATATCCGCGACGCTCCTCTGGTGATGACCGGGCCGCTCATCGTCCTCGGCGTGCTGAGCGCCGTTGGCGGGCTGGTCAACCTACCGCCTTATCTGGGAGGCGGCGCGTTGGAGCACTGGCTCGAGCCGGTCACCGCTCCGGCGGCCGCCTTCTTCAAACTGGAAATGCCGCACGGGCTGACCGAGCTCTACCTCATCGGTGCAGCGGTGTTGATCGGCGCCGCAGGGTTGGTCGCCGGGTATCAGGCTACGCTCGGGCGGAAGCTGCTTCCTGCAGCCGAGGCGCCCGAAGACACCGGGTTGGCGTGGGTGCTACACCGCAAGTATTACGTGGATGAGATCTACGATAGGCTCTTCGTCCGTCCCGTGGTCTGGCTCTCCCGGTTGGTGCTCTGGAAAGGAGTGGATCAGACCGTGGTGGATGGCGCGGCGGTGAACGGTACCGCAAGAATATCCCGGGGCCTCGGCTGGCTGGGCAGCCGGCTACAGACGGGACAGGTAGGTGTGTACGTGGTGCTCTTCCTGGTGGGGGCCTTGTGGATTCTTCAAGCCATGGTCAGGTGATCGTCAGATGAGCGATTTCCTCGCCTCGATCTACTTCGACCGGTGGATTCTCCACGTGCTCATTCTCCTGCCGCTCGCGGGAGCGGTGCCGGTGCTGCTGGGAGACGAGCGGAGCGCCAAGCGCACCGCGCTCATGGTCACCTCTCTCGAGTTTGTCCTCTCGGTCGGCCTGTGGTGGGTGTTCGACCAGGCTGAAGGCGGCATGCAGCTGGTGTCCAGCGCGCCCTGGATTCCGCGCTGGGGGATCAGCTACCGCCTCGGATTGGACGGGATCTCGCTCTTCATGGTGCTGCTGACCACCGTGATGATGCCGCTCAGCGTGCTCGCGAGCTGGCGCCAGATCACCGAGAAGGAGCGCGCGTTCTACGCTCTGATGCTGACTCTCACCACCGGGCTGGTGGGAGTGTTCATCGCGCTCGACCTGTTCCTGTTCTACGTCTTTTTCGAGGTAATGCTGATTCCGATGTATTTCATCATCGGAATCTGGGGCGGAGCCAACCGGCTCTACGCGGCCATCAAGTTCTTCATCTATACCATGGCGGGATCGCTTCTCATGCTGGTGGCGATCGTGGTCATGGCGTGGAGGATCAGCGAGACCACCGGTACGCTTTCCTTTGCCTACGAGCACCTGCTGGAGAATGCCGGCTCGCTCGGCCCGGCGGCTCCATGGCTGTTCGCCGCCTTTGCCCTGGCGTTCGCCATCAAGGTCCCGATTTTCCCGCTGCACACCTGGCTTCCCGACGCGCACGTCGAGGCGCCAACGGCGGGGAGCGTCCTTCTGGCCGCGGTCATGCTGAAGATCGGGACCTACGGCTTTCTCCGGTTTGCGGTGCCGTTCTTTCCCGAGGTCGCCTTCTCGCCATCGGTGAGCCGGCTGATGGTCGTGCTCGCGGTGATCGGGATCATCTATGGGGCGCTGGTGGCCATGGTGCAGCCCGACATCAAAAAGCTGGTAGCCTATTCCTCCGTGAGCCATCTGGGGTTCGTCATGCTGGGCATCTGGGGAGCCACGGTCGTGAGCGTGCAGGGCGCGTTGATGGTGATGATCAGCCACGGCATCTCCACTGGTGCGCTCTTCCTGCTCATCGGCATGATCTACGAGCGGCGACACAGCCGGATGATCGACGCGTATGGTGGGATCGCTCGGGTGGTGCCGGTGTTCAGCCTGATCCTCACCGTCGTCGCGCTGTCCTCTATCGGACTGCCGGGACTCAACGGATTCGTGGGTGAGTTTCTGGTCCTGCTGGGAAGCTTCGGACCCTACCCCTGGGCAACCGGTGTCGCCACCACCGGCGTAATCTTCGCCGCGGCTTACCTGCTCTGGGCGCTCCAGCGGATGATCTTCAACCGGCTGGACAACCCGGAGAACGAACGACTGACCGATCTCACCCGAAGAGAGCTCGCGGTGTTGCTGCCGCTCATCGCGGGCATCGTCTGGTTGGGGCTCTATCCCGGACCTGTGCTCCGAAGAATGGAGCCCGCCACTCGGCGGTACGTAGAGTCGGTCCAGCCGGGCGCGAGCGCTCCCTCTACTGCCACCCGGCTCGGGGCCTCCTCGACGGTGGAGAGAGTAAGACCGTGAACCGCCTCGATATGAGCACGCCCGAGGGGGTGGCGCTGGGGCTGCTGCCGGAGATTCTGCTCATTGCCTGGTCCCTCATCGTGCTCCTGGTGGCCAGCTGGCGCCATGAAACCGTTCGGGACAGCCGGCTTGCCGGGTGGCTCAGTTTCGCCGGCGTGGTCTTGAGCGGAGCCGGTCTCGCCTGGCTCTGGGTGAACCAGGTCGGCCCTCTCGGCCTGGCCCAGATGGTCGCCCTCGATTCATTCCGCTACGCATCGGTCGCGCTCGTCCTGCTCTCCGCCGCCGCCACCATTCTCCTCTCGCTGGGGTATCTGGAGCGCGAACGGTTGCTCGCGCCGGAGTACTACCCGCTGGTCCTCCTGGCCACGGCCGGGATGATGTTTCTGAGCGGTGCCGAGGACTTGATCGTGCTGTTCTTGGGACTCGAGGTCATGTCCGTGGCGGTCTACGTGCTGGCCGGCTACAACCGGGCGAACGCCTCATCGGCGGAGGCAGCGCTGAAGTATTTCCTCATCGGTGCATTCGCGTCCGGATTTCTGCTCTACGGTATTGCCCTCGTCTATGGGGCTGCGGGAACCACCAACCTCGCCCTGATCGGGGCGCAATTCGCCGGTGGAGAGCTGTCGCTGATGGCCGGGCTGGGCCTGGGACTGCTCCTCATCGGCTTCGGGTTCAAGGTGGCTGCGGTACCCTTCCACATGTGGGCTCCGGATGTCTACGACGGTTCTCCTACTCCGGTCACCGGCTTCATGGCCACTGGCGTGAAGGCGGCGGCCTTCGTGGCGCTGGTTCGGGTGCTGCTGGAGTCGTTTCCATCCGCGGAGGCTCTCTGGCAGCCGGTGATCGCCGCGTTGGCGATCGCTTCGATGGTTGTGGGTAACCTGGTGGCGCTGGCCCAGCGCACACTCAAGCGGATGCTGGCGTACAGCTCCATAGCACACGCCGGCTACCTGTTGGCCGCGGTGTGGCCGGGAACCCGGCTTGGGGCCGGCGCCGTCTTGCTCTACCTGGCAGCCTACGTGCTCACCACGCTGGCGAGCTTCGGATTTCTGGCCTCACTGGGACGGGGTGGCGAGCGGGACGTGACCTACGACGATATCGCCGGACTGGCCGTCCGTCGCCCATGGGTCGCACTGGGGCTCAGCATCTGCATGCTGTCACTGCTGGGCTTTCCCGGCACGTTTGGATTCATCGGCAAGTGGTACATCCTCTCGGCCCTCATCGCGGAGAGGGAGATTCTCCTGCCGGTGGTGCTGGTACTCACCAGTGTGGTTTCGGCAGGATACTATCTGCCGGTGATCATGGCGATGTACATGAAGCCTGCTCCGAGCGACGAGCCGCGGCCCGAGCTCAGGCTCGCACCCGCCGCCGCCGGCGCGATTGCGCTCTCGGTGGTCGCACTGCTCGTATTCGGGTTCTGGCCGGCTGGTGCGCTGGAAGTAGCGGGACGCAGCACATCCACTCTGACGCAGACCGGTGCCCCCGTGGCAGGGCAGTAGCAGAAGAAGCGTGAACAGTGTTGTTGAGGAACCATGAACGTCCCGAAGTCTATTTTCCGACAGTACGACGTCCGCGGACTGGTCGACCGGGAGCTGACCCCGGAGTTCGCCCGAGCCCTCGGTCGAGCCTTTGCCAGCGTGGCGCATGAGCGCCTTGGCCGAGTCCCGGTCATCGCTGTCGGACGGGATAATCGCCCCTCGGGTGAGTCGTTGTCGCGTGGAGTCCGGTTGGGCATCACCGAGGCCGGTGGCACCGCGTTCGACGTCGGCACCCTGCCGACACCGGCGCTCTACTTCGCGGTGTCCGCTCTCGGCACCGATGGCGGTTTGCAGGTCACCGGTTCGCACAATCCGCCGGAGTTCAACGGGTTCAAGATGGTGCTGGCGGGGGAGGCCTTCCATGGGGACGACATTATCGGCCTGTGGGAGATCATCATGGCGGAACGCTGGCGCTCGGGCCGCGGCAAGGAGGCCGCGGACAGCTCGGTGCTCCAGCGCTACCGCGATGCGATCATCAGTCGCAATATGCTGGAGCGTCCGGTGCGGGCCGTGGTGGACTGTGGTAATGGGGTGGGCAGCCTGATCGCGGTATCCACGCTCCGCGGGCTGGGCGCCGAGGTAACCCCGCTGTTCTGCGAGTCGGATGGCAGCTTCCCCAACCACCATCCTGACCCCACCGTGCCCGAGAATCTGAAGGATCTGCAAGTCGCGGTCCGCCGAGAGGGAGCCGAGCTGGGAATTGCCTTCGATGGCGACGCCGACCGGATCGGAGCGGTGGACGAGACTGGCGAGATCATCTACGGCGATCAACTTCTGGTGGTCTTCGGGCGCGATGCCGTGCGGCGCTTCGGCCGCGGCACCCCGGTCATCTTCGACGTAAAGTGCTCGGAGGTGCTGCCCGCCGCGCTGACCGCCGCCGGAGCCAAGCCGGTCATGTGGAAGACCGGCCACTCGCTCATCAAGGCCAAGATGAAGGAGCTGAAGGCTCCGCTGGCAGGCGAGATGAGCGGGCACATGTTCTTCGGGGGTGACTACCTGGGGTTCGACGATGCACTGTTCGGCGCGGCGAGGTTGCTCGAAATCGTGAGCCGGCAGCCGTTCGGCCTGGCTCCGCTGCTGGCCGATCTTCCCCGCACCTTTGCCACCCCCGAGATTCGGGTCGAATGCCCGGAAGACGAGAAGTTCGGGCTGGTCGAGCGGGCCGCCCGGCATTTCGCCTCCCGCTACCCCGTGAATACCATCGACGGAGTCCGGATCACCTTTCCCAAGGGATGGGGTCTTCTTCGAGCCTCGAACACCCAACCGGTCCTGGTGATGCGATTCGAAGCCACAGATGAGGAGGCGCGTGACGCCTATCGGGCCGAAGTGGAAGGTTGGCTGGAACAACAGAAGAACGTGAGCGGTTAAGATGTCCCGCCGCGGCCGGCGGCTCACTGTCGTCTTCGCGGGCCTCGTGGTCCTGCTCTTCGTTGGCCGGTGGACTTCCGTGGTCCTGGCCGACCGGTGGTGGGCGGCCGAAGTCTCGCCCGCCGCCGCCGAGTTCCTCACCGATTGGCACCTCCTGCGGCTTACCCTCGATCTCACCGGCTGTCTGATCGCGTCCGCCTGGTTCATCGGGCATCTTTTTCTGGTTTATCGTGCGGTGGGCACGGTGCAGGTCCGGCGTAACGTCGCCAACCTCGAGTTCCGCGAAGCCCTCACACCCGGAGCCCTGCTCACCGCAGCGATCGTGAGCGGTGCACTGCTCGGTCTTCTGGTGGGGGTGGGTGCCTCGGGGTGGTGGCGAGAGGTCATCCTTGCCTGGCAGGGCGTTACCTACCGGATGAGCGACCCGCTGCTCGGCCGCGATCTGGGCCTCTACGTTGCCCAGCTCCCGCTCTGGCAGGCGGCGCACGGGTTTGTCATCCTCTTGATCCTTCTGGCGCTTACCGGCGTGGTTGCGTTGTACATGCTCGTGGGTGCAATCAGCTGGATCGAGCGGCGGCCTGCCATCAACGATCACGCGCGCGCCCATGTCGGATGGCTACTCGCCGCCCTGGCGCTGGCCCTCGCCTGGGGTTACCTGCTGGAGCCCTATGAGGTGATCGGAGGCTCAGTCGACCTATTGGACGAGCCGAGCTGGCGGACCGGTCTGTGGGTGGCGCCCCTCCTGGCCGGCGTTGCTCTTGCGGCTGGTGTACTCTCGGCGGTCTGGGCCACCCGTCCACGGCACACGCTAGTGGTGGCCGCATGGATCGTTCTGGCGGCTGCCTCGATCATGGGTCATTGGCTGCTTCCGTCGATGCTCGGTGGATCCACCACGTTTACCATCGAGCCGCGGGCCAGGGAACAGCTCGAGCGAATGGCGTATGGTCTCGAGAGCTTCGGCGACAGCCGCCTGCAACAGCCTGCCCAGCCGATGCTTCCGGTGGTTCCATCGCTCTGGAACCAGGCCGTGGTATCCCGGGTCATGCCGTCTGACTCCAGTCGCCTCCTGGCAATCGACCCGGCCATCCTCTCGCGCCAGGGCAAGCGCCGCCCGGCATGGATAGTGGTGCGCTCGCATCCGTCCGGGCGGATTACGGTCTCCGCGATCGCGGATCACCGGGTGAGCCGGTCGGGTGAGCCGTTGTTCTATCGGCTGAGCGACACCCTCTCTCATACCATGGCTGGCACCTTGCTCGATTTCCCCGCGGATCTGCTCCAGCCCGACGCTCCTGCATTCCGTCTGCGCCAGAACGATGCGCCCGGAGTCCCCATAGACGGTTGGGGGCGACGGATGGCGCTCGCCTGGGCGCTGCAGACCGGTGAGGTGCTCGGCCAGCTCCCCCCAGGGACTCGGATCGATTGGCGCCTGTCTCCCGAGGAGCGACTTGCCCGTCTCGCTCCCTTTGCCGATTGGGGCACCCCGGCGGCCCGGGTGATCAACGGCGAGCTGGTCTGGTTGCTGGACGGCTATCTGGTCTCGAGCACGTTTCCCTTGACCGGCCGGGTCATGTGGCGCAACCGAACGGTCGGCTCCGTTAGAGCGGCGTTCCTGGGCACCGTGATCGCCGAGACCGGAGCCACCCGAGTGTATCTCCAGCCCGGAGCCGATCCGCTGGCCGAGACCTGGGCCAGGTTGTCGCAGGGAGTGGTGGAGCCTACGTCCGCCATCCCCGAGCCGGTGCTCCGCGCCGCGCCCTACCCCGAGGCACTGTTCCGAATCCAGGCCCAGGAGCTGGAGCACGCGCCATGGAAGGCGGGAAGTCTGAGCGCGGCAGCGCAGGGCACAGCCGAGCCGCCTCCGCCACAGGTGGGGTGGGCCACCGACACCTCGGGTCCCCTGCGGGTCTCTACCTTCGAATCCCCGGGCGAGCGGCGGATGACTGCGGTGCTGGTCGGATCGCGCGACGACGGGCGCACCCGTCTTCGCCTGGTGCGGCTCGATTCTGCCGCCGCGCTGCCCATTCGCGGGGTGCTTGAGAACCGCTGGGCGAATTTTCCGTCGTATGACGCGCTCACCGACTCAATCCGGCAGGACGGAGGAAAGCTGGAGCGAGGGCCCTTGCGGGTGGATGTCAGTTCCGGCGTGCCTGTAGCCTATCAATCGTACTTCGCCCAGCGCCCTGCCGGCGGAATGCTTCTCGCCTGGGTCAGTGTGGCTACCCGCGATGCGGCTCGTGACCGGCAGGGAGCCGGCCGCACCCTGGAAGAGGCGTGGAGCAACCTGCTCGGGAATACCGTTCCAGCTCCGCCAGGGACGGCTCAAGCCGGCCGGCTCGATGAAGCGAAGCGATGGATGGAGCGAGCCGACTCGGCGCTCCGAAGCGGCGACTGGCCGGAATTCGGGCGGGCCTGGCGCACGCTGCGGAACGTGCTGGGACTCCCGCTTGATACCGCGAGGTTTTAAGCTTGCGGACCGCTGTTCTGGCCCTTGGAGGAAACGCGCTGGCCCGATCGGATGAGCCGGCCACCGTGACCAACCAGTTCCGCCGCGCGCGCGAGAGTGTCGCTCCAATTGTCGAACTGGCCAGGGATGGATGGCGGATCGTGGTCGTACACGGCAACGGACCGCAGGTAGGTGACGAGCTGCTGCGCAACGAGGCCGCGAGGAAGGTGGCGGAACCGCTGCCGCTCGGCGTGCTGGTCGCGGAAACGGCAGGCTGGATCGGGTACATGCTCCAGCAGTCGCTGCAGAATGCGCTTGCAGCCGCCAGAGTCGAGCGAAATGTCGTCACGGTCATCACCCAGACCCTGGTCGATCGCTACGATCCGGCCTTGAGCCAACCGACGAAGCCGATCGGTCACCCGATATCGCCGCAGGAGGCCACCCGGATTCGTCAGGCCGGAAGGCCGGTGGGGAAGGATGGAAGCGGGCAGTGGCGGCGGATGGCCACGAGTCCCATGCCGGTCGGGGTGGTCGAGTTTCCGATCATCAGGCAGCTGCTGGAACAGGGCACCGTTGTGGTGGCCGCCGGTGGTGGGGGGCCGCCGGTATACCAGGACCCCATTCTCGGTCTCGAAGGGATCGATGCCGTCGTCGACAAGGACCGGGTCTCCGCCATTCTCGCGAGCCAGCTCGACGCCGAGGTCCTGATGATCCTGACGAACGTGGACGCGGTGTTCGAGGGTTGGGGAACACCGCAGGCTCGCCCGATCCGGCGAATGAGCCTGGAGCAGGCGGACACGATGATCGCCGGTGGCTCGCTCGACGCCGGCGGCATGAAGCCGAAGATCGAGGCCGCTGCCGGATTCGTGCGGCGGGGTGGCGCCCGGGCCATCATTGCCACGCTGTCCGGGGGACCCGCTGCCCTTCGCGGAGAGACCGGAACGACCATCATGAGGACGCTGTGAATCTGCACGAGTATCAGGCTCGCGCACTGCTCAGAGCGGCAGGGGTGCCAATGCTGGATGGCGACGTCGCTTCCACGCCAAGCGAAGCCGAATCGATAGCCCGCCGGCTGAGCGGTCCGGTCGTCATCAAGGCTCAGGTGCACGCCGGTGGACGCGGAAAGGCCGGAGGCGTCAAGCTCGCCCGCAACCCTGGTGAGGCGGTGGATTACGCCGCCCAGATTCTCGGCATGGAGATCAAGGGCCTGGAGGTT
>Ga0256864_1000645_pt1 | contig 11686 bp, 13 predicted proteins | sample RVTome_11_FD_187336 | JGI IMG/M metagenome (GOLD analysis project Ga0256864, IMG submission 187336) | Soil microbial communities from uranium-contaminated site in the Upper Colorado River Basin, Wyoming, United States - RVT147D111 HiSeq ... | reverse complement strand
TAACTGCGAGACCTACAAGTCGAGCAGATGGGAAACCAGGGCTTAGTGATCCGGTGGTCCCGTGTGGAAGGGCCATCGCTCAACGGATAAAAGGTACGCCGGGGATAACAGGCTTATCTCCCCCAAGAGTTCACATCGACGGGGAGGTTTGGCACCTCGATGTCGGCTCATCGCATCCTGGGGCTGGAGTAGGTCCCAAGGGTTGGGCTGTTCGCCCATTAAAGCGGTACGCGAGCTGGGTTCAAAACGTCGTGAGACAGTTTGGTCCCTATCTGTCGTGGGCGCAGGAGATTTGAGAGGAGCTGTCCTTAGTACGAGAGGACCGGGATGGACGAACCTCTAGTGTGCCAGTTGTCGCGCCAGCGGCACAGCTGGGTAGCTATGTTCGGAAGGGATAACTGCTGAAAGCATCTAAGCGGGAAACCCGCCTCAAGATTAGATCTCCCGGGCCGCAAGGCCCCTAAAGGCCCCTGGAAGACTACCAGGTTGATAGGCTGGGTGTGTAAGCACAGCAATGTGTTAAGCTAACCAGTACTAATAGGCCGTGAGGCTTGACCATAATATTTATTTGCCTCTAATAGATCAGGTTTTCTGTACACCAGTTTCCGGTGGTAATTCCGGAGGGGTCACACCCGTTCCCATACCGAACACGGAAGTTAAGCCCTCCAGGGCCGATGTTACTGCTCTCGCAAGGGAGTGGGAAAGTAGGACGCTGCCGGGATTAAAATAAAAGCCCGTTGATCCGAAATGATCAGCGGGCTTTTTTATTTTGAATTGAACATAATGGGGAAAGAACTTGTTTATATTTACACATCTTTCAATCTAATTTATAATTTTGAAGCGCAAAAGAAATCCTTTCGGAAAATTCCCTGATGTTGTTTTATCAAGAACCTAAATTTTAGAAAGACATTAATATTTAATTAATGAAATCGCCTGATTCAACCTGGAAAGTTTTGTGGCTTGCCATGCGTTCTTGGCGAACGGCAGCGGTAAGTCTTCTATCTTTTTCTTCCGGGCTTCCTTTAGGTTTGGTTTGGATTACCATTCCAACCTGGATGGCCAAAGAAGGGGTCGATATTAAAATTATTGGCCTTTTTACCCTTGCCCAAGCCCCCTGGACTTTTAAATTTGTTTGGTCTCCCTTTATGGATCGGTACTCCATTCCCCTTCCCAAGGTAGGCCGGAAATTGGGGTGGGCCATTGTTATGCAGATTGGGTTGTTACTCCTTACACTCGCTCTCTCAGGATTAAGTTCCCATCCGGATGTCATTTGGATTATTGGTTCCCTAACCCTGGCCATGGCCTTTGTGTCTGCCAGTCAGGATATTGCCATCGATGCCTACGCAGTGGAAGTTTTAAAGCCGGAAGAACAGGGAATTGCCGTTGGAGCCCGTATAGCACTTTACAGGGTGGCTATGTTTGTGGCCGGGGGACTTGCCATCACCCTTGCGGGGTTTTTGTCTTGGGGTTCTGTATTTGCCATGCTTAGCCTCTTTTATTTACCCATGATGGTGGTTAGTTATTTTGCTCCAACCTCAGAGTACGATAAAACCCAAGCCCCAAAAACCCTAAAAGCTGCAGTATGGGAACCTTTTATCGGATTCCTTTCTGTACATCGGTCACTTGAAATTTTATTATTCGTTGTTTTATACAAGCTTGCGGACAATTTGGCCGGGGCCCTTGTTCGACCTTTTTTGGTTCAGGTTGGGTTTGATAATTTTGATGTGGGTGTTGCAACCGCCACCATAGGACTTTTTGCCACCCTTGGGGGGACTTTCCTGGGGGGTGCAATGACAACTGCTTGGGGTTTGGGTAATTGTTTATGGGTTTTTGGAGCTTTGCAAATTCTGTCAAATTTTGGATATGTGTTTATTGCGGAAATTGGAGTTAACCGTCCGTTGATGTATACCGCCATGGGTTTTGAAAGTCTGACTACGGGGATGGGCACCGGTGCTTTCAGTGTCCTTTTATTAAGAATGACTCAAAAGCAGTTTTCAGCAACCCAATATGCGTTATTTTCCAGTTTATTTGCCCTACCCAGGATTCTTGCCGGGCCGGTTACGGGTGTAATGGTGGATGCCATAGGGTGGCGAAATTTTTTCCTCGTTACCATGGCCATTGGTATTCCCGGAATGATGATGCTTCAGCGGTTTTCTCCCTTGGGGGTCCGGGATCCAATCTTTCCCCCTGAGGCGAAGAGAGAATACAAACCCCTTGGTAAAAAGGCCCTAGTGGGTCGGGCTTTTATGGGAGGAACCATTGGTTTTGTTTTTTCCTCAATGGTCGTGGTTTTATTAAGTGCGATTCGTTCTTTCCGTTCTGATCCGGAGAAGGGTTTTGATATGATGAAACCTTTTTTCGATATGGTTGTTCCTCAAACGTTAACCCATACCACGCAGCTTTTTGGGATTGTGTTATTTAGTCTGGTGATTGGATTGGCAACTGCGGCAATTTTTGCTGCCCGAAGGAATATAAAACACCCCCTTCCCGTAGGACCAGAAAAAACATAACCTTACGCTAATCTGCAAAGTGAAGCCCTATGAACCCTATCCATAAAATTCAAAAGCTGATTGAAAAAGGGTTTACGGTTCGGGATTTGTACGCATTGCTTCCATATAAAAATAATAATTTATTCAATATAAAAGGAGATAAAGCTAAACAAAGACTTAATCTTTTTAAATTCCTCTCCGAAATTTATTATGACGAGAATATTCTTTCAGGCCCTGAGATGCCATTTCCAATTGGGGTGATGGATTTAAGTTTACAGGCAAAAGAACGGGTAGATGATCTTTTAGGGAGTGTAAAACCCACCCCTCCACAAAAAATTCTCCTGGAAAAAGGCCTAATGACCTCCCTTCAAAAACGGGGGACGAATATATGGAATGGAAATACCTACTCCCTTCATTCTTTAAAATTAGACAGCAAGGGAAAAGCTAGTCAGGTTAACGCTTATGTGGGCTCTTTTTTTGATATGGTTTCCTCAGCGGGTTATCTTGAGTTGGAATGTTTGTCGGCTCTTAGGGAATTTCAAACCGAAATTTCCATTGATCACCTTCCAGCACGGAAAAGGGTTTTAGAAGGTTTTAATACCCCGGGGGAGTGTCTTCGATCAGGAGGGGGAGTTGATGCGGTGATTGCCGTATCTACCTTGGTCGTTTATCAAAGAAAAGGGAAACTCTGGGTTTTATGGGATGTGTTGCCAAAAAGAAAAAAAAGACACAAGGGGTTAACCCACGCAGTGCCTTCCTTGATTTTCAAGCCTGTGACGGGAACCTCAAAGGAGAGCCTGGAGGGGGAATGGAGCATTACCCACAATATCTTTAGGGAATATTTAGAAGAGCTGTTTCATTATCCCGAAGCCCATGAACAGGATGACAAATTAAATCCTGATTATTTTTATACCCACCCCAATCTAATTTTCCTTCAGAAATTTTTAAAGAATGGGTCTGCCATTTTAAAGGGAACGGGGGTGGTTTTTAATTTGTTAAACCATCGTCCCGAAATCTGTACACTTCTTCTCATCCAGGATGAAGAGTGGTATGAACGCCAGACCCATCCCTCCAAAGCCAGGAAAAAAGGGGTAAAACCCCTTTACATTGAACAAGATCTTTCCAAACAACCCATTCAAGAAAGTCTTCATTCTCAGTTTTTGGCTACCTTACCCCTTGATAACCCTCAGTGGGGGGAAATATTAAAACCATGGGGGGTGGTTCCCCCTGGAGGGGCCGCTTTAATTCTGGGGGCAAAAGAAGTTGTAAAAATGATGGAACTTCCGGAACCCGGTTGGCTCCGACAGTATTTTGTGGATCAGTTTTCCAAATAAAAAAAACTTAAAATGGCTTTAAGGATTATGGAGAAAACCGTATGGGGATAACCTTGCATCAAATCCAAAAATGGTTATCATAATAGAGGTCTGTGTTTTTTCATGAAGGAAACCAGGTTAATTTTTAAAAATTCTCTAATGACATGTTCCCCTTTGGTTTTATTAAAAACAAAAAGGATTCTTTCTTTTTTGTTTTTTTTCTCCTATTGTTTTGCCTTTTTTGCCTGCCAGGTAACAACGACCCATATTAAAAATGGATACGGTACTGCGAAACTTCCGGATAACTCCATTTACAAAGGGTCTTTTAAAGAAGGTTTGTTCCATGGAAAAGGTGAAATTGTATGGAAAGATGGGGATCGTTATGTTGGGTCCTTTAAAAATGGTCTTTTTAGTGGACAAGGAATTTTTTATCATCGAAACGGAGAGGTCTTCAAGGGCAATTATCGGGAGGGTATGAGAGAAGGGAAGGGATCCCTTCTATCAAAGAATGGGGATAAGTTTACCGGGGAATTTAGAAAAGGGCATCCTGAGGGTCAGGGAAAATGGGAAGAAAAAGGTTTAGGGTTTTATATAGGTGAATTTAAAGAAGGAAAATTTCATGGAAAAGGGAAATTCAACTTTGAGGATGGCGTATATTATGATGGGGAGTTTAAAAATGGATACCGGGATGGTGTGGGGGAGTTCGTTCATCCGAGCGGAGAAAAGTATATCGGTGAATTCCAAAATGGCCGCCAAAACGGGGAGGGAAAAGTATTTTGGCCCACGGGTGATGAGTACCATGGCCCATTTGAAAATGGCTATGCCCATGGGAGGGGTTTATGTAAGATTAATGGGAGAGAGGGAAGCTGCAATTTTCAATTCGGTGAATTATTGAAATTTGAACCCTATGATATAGAGGATTCAGAAGAATTTATTTCCCCTGCCTTATAATTCCCCTCTTGTTTTTTAAAACGATTTATTATCATAATTATCAAATTATCCGGTATAACCCATTTAAATTCAAAAAATTATGTCCAGACTCACACTTGAAGAATTTTCCGGGAAAGAGGTTTCCCGTATTTACATTGCTGGAAAATTATCAGAGGCCAAAAAGGTGGAAGCGGTTTTTGACCGGAGGGGGGTAGATTATGCTGTTGCCATTGAGCCTTATAAAAAATTAAACTTTTTTTTATTTCCAACCGAATATAATGGGGCTTTTTTTTATGTTTTGTCCGGCCAGTTGGAATACTGCAAAAACCTTTTAATCAAAGAAGGGTTAACATTGGGACTGGTTGATGAGGGGGGATAATTTTTTTACAAGATTAATTTCGGATAAGGAATCTCCCTTTTTTTTAGATTGTGGTTTAATCGAAAATTATTCTCAGTTATTTCAAAAATTCCAAGAATGATGGATGTCTCATTTCCGTTACCCTTCAGGATTAAGGAATTGGTAAAAGCATAGCCCTTGGGCAAGAAAGTCTAAAAACCGAGAAAATCATTAAGAGGGGTTGAATGGAATTGGGTTTAAGTAAGTTGGGTATAAAAAGACATTTCCCATGGGTCAATAGTAAATTTCCCTAATAAAATTTTGAATATATTTATTTTATTGAAGGGTTAAGGTACTTAACAGATTTATCTTTTATTGGAAAAATTTATCCGTTATTTTCCAAAAAAGTTTTTCCCAATTTCCGCCTGAGTGCCAAGCCATTTTCTCTTCCCAATTTATTTGACAATTCTGTTTGTTGTAAATAGGATTTCTGGTTGCATTAGAAATTGCTTCACTAAAGTGGGGCGTGGAGCAGTTATCAGAACCAATAAAAGGAGAAGGATTAATAAATGAACATTGTAGAAAAAACCCTTGAATCGTTAATATTTCAAAGCCGGTGGCTTTTAGCCCCATTCTTTATCGGGCTTTCGGTGGACATAATTGCCTTGCTGGTTAAATTCAGTAAAGAGTTATTAACCCTCTTTTTAGGGTTATTCATAGGGGGAGAACAGGACACCATCATCAGCATTTTGACGTTGGTGGATATGGCCTTAATCGCCAGCCTCCTTTTAATCATCATGTTAAGCGGAAATTAAAATTTTGTGTCCAAAATTGATACGGGTGACCATGTGGACCGCCCAGCCTGGATGGGAAAGGTAAGCTTCTCTGATTTAAAAATTAAATTAATCGGCGCCATTGTTGCAATAACGGCTGTTGAACTGTTAAAAGGTTTTATCAATGTTCATTTGCTCACGACAGAATAGCTGGCATGGAAAGTTGGAATCCATCTTACGTTTGTGGTCTCGGGGGTTCTTTTTGCCGTAATGGACCGGATCGTTGAGAGCGGGAAGGGAAAGCATTAAAAAAGTAAAAAGTTGTCAGCCTTCAGTGATCAGCTACAAACAGTTAAGGGAAATTAAATTATTTCTAACAACGATAAAAATAGGTTGTCTGTTTACTTTTGTCAGTTATCCGATCTGAGTACTTGGAAATATAAGATAATAGGATTATGGACTTTTCTGGATTGAAGGATTAAGTTAAGGGTCAATGAGATGGGGATTCGCTTATATTTGATTTTCCCAATCATAATTTCTTTTTCCTGTGCCACTCAACCAAACTTTTTTGAAAAAGTTAAAGTCGGTCAAAACAAACAGACCATTAAAGAATTTTTTGGGGAACTGGTTAAAATTAAGAAGTTTCCAAAACCTGTTGGCCCAATTTTTGGTCCTGAGGAAGAATTTTGGGATCAAATCCAAAATGGAGCCCCTTTAGAGGTTTGGAATTACCAAAGCAAAGAGGGAAACCTCAATCTTTACTTTCTAAATGGGGAAGAGAGTTTATCCTACAAAGCCTTTGCTCCCCGGGGTGTTGTTTATTAATTTTGAAATTTGGGAATTCAGGAGAAATCCTATTTTCTTAAAAAGGCACTTAATTTATTTCAAAAGATCGGTCCCACCTTTCTCCCTTTTCTATTTTTAAAAAAATGCCTTCAAAACAAAAACTGCCTAAAAGTATTTGGATTCTCGGTTTTGTCAGTATGTTTATGGATATTTCTTCTGAAATGGTTCACGGACTATTACCGGTGTTTCTAGTTTCTGTAATTGGTGCAAATGCCATGACAGTGGGCTTCATAGAAGGCTTTGGAGAGGGTTTGGCATTAATCATTCGGGTATTTTCCGGAACATTGAGTGACAGGCTCGGTAAACGTAAGATCATTATCGTTAGCGGTTACCTGATGGGAACTTTGACCAAACCCTTATTTGCGGTGGCCACCGGGGTTGGGGCCGTTTTTACCGCCCGGTCCCTCGATCGAATCGGAAAGGGGCTAAGAGGGGCTCCTCGGGATGCCTTGATTGCGGATTTTACCCCTTCCCATCAGAGGGGGTCGGCCTATGGCCTTAGACAGTCCCTGGACTCCCTTGGGGCGGTTTTAGGGCCACTCATAGCCGTTGCCTTGATGATTTTAACCTCAAACGATTTCCGTTTAATATTTTGGCTGGCGGTTATTCCTGGAATTATTGCGGTTACCATTTTAGTTATTTTTGTCCATGAACCGGAAACTCCCCCGTTTAAATTTGAATGGAAAAAATTTTGGAAAGGAAATATTTCGGGATTGGGGATTTCCTTTTGGATCGTCATTGGTTTAGGAATCGTTTTTACCTTGGCTCGTTTTAGTGAAGCATTTTTGCTGTTAAGGGCAAAGGATATTGGTGCCTCTGCAAGTATGGTCCCGATTATGCTGGTGATCATGAGTTTGGTGTATGCCATCGGAGCCTACCCTATTGGACGTCTTTCGGACCGGATAGGGCGAACCGGTTTGCTTAGTGTGGGTTTGTTGGTTTTGATCATTTCTGATTTTGTTTTAGCAATGGCAACGGATATAATCTACGTTTCCCTGGGTTCCGCTCTATGGGGATTACACATGGCTTTAACCCAGGGTTTATTTGCTGCCCTGGTCGCAGATACATCGGGGGAAAAAAATAGGGGGACCGCTTTTGGTATTTACGGTTTGGTTACAGGAATTGCCATTCTGGTGGCTAGTGTCATCGCCGGGTGGTTATGGGACCAGTTTGGGCCTCCCGTTACCTTTTATGCAGGGGCTTGTTTTTCCCTAATTACATTGGTTGGCATTTTTACCCTTAGAAAAAGGGTTGAAATATTATAGGAAAAAGCATCATTAGATAACCGAGGGAAATTAAGGTTTAAAATTGAATTTTTACAGGAAAAATTAAATTTGGCGTCATTTCCATATCCAGATACAGACAATTCCTACCTGATGGATCATGTAAATTTACTCCGTAATTATTTTCTTAGTTTAACCCGTAAAGATCTGGTTGATCCCGGGTTAGGTGATAAGGAAGCAGCAAAGAATATATTTCACGCACCCTTTGCCGTGGTTTCCCATGATACTTCTAAAGATCCAATTTTCAATTACGCTAATCAAACCGCGCTCAATTTATTTGAAATGGGTTGGGAAGAATTTGTTTCCCTTCCTTCCCGTTTATCAGCCGAAGCCCTGGACCGAGAAGAACGCGCGAGATTACTTAATGAAGTGTCAACCAAAGGCTTTATGGATCATTATTCTGGGATTAGGATTTCTAAAAGTGGAAAAAGGTTTTTTATGAATAAGGCCATCGTATGGAACCTATTGGATAAAAACGGGCTATATTATGGTCAAGCGGCTACTTTTAATGAATGGAAACTTCTTTAATTAATTGGTAAAATCCCCCTTTTATAAAAAAATAAAATGAACCGTAAAATCATCGGGTACCATATAGATTCGGAAGGGGATTGGGTAGCGGATTTAACTTGCTGCCATGGACAACATGTTCGCCATAAACCCCCTTTTATAAACAGACAGTGGGTACAGACTGAAGAAGGGCGAAAATCAAAATTAGGAGAGAATTAAATTGCCTCAAATATGACCGGGTGGAGTTTCCTGATGGCCTTTTGGCTTTTAAGCGGACTCCGGACTTTGAGGAGAACACCCTTCCAAATGGGTTAAGGTCAAGGCATTTCATCAGTCCAGGTGTTTGGGGAAAAATTCATGTGATGGAGGGAAAACTAAAATATTCAATCCTTGAGCCGCTGGATCAAGAAATGGTCCTGAATTCGAGTGTTATCGGAGTGGTTTTACCAGAGGTTCCCCACCAGGTGGAACCTTTGGGCCAAACCCGTTTTTATGTTGAGTTTTTTCGGAAGGAATGAGTACAAATTCTTTTAAATTTTCATAAATTTAAAAGAATTGTAAAGTTCATTTTTTCCATCCTAATAAAAACTCCCGGAATAATTCGATTCCATTCCCCTTCTTCCTTTCTTATTTATGGGTCTTCGTGAAATCGAGTGGGTAGATTCATATCTCATTGAGCATACAGGTCAGGATTTTTAGCCGAAGGTATTCTTCATCCCGTAAGCCGTATGCCCTCCTCTGGATGACTCGGATCTTGTTGTTGAGTCCTTCCACAAATCCCAGAGAGACCTTGTTCTCCGGTCTGCTGTAGGCCGCAATGCCCTCCCAGTGCCGCTCGATCATCTCGGCGAACTTCTCATAGGGAGCAAGCCTCTGCCATTTGAGCGATGCCCTCCAGTGGTCGAAGAACCGCCGCGCCCATCCCTCGCTCTGGTAGCTCCAGAGCTGCCCGAAGGTCTCTTTCAGCAGGTACGCCGTATTCAGACGTTTGTTGGCGCCCAGGAGTTTCTTGAGCGCCCTTCGACCATCTAAGGTCAGGTTCTCCCGGTTCGATAAGAGCGTGTACTTCTGCCCCTTGATGTAGGAGCGATTTTTTCCAGAAAGCCGGAAGTATTCCATCTTCCGGACCTGATCCAACGCCTCTCCCAGATGTCTCATCACGTGGAATTTGTCGTACAGGATCGCCGCCTGGGGGACGCACTTTCACGTCGATTTCTCAAAGGCCTTCCACATATCCATCACCGCAAGGCGAATCCCCGCACGCTTCTTCTCTCCAAGGCATTCATAGAAAGCATCCAGGCTCTCCTCCGAGCGGTCTTTGCCTCCAAACCAGAGGGGGGACGACGCCTCAGAAGATCGCTGACCACGATCCGATAGGTATGCCCCTTCCTTAGGGAGATCTCGTCGATCCCGATCGCCTTGGGGGCAGGAACCCCGGTACGCCGAAGCTGCTCCCGCATGTACTGCTTCTCCAAAGCCTTGACGGTGTGCCAATCCAGATGAACTTCTTTCGCCACGTCCTGGATGCTCATGGACCGGCACCGCCCCCCCACAAAAAAGGCAAACCGCTTCGTGTAGAAAGGGTTGTCTCAGAGCCATTCCAGTCGCTCCCGCTTCACCTTCCCGCACCTCCACCTCCAGGTAAATCCGCACATCCCCACAGGACAGATCCCGGATAAGGCGTCTCTTGCTGTCGTAGTAACTGCGGTGCGCTGTTCCGCAACATCCACACACCGTTTTTTTTGACGCCTCTCCAGCCGGATAATCCGGCCCTTCGGGTCGCCAAATATCCCCTTGAGCCTGGCCTTTGGACGAAACCCGGGGAACCGGTATACGTCCACCAATCGCCTGATTTTTTCCATCCGGCAATCTTGCCAGATTTCTTGCCTACCATAAACACCTTTTTCTATCGTGAAAAAGCAACGTTACGACATCCAACCCTTAAAATTTTACCCACTCACTTCCACGATGAGCCTTATTTATTTTATTGCTTTCAAATTTGGAAATAGTTACCCTTTTTATAAATAACTATACAATTCCCTTTAATTTGGAAAAAAGAAAGGGCTCTTCAGATGGTTAATTATTTTTGGTTTTTTCTTGCTGCTTTTTTTGAAATTTTTGGTTGTTATGCCTTTTGGATATGGTGGCGGTTAGATAAAAGCTTTTTATGGATTCTACCAGGGGTATTAAGCTTAGCTCTTTTTGCCTTTGTACTGACGCGGGTTGAGGTGCCATTTGCGGGGAGAGCCTACGCGGCGTACGGGGGGATTTACATCATTTCGTCTTTATTGTGGTTAACCGTGGTTGAAGGGACAAAACCTTTTTGGTCGGATTATATGGGAATGGTCTTATGTTTAGCCGGAGCTTCGGTTATATTATTCGGCCCTCGTCTAATGGGCCATTAATTTAAAAATAGATGACGGTACAAACCCCGTTGGGATGGAAAAATATGAGAAACCCAAGGAAAATTAAAAAAACCTTTAAAAGCAAACCCACCATTGAAGGTGCAGGCGTACGTTTAAAGAGGGTTTTCGGAAATTCTGAAGTTCCTCAATTTGATCCTTTCCTCCTTATGGATGATTTTCATTCGAGGAATCCCGATGACTATATCAAAGGATTTCCTTGGCACCCACACCGCGGGATTGAAACCATTACCTATGTCCTTCACGGCGAAGTGGAGCATGGGGACAGTATGGGTAATAAAGGGATCATTCATTCCGGGGACATTCAATGGATGACGGCGGGGAGCGGTATCATCCATCAAGAAATGCCAAAAGTTCATGGTGACGGTTTAATGTGGGGTTTTCAATTATGGGCCAATCTTCCCTCATCCCAAAAAATGATGGCGCCTCGGTATCGGGAGGTCCGGAGTCATCAAATCCCGGAGGTAAAGTTGGAGAACGGTGGAATGGTAAAAGTTGTTTGTGGGAAAGTTGAGGGAGTTCATGGCCCTGTGAAAGATATTGTCATTGATCCCGATTACCTGGATGTGTCCCTTCCTTCGGATTCAGGTTTCAAACATCCTGTGAAAGAAGGATATACGGTATTTGCCTATTTGCTACAGGGAAAAGGCTGTTTTGATTCGGAAGGTGGAGCCCTCATTGAACCTGAAACTTTGGTTGCTTTTGGGGATGGGGACTGCCTTTCTATTTTGGCTGGAGAAGGGGGGATGCGATTCCTATTGGTCTCAGGGAAACCGATTGGAGAA
>Ga0256864_1000643_pt1 | contig 11708 bp, 10 predicted proteins | sample RVTome_11_FD_187336 | JGI IMG/M metagenome (GOLD analysis project Ga0256864, IMG submission 187336) | Soil microbial communities from uranium-contaminated site in the Upper Colorado River Basin, Wyoming, United States - RVT147D111 HiSeq ... | reverse complement strand
AGCTGGCCGAGGAAGCGCAGGACCGGGCGCAGGTTCATGCCGGCGCGTCGCCGCCGGGGAACAGGAGCTGCACCGTGCCCAGTTCCTCCGCGCGCACGAACAGGATCACCAGGTCGCCGGCCTCGAGCCGGTCGGGGCCGCGGGGCACGAACACCTTGCTGCCGCGGACCACGGCGCCGACGATCAACCCGCGCGGCGGGCTGAACTCGGCGAGCGTGACGCCGGCCGCCGGGCTCGCCGGGTGGAGCCGGCGCTCGAGCACCTGCGCGGCGCCCCTGCGCAGCGACACGATGTTGGCGCTGTAGCCGCTCTCGATGTACTCGTGGATGCGCTCGTAGGCGAGCGCGCGCGGCGAGAACACCTGCATCAGGCCGAGCCGGCGCCAGAGGTGCGAGGTCTCGGCGCGGTCGACCAGCGCCACCACCTGCGGCACGCCCAGCTCCTGGGCGAGCAGGCTCGCCATCAGGTTGCTCTCGTCGTGGCCGGTGACGGCGACGAAGAACGCGGCGTCGCGCACCCGCTCGGCCTTGAGCAGGGCGAGCTCGGTGGCGTCGCCGTGGAGCACGTGCACCTCCGGATGGCGCGCGGCCAGCTCGCGGGCGCGCGTGCGGCTCTTCTCGATGATGCGGACCTCGGCGCCGAGCGCCCCCGCCGCCGCCGCCACCGCGGTGCCGGTGTCGCTGCCGCCGGCGATCACCACCGAGCCGAGCCGGGTGGCGCCGCCGGTGACCATCCGCTCGACCCGGCTGATCACCTCGGTGCCGCCGAGGATCAGCGCCTGGTCGCCGGGCGCGGCGCGGTCCTCGCCCGAGGGGATCACCAGCTCGTCGCCGCGGAAGAACGCGACCACCAGGCTCCCGGCGGGCAGCGCGACCTCGGACAACGGGCGCGCGGTCAGCGGCGAGGAGGCGTCGAGCGCGACCTTGCGGAGCTGCACCTTGCCCTCCGCCAGGTGCTCGACGGCGGTGACGTTGAGCCCGCGGATGAGATTGACGATGCGGGTGGTGGTCAGGAGCTGGGTCGAGAGCAGGAGATCGGCGCCGAACGCGTCCTCGTAGACGTGGCGGCGGCCGATCAACTCGTCGGCGGCGCCCACGCGCACCGCCGAGCGCCGGGCGCCCAGCCGCTTGGCGAGCAGCGAGGCGGCGAGGTTCGCCTCGTCGGAGGAGGAGACGGCGAGGAACAGGTCGCAGCCCTCGACCCGCGCCTGCTCGAGCACCAACACGTGGCTGCCGTTGCCGTGGACGGTGGCGACGTCCAGCTCCTCGTCGATGCGAGCGCAGCGCGCGCGGTCGCGTTCGATGACGGTGACGCTGTGCCCCTCCGAGGCCAGCGCGCGGGCGAGGTGGAAGCCGACCTCGCCCGCCCCCATCACGACGTAGCGCTGCTTGTCCATGGCGTGCGCCGGCCGCGGCCGCCCGGCCGGCGCGCGGAGCATACCCGAGCGCCGCGGACCCACCCTTCGCTCCGGCCGCGCCGGTCCCGCCGCGCCGCACCTTGAGCCAAACGCCCGGCTGCGATAGGCTACCCCCCACGAAGTTCCGGTTGCCCGGCTGATCTACGCTGATTTGCCTGTGACATACCGCGGCCGTCCGGCGCCCGCCGGCCGGACCCCTCCGCGGCCTCGGGGACAACGATTTCGACGGAGGAGACCCATGCTGAACAAGCGCATCCCGTGCGTGCTGTTGGCGGTGGCTTGCCTGGGCGTCGCCGGCTCGCTGGCGGCCCAGGAGACCGGCCGCGTCGAGGGCCGGGTGACCCGGCCGGACGGCGGCCCGGTGGCCGGGGCGGCGGTGGCGATCGAAGGGGTGGGCGCGACGGTGACCGGCGCCGACGGGAGGTTCGCGTTCGACGCCGTGCCCGCGGGCGACCACACGCTGAACCTCACCCTGGGCGAAAACGCGAAGCAGGAGCAGGTGACGGTCGCCGCCGGGGCGACCGCCGACGTCGCCGTCGAGGTCACCTGGGAGCACTCCTTCGTCGAGACCATCACCGTGTTCTCGGCCTCGCGCCGGGCCGAGCGCATCGTCGAGGCGCCGGCGGCGGTGACCATCGTCACCGCCGAGGAAGTCGAGCGCCAGGCGGCCCATGGCCAGCTCCCGAAGCTCCTCGAGTTCACGCCCGGCGCCGAGGTCACCCAGAGCGGCCTCTACGACTACAACTTCAACACCCGCGGCTTCAACAGCTCGCTCAACCGGCGGGTGGCGACGCTGATCGACGGCCGCGACCCCTCGGTGCCGTTCCTCGGCTCCCAGGAATGGGGCGCGGTCTCGTTCCCGCTCGACGACCTCCAGAGCGTCGAGCTGGTGCGCGGGCCGAGCGCCGCGCTCTACGGCGCCAACGCCTCGAGCGGCGTGCTCAACCTGGTGACCAAGGCGCCGCGCGACAGCCAGGGCGGGCAGGTGCGGGTGGCCGCCGGCGAGCTGTCGACGCTCAACGTCGACGGCCGCTGGGCCGGCGGCCTGGGCAGCGAGGACTTCTACCTCAAGCTCCAGGGCGGGGTGCGCAACAGCGGCGACTTCGCCCAGTCGCGCAACGTCCGGCCCGAGTACTCCGTGTTCTGCGGCGGGGCCGTCACCGCCGACTGCCTGCCGCGCGAGGTGGTGCCGCTCGACCCGGTCGACGACGACGAGGTCAAGTTCGGCAGCGCGCGCTTCGACGCCTACCTCGGCGGCAGCGGGCTGTTCACCGTCGAGAGCGGCTGGGCCGACGTCTCGGGACCGCCCTTCCAGACCGGCATCGGCCGCGTCCAGATCCAGGACGTCGAGCGCACCTGGATGCGCGCCAACCTCGGCTACCCGCGCTGGAACCTGCTCGCCTACTGGAACAACCGCGACGCGCCGGAGCAGCTCGCGCTGGCGTCGGGCGCCAACCTGGCGCTCGACACCGACAACTGGCAGCTCGAAGGGCAGACCAACTGGGAGTTCGCCGGCGGCGACGCCCGGATCGTCGCCGGCCTCTCCTACGGCGAGGAGTCGATCGACAGCTTCGACCCCCGCACGGGGCGGCAGACGCTGATCTTCGAGCCGATCGACGCCGACTTCACCGCCGTCTTCGGCCAGCTCGACTGGGCGCTCGGCGAGCAGTTCAAGCTGGTCGTCGCCGGCCGCTACGACGAGTCCTCGCTCCACGACAGCCAGTTCTCGCCCAAGGGCGCGCTGGTCTACTCGATCAACCCCAACCACACCCTGCGCCTGACCTACAACGAGGCGTTCCAGGTCGCCAACTACTCGGAGTTCTTCCTCCAGGCGCCGGCCGCGCCGCCGGCCAACCTGGCGGGCGTCAACGCCCTGGTCTGCCTCGCCAACGGCCTCAACTGCGGACTCGGGCTGACCCCGGTGCTGGCGGTCGGCAACAAGGACCTCCAGCTCGAGGAGGTCGAGACCATCGAGCTCGGCTACAGCGCCCTTCTCGGCGGCCGCACCTACATGACCGTCGACTACTACCAGTCGGAGAACACCAACTTCATCACCGACCTGCTGCCGCAGCTCGGCACCGCGCTCGGGCGGATCAACCCGAACTTCGGGCCCTGGCAGGCGCCGGCCGGAGTGCCCGAGGCGCTGGCGGCGGTCATCCGCGGCCTGGTGCCCCTGCTGTCGAACAACGTCGACGGCTCGAACATCCTCGCCGCCGCGAGCTACACCAACTTCGGCGACGTCGATACCGAGGGGATCGACTTCGGGGTCAACCACTACCGGAGCGACGGCTGGACCCTGAACTTCAACTACTCCTGGTTCGACTTCGAGATCCAGGATCCGCTGCCGGGCCTCGAGCGGCTGCTGCTGCCCAACTCCCCGCCGAACAAGCTGGCGGCCGGGGCGACCTACGCCCGCGACCGCTTCGACGTCGGCGGGTCGTTCCGCTGGGTCGACGAGTTCCGCTGGGCGGTGGGGCCGTTCCAGGGCGACGTCGAGGCGTACTACACGATCGACGTCAACGGCAACTACCACATCGGCGACCAATGGACGGTCGGGGCGACCATCGCCAACGCCACCGACAACCAGCACTGGGAGTCCTGGGGCGGCGACGTGCTCGGGCGCCGCGCGCTGGCGCACGTCGCGTTCGGCTGGTAGACGGGGAAGGCGGGCCGCGTGGGGGCCGTTTTGTTGACTCGGCCCCCCCGGCCCCTTAGACTACGAAGTTCGGGACGGGGCGTGGCGCAGTCTGGTAGCGCACCTGCCTTGGGCGCAGGGGGTCCCCAGTTCAAATCTGGGCGCCCCGACCACGACGGAGCCTCAGCGGTCGGCCCCGGCTGCCTGTAGCTCAGCTGGATAGAGCGGCGGCCTTCTAAGCCGTTGGTCGGGGGTTCGAGTCCCTCCAGGCAGGCCAAGTTCTTTCGCAGCACAGGTCCCACGACCGAGACGAACGGTGAGCGTAGCTCAATGGTAGAGCGCTGGACTGTGGCTCCAGTGGTTGGGGGTTCGAGTCCCCTCGCTCACCCCACAGCCGGCCAGCGCGCCCTTAGCTCAGCTGGATAGAGCGACGGCCTCCGGAGCCGTAGGTCAGAGGTTCGAGTCCTCTAGGGCGCACCATCCCCTCCTCGCAGCCGCTCTCCGCCTGAAATCAGCTGAAAAGTATGCAGGTTTCGGAGGTTCTAGGACACTACCCGGGTTTCAGGACCGGGATCGCCAGCCGCCAGCCACTATGTAAAGCCTCACTTGACACAGCGACGCCTGCTCGCCTAGTCTGGTGTCGATGATCCAGAGCTTCCGGCACAAGGGGCTCGCGAAGTTCTGGAACGAGGGTGATCCCCGAGGGATCCGAGCGGATCTGCGCGAGCGCGTCCGCCGGCGGCTGACGGCGCTCGATGCTGCGCAGGACATGCGGGAGCTGGGCATGCAGGGGGTGGGACTGCATCCCCTGCGAGGAAGTCCGGAGCGTTTCGCGATCTCCGTCAACGGTCCGTGGCGGATCACCTTCGAATGGGAGGATGGCGACGCTCTGCGAGTAGACTTGGAGCAGTACCACTGAGGAGACGACGATGCCCGATTACCCCGCCAAGCACCCGCCTGCATTGGAGCCCGCGCACCCCGGCGAGATCCTGCGCGAGGACGTGCTGCCGGCGCTCGGGCTCAGCGTCGCCGAGGCGGCGCGGCAGTTGCGGGTCTCCCGGCAGATGCTGCACTCGATCCTCGCCGGCCGATCCGCTGTCTCCCCCGAGATGGCGGTCCGTCTCGGCCGCTTCTGCGGCAACGGTGCCGGCTTCTGGCTGCGCCTGCAGGCCGCCCACGACCTATGGCACGCCGAGCGGAAGCTGCGGACCGAGGTGAGCAAGATCCCCCAGCACGCCGCAGCGTGATGACCGCCGATCGTGGAGACAATCCTCGCCGCTCAGAGCGATGAAGCCAGGGCCCAGATCACCTTCGCTTCGACCAGGACGCCGCCGAGGTGGTTCCAACTGAGGCCAATTGGGCGCACCATCCCCTCCTCGCAGCCGCTTCCCCGAGTCGATCCAGGCGGGTTTCGAGGAGCACCTTCGGCGAGTCAAGGCGATCCACGAGCGTGACCTCCGCGACGGCTGGGGCGAGGCGCCGCTGCCTACGCGTTGGCCCGCAAGTACCCGGGCGCCGCCAGGGAGTAGATCGCCGGATAAGCTCCCGTGCCCCTCCCGAGCGCCGCCTATCCGCGTTCCGCCCGGGCTGGGCCTGCAACGCTCCGCGGCCCATCGAGCGCAGATCCAAGAACCGTCGAAACTCGCGAGACCTGTCGCGAATCGAGTCGGGTGAAGGCTGGCCCCACCGCCTCTCCGCATAAGCGGCCGTACGGCTTATCGACGCGCAGGGCCGGGGGATTATGCGGCCGGAGAAGCACAGTTGCGGCACGTCTCGATTCGATGTAGACTTGCCTAAATCCTTAGAGCCTAGACAGATGGCTAGACGACTACCAGTCGAAGGAGGCGCGTCAGCGTGTCGGCTGTCGTCGTCCACTTATCGACGTGGAATCCGTAGAAGCACCGGTTAGACGAATCGAGGAGCCGTGGAATTCCTGATCCGCCGGAAAGATGGCGCCTTCGTAGAGCTGCCTGCTGGTTCAGACTGTTCGATCTTCCGGCCTGCGGGCTTCGCTACGACGCTCATTCAGGGGCGGGGAGTCTGTGCTGTCGGACTAGAGGAGTCTGTGGTGACGTTCTCGGTCGAGATGCCTGGAATACAGATGGTGGTGGAAGGCGAGCTCCCGGCGCCACTGGCCGTCAACTTCGCGGAGTCCGTGGCGAACCGCCTGGAGAGCATGACGGGCCAGGCCCTTGAGGTAGTTCGCTATGCGTGATCAGTCTAACTCCTCGGTGAAGCGGCCACGGCCTTGCAGGCCGTGCCGCTTACCTCAGGACCGTTGGCTGGCTGAGGTCCTCTGAAATGAGACGCGGAACGTGCGACTGATCTCCTTCCAGATCTTCGAGTGTTTCGGCTTCAGAGACTCGGGGAGAATAGACTTCTCCTCGTCGACCCCGTTCTTCTACGTCCTGGGGAGGAATAGCTCCGGTAAGACGTGTCTTCTCAGTGCGCTCCGGCACCTAGATCTTGACGTCAAACCCAGCGATCATGCGAACTTCGCCAACTTCAACCCCTCTGACCAACGCCCGCTTCTTCGAGCAGTGTTCAGCGTCTCGGAGCGCGACCTGAGCCTCGACCGCTTCTTGAAGCAAGTGGCCGCTCAGCTTCCCAGTCGAGGTCTTAGCTCTATTCAGGAGTCTCACCGAGCTCAGATTGCGGACAGAGTGCTGAACGCCGTGCGTGAGATCTACGAGACTCTGATGAAGGAGATGCGGAGCTGTGGTGAGGTGTCAGTCGCACGAACCGGCGAAGGCCAGTACAGTATTGCACTGGACGACGATTGGAAGGCGCAAACCGAACGACGCAAAGCGGTTCGGGCAGCCTTGTCCGCCATCGCACCCGGGGATCAAGTGAGGCTGCCAGGTGGGAAGACAGCCGGCCTTACGTTGCACCATCTTGATCCAGAAGAGTCCTTGTTCTTCTTGTTCCCGAAGATCTATTTCTTCGATCAAGAGCACTCATTGCTAGCAGACCTGCCGGACCGCATCGACGAAGAGGTCCTGGGGGGCAAGGCGAACGCCCTGTTGCAGTCCCTATTGAAGCTGCTCGGAAGGGCCGACGTCGAACGTTTTCTTCGAGCCGATGATCCCGATGAGAGAGAGGACGTGCTGGGTCGTCTTCGTGCTCAGATGGCCCTTCTAACCAAGGAGGTGAACGCGGTCCGGAGGGGTAGGTCGACTGAGTCACTCCTCGAGTTCGTCCTGCATGAGAAGAACGGTCTACAGTTGACTGTGAGAGCAGATGGCAAGCCGAGCTTCTATAGGCATCTGAGCGACAACACGAAGCTACTTATCGCCTATCATCTCTACACGTGGGAGGAAGAGGTCTCCGGAAGTGTGATCTTGTTCGACGAGCCGAATCGCGGTTTTCACCCATCGGCGGAGGCGATGCTACTCAAGTTCCTGAGATCGCTGGGATCGTCGAATACCGTCATCGTGTCGACGCACTCGCAGTACCTGATTGATCCTACCCTCATCGCGAACATAAGACTAATGCGGTCAGGCAAAGACCGTCTTCTCGCGGTCGCGAACAGCCCCTTCCGCAGACCAAAGGCGAAAGGCGACCTTCTCGGCCTCCAGCCGGTCTTCGACGCTATTGGCCTCTTGCCCGGACAAGGTCTCGAGCTGCGTGATCAGGTGATTCTCGTCGAGGGTGTATCCGACCTACTCTACCTGCGGGCATTCTCGAAGCTCCTGAAGGTCGACGAGTCGTTGAACATCGCTCCCGGTAGAGGTGATACTACCTTCTTGACGTTAATTCCACTTCTCATCTCTCAGGGGTTCTCATTCAAGGTCGTCATCGATAGGGGAAAGATTGTCGAGAGAATAAGGGAGGAGTTCCTCGTTCCCGATGAGTCCATGTGGATCGTGCCAGTGCCGGAGAGCTTTGGCTCACGTTTCGAGACGGCGGGGATCGAAGATCTCTTCGCCAAAGACGACTTCCGGCGGCTACTTGACGGAGCAGGAATAGGAGTCGACGATTCCGCCATGGTGAAGCAGCCGAACAGTCGCCTGGTGGCGTCCGGATCGAAGGTGCTACTAGCCAAGACCTGTCTTGAATTGGTGACGGACGGCGACTTGGAGGTGAGCGACACGACTCGCAGTGCGTTTGGCTCGCTTCTTGAGTTCTGCCTGGGGAAGGAGAACTGGTACAGACTCTAGCGGCCCAGCCAACCACGATCGCTCGAGCCGACGCCGACCGTCGGTCGCTTCGCTCCTCAGGTCGGCGCCGCTCAGCTCAAGAACGTTGGACGAACATCGCCGGTCGGAAGGAGGTCACATGCCTCTCGTTTACGCTGTGGAGAAGGATGGAGTGTTGTCGCCGTTGCCTCCATCGATGCAGCTCTTTCTCCTCACCGAAGGAGCGACGGTTCAGGCAGCCCTCACGCTCGCCACTCACCTTGGGATCGCGGAACTCCTGGCGAATGGCCCGCAGACGAGCGACGCGCTCGCCCGCGAGACATCGACACATTCGCGGTCGCTCTACCGAGTCCTTCGCCTCCTGAGCAGCATTGGAGTGTTCTCCGAGATTTCCCCCGGTCGCTTCACCCAAACCGCGATAAGCGAATTGCTCCGTGCAGGCTGTCCTGGATCACTGAGCTCCTGGGTGAGAATGACCGGCCTCCCGCTCTGGCCCCAAGTATTTTCGGAAGGTCTGTACAGCATCCGGACCGGCGAGCCGGTCTTGAAAGCGGTAGTCGGCGCAGAGTTTTTCGACTATCTCGCAGGCCATTCGCACGAGGGCGACGTGTTCAATGAGGCCATGACCGATTTCGGTCGCGGCGTTGCGGAGGCGGTTGCCCAAGCGTACGACTTCGCCGGCATCAGAACGCTCGTCGATGTCGGCGGTGGCCACGGCACACTATTGGCCACGATTCTGCGAAGGCACCTCCACCTCAACGGAATACTCTTCGATTTGCCTCCTGTGGCCGCGGGCGCGCGGGCGACAATGGCTGCGGCGGGAGTTCTCGAGCGCTGCGAGATTCATGGTGGCGACTTTTTGCAAGAGGTTCCTGCTGGTGGCGACGCGTATGTCCTCAGTTGGATCATTCATGACTGGGATCATGGTCGCGCCTTGACCATCTTGAAGCGATGCCGCGAGACCATGACAACCGCGGGCCGCCTCCTACTGGTGGAGGCGCTCATCCCCCCGGGCGATGAACTGCATGCCGGGAAAATCATGGATTTCGTGATGCTGACCGCACTTGGTGGTCAGGAACGGACAAAGGAAGAGTATGGGGAATTGCTACGGGAAGCGGGCTTTCGCCTCAGCGCCGTAGTATCGACTGCCTCGCCAATGTGCGTCATCGAAGGGCGGCCAGCTTGATGCACCTTGCCGCGTCGCCCAACGACAGCATGCAGCGGACGGAGCTCCGCGCCGCCGCTGATGCTGAGCGTTCTGCGACCCCACGCATCGTCTTGACGTCTTGGCGTTAAGGTGCTACCGTCTGCCCATGGAAACCTCAAAGCGGGCGACGGTCTACTTTGACCCCCAGATCCACCGGGCCCTGCGGCTCAAGGCAGCAGCGACGGAGCGGTCCGTCTCGGAACTGGTCAACGAAGCCGTTGGGCTCGCCCTCGGGGAGGATGCCGAGGACCTCGAAGCCTTCGCGCAGCGGGGCGGAGGGCCGTTGCTGAGCTTCGATGAGGTCGTTCAGGATCTGAGGCGCCGTGGCCGCATATGAGCTCCGCATCACCGCGGCGGCCGCGAAAGAGCTCGATGCACTACCGCGGAAGAAGGACCGCCAAGCCGTCGTCGATCGGATCTTGGCACTTGCCGACGAGCCCCGACCGGCGGGCTGCGTCAAGCTCTCTGGTCTCCATGAGCTTTACAGGGTGCGGCAGGGTCCGTACCGGATCGTCTACGTGATCGAGGACGAACGGTTGGTAGTCATAGTAATCCGGATCGTCGACCGCAAAGAGGCTTATCGAAAGGCTCGCCGAACCCGCTCACTGCAGCGGACGCGGCCTTTCAGGCCACGCCGCTGAGTTCGGCAGCCGTTGGGCGGATACCGAAGTTCGCGGATGTCGGATGAGCCGCGAATGGGAGAAGCGACCATGACGCGGGGCAGACTCTTCCGGAACCTTGCTCGGTGATTCATCCCTGGCGCACGCCTTCTATCAAGAGCTGCTTGAAATTGCTGATGGCGGTACTCGACAGCCCGCCTTGAGAGAGGCAAAGAACTACGTGGCTCAGCGGCGGTGATCAAGGCACACTCCTCAGCGTAGCTCGCCCCTCAACACCCGCACCGCCTGCCCGCCCAGGGTCACCCGTTCTCCGCGCAGGCCGACCTTGACCACGCCGCCGCGGGCGGAGAGCTGGCGGCCGGTCAGCTCGGTCTTGCCGAGCTTGGCCCCCCAGTAGGGGCCGAGGCAGCAGTGGGCGGAGCCGGTGACCGGGTCCTCGTCGATGCCGAACGCGGGGGCGAAGTAGCGGGAGACGAAGTCGAAGCTGCGCGACGCCGCCGGGGCGGTGACGATGACGCCGCGGGCGTCGAGGCGGGCGAGGGCGCGGAAGTCGGGGGCGAGGGCGACGACCACCTCGCCGTCGCCGACCTCGACCAGCCAGTCGAGGCGGTTGCGGCCCGCCCAGCGGGCGCCGGGGAGGCCGAGGGCGGCGAACAGGCGAGCCGGGGGCTTGGTCTCTTCGGCGGGCTCGGCCGGGAAGTCCATCGCGATCCAGCCGTCCTCGCCGCGCCGGCAGGTGAGCCGGCCGGAGAGGGTGTCGAAGCGGGCCTCCTCGGTCGGCGCGAGGTGGCCGTCGAGCCACAGCAGGTGGGCGCTGGCCAGGGTGGCGTGGCCGCAGAGGTCGACCTCGCGGGCGGGGGTGTACCAGCGGAGCTGGAAGGCGTCGCGCTCGCGGAGCAGGAACGCGGTCTCGGAGAGGTTCATCTCGCGCGCCACGTCCTGCATCCACTTGGGGTCGGCGGGCGCCGGCAGCAGGCAGACCGCGGCCGGGTTGCCGGCGAACGGCTCGGCGGTGAACGCGTCGATGACGCTGATCGGGATGGTCATGGGGCGGAGCCTATCGCCCGCGCCGGGTCGGTGCCGAGACCGCCGGGGTGACGCCGTGCGCCTTCACAGCGATCCCCGCGCCGCGACCCACTCGACCGGCTGGCCGGTGATCTCGGCGATGCGGTCGTAGTCCTCGTCGTAGTGCCAGATCACGGCTTCGGCCGCCTCCGCGCAGGCCGCGATGACGAGGTCGGGGATCTTGACGCTGCGATGGTGCAGCCCCCCGCGCCGGGCGAGCTGCTTCTGGACCGCGAGCGCCCGCTCCCACTCGCTCGCCCCGCAGGGGAGCCGATGGAGGGCGAGCAGCTCGGCGTCGATCCGGTCGTAGTCCTCGGCGCTGCGCGCGGAGTAGAGGATCTCCAGGCGGACCTGGTCGCAGGTGGCGAGGGAGTCGTCCAGCAGCCGATGCTCCCACGCCGCCGCGACCTCGGGATGACGGGCGTGGTGCCAGGCGCTGGTGTCGGCGAGGTAGATCGTCACCGCCGCCACCGCCGGCTCTCGGCGAGCACCTCGTCGCCGCGGTCGATCCCTTCGCCCGAGCGGATGCGCTCCGCGAGCCGCCGGCGCAGGTCGGCGCGCAGGACCTGGTCGAACGCCCGTTCGATCGTGTCCTTGACGCCCTTGGTGCCGAGCACACGCTGGG
>Ga0256864_1000639_pt1 | contig 11752 bp, 11 predicted proteins | sample RVTome_11_FD_187336 | JGI IMG/M metagenome (GOLD analysis project Ga0256864, IMG submission 187336) | Soil microbial communities from uranium-contaminated site in the Upper Colorado River Basin, Wyoming, United States - RVT147D111 HiSeq ... | reverse complement strand
CCCTTCCTTCGCCCGACGTCCGCCCCGCGGCCAACGGGGTCGATGTGGACATCATCTTCCGGGTCGAGGAGCGCCGCACTGGAAACATCAACTTCGGCGCCTCTCTGGGGCAGGGCACCGGCGTTGGCGGATTTCTCGGTCTGGAAGAGCCGAACCTCTTCGGCCGGGGGAAGCGCGGTAAGTTGCAATGGCAATTCGGGCAGAACATCAACGATTTCACTCTGAGCTACACCGACCCGGCCATCCGGGAGAGCCGGATCTCCGGCACCATCTCGCTCTTCGACTCTCGCGCGCGGTTCACCGTCGGCGATCTGGGCCGTCGAAAGCAGACCGGCGGGAGCCTGCAGCTGGGATTTCCCTTCCTGGGCTCCCGGTATACCCGGTTTTTCACCTCGTATTCCTACCAGCGCATCAGGTACAGCGAGGGCTCCGCCGACCTTCAGGCGCGGTTCCAGTGCGCGAGCTGCACCCGCTCGACGCTTGGCAGCAGCATCCTGCGCGACACCCGGGTTGGTTTGCCGTTCGCCACAGGCGGCTCACTGACCAACATCACCGGCGAGCTGAATGGCGGCTTTCTGGGAGGCACCGGCAACTATCGAAAGCTGGATCTTGAGGGACGCTGGTATGCGCCATTGGGAAGCCTGGGCGGCGGCGGCCAGTTGGGTGCCGGGATACAGTTCGTGCTGGGCCTGACCGCCAAATCCGGTTTCATCTTTGGTGATGCGGGGCCGTTCTTCACCGAGCTCTATTCGTTGGGCGGAGTGCAGTATGGCGTACCGCTCCGAGGCTACGACGAGTTTTCCATCACGCCGGATGGATTCGATCCCACGGCGGGCGGCAATAGCGCCGCCAGTGCAGATGCGTTCGGCAAGTCCTACTCGGCCTTTACCGTGGAGGCCGGCGCCCGGATCAGCCAATCGCTGTACCTTAGCGCCTTCTTCGACGCCGGTAACGTCTACCGGAGCGCGCGACAGTGGGACCCCACCAGATTATTCCGCGGTCTGGGATTCGGGGCGGCCGTCATCTCGCCATTGGGACCGATCGGAGTGGATCTGGGATACGGGTTGGACCGGGTGGACACCGACGGGCGCCCGAAGCCCGGCTGGCAGCTCCACTTCAAGTTGGGCAATTTCTTCTAGTCGCACGCACCTTCAACTGGAGTGGAGCATGAAGCTTGCCGTCGTGGGAGTCTGGGTTGGATTGATCGCCGTGTCGCTGGCTGGTGCCGGGTCGCTGGCCGCCCAACAGGGTGGAAGCAAGATCGGCTACGTCAACACCCAGACAATCCTCAAGCAGACACCCGGTTACGTCAAGGCGGAGTCGACCTTCACCAAGGAGCTCGAGACCTATCGAGTGGAGGTGCAGAAGCTTCAGGCCACCCTCGACTCGGCCGCGTCGGATTTCGACCAGCAATCGGTCATGCTGAGTCCAACCCAACGCGCCGCGAAGCGGAAAGAGCTTCAGGCGCAGCAACAGAAGCTGGAGCAGCGCACCCAGGAGTTGCAGCAGCGCGCGGCATCCCGGGAGCGCGAGCTGCTGGACCCTATCCAGAGCAAGGTCAACAGCGTCATTGAGGGCGTGCGCGCGGCGGGAAATTACGCCGTGATCTTCGACGTGAGCGCCCCGAACAACGGTATTGTCACAGCCGACAAGTCAATCGACCTGACCCAACGTGTCATCCAGCAGCTGAAAGCGGGCAGCTAGTCTCGTGTCGGCCGGCAGCCTTACCGCGCAGGCGGTCGCCGACTTGGTCGGTGGCCGCCTGCTTGGCGATGGTGGGGTCCGGATCGGTGCGGTGCGCTCGCTGGCCAGCGCTGGCCCGGACGCGCTGTCGTTTGCCGTCTCCACCCGCTACGCAGCGGATCTGGATGGCTGCCGCGCCGGCGTGGTACTGATACCTGAAGCCCTCGCCGCGGCCCCGGCGGGCCCGGGCACCCGGATTGTCGTGCCCGATCCGTACGGCGCACTGGTGCGGGTGCTGCACGCGCTCTATCCCGCTGAGCCTCCCCACACCGGAGTAGACCAGACTGCCCGTATCGGGGCCGGAGCCATGCTGGGCCCGGAGGTATCGATCGGGCCGTACGTGGTGCTGGGCCGCAACGTCCGGCTCGGTGCCAGATGCCGTCTGGCACATGGAGTTTCGTTGGGAGATGGTGTAGTCGTAGGCGAGGACACCGTCATGGGTCCCCGTGTGGTTTGCCATGCCGGCAGCCGCATCGGAAGCAGGGTCGTGCTGAAGGCCGGCGCAGTCATCGGTGGCGACGGATTCGGATATCTGTCCGACGGCAAGGGACACACTCGAATTCCGCACGTGGGCGGGTGCATCCTCGAAGACGAGGTCGAGGTCGGCTCCAATACCTGCATCGACCGCGGCAGCATCGACGACACCGTGGTGGGCCGCGGCACCAAGCTGGACAACCTGGTGCAGGTGGGCCACAACGTTCAGATCGGTGAGCGCTGCCTGATCATGGCAGGGGTCGGCATTGCCGGGAGCACGCGGGTCGGCAACGACGTTATCCTGGCGGGGCACGTCGGCGTCACCGATCACCTCGTCATCGGCGACCGCTCCCGGATCGCGGCAAAGAGCGCCGTGTTCGGCGATGTGCCGGCCGGAGCCTCGGTGAGCGGCCACCCGGCTCGCGCGCACCGCCAGTTCCTGCGGGCCCAGGCAGCCATGTACCGGCTGGCCCCGATTGTAGACGAATTGGAGCGGCTGGTGCCGGAGCAGGCACGTCATGCCTAGACGAACGCTCGCCCGGACGGCCACCGTCAGCGGCGTCGGCCTGCACACCGGCTCTGCCGTTTCGGCGGTGTGCCGGGGCGCCCCGTCGGGGCAGGGCATCGTCTTCCGGCGAAAGGACCTGCCGGGAGCGCCGGACATTCCCGCGCGGCTGAGCGAGGTCCAGTCCACCGAGCGAAGGACCGCCCTGGGTCAGGGTGAGACGGTCGTGCAAACGGTGGAGCATCTGTTGGCTGCCACCGCCGCTCTGGAGATCGACGACCTTACCATCGAGCTCGATGGACCAGAGCCGCCAATCGGGGACGGATCATTCACGCCCTACCTGAGCGCGCTGGAACAGGCTGGGTTCGTGGAGCAGCCCGGGGACCCGGTGATCTACCGGGTGACGTTGCCGTTCGACCTCACCGAGGCCGATTCCTCCTACGTCGTGGCGCCGTCGAAGTCGCTCCGGCTGACCACCACCATCGAATGGAATCATCCACTCATCGGCCGGCAGACCGGATCCTACGACATCACCCCGAGCAGCTTCGCCCGGGAGCTCGCCGAGGCCCGAACGTTCGGCTTTCTCCGCGAAGCGGAAGCACTCCGGGCCCGCGGGCTGGCCCTCGGTGCGGCACTGGAAACCACCCTGGTGCTCTCCGAGGACGGCCTCGTCGGCGGATCGCTCCGCTGGCCGGACGAGTTCGTGCGCCATAAGGCGGGCGACATTCTGGGGGACCTGGCGTTGATAGGAGGCAGGGTCCAGGGGCACATTGTTGCCACCAAGCCGAGCCACCAGGGCAATATTGCGCTGGCCCGCTGGCTCAGTCGCACCGGACAGCGCGACGGAGGCGTTGTGATGGACATCGGCCGGATCCTGGACGTCATCCCGCACCGGTACCCGTTCCTGCTGGTCGACCGGATCATCGAGGTCGAGGGCACCAAACGGATCGTGGGAATCAAGAACGTGACCATCAACGAGCCGTTCTTCCAGGGCCATTTTCCAGGCCATCCCATCATGCCGGGCGTGCTCATTATCGAGGCCATGGCGCAGGTGGGTGGCATGCTGCTGCTGGGCACGATCGAGGACCCGGACCAGAAGGTGGTGTACTTCATGTCGCTCGACAATGTAAAGTTCCGCCGGCCGGTCCTTCCGGGAGATCAGCTCCGGTGCGAATTGGAGATGCTGCAGAATCGGGGTCGCACCTGCCGCATGAAAGGGGTGGCTTATGTCGACGGCCAGGTCGTCGCCGAGGCGGAGATGATGGCGCGGGTGGTCGATCGGTGATCCATCCAACGGCGCTGATCGACCCTTCGGCCGAGATCGGGGCTGGCGTCACGATCGGACCCTATGCAATCGTGGGCCCCAGCGTAGCCGTGGGCGATCGCTGCCGCATCGGTCCGCGGGCGACACTGCAACGGAACGTGCGTCTGGCCGAGGGCGTGAGTGTCGGAGACGGCTCGATCCTCGGCGGAGATCCTCAGGACCAGAAATACAACGGCGAGGAGACCTGGGTCGAGGTCGGCGAGAGAACCATCATCCGGGAGTACTCCACTATCAACCGGGGGACCACCGCGACCTACAAGACCACCATCGGGGCTCGATGTTTCATCATGACCTATGTCCACCTCGCCCACGACTGCCACGTGGGCGATGACGTCGTGATCGCCAATGCCACCCAGTGTGCCGGGCACGTCACCATCCACGATCGAGCCATCCTCAGCGGGCTTAACGCCGTCCATCAGTTTGTGACCATCGGAACCTACGCCTTCGTGGGTGGCGCTTCGCGGGTAAATCAGGACATTCCTCCCTACGTCAAGGCGGTCGGCAATCCGATGGAGCTTTACGGACTCAACTCGATTGGCCTCCAGCGGGCCGGTTTTGCGGGCGAGACGGTGGCCGCGCTCAAGCGGGCGTACCGGCTCTTCTTCAACTCCGACCTGAACCTGACTCAGGCTTCGGAGCGCGCCCGTACGGAGTTGCCGGTCCTGCCTGAGGTGGAACGCTTCGTCACGTTCGTGGAGTCCAGCGAACGGGGAGTCCCGGCATGAGAACACGACTGCCGGTGGGCGTGATCGGCGTGGGCGCACTGGGACAGCACCACGCCCGGCATCTGGCCCACCTCGATGATGTCCGGTTGGTCGGCGTGCATGACCTCGATCGGAGCCGGGCCCAGAAGGTGGCCGCCGAGCACGGCGCTAGGGCCTTCGGTCAGGCAGACGACCTGCTTGCGAAAGTCGAGGCTGTGACGGTCGCCGTGCCGACCGCTGCTCACGCCGAGGTGGGCCTGCATGCGCTGGAGCGCGGGATTCCCGTGCTAATGGAGAAGCCCCTCGCTGCAACCCTGGCGGAGGCCGACACCCTGATCGCTGCGGCCCGGCGTCAGGGTGTCCAGCTCCAGGTGGGGCACATCGAGCGCTACAATCGGGCGCTCCGGGCGGCCGAGCCCTACCTCGACGGACCTCGCTACATCGAGAGCCTGCGACTGGCATCGTTCCAACCGCGAGGGACGGACGTGGCGGTGGTGCTCGACCTCATGATCCACGACCTCGATCTCGTGCTTCATCTTACCGGGAGCGAGGCAACCGAAGTCCGGGCTTCGGGACTGCCGGTGCTCTCCTCCCACCTGGACATTGCCAACGCCCGGGTGGAGTTCGCCAACGGAGCGGTGGCCCTGGCCACCGCCTCGCGCGTGGCCCGCGAGCGGATTCGCCGGCTGCGGCTCTTTCAGCCCAACGGCTATTTCTCCCTGGACCTTGCCACCGGCGGCGGCGAGTTCATGCGGGTGCGGAACGGCTGGCAGCCCGGCACCGGCCGGGAGCTGGCCGACGTGGTGGAGCGCATCGTGCTGGAGGCTCCGGAGGCTGATGCGCTGGCGCTGGAGCTGCAGAGCTTCGTGCACGCGGTGCGGGGCGAACGTGAAGTGGTGGTGCGCGGTGAGGAAGGGCGAGCGGCACTCGCCCTGGCGTTGCGGGTCTCCGACGCCGTGCGCACCTCGCCCCTCGCCGCCATCACTCATTGATGATTCAGCGGGGCACGCCCCGCATCTTCATCTCCGCTGGCGAGCCCTCGGGCGATCTCCACGGGGCCGGTGTGGTTCGCGCGCTGCGAGCGCGCTATCCCGATGCTACCATCGAGGCGTTGGGCGGCCCGCAGATGCAGCAGGCAGGGGCAACCCTGCGGTACCACATGGAAGGCCTGGCGGCCTTCGGCCTGGTGGAGGTGGTCACCAAGATCAGGGCGCACTATCGGCTGCTGCGGGCGCTCCAGAATGACTTTCGGGCTGGGCGGTATGACCTCGTAATCCTGGTAGACTATCCCGGATTTCACGTCCGGGTGGCGGAGGCGGCGCACCGGACCGGAACCAAGGTGCTGTACTACATAGCCCCCCAGCTCTGGGCCTGGCGGCCCGGGCGGGCGCGCCGGTTCGCCGCTGCCGTAGACCGGTTAGCCGTAGTGCTGCCCTTCGAGCAGATGTTCTTCGGTGGTCTGGGGCTCCGGAGCGAGTACGTGGGACACCCGCTCGTCGATCGGGGGCCCTGGCCGAGCCGGGGTCAGGCCCGTGCGCAGCTCGGCATTCCTGGGGAGAGCAGGGTTCTGGGCATCTTCCCTGGCAGCCGAGCGCAGGAGATCCGGCGGCTATGGGTGCCGTTCCGGGATGCCGCCCTCCAGCTTCTCCGGGAGGGGAGCTGTGACCGGGTGTTGGTGGCCGGCATCCCGGTGGGCTCCTATCCCGACCCGGGGCCAATCGAGGTTCTCCAGGGCGATGCAGCTCCGGTCTTCGCAGCGGCGGATGCAGCGCTGGCCAAATCCGGCACCACCACACTGGAGGCCGCGCTCGCCGACACACCGATGGTCGTCGCGTACAAGGTCCACCCCCTCACCTATGCCATGTTTCAGCGGGTCCGCACGGTGAGATGGATCAGCCTGGTCAACCTCGTGGCCGACCGGGAGGTCGTGCCCGAGAAGCTGCAGGAGCGGGCCACGGCGCCAGAGTTGGCGGGCGCCGTTCGTCCGCTACTGAACCCAACCGACCCCCGCACTCGGGCCCAGCGTGAGGGGCTGGCATTGGTGCGCGAGCGCCTGGGCGAGGCAGGAGCCACGACGAGAGTGGTGGCACTGGCGAGCGAGCTACTGAGTCCGTGCGACTGAAGGTTTCGCCGAGGGCTGCTCGGATGATCGCCGCGCCGGTAGTTCGTGCGCTGGCGTCCTCTTGGCGTATCCGGGTGGCTCATGATGAGCGCTGGCGAGTGCTGCGGGACACCAGGCGGTCGCACGTCTTTCTTCTGTGGCACGAAGCGCTCCTGCCGCTACTCTGGCAGCACCGGAACCAGGGGGTCGCCATCGTGGTCAGCGAGGCGCGCGACGGCCAGTACCTGGCGGATCTGGCTACGGCATTGGGCTACCGCACGGTTCGGGGGTCCAGCTCTCGCGGCGGGGCTCGCGCCCTGCTCGGCGCGGTCCGCGAGCTTCAGGCGGCAGGCGCGGTTGCCTTCACGCCGGATGGACCGCGAGGCCCCCGCCGCGAGCTCAAGCCCGGCGGGGTGGCGGCGGCCCAGCGCGGCGGCGCAGTCATCATCCCGGTTCACGCGGAGGCCGACCGGGCCTGGCGATTACATTCCTGGGATCGGTTCATGATTCCCAAGCCGCTGGCGCGAGTGCGGATCACCTATGGCCGCACGTTCGAAGTCGGGGAAGGGGAGGGCGGGTTGGCCGAAGGATTGGCACGCGCGGCTCGTGGTCTCGACGAGGTCTCGGGGACGGACGCATGACACGCCGGGGCGATACCCATCGGGTAGTGCGATGGCTGTGGACCAGCCGCCGACCGGACGCTCGGCTGGCGCGCCTGGCGCTGTTGCCGGCCTCGGGGCTCTGGCGCGGGGCCATGGCGGTGCGGGAGCTGGCCTATCGGCGCGGCTGGCTCGGGGTCCACGATCTCCCGCTTCCATCCGTTGCAGTGGGAAACCTCACCGTGGGCGGCTCGGGCAAGACGCCGATAGCCATCTGGGTGGCCCGGTACTACGTATCCCGCGGGCTCATCCCCGGTATCCTGCTTCGCGGATATGGTGGCGACGAGGTGCTGGTGCATCAGCATGCCGTCCCCGAAGCGCGGGTCGTGGCCGACCCGGACCGGGCGGTCGGAGCCGAACGGGCGCTGGCCCGGGGAGCGGAGGTCCTCGTCCTCGACGACGCGTACCAGCGCTTGGACGTGCGGCGGGATCTCAATCTCGCCGTGGTGAGCGCCGAAACCACCCGGGCAGTGCGTTGGTCTCTTCCCGCGGGTCCTTGGCGGGAGGGTCTGCATGCCCTCGACCGGGCCGATGCCGTAGTGATCACCCGGAAGCGAGCAACCCCAGAGGCGGCCCTCGCGCTCGCCGCTGATCTGGAAGGCAGGGTGGCCGGTCCGGTCGCGATCGCTCACCTGGGCCTTCGGTACCTCGAAGGCATGGTGAGCGGAACCCGGCAACCGGCCTCCGCGCTCGCCGGTAAGCGGGTGGTGGCTGCGTCGGGCATAGCCGATCCCGACGCTTTCGTGGCCCAGACCAAGGCGACCGGTGCGGCAGTTCAGGTCGCCACCTGGAAGGACCATCACGACTACCGGGACGAGGACGTGGCCTGGTTGGCCCACGCCGCCCGGCGCGCCGACCATGTGGTGATCACGCAGAAGGACGCGGTAAAGTTGCGGAATCGCTGGCCCAACTCGGTTCCCGAGCCGCTGGTGGCCATGCTCGATCTGGAGTGGGAGGAAGGCGGCGACAGCATCGCCGCCGCGCTCGACGCCGTCGTCATGTCGGTGGATGGACTGTAAACCAATTTCGGAGCGTACCGGATCCCTTATGACCACCGTCAGCCTTCCGAATCAAGATCTCATCCGTCCCGACAAGGACAGGTTTCTCAGCGAGGAGAACCCGTTCGAGGCAATGATGTCGCGCTTCGACTACGCGGCTCAGCGGCTGAGCCTCGACCCCGGGCTGTACAAGGTTCTGCGAAGCCCCGAGAAGCAGATCATCGTGTCGGTTCCGATCTTGCGCGACAACGGCGACACCGACGTCTATGTCGGGTACCGGGTGCTATACAACACCTCTCGCGGCCCGGCAAAGGGTGGCATCAGATTCGATCTCAATGTCACCCTGGACGAGGTCAAAGCGCTGGCGGCTTGGATGACCTGGAAGTGCGCGGTGGTCAACATTCCCTTCGGCGGCTCCAAAGGCGGCGTCGTATGCGACCCGAGCACGATGTCCAACCCCGAGCTCGAGCGGGTGACTCGGCGCTACACCTCCGCCATCATCGAGACTCTCGGCCCGGATTCGGACGTGCCGGCGCCCGACATGAACACCAACGAACGGGTGATGGCGTGGATCATGGACACCTACTCCATGCACAAGCGCCACACGGTGACGGCGGTGGTCACCGGGAAACCGGTGGAGATGGGCGGATCACTCGGCCGCCGCGAAGCCACCGGCCGGGGATGCATGCTGGTCACCCGCCAGGCGCTCAACCGGCTGCGCATGCCGGTGCAGGGCTGCCGGGTCGTGGTGCAGGGATTCGGCAACGTCGGCTCCGTCTCGGCTATGCTGATGGAGCAGCAGGGAATGAAGATCATCGCCGTCAGCGACAAATCGGGCGGGATCTACAACCCCAAGGGACTCCGCGTCAGGGACGTGATTCAGCACGTCCGGCAGCACCGTTTCCTCGGCGGCTATCCCGAAGCCGAACAGATCAACAACGACCAGCTTCTCACCCTCGATTGCGATGTCCTGGTACCCGCCGCGCTCGAGAACGTCATCACCAGCCACAACGCCAGTCACATCAAGGCGCGGATCATCTGCGAAGGCGCCAATGGGCCGACGACTGCCGGTGCCGACAAGATTCTCGAGGAGAATGGGGTCTTCGTCATCCCGGACATTCTCGCCAATGCCGGTGGGGTAACGGTGAGCTACTTCGAATGGGTGCAGGATCGGGGAGGCTACTTCTGGGACGAGGACACCGTGAACCAGCGGCTCGAGCGCATCATGGTGCAGTCGTTCGAAGAGGTCGCCTCCATGGCGGGCCGCCACGGCATCAACATGCGCATCGGCGCCTACATGCAGGCTATCGAGCGGGTGGCGGTGGTACACCGGCTTAGAGGGATGTACGCGTGAAGGCGGGGCGGCGGGGCAGCGGGGCGGCAGGGCAGTAACAGCGGGTGGAAATCTCGGTCGTCGCGGTTGGAAAACTGCGCCCCTATTACCGTCAAGCCGTTGACGACTACGCCCGGCGGCTCAAGCGATACACCACTTTTCGGGAGCAGGAGGTGCGCGAAGCTAGCCGGGCGCCTACTATCGCGGCCCAGCAGGCCGAGGAGGCGCAACGGCTGGGCACCCGCATCGAAATCGGGGCCACGCTGGTGGCGCTGACCCGGGACGGTGCCGGATGGAGCAGCACCGACCTTGCGCGCCAGCTGGAGCGCTGGCTTCTGGCTTCCCGTCCGGTCGTGCTGGTCATCGGCGGGTCTCACGGCCTCGATCCGGGCCTGCTCGCCCGAGCGGCGTCGCGCTGGAGCCTCGGACCTCTCACGCTCCCGCACGAGCTCGCCCGCGTGCTGGTCGTCGAGCAGCTCTATCGGGGCTTCACGATTCTGCGCGGGGAGCCGTATCACAAGGGGGTGTAGGCTATGCGCTATGGGCTATGGGCCGCGACGAGGACAATGGCCCATTGATGTGAGCTGCGGATGCACACGGAATCGCCCATAGCCCATGGCCAATAACCCATAGCCAACATGGAATGGTTCGAAGAATGGTTCGGCGAAGAGTACCTGCGACTCTACCCTCACCGGGACGACCATGAGGCGGAGCGTGCGGTGGTACTCATCACCCGGACCGTTCCCTTTCGGGCAGGATGGCGGGTGCTCGACGTGGCCTGTGGGGCCGGGCGCCATGCCCGAGCCTTCGAGGCCGCCGGTGCCCGGTGCACCGGGCTCGATCTGTCCGCCACCCTGCTGCGGCTGGCCCGGCAAGTGACCAACTCCCCACTGGTGCGGGCCGACATGCGTCGCCTACCCATTCGTCCCCATTCGATGGACCTTACCGTGAATCTCTTCACCAGCTTCGGGTATTTTGAACGGGACGCGGAGCACTCCGAGGCGCTTGGTGAAATGATCGGGACCGTACGGCCGGCGGGCTGGTTCGTAATCGACTTCCTGAATCCGGAGGCGGTGCGGCGCCAACTGGTGCCGGAGGAGACTCTGGAGCTGGCGGGAGCGACGGTCCAGGTGTCGCGCTCGGTGTCGCCCGATGGGCGCTACGTGTGCAAGACCATCCGGGCCTCGGAAGGAAAGCACTACCTGGAAAGGGTCCGCTTGTTCGAGCCTCACCAGATGTCGAGCATGCTCGAAGCCGAGGGCGTAACGGTCCGGTTCCGCTTCGGCGACTACCATGCGGCACCGCTCACGGCGGACTCGCCGCGCACCATTCTCGTCGGACAGGTCGGATGAGCATTCGGTTCGTCCCGACGCCGCTCGCGTCCGCACTGGAGCTCCCCACGCCGCGCGAGGGAGGCCTCGATCAGGCCCTGGCGGACGCCCTGGTGCCTTCCCCGGCTCGGGAGCCGGCCCACGCCCGCCTTCGAGAGCCTGGTGCATTCGTGGTGACCACCGGTCAGCAGCCGGGTCTCTTCACCGGCCCGCTGTACACCATCCATAAGGCCTTGTCTACCGCCGCTCTCGCGCGGGTGCTGGAGCGGCAGTGGCAGCGCCCTGTTGTGCCGGTATTCTGGGTGGCCGGCGATGATCATGATTTCGCCGAGGCCAGCCGGGTCAGCTGGATCTCCGGAGACGGCTCTATCGCCGGCGCCTCATTGCCACCACGCCCGTCCGACGCGCCGCTCACTCCGATGTATCGCCTTCCCCTGGGCCCCGAGATCGAGGGCGTGCTGGGGGCGCTGGCCACGGATCTGCCGCACTCCGAGTTCCGGGACGGTACCCTCGAATGGTTGCGGCGGCACTACCGCCCCTCGGCCACGATAGCGGGGAGCTTTGCCGCCGCGCTCGCCGA
>Ga0256864_1000637_pt1 | contig 11770 bp, 8 predicted proteins | sample RVTome_11_FD_187336 | JGI IMG/M metagenome (GOLD analysis project Ga0256864, IMG submission 187336) | Soil microbial communities from uranium-contaminated site in the Upper Colorado River Basin, Wyoming, United States - RVT147D111 HiSeq ... | reverse complement strand
GCGTCGAAGAAGGCCTTGTGCCCGGCAACGACCTCTGCGGCGATCTTGCCCTCGTGGCTCGCCTTGTGCGCGAGCATCGGCTCGCCGCAAATGTCGCCGATGGCGTGGATGTGCGGAACGTTGGTTCGAAGCTGCCGGTCGACCGGGATGTAGCCGCGGTCGTCGACCTTGATGCCGGCGGCTTCGGCGTTGATCTCGCGCCCGTTGGGCCGGCGCCCTGTCGCCACCAGCACGTAATCGAACACTTCGGGCCCCGGCGCGCCGGGGCCTTCGAACGTGACCTTGAGCCCGCTCTTCTGCGGCTCGACGCGCGAGACCCTGGTCTTGAGCAGGATCTTCTCGTAGCGCTTCTCGATTCGCTTCGCGAGCGGGCGCACGACATCCTTGTCGGCGCCGGGGATGAGGGCGTCGAGCATCTCGACGACGGTCACCTTCGCCCCCAGCGCGTCGTAGACCGTGGCCATCTCGAGCCCGATGATGCCCCCGCCGATCACGAGCAGACGCTTGGGAACCGCCGGTATCTCGAGCGCCCCCGTCGAGTCGATCACGCGCTTGTCGTCATAGGGGAGTCCAGGGATTCTCGCGGCGCTGGAACCCGCCGCGATGATGCAGTGCTCGAACGAGATCGTCCTGGCGCCTTTCGCGGTTTCGACCTTGAGCGTATGCGCCGTCGTGAACTGGCCCTTGCCGCGAACGACTTCCACCTTGCGCTGCCTGGCGAGCCCGGATAAGCCCTTCGTCAGCCGGTTGACGACACCGGTTTTCCACTCGCGCAGCTTGTCCAGGCTCACCCTCGGCTTGCCGAACTCGATGCCCGCGTCGGCGACCTCCTCGGCCTCCGTCAGTACCTTGGCGATGTGCAGGAGCGCTTTCGAGGGAATGCAGCCGACGTTGAGGCACACGCCGCCGAGGGCGGGATAGCGCTCGACGAGGACCACCTGCTTGCCCAGATCCGCGGCCCGGAAAGCCGCCGTATAGCCGCCGGGTCCGGCGCCCAGGACGAGCACTTCGGCGTGGAGATCACCCCTGGGTCCCGTGTAGGGTGTCGCGGCGGTTGCAGCCGGCGGCGGCGCCGGCTGCTGCGGCGCCGGCGCCTTGGCTTCGGCGCGGGCGCGGAGGCGGGCGCCTTTGCGTCCGCCTTGGCAGCGGCATCATCGGCGGCCTCGAGCGTGAGGATCGCCGAGCCCTGCGATACCCTGTCGCCGACCTTGAGCTTCAGCTCCTTGACGATGCCAGCGGCGGGCGCCGGGACTTCGAGCGTTGCCTTGTCGGACTCCAGCGTAACGAGGGAGTCTTCCTTCTTGACGGAGTCCCCCGGCTTGACGAGCACCTCGATGACCGGCACGTCCTTGAAGTTGCCGATGTCGGGAACCTTTACCTCGATGACGTTGCTCATGGAAAACCCATTCAAGCCACAGAGAGCACCGAGAGCACAGAGAGGACGGTGAACACCGGGAGTTCGTTCAAGCTACAAGAACCCGACTTTTCCCACTGTGATCTCCGTGTTCTCTGTGGCCAATGATTCTAGGTTCTAACTTGGCCATTGCCGAACACCACCCACTTGAGCGACGTCAGGCCCTCCAATCCTACCGGGCCGCGCGCGTGGAGCTTGTCCGTGGAGATGCCGACCTCTGCGCCGAGCCCGTACTCGTAGCCGTCCGCAAACCGGGTGGAAGCGTTCACCATCACCGAGCTCGAGTCCACCTCGCGCAGAAAGCGCTGTGCGCGGGCCTGGTCCTCGGTGATGATCGCGTCCGTGTGCTGCGAGCCGTACGTCGCGATATGCTCCATCGCCTCGTCGAGGTCCTTCACCACCCGCACCGCGAGGATCGGGCCGAGGTACTCGGTGTACCAGTCTTCGTCCGTCGCCGGCTTCATCTCGCGCACGATCTTGCGCGCCGCGTCGTCGCCGCGCAGCTCGATGCCCTTTTCCAGGTAGATCCTGCAAAGGGGCGGAAGCGCTTTCGCGGCGATGTCCTGCGCCACGAGCAGCGTCTCCATCGTATTGCAGGTGCCGAGACGCTGGGTCTTCGCGTTGTCGGCCACGCGGATCGCCTTGTCCAGATCGGCGCGGTCGTCGATGTAGGTATGGCAGACCCCGTGCAGGTGCTTGATCATGGGGATCCGCGACTCGCGCATCAACCGCTCGATAAGTCCTTTGCCGCCGCGGGGTACCACGACGTCCACATACTCCTGCATCGTGATCAACTCGCCGACCGCCGCGCGATCGGTGGTCTCGATCACCTGCACGACATTTTCCGGCAGTCCCGCCGCGGCGAGCCCGGCGTGCACGCAGGCGGCGATCGCCTGGTTGGAATGCATCGCCTCCGAGCCACCACGCAGAATCGCGGCGTTGCCGGATTTCACGCACAAACCCGCCGCGTCCGCGGTCACGTTCGGGCGGGACTCGTAGATGATGGCGACGACACCGAGCGGCACGCGCATCCTTGCGACCTTGATGCCCGACGGGCGCTCCTGCAGCCCGATGACCTCCCCGATCGGATCCGCGAGCGCCGCGATCTGCCGCAGGCCATCGGCCATGGCGGCGATACCCATCCGGTCGAGCGTGAGGCGGTCGATCATCGCCGCGTCGAGGTTGAGACGCCTGGCCTCGGCGAGATCGCGGCCGTTCGCCTCGAGGAGACGCGTCGCATCGCGCTCGATCGCCGCCGCCATCTCGGCGAGAGCGCGGTTCTTGGTGGCGGTGTCCGCTCTGGCGATCATGCGCGCCGCTGCCCGCGCTTGCCGGCCAACGCCGTGAATGTAGGTCTGGATGTCCATGTCGGGAACCCGCTGCGTAGCGGGTTAGAACAGCCCCTGCTGGCCCTCTACCGCGGCCCGAGTGGCTGCGGGCATTCTAACCCGTTTCTCCACGGGGCTGGCGGGCGCGCTCGAGGCAAAACGCAGCGCGAGCTGCAGCAGCTCGTCCCATACGTCCCCGCGGATGAGGCCCTTCGCCATCCGGTCTGCGCGCGCGGCGTGACGCAGCGCCGCCTCGACCTGCTCGCGTGTGAAGCGGCGGCAGTGCTGCTGCATCAGCTGCTGGTGGGCGCCGCCCCAGACCCGCGCCTCGCGCCAGAGCTGCGGCGGGGTCCGCCCGGACTGAATCCCGTCGAGCACGCGACCGATGGCGCGGATTTCCTCGGTAATCGCCCATAGCACGAGCGGCGGCGCCACGCCTTCACCGCGCAAACCGTCGAGCATTCGCGCAAGGTACAGGATATCGCCTTCCAGCATCGCTTCCCCGAGGTTGAACACGTCGAAGCGGGCGACATCGACGACGGCCGCCCGGATCTGCTCGTGGACGATCTTTCCCGCCGGCAGGAGCAGCGCGAGCTTCTGCACTTCCTGGTGGGCGGCAAGCAGGTTGCCCTCGACCCTGTCGGCGATGAACTCGAGCGCTTCGCGGTCGGCCTCCTGGTTCTGCGCCCGGAGGCGGCTGGCGAGCCACTCCGGAAGCGTCTTGCGCGTGACGGGCCTCGCCTCGATTACGACGCCCGCGCGATCAAGCGCTTCGAACCAGCCCGCTTTCTGTGCGCGCCAGTCGAGCCCGGGAAGGCATACCAGCGTCACGGTATCCGGAGGCAGACCTTCGCAATAGGCCTGAATGGCCTCGCTGCCCGGGACGCCGGGCTTGCCGCCCGGTATACGCAGCTCGAGCAGCCTGCGTGTCGCGAAAAGCGATTGCGCGCTGGCAGCAAAGGAGAGCTCGTTCCACTTGAATCCCGAATCCGCGGTGAGCACGGCGCGCTCGCCGTAGCCCTCGGCGCGCGCGCGCGCCCGGATGCGGTCCATCGCCTCGAGAGCAAGCAGCGTCTCGTCGCCGAAGACGGCGTAAAGCGGCTTCAACTCGCGCGCGAGATGCTGCGGCAGCTGCTCGGTGCTGATCCTCATGTCAGGTCTTGAGTCTTGTCGCCTGCAGCCGGCGCAGGAGCTGCTGTACCGCGTCGCTTTGCATGTTCCGGTAGAGCGAGGCCTCTTCCGATTCCTTCGCCAGCGCCTGGTCGTCGTTGTAGGTGAAATCGCGCCGCAGCACGATCTCGCTCGCGGGAATGTGCTCGCGGTTCAGCCGGTCGGTCAGGCGGAATGAGACCCGGTAGCGCAGCAGGAATTCGCTGACGCGTCCGCCGCCGCTCAACGACAGGATCTGCTTTTCCCTCAGCTCGTTCAGGATCTGCAGCACCACATCCGCGTCGCCGGGGCTGTCGGTGACGCGGGTGCTCGTGCCGGACTCGACGGCGCGCCTGAGCTGCAGCGCAAATGCCGAGCCAGAGGGCGCCTGCACGTATACCGAGTCGAAGGGAAGCTGCGCGGTGCCGCGGAGCTGGAAGCCGCAGGCGGCGAGTGCCAGCGTCGAGCAGACTGCCAACCAGTATCTCAGCCGAGCCGTCCTCACGTTGCTTCCGCAAATGATGAATGATGAATGATGAATGATGAGTGGGACAAGCCGCGCGCGCCAGACGTCGCCACACGGCGACGGCTATTCATCATTTTGCATTCCGTATTCATCATTAAACAACGACGTTGACCAGCCGTCCCGGGACCACGACGACTTTCTTTACCGGCTGGGCGCCGACGAACTTCTGCACGGCAGGATCGGCCAGGACAATCTTTTCGATCGCCCCGCGGTCGGCGTCGCGCGGCACGCGCACGTCGCCGCGCTTCTTGCCGTTCACCTGCACGACCAGCGCAATCTCGTCTGCGATGAGCGCTTCGGGATCGTGCCGGGGCCACGCGGCCTTCAGAATGTCATCGCCGTATCCCAGCTCGCGCCAAAGCGCGTGAGAGATGTGCGGCGCGATGGGGTAGAGCAGCCGCAGCAGGATCGAAAGGCCTTCTTTCGCGACCTCGTCGACGGCTGAGAGCCGCTCGAGCGCATTCAATATCTTCATCGTGGCGGAAGCCACCGTGTTGAACTGATGCTTCGCAAAATCGTAATTGGCCTGCTTCAGCACCGAATGAACTTCCAGGCTTGTGCTCTTTGCGAGCGCCTCGGCGGCTCCGGGGCCACCGCCGGCCTTGACCTTCACGCCGTAGTTCCAGAGCCGGCGCAGGAAACGCGCCGCGCCTTCGACACCGGCGTCGCTCCAGACGAGCGTGTCCTCGGGGGGCGAGGTGAACATCATGAAAAAGCGCGCGATGTCGGCGCCGTAGTGATCGATCAGCTCCTGCGGATCGACCCCGTTGTTCCTGGATTTGGACATGGTGCCGATGCCGCCGGAGTCGACCGGCTTGCCGTCCGCCTTGAGCACCGCCGTCTGCTTGCCGGCGGCATCGGTGCGCACCTCGACGTCGGCGGGGTTGTAGTACACGATGCGCCCGGAGCCCTCCTTCCGGGAAAAAATGTCGTTGAGGACCATGCCCTGCGTCAGGAGATTGCGGAACGGCTCGTGCAGCTTGACCAGCCCAAGATCGCGCATCACCTTCGTCCAGAAACGCGAGTAGAGCAGATGAAGGATCGCGTGCTCGATTCCGCCGATGTACTGGTCGACGGGCAGCCAGTAGGCGACGCGCTGATCGACCATGCGCGCCGCATCGGGGCACGCGAAGCGCAGGTAGTACCATGAGGAGTCGACGAACGTGTCCATCGTGTCGGTCTCGCGCTGCGCCGGCCCGCCACATCGCGGGCAGCTGCACTCGACAAAATCGGCGCGCTTCCTGAGCGGGTTTCCCGTTCCATCGGGAACGCAGTCTTCGGGCAGCACGACAGGAAGGTCCGCGTCCGGCACCGGCACGTCGCCGCACCCCGGGCAGTGGATGATCGGGATCGGCGTTCCCCAGTAGCGCTGCCGCGAGATGCCCCAGTCGCGCAGGCGGTAGAGCACCTGTTTCTCGCCGAGGCCTTTTGCCGAGAGATCGGCCGCGATGGCATCGACCGCCTTGCCGTAGCGCAGGCCGTTGTACGGGCCCGAGTTGACACAGACGCCGTTCTCCTTGTTCGCGTACCAGTCCTGCCAGCCATCGGTGCTGAAAGTCTTGCCCGGGATCTCGATGACCTGGGGAATCGGCAGGCCGTACTTCTTCGCAAAATGAAAGTCGCGCTCATCGTGGGCAGGAACGCCCATCACGGCGCCTTCGCCGTAGCCCATCAGCACGTAGTTGCCGATCCAGACCTCCAACTTCTCGCTGGTCAGCGGGTGCGTGACGAGAAAGCCGGTCGGCACACCCTTCTTCTCCATCGTTGCGAGGTCGGCCTCCATGACCGGGCCGCGGCGGCATTCCTCGATGAACAAGCGCAGCCCCGGCCGGGATCGGGCGAGCATCCCGGCCAGGGGATGCTCGGCGGCGATCGCAACGAAGGTGACGCCCATGATCGTGTCGGCGCGCGTCGTGAAAACCTTGAGCTGCCCCTTCAGAGGATAACCCGCGCCTTCGGCGGCGGGCGCCTTCCCGTCTTTCCAGCTTCGCGGGTCCGACCCGTTGTACGGAAACCCGAAGTTGACCCCGTAGCTCTTGCCGATCCAGTTCGCCTGCATTGCCTTGACGCGCTCGGGCCAGCCCTGGAGCCCGTCGAGCGCGTCGAGAAGCTCCTCCGCGTAGCGCGTGATCGCCATGTAGTACATCGGGATCTCGCGCTTTTCCACCGGCGCGCCGGTCCGCCAGCCGCGGCCATCGATTACCTGCTCGTTGGCGAGCACCGTCTGGTCGACCGGGTCCCAGTTGACGATCCCCGTCGTCTTGTAGACGAGCCCTTTCTCGAGCATCCGCAGGAACAGCCACTGGTTCCACTTGTAGTAGGCGGGGTCGCAGGTCGCCAGCTCGCGCGACCAGTCGATCGCGAAGCCGAGCGACTGGAGCTGCTTGCGCATGTAGGCGATGTTGTCGTAGGTCCACTTCGCGGGCGGCACCCCGTTCTGGATGGCCGCGTTCTCCGCGGGCAGCCCGAACGCGTCCCAACCCATGGGCTGCAGCACGTTGCACCCGTTCATGCGGTGGTAACGCGTGAGCACGTCGCCGATGGTGTAGTTGCGCACGTGGCCCATGTGCAGCTTGCCCGAGGGATAGGGGAACATGGACAGGCAGTAGTACTTCGTCGGCCTGTCCGGCGACTCGACCGCGCGAAAGGCGCCACCCGCTTCCCAGTCGCGCTGGGCTTCTCGCTCGACGATGTGCGGATCGTATTTTTCCTGCATGAGCGGGCGCGAACAAAACGGAAATTATAACCGCATCGGCTCGCGCAACCGCGACCGGGCGAGTCCGCTGTCTTATAATCGGCGCTGAATCTCCGGCACCGATGTCCCCAGGATTTCTTTCCGGTCTCAACGAGCGGCAGCTCGAGGCGGTGACGCTTTCGCACCAGTCGGCGCTCGTCCTCGCAGGAGCGGGCAGCGGCAAGACGCGCGTCCTCACGACGCGGGCGGCGTGGCTCATCCAGACCGGGCAGGCGAGGCCCATGGGGCTCATGGCGGTGACCTTCACCAACAAGGCCGCGAAGGAGATGCTCGCTCGGATTTCCGCGATGTTGCCGATCAACACGCGAGGGATGTGGGTCGGAACCTTCCACGGCCTTTGCAACCGGATGCTGCGCGCGCATTTCCGCGAAGCGAACCTGCCGCAGCTCTTCCAGATTCTCGATACCCAGGACCAGCTCTCGCTCATCAAGCGGCTGCTGAAGAGCCTCAACGCCGACGAGGAGCGGTTCCCCCCGCGCCAGGTGCAGTGGTTCATTGCGGCCAGCAAGGAGGAGGGACTGCGCGCGCCGGACGTCGAAGTTCACGACGAGTACACGCGGCGCATGCAGGGTATCTACGCGGCCTACGACGAGCAGTGCCAGCGCGAGGGCGTGGTTGATTTCGCGGAGCTCCTGCTGCGCTCGTACGAGCTCTTGTCGGGGAGCGAAGCGCTGCGCCGGCACTATGGAGAGCGCTTCCGGCACATCCTGGTCGACGAGTTCCAGGACACCAACCGGCTGCAGTACCGCTGGCTGAAACGGCTCGCGGGACCGGAGAGCGCGCTCTTCGCGGTCGGCGATGACGACCAGTCGATCTACGCGTTTCGCGGAGCCTCCGCGGCCAACATGCAGGACCTCCAGCGCGATTTCGCGATCGAGCGCCTGATCAAGCTCGAGCAGAACTACCGCTCGCACGGCCACATACTCGACGCGGCCAACGCACTGATCGGCCATAACCGCAAGCGCCTGGGCAAGGACCTCTGGACCGTGGAGGCAAGAGGCGAGCCGCTGAGGGTCTTCGAGGCCCTGACCGACCTCGACGAGGCGGCTTTTATCGTGGACGAGGTGCGCGCCCTGCCCGCCGACGGCGTCGCGCTCGACGATATCGCGGTCCTTTACCGCTCCAATGCCCAGTCCCGGGTCATCGAGCATGCGCTGTTCAAGGCGGGAACGCCTTATCGGGTCTACGGCGGGCTGCGATTCTTCGAGCGCCAGGAGGTGAAGCACGCGCTCGCGTACCTGAGGCTCGTCGCCAACCCGGACGATGACGGCGCGCTGATGCGCGTCATCAACTTTCCTGCGCGCGGTATTGGCAACCGCTCGCTCGAGCAGCTGCAGGACCTTGCCACGGAGCGCGGCATCAGCTTGTGGGGAGCCGCGCTCCTGAAGGCGGAAGGCGGAAGGCGGAAGGATGAAAGCAAGGATGAAGGCAGAAGGCAGAAGACAGAAGGAGAAAACAATACAGGTCATCCTTCATCCTTCATCCTTCATCCTTCATCCGGCAAGGGGATCCCGGCGTTCGTGGCGCTGATCAAACAGATGCGCAGCGCCACCGCCGGCATGCCGTTGCCTGAGGCGATCGAGCATATCGTCGAGGCGGGCGGGCTGCGGGCGCACTACCGCGCGGAAAAGGAAGGGGCCGACCGTCTCGAAAACCTGTCCGAGCTCATCAACGCGGCAACGCTCTTCGTCGCAGAGCGCGACGTGCAGCCGGCCGGCGAGGCGATTGGTGCCGACGAGCCGGACGCGTTGACCGCGTTTCTCGCCCACGCCGCGCTCGAAGCCGGCGAGCACCAGGCGCAGGCCGGCGCGCAGGCGCTGCAGCTCATGACCGTTCACTCGGCGAAAGGGCTCGAGTTCCACAGCGTTTTCGTGAGCGGGCTGGAGGAGGGGCTCTTCCCGCACGAGAACAGCCTGACTGAGGCCGACGGCATCGAGGAAGAACGCCGGCTGATGTACGTCGCGCTCACCCGTGCGCGTCGCAGGCTCTACCTGTCGCTCGCGCAGAGCCGGATGCTGCACGGGCAGACGCGCTACGGTATCGCCTCGCGCTTCTTCCAGGAAATTCCCGACGGGCTGATGCGCCGAAACAGCCCGCCGGGAATTTCTTACCCGGGATTCAGTGGCGGCGCGGCGCGAAGCACCGGCGTCCGGACACCGCTCACCGCTCACCGCTCACCGCTCACCGATTCACCGTGGCGTGTCGGCCAAAGTGTGGTGCATCCCACGTTCGGCACCGGCGTCATCGTCAACGCGGAAGGGCGCGGGCCGGAGGCGCGCGTTCAGGTCAACTTTCGCAGCGGCGGGCTGAAGTGGCTCATGCTGGAGTACGCTCGCCTTGCGCCGGTGTGAGACTGATCAGGACGCGGCCGGCCCGGCGTAGAGATCCTGGTAGCTCGCGTAGATCGAGGGCACCAGCACCGGAGCGATCATCCACAGGCCGGCGTCGTAGAAGCCCAGCCTGAGACCGAAGGGCACGAGCACGACGAGCGCCGCAAGCATCGCGAGCCCGTAAACCGACATCGGCAGGACGTTCTGCAGGCACGCGAGAAAGCTCGACCTCAATGCGGGCCAGGGCCTCACGTCGTGAAAAAACGTGAGCAGCGGCGCAAACCAGAGCGCCATCAACAATGGCAGCGAGAGAACGGTCCCGACGAGCGCCGCCTGGGTGACCGATGCCGCGGCCGCCCGCATCTCTTCCGCCTGCTCGGGCGGGAGCGCCGTATCCTTGCCGAGCGTCGCCGCGATCGTGGTGAAGGCCTCTCCGCCCAGGTGCGCCACGATCATGAGAATCAGGAGGTTTCCCACCAGGTAGACGCCGCCCAGCGTCACGAGATGGGCGGCATTCTTGCGGAAGCCGCTCAAGAGATGCGTGAATTCCAGCCGGCGGCCTTCGACCAGCGCGCGGCACCCGTCCATGAGCCCGGCCAGGAAAACCGGCATCAGCAGCACCGCGACGAGCGCGAGGACCGGAACGAAATTCACGATCTTCAGCGCGATGAACAGCACGAAGAGCACGCCGATCCATTGCGCGGGACTCTTGCGGAAAATCCGCGTGCCGCCCACGATCCAGGCCCAGCCTTGCGCCGCACCGACGCTACGGGCCTGCATGGTGTGCTGGGGCAATTGGGGGGCCAATGGATGCTGGAAGCGCCGGCGCTCGGTTTCCCGATTATAGCGGCTCAATATGCGAGTTGAGGCAAATCGTGCTCGCGGGCGACGTGGCTCGAGAGAATGCGGCGGAAGTGATTGGGATCCTTGGCGTGCGTCAGCTCGCCCGCGCGCGGCAGGTAGAAGTCATAGAGCCGCGACACCCAGAAACGCAGTGCAGCCGCGCGCAGCATGACGGGCCATGCGCCGCGCTCGATCGCGGTGAAGGGACGGACGCGGCGGTAGGCTTCAAGCAATGCCCGGGTGCGGGCGGGATCCAGCGTGCCGCCCGGCTCGACGCACCAGTCGTTCACGGCGATTGCGACATCGTAGAGCAGGCGATCGGTGCAGGCGAAATAGAAGTCGATGACGCCCGACAGGCGGCCGTCCTCCCACAGCACGTTGTCGCGGAAGAGGTCGGCATGAATCGGCCCCAGCGGCAGGTCCTCGAACCGGTAGAGCGCCTGGAAGCGCACCTCTTCGCGGTAGAGCGCCGCGTCCTCCGCGCCGAGGAAGGGCAGTATCTCGGGCATCACGGACTTCCACCAGCGGGGGCCGCGCGGATTGTCCATCCTGCTCTTGTACGATTCGCCGGCGCGATGGATATCGGCAAGCACGCCTCCCACGCGGGCGCAGTGCTCCGCGGTCGGCTCGGCGATATCGCATCCCGCGAGAAAGCGCACCAGCGCAGCGGGCTTTCCATTGAGCTCCCCGAGAAGATCCCCGTTGCGGTCGCGGACCGGCTTTGCGCTGGGCACGCCGCGGTCGGCGAGATGATCCATCAGGCCCAGGTAGAAAGGCAGCTCCGCCAGGGTCAGCTTCTCGAACAGGGTGAGCACGAAGCGGCCCTGGCTTGTCGTCACGAAGTAGTTGGTGTTTTCGATCCCGGCGGCGACGCCGTCGTGGGAGACGAGGCTGCCAGTGTCGTAGCATTCGAGCCACGCGGAGAGCTCGTCCGCGGATACGGGAGTGAAGACGGACATGCCGGTGAATGGTAAACGGTGCGCCCGGGAACGCAAAAGCCCCCGTCCGGGGGCTCGTGAGGTCGCTATCCGGCCCGCGCCGCGATCAGAACGAGTAGATGACCCACATCGGCGGCCGCACGTCGCTGCTCAAGCTGTCCTGACGGTGGAAGACACCGTCGCCCTGGCGGTCGATGAGATAGTACGGAGTGCCGTGGGGCGGGGTCACCTTGACCATGTAGAGACGGCCGTTGATGCGATACTCCTCGACCGTGTCCTCTCCGCGCTTGCGGATCGTCACCTGCGGCTCGAGCGCGGGATCCGGCTCGTAGCCTGGCGGCGGGGGAGGCGGCTCAGGCAGCGGCTGGAACGCCGGAGGCTTTGGCTCGGCATCGGCCTGCGCCCACAACGGCGGCGCGAACGCCAGAAGCAACGCGGCCATCAGGAGACGCAGGAACATGGCAGTGACCTCTCTAGAACCTATTTC